>WNGA01017074.1_pt1 | contig 15408 bp, 21 predicted proteins | sample 5400061 | NCBI WGS metagenome assembly WNGA01 (sample SAMN13153366, study PRJNA577476) | soil metagenome | isolation source: 100 cm soil or saprolite under grassland replicate 2 | place: USA:California | collected 2016-06-15
CGACCAGGAAAAGTGTCGTTCCCCAACCTATCATGATGGCGCCGTAAATCGCGCTCTCCCACGAGAGCAGCACTCGCCGATCGACAGGCAGGATTTCCAAGCCGAAAAAGGAGAACACCACTCCCCATAGCACGAGAATTACTGAGATCGTACTGAACCACCAGACCAATTGCCTTGAACTCATATACGTACCCCCGCTTTGGCCCTTCCAGGATTTCGATGAATCGCAACAACGCTGCCTAATAGATGCGCTTCCAGCGGCCGGGCGACCACCGCATCGTGCGGCAAGTCGTCGATGAGAGACATGCTGATTCCCGTCCGCCGCAAGTGCTTATGACGCGACGATTGATTATCTACTTTAGATGAAACTTCGTCTCCGGCTGGAAAGAGACCTCGGCATTGAGATCGGACACTTTCGCTTTAACTTTATACTCTCCAGCCCGATCGTTCTTCTCCATTCGAAAACCCAGAATCGCGCTGCTTAATTGAATATTGTGAACTGGAGGAGCTTGTTCTTTCCACAAGGGTTGGCTCTTGCGCTCCGCGTATAAGCTGCCATCGGGTTTGTAAATCATGTAATCCACCTCTGAATTGCACATCCCTTGAGAATCGGGCTTGCAGCCTGCAAATAAAACCAAAGCACCAAACAGGACGTCACGTTTCACACTAGTCGCAGTCTTAATTTGTGGAGTTTCTGGTTTGACCCACTCTTCGACGAACTCACGCGGGTTCTCAACAACGATGAGATGACCACCAAAGCCATTGACAGATTTTCGGTCCGGCGCGTCTTCGACCCGCTCATCGCCCTTCTTCCACTGGGCGGAGGCAGAAGAGCTAACGATTAAGAGAAGAAAAATTAGGACGCCGACGATCTTCATGAATTATTCCTCACAAGTTCGCGACATAACATTGCGCTTCAGCGACCGAGGCGACAACTAATCAAGCATTCTTCGCGGGAGCTAACTGCCGCACTCAACAGCGTAGCTTCAACCGATTTCGCAGTGAGTTCAATAACGAGCGACCACACGAGGCGCTGGCACTGGAAACCCTGGTCCAACGATTTGTTCAGCGTCAGCGAAATCTAGCGCCGAGCTTCCTTGGCGCGCTTCGACCATTGCCAAAGACCACCCGTAATCTCAGCGGGCAAACGATAGCCCAGTTGGCGGGCGAGCATGACAATCTGCCCGCGATGGTGACCCTCATGGGCGACGAAATAGGTTAGGACATGCCCGACGTCGAGGGGAAGGTTGCGCCAGGTATACGACGAGGAGGCTGGGATCGTGCCGCCTCGGTCAAAACCGAGCGTCAGCAAACTGATAATGCCGCGGCTACTGCGGCCTAGTGCTGGAATCAGCTCCTTCGGTCCAACCTTGTGTCGATTGACGGCTCGCGGCACGGCGATGCCGTTTTCCTTTCCCAGCGTCTTGATCCACATACACCGCGCATTGTGGATGTGGCCGGCGATCATCCGAACGGTTCGACGTGGAGCCCCTGGCACTGTGGCTCCCCACAGCTCGTGGGGTAAGTGCTCGATGAGGAAGACGGTAACGCGGTTGTTGGTCCTCCACGCGGCAAGCAGGGTATCTCGCTGATCAAGTGCAGAATGCATCACAACACTTCAAAGAATGATCAAGCTGACGCCGAACGTTGCGCTTCAGCTGCGGGGCGACAAATGCATCGTCCGCAAGTTGTCGATGAGAGGCACGCTAATTCCGGTCCGGCGCAAGCGCTTGTTGGATTGCGCTAGGATCAGAGGACAAATCAGCACCGGACTACAACTCCTGTAAATAAAAAATTGCCCACTCAAAAACGCGTCCGAGTGCAAGCCACCCTAGTTACCCGGGTGACCACAGCGGTTTCGCAAGTTCTTTGTTCCATCGCTGCCAGTCGGCAGCCAATTCCTTGACCTTCTCCGGATGTGCCGCCGCAAGATTCCTTGTTTCCCTGATATCTTCTGCGAGATTGTAGAGTTCCGCACTCGATAGATCGTTAAATGTGGAAGGATTAGCCTCTTTCAACGGACCCTCCTTGGTCTTCACCAGCTTCCAGTCGCCCTTGCGGATTGCCATGTGCTCGCCAAGACGCCAATACAGAGTTTCATGCGGCCGGCCCGATTTCTTGTCGGTGAGAAACGGAAGCAGATTAACGCCATCGAATTGCCATTGCGGTTGCGGTTGGACACCAGCTGCTGCTAGCGCTGTGGGCAGGACATCGAGTTGAATGATCGGGCGCGCGTCAATCTTGCCCTCGGCAAGGTGCCCTTTCCAACGAATGATGAACGCTACTCGGATACCGCCTTCCCAAGTCTGACGTTTCGAGCCTCGCAGCGGCGCATTGCTTGAGCCATTGATCGTTGTGCCTGCCATGGTCGGTCCGCCGTTGTCATTGAAGAAAACAATCAGCGTATTTTCTTCGAGTCCTTCCGCCCGCAAAGCCGCCAGCGTTTTACCGATGCCATCGTCCATGGCCGACAACATGGCAGCATAGGTGCGTCGCTGCTCGTCGGCGATGTGTGGGAATCGCGCCAAGTACTTGTCTGTTGCTTGCATCGGGGTGTGCACGGCGTTAAACGCCAAGTAGAGGAAGAAGGGCTGCGACTTCTGTCGCTTAATGAAGTCTACCGCACGCTCGGCGATCGCGTCGGTAAGATATTTTCTTTCTACTACGACGTTTCTGCCGTCAAGGAGAGGATTACGAGTTGCGGCCTCTGGGTCGAGGTATGAATGCGAGTGTCCCAAAAATCCGAAGAACTCATCGAACCCGCGCGCCATCGGATGAAACTTGTCACCGAATCCAAGATGCCATTTGCCAACTAGCGCCGTCCGGTAACCGGCAGCCTTCAAACGATCTGCCATTGTGGTTTCACTGAGAGGTAGGCCGAAATCACTATAGTCTGGAGACATATCGAGATTGAACTCGTGGCCGAACCGCTGCGGATAACGACCCGTTAACAGTCCAGCTCTAGTGGGACTACAGTACGGGCCGCTGACATACGCGTCTGTAAAGCGGATTCCAACTTTGGCTAACGCATCGATGTTGGGCGTGGGGATGTCCTTGCTTCCGTGGATGCCAATATCCCCATAACCCATGTCGTCGGTGACGATGACAAGGATGTTCGGGGGCCTACGCTGCGCCTCGACCTCCGAGCGACTAAAGCATAGAAGGCTGAATACGATGGTGATCGCTGCGAGTATCTGTGGAACTGGTTTCAACGTATCCTCACGCAAGATTATGCACGCTCATTGAACAAGATCGAAAGCAGCATCCAACTGCCGCTATTCCGATGAGATTGATCTTGCCCGCCGGTCGCTGGTTCTGAGAGAAACACGGGCGCCGATACTTAAACTGACAACACTACAAACTGAAGTGGCTTTCTCATGTCACAAAGCGCGAAGCAATCCAATGCCCGGCATTAGCGGCGCGCACTGAACCTTGAAGAATAAGAGGCTCGCTAATTGCGCGTCCGCTGCATGCCGTTGTTATGTGGCGGCCTTCATCTCGACGAGCTGCGCACCAATTTCTTCTCATCCAGTCGTAGAAACCTGACCGCGTTGTTGTAGAAGATATCCCGCTTCTGTTCTTCTGTAAGAAAACTGGCCGACTCGATTCCTTCAATAGCCATCCCGATCCCTTCCGGCCAGACCATCTGATCCGACCCGAACATCAGCCGCTTGCCAAACCCGGCGCGCACCAGCGCCCGCAGATATTCGTGGAATTCCTCGCGCGGTCTGAGCCAATCAATCGCGGCCAAATCCGCATAGACCTGCGGGTACATGTGCATGATGGCTTTCGTCTCTTGCAGGTACGGATAGCCGGCATGCATTAAGTAGACGCGCAGCTTCGGGTGTCGAATCAGCACTTCCTCCAGCAGCGCCGGGTTCCCTAGTGAATTGCGGAATTTGGGGCAGCATTGATAGGGAGTGTTCGGCGGGGCTAAGCCGCTATGAATGGCAACGGGTATATCCAGTTCTTCGGCCAACGCCCAGTAGGGCTCCATCTGAAGGTCGTTAGGAGCCACCCCGGCGTATACCAAACCCAGTTCACCCATGACGCCAAGTCGTCCGGCGCGAAAATCCTCGCGGAGCACATTCATATCCGGCAGAGGAAAGCGGGGACCCATCATTGTGCCTCCGATAATTCGTCCGGGATCAGCGGCTAGCCAGCGCAATACATGTTCGCGCGGGCCGCCGGCGACAGCCCTGACGACGTTGTAGCGTTTCAGCTCTGCCAGAGACGCCTCCATCGCTTCTTTGTTGGTACGGGCCGTCGGCACTTTACCTGTCACCGGGTTAGGTGGCGGCGGGTTACCCTGATGATCCCAACTGAAAGCATGTATGTGCATGTCGATGATGGGCTGTCGCTGAGGTGTAGGCGACTGCTGGGGCCGAACTTGGCTCGCACCCATCGATAGGAGCAGTGCGAGTGTTGCTATCGAATGAATAACCCTCATCGCGACCTCCCTTGCCGTAAAGATTCAAGGAATCTAAATATTCGCAAGCCACATAACCGCTGGCCTTCAGCTGCGGCGCGCGATCGGCATTCAATCTAAAGGAACAAAGCTACTTGAGAGGCATGCTATCGCACCGTCAGCTGCAAACCACTTATATGCGCTCCTTCTCAAGAGCAATTATTGGAGCGGGCTTAAGATCTTGACCAGATCAGACTTGTCACTATAGATCACATTCTTTATTCTCCATCCTTCCTTACCATTGTGCATCTCAAACTTGACTCTCGTCCGCTGACCGAAGTTGCGAAAACTTACTAAAACGGTAGATTTATCACCCTCCACCACCGGCTTACCTATCTGGAAGTTCGTAATCCCCGTATCCTGCGCGTTGTAGAGCGGGTCAAAGTCGAGACTACCCACCTCCCCTTCCGGTGTCTCGGTGATGTCTTTCCAGATCAGGTCAGCAAGCTTCTGATCGAAGAATTTGTAGATGTACTTCTTTCCTTTGGCTTCAAAGACGCCGCCTTTCCCATTGTTGTGTACCCTGTATAATTCTCTGATGACACTATCGGGGGAATTAGTCGGCTGGGCTCTCTGTGCAGCATGCGAAAAAAGGCTGCCTAAGATCACAAGCAGAGGGATTAATGAAAAGCTTATTGTTCTCATAGTTTCTGTTCCACAGAAGTTTGCAATATTAAGGAAGCATATAACGGCCTGGGCATGAGCCGCGGCGCGTCTTTTGCGCCATCGGCTCCATGCCCGTGTTAGACCGCCCGTTGTTTGCCCTTGGTCTCACCTAGCGTCCCCTTTGCTACCAAGTAGTGAAGCCGCACGACCCCGTCTGAAAAATGTTTAGAGGAGCGGAGACTCAGCTGAATTTCTCGCCGTCTAGGCCCCAAGAGTGGAATGCCCTCCCCAATGAGCGTTGGCATTACATGAATGATGAACTCGTCGATCTGGTCTTGGTCGACGAATGCCCCGATCAGTGCAGCACCGCCCATCACCCAGATGCTCTTGCCGCGCTGAGCCCGGAGATGTTTCGCGAACGCCGCTGGCTCTTCACTGACGAACTCCACTCCAGGTGCCCTGACCAGGCCAGTCGCATTTCGGGAAAAGATATAGTGTTTGGGCTGCGTTCCGAATCGAGCTCCGTGCTGAAGGCCGAACTCATATGTCTTTCGCCCAAGCACGATCGAATCGATAGATCGGCGGAATGCTCCCATGCCATAGTCACCAGCCGTCTGTGGACGATTCAGCCAATCAACGCTGCCGTCGGGGCGAGCAATGAAGCCGTCAGCACTTGTGGCGATGTACACAACAATCTTTCGCATGTTTACTCTAGGCGGTCTAACACCGCCCTTCACGCGCGTGCGTTTTCGCACGTCGCGTGAAGGGCTTGTTAGGTATTCTTGGCACGTGCTGGCGTTGCGCAGTCATAGAAGACACGGAACAGATTGCCATCTGGATCTGCCGCGGTGAACTCATGCAAACCCCAAGGCTTCGACTCTGGCGCAGAGATTAATTTCGCTTTTCTAGTGCTCCAGAGTCGGTACAGATCATCAACTTCCTCTTTGCTTTCCAGATTGAGCCAAGTCAACACTGGCCCAATGTTACCGTATTCCTTTCGATATTCCGAGTTCGCCAAAAACATCCGGCAGTTTCCGTTTGAGATTCCGGCGAGCCCCAGTTCCTCGCCACCCCAATCCAGAGTGAAGCCGAGATTGCTTTCGTAGTAAGCGGCTGCCTCATTGATATCCTTCACCGGTATCTCAGGCACGGCACCAGGGAACGCCGATTTCATTGCGACTCCTCCTCTGATAATGCCTAACGCCCCGATTCAGCGGCGCGCACAGGCCCTTGATGATAAAGAGAATGCTGGGCGCGCGTCCGCTGCAATCGACTGTTGAGTCCAACACAGAATTGTGTGTCGGCTTCCTCCTCCGTCAGTCGTCCCATCCCTACCGCGCCCCACACTAATTCTTAATACGTTATGCGGAACACGACACCACTCAACGTGATTTAGATGCCTGTCCCACCCGCAGCAACTCAAGGTGCATCTGCATGGTGTCCCAATTGAGATTTGTGGCGTACGTGTTATGCGTCGGGTGGCATAGACAATAGCTCCGCCCTAGGGTCACGACCTTCAGGCACAAGCTTGTAATACAACAGTGGCGCGAAAAAGACGAGAGATATGATCAAATCAATTAACCCATCGCCCCACCGAGCCATGAAAGTGTCTTCGATGCAGCCACGGTTCGGATTGCAAACGACGCGCATTGTTTGCCCCAATGAGTAGACAGGTTCTTCGTTGAAGGTATCCACCTTGAGTGTTATTGGCCGCCCCTGCGAATCGCGTACTTGAACCCTCGGCACATACGCCAGCACGGAGCCTCTGCCTTTGGGGACAGATTCGTGCGTTACCGCAACGATCGGAGCGTCAAAAGAACTTGCGCTAGCGAGAAATATCAGTCGCACCGAAAATAGATAAATCGCAACAAGCAGAAGTATCGAACCCGTCAGTGCAAGAACCACAACCATCCGCTTGCGCTTAGAATTCACAGGTAAAGCCATAACCATGGAAGTCCGAGAGACGCATAACGCTGGCCTTCAGCTGCGGCGCGATCAGCATTCAGGCTGAAGGAACGAAGTTACTGAGAAACATGCTATCGCGCCGTCAGCTGCAAGGCTTTGTTGGGCGCGCGATTCGTCTATAAAGGCTGCATTACTTCCAACAACTCTAACTCTTCCAGGCATGCAAACAATTCCTGATGTTCCGCGGCTAGAACCTTGAGCCGGCTCTTTTTGTACGGCCGAATCTTTCCAATCTCACGAACCACTCCAGCCAAATGTGCAACCTCTTCATCCGCCGATTCCGCTAGGATTTTCAGGCGCTCAAGGTTCTTGCTGGAAATGTGAGACTGAGTCAAGAACCCAAGAATCTCATCCACTTCTTCAATATGTTTTCCCGTCGCACGCGGAAGCCCCTGACACTCTTTGCACACATGAGCTCTGTGGCCTTTGCCGGAGAATCTCTCATTAGCTCGCTCACGATTACAAATTCTACAGTAGTGACCCACAGCGAAAATTATCGTCCGGTAATCATCGGTTTCAGAAACAAGACGAGGCGCCGAACGTTGGCCTTCAGCTGCGGCCCGCGAGCAACATCCAAGCTGAAGGAAAGAAGTTACTTGAGAAACACCGCCGTCAGCTGCAAGGCGTGTTAGGTGCAGCGTTTCCCCGGATTGCCTTTCACCATCAAGCGCTTGAAATCAATGAATCAGCTCACCGGTGAACCGGTCTCGACCGCTCCAATATGGACAGCGCGGGCAGGCCTCGCCTTCCGGGTAATCAACTACCTCCTCATGCGGACAGCCAATAATCCGATCTACCATAGACACTGTTAGCACCTGATGCTCACGCAGAAAGGCACTTATTTGATAAGCGACCTCGTCGTCGAAGCGCAGATCCTGCTCCTCCGCATACCATCGCTCTAGAATCTCCGGCTCAGAACCTTCACGCATCACGATCCCCACCGCCACTTTGGTGGCTTGCTGGGCAGTAGGACCATAGAAAGCAATGGTGCCGACGGGATAGCCGCGAAAGCCCTTCTTAGCTCGTTTCGATAGCGGGCTCTTGAATGAATGTTTGATCTTCATCAACTTCCTCGCTAAACCACGAAGCGCCTAACGCCCGAATTAACCGGGCGGGCGAACAGCACACAGGATTATGGAACAATTCAGCGATGAAAGAAATGCTGCCCCGCGCTCCGGTTCAATGAGTTGTTGAACTAAGCGCTGCGCGCAGCTAAAGCCTTCCTCTCAGTACCCGATCATTCTCAATCGCAAGTCCTCTCCGACTACACTTCTGAAAAACGGTCCAGAGATTCTTAGAAGGAAACTGGGCCGCTCAACTTTTCTTTGGAGGTATAGCCATGACCGAACTGCGAAAGAGAATGATCGAGTGTCTGCAGTTGCGCGGGCTGTCCGAGCGTACGCAAGAAAGCTATGTCCGGGCAGTGCGCCAACTCGCCGAACATTATCACAAGTCGCCTGACTTGATCACGGAGGAAGAACTGCGGCAGTACTTTCTCCATCTCAAGAACATCAAGCATTACTCCCGCAACACCATGACCATCGCCATTTGCGGCGTCCGCTTTCTCTACCAGCACACGCTCAACCGTGAGTGGGCCATCTTTGGCATCGTGCGGCCCGCGCCGGAAAAGAAATTGCCCGTCATCCTCAGCCGCGAAGAAGTGCGCCAGATTCTCTCCCGCATCAGATTGCCACGCTACAAGGTCTGTCTCAGCACGATCTACTCCGGCGGTCTGCGCTTGCAGGAAGGCACCAACCTGCGCGTCGCTGACCTCGACAGCGCCCGCATGATGATTCACGTGCGCCACGGCAAAGGCGCCAAAGATCGTTACGTGCCGCTGCCGCAACGCACGCAGCAAGCTTTTCGCGCCGCGCTCAAACAGAGCCGCCTCAACAAGCGCGCTTCGGTGCACACGCTGCGTCATTCCTGGGCCACGCATCTGCTGGAAGCCGGCGTCAATCTGCGCCTGATCCAGGAGTGGCTGGGCCATAGTTCACCAGCCACCACCAGCGTCTATACGCATCTGACCGCCAAAGCCGAACAGCTCGGCGCCCAGGCCATCGACCAACTCATGAACGACTTGTGAGTTGCTGATGCTGGAAGTGGCCGAGATCTTTCGGCTGCATGGAAGAGCGTATCGTAGGACGTTCGGCAGTCGGATGCTGCCCTCACATCTGCGCGCCATGCAGGACATCGAACAATGCCGCACCGCCCTACTCGGCGGTCAGGTCTATTTCTGCGATAACTGTAAAGAGCAGCGTTACAGCTATCACTCCTGCAAGAATCGCCATTGTCCCAAGTGCGGCAACGAACAGGCAAATGCATGGTTGGACCAGCAACAGCAATTGTTGTTGCCGGTTTCTTACTTCCTGGTCACCTTCACGCTCCCGCAAGAGTTGCGCGCCGTCGCTCGCAGTAATCAGAAGACGATCTACCACCTGCTGTTTCGCGCTTCCGCCGCAGCCTTGCTGAAACTGGCCCACGACCCGCGCTTCGCCGGCGCCCGCCTCGGGATGGTCGGCGTGCTCCAGACCTGGACCCGCGACCTGCGTTATCATCCGCACATTCATTACCTCGTCACTGGTGGCGGCCTCACGCCACAGGGAAGCTGGCGCTCCTCAGCCCCAGACTTCCTGGTCCACGAGCAGCCGCTCGCTATCATCTTTCGGGCCAAGCTGCGCGATGAATTGAAAAAGTGTGGTCTGTTTGCGCCAGTGGACCGCCGCGTCTGGAAAAAGGATTGGGTGGTTGACTGCGAGCCGATTGGCTCTGGCGTTGCGGCGTTCAAGTATCTCGCCCCTTACATCTTCCGCGTGGCCATCAGCAATAACCGCCTCCGCAAACTCGACCAAGCCGGCAACGTCACTTTCCAGTACAAAGAATCAGCGACGGATCAAATCAAGCACTGCACCCTCACCGCTGAAGAATTCATCCGCCGCTTCCTCCAACACGTCTTGCCCGATAGATTTGTGAAGGTTCGTTACTACGGTCTGCTCAGCCCCAGTAATCGCCACCTGCTACAGCAAGCTCGGCAACTGCTGGCCGCTACCGGCGCGCAGGCGTCAGGCAGCGTCACCAGCACCAATAGCCAATCGGCAATCGCCATTCAGCCAGCGACAATGCGAGCACCGCTTCGTTGTCCCCACTGTGGTCAGCCGCTGATTCTGCTCCGCCCGCTCAAACCAAACGCCCGCTCCCCCTGAAAGGTATTTGCTGATGACGCCGACCTTCATTATCTGGCTCGGTCACGGCAGCTTCCCTCTGTGCCGTTTTGGTCCAACTCTGTTTCCGCGCAGCAAAAAAGCCAGCTCCCGCGCTGGCTCCTGCTACTTTGGCCGCCAAATTCCGCCCGGTGCTTCCGCTTTCTTCTTTCGGCTGCCACGCCCACTACCAACTATCCCCACCGACGCTCGCTCCGCTTCATCCAGCCACCCTCAACTTCATCATTCAAACTCCAAGTAGCCCGTAAACCCCACGCCCGGCTTAGTTCAACACAGAATTGTGTGGCGGCTCGTTCTCAGTTATCAAGCTCGTCTCATCTCACCGCGCCACACGAATTCTTAATACGTTAGACAGCGCCCTACACAACCTTCAGCCCTTAGTGTGACCACACTGACGCCTTCTGTGCCCAGACACTCTCCGGATATTTCTCTCCGAGTTCTTCGGCCACTCCGCCCAGCACCATGTGATCATTCGTCCTCTTGTATCGGCTTACTCCCCTCCAATACACGGCTTCCGGTGCGGCTGCTGTCTCCGAGTATCGCGCCATGACCTGAGCATACCTCTGCTCGGCATCAGCCCACTGCTTATCCATGAAGGAGAGCCTCGCTAACCCCATCTCCAACTGAGAGCGAAATTCGTTCTTCGGCAGGTAACCCTCAATGCGCCACCTCTCCTCTCCGCTTGAGTCCATGATGAGCACTGTCGGCGTCCAGACAGCGTCAAAGCGATGGAAGTAGACGGGGTGTTCCTTGATGTGCGCTTCGACAGGAAGGAAATTCTCATTGATGAAGGTCGAGACTTCATCGTCGGCATAGGATTCGGCCTCCAGCCGAACGCACGCGCCTCAAGCCGGAGCAGCGCTGAAGTCGAGCAGCAACGGCTTCTTGTCAGCCTTTGCTTGAGTGAGTGCCGCATCAACGTCTTTGTTCCATTGAACAGCCATTTTCAGATCCTCCTTGAGACTAAATCACATCTACGAGGCTAATTCTTATCCATGCCTGCGCGGTCTGCAAGAGGGCTCACATGGCGATTGCACTTCTTATCAACCATGAAGCTGTCTAACGCTAGGCTTCAGCGGCGCAGCGCGAACTAACTCAAGCTCGATCGCAGGAGGCAGCATTAAGAGCGTGCTCTCGCTGCGTCCGCTGCAAGCCATTGTTGAACTAAATCCGCCTGCGGGCGGATAGATGAAAGCAACGGTTGATCATTCACGCATTTCGTTTCCCTCAACCCGATAATAACGGCAGTATTCCTTCCAGGGAGGACCATGGTGTCGCTACGGAAAAGAGTCACCATTTTTCCCCTCGCCGGAAGGAGCTACTGCTATGTCACCGTTACAGCAACGGATGCTTGAGGATATGCAATTGCGAGGACTCTCGGCAAGAACTCAGGAGGCTTACGCGCGCGCCGTCTGGCAAACTGGCCCAACATTACCAGCGCCAGCCTGACCGACTCAGCGATGAAGACCTGCGCCAGTACTTTCTCTATTTGGCCAACCAGAAGAAGATTGCCCGGTCCACGGCCACCATCGCCCTCTGCGGCATCAAGTTCTTCTATGAACAAACACAGAAGCAGCCCTGGCCCACGCTGCGTTTTGTGCGGCCCCCACGGGAGTGGAAGTTGCCGGTGGTGCTGAGCCGGAAAGAGATAGGGCAGATTCTAGCGGCAGTACGTATTCCGGTCTATCAGGTCTGCCTGAAAACCATCTATGCCTGCGCTTGCGCTTTCGCCGACGATCACGCAGTGCCGGTCTATGGAGAACCATCGCCGCAGTTGATGGAAATGGCAAGGCGAATGCCCCAAGGCAGCGTGAAGTGGTATTCCTTTCTTCAAGGGCTTGAGTGAGAGGATTGCGTTTTATTTCACAATATCTGGGCTATTAGTAAACGACGCGTTTATTAGCACCGTATATTCTTCACTATCTTCTGCGTTAATGTTGGGACCTCTATCCAGTAGTAGCTGACCAGCCTATGCGAATGCAAGATGTAGCTTTCCTTCGACCGAGATTGAATTATGGTGTAATCGAGAGGTCGAGCGCTAATCTAAATCATGGCAACCGAAACCGATATCACAGATAAGACGCCGCTTGCTCCGTTTATTGCGTATCTGGTTTTCTTTCATGCGGCTTGGGCGGGTTGGGTCTATTTCCTCTTCCCAGCCATGAAGACTCTAGGCGAAGCCACGCTGGTTTATGCTATGGCAAACAACAGTATTCGATTGCTCGTGTGGGTCCTGCCGGTCTTCTGCTATCTTCGCTATGTCGATGGTGTAGATCCATTCGAATACCTAAAGCTAAACCAAAACTGGAGGCGCGGCATGTTAGTTGGTCTGGGATTCACAGGCATCAACTTTCTGCTTTCGCTGACACGTTTCGGCGTGCCACATCCGAGCGCCCCCGCCATCACTTGGAATAGTATCCTTGGCACATCGCTGCTCATCGGCTTCGTCGAAGAAATTCCCTACCGCGGTTTCATCTTTCAAAAGTTTCGCGAGAGGTTTAGCTTCTGGGTCGCGAATCTCATCTCATCGCTGCTCTTCTTAGCCATTCACCTGCCGGGCTGGATTTCGCTGCACCTTCTCAGCCCTGAAACCATTGTGTTTGTGTTTTTCTTTGGGATCTTAATGGTCGTTATCTTCCGGTACTCAGGTTCACTGTGGAGCACGATTGTCTCGCACAGCTTGAACGACTTTCTTTCAGCTGTTGTCTTCCGTCACTGATGGCTCCCCGTCCGCCGAGCGCAGGCATTCAGCTAGGGGACGTGTGGCGGCCCGGACTCGATTGCAGCGCGAGGGGAGCGGCGCAGATAAACACGCGAGATCGTGATCGGATAAGTAAGCGCAGTAATGACCCGCCCCAAGCCTCGCACGGGCTCGTGGAAGAGGCCGATTTGGCCCAACAGCGCTCCGCGGTCATAGTGGATCCGCTCGCCTGCCAGTCGGTCATCGGCGTCGAATGTGATCGACAACGGAATTTGGAATGTGTATTTTCGGCCGCTGAAACTCGGTCGTCTCAGCGAACAACACATGCGTATCGAAGATGCTTACGGCAGCCTTTGGCGCCATAAGAAAAAACTAAAACTGTAACCCATCAACTCGGACTTTTTTGTGACCTATCTCGCCGACCGTTCAGCCAGGGTTTGCTCGCCTAAACGCCCAGCCGCTTCACGCCAAAGGCCACCACTAGGGCGACAATGAAAGCTGGCACTGCGGTCAGAAGGGGCCAGGCTACCAAGGCGATGAGCATTCGGGGTCGATAACCCGAGGCTGATCCCAGATCATGAATGTTGGCCGCGAGTGCGAGCGTGAAGGCACCGAAAGCGACGGCCACGGACGCGTGCCATGCCGTTGGCCGCACTGTGTTACGAAGTCGAAAGTGCTCATAGGCTATGTGGGCCGCGAACACCACAGCACTGATGATGAAGGCGGACAACCGCCAAAAGAATCGCATCTGATTGGACGCAGCCGCCCCGGCAAGTGCGGGGGATGTGATACCAACGGCGAGATAGAGCACGCCGACGAGTATCGCTGTGCTGAGCCATCGTTGGCGGCCAGAGTCGTCCATGCTTGTGGCCCAACGCTGATGCGCTTCAGAGGCTCGCCCACGCAACTTAACAAAGAAGCCATTTACCGGCGAGTCCGCTGGAAGCGCTTGTTAGCCGCGGTCCGGATACGCGACCTTCTTTCCATTTACCACAACGTGGCCGGCTGCCGTAAGCGCCTCTAGCACCTCAGAGACCTCTTCCCCCGAGAGCACCTTGTGGAAGTAGGAAAGGATTGCACTCTGCAGGGACGTAACCGTGGCAGGTCGAGCCTTGGCTGATGCAATGCGCCTCTCGTAGAAATCTGCGGCCCGCTGCCTCGGAGGTAGCTTTTACGTCGATTTAACCAACGGAATCTCCAATACAGATGCCGAGCGGGAACAAAATATCTTCTGCTCCTTTAGATGCTTTATTAGGGGGTCGAAGCCCTTGTCTTTAGAGATGATGTGGAAGTATGCGCCCGGATTGGCTGCGGATAACTTCCCTATGTAATAGGCAATGTGGAAGTCCAGGGCGCTTGGTCCATGGCTACTGATTTGGACATAACTACCATTGGAACCAAGCGACTGTACCGCATTGACTATCGAGAAGGTGAGCCGTTTCAGATTCGCTCCGACAAATATGACGACTCGAAAATGCTCATGCTTGAGCCTTTCAATGTACTCAGGCTTAACGTTCTCTGAATCAATCAGAACGAAATTGGTGCGCACTCCGGGTCTCCTACTAAGCGGCTAACGTTGCGCTTCGGCGGCTCGCCAAGGCAACTTAACAAAGAAGATGCTTACCGGCGAGTCCGCTGCAAGCGCTTATAGGATTGCGCAGCCGATTGAAAAAGGCTCTCTCATCAACTAGGTTCAGGAGCCGCTTCGTACTCAACTATGTCTTTTTTCAAAGCATAGCGCATGAGTTCCAAGGTGGTTCTCAACTCCCCCAGACTATCAGCTTCAGGCGAGGACGGTATATCGCTCCAACCGCGAATGTTTCCGCGTTCGTCATAATAGACGGAATAAACGGCGAGTTGTCCGTCCTTCTTCATTACTCGATAGTTCCACGACATTCTTAACCAAGCTGAGCAATCCAACGCCCGGCATCAATTTGTTATGCCGCGTAAGCAAACGCGCCAAGCTATTCTGAGTCTTGCGATTCGTCGAGCAATTTCGTCGTGTGCTCCGTAACGCTTGGTGGACTTACCATCTCCGCGGTATCCAATCGACGAGCGCTAAATACGGGAACAGGCATGCTGTGCGATGGGGGCAATGCAGAGCCCCTTCCTTCTGTACCTTGTTGGTCCGTTGTGATAGGGGCAACGTAAGGCAGCGAGCTATCTTGCTTCTTCTTTCGGGGCGCGCCTTCCTGAAAGATAACTGCGTAGAGTATTCGCATTAGCCCAGCCATTAAAAACAAGGGGGGCAAGGCGAAGACCGGCTTACCAATAAGCCCATACAAAGGCACCGACACCATAAAAATAAATAACAGCATGACTCCCTGACGCACACCTTTACGGCGCGGAGATTCGCGAGGCTTACGACCTTCTGTGTCAAGAGTTGGCGAAATATTGCCCGTTGCGAGCAATTCCCTTACACCATCCAGCGGAAAGCCACAACCTTT
>WNGA01029050.1_pt1 | contig 15408 bp, 20 predicted proteins | sample 5400061 | NCBI WGS metagenome assembly WNGA01 (sample SAMN13153366, study PRJNA577476) | soil metagenome | isolation source: 100 cm soil or saprolite under grassland replicate 2 | place: USA:California | collected 2016-06-15
AATGCGATTGCGACAGTTACAGAGTTGCGGATGTCATTACGCCAATGGCTTCGGTTGCAAAGCAGTTTCCAGAGCCTTGATGCCATCCGAGAGCGCTGACTGTGTTTGCTTTTTATAGAACTGCAGCGTTGTGCTCATGTGCTTGTGCCGCAAAAGCTCTTGAGCAGCAGCATAGTTCCCGCCGGTCAACCCGATGATCGCGGTGCCAGCGCCACGACGGCCACTGTAGAGTCCTTTCCACTTCAGGCCAGCGGCTTCAACGGTAGGCCGAATGATGCGACGAACGATGTCTTTAAGGTCAGCAGGTTTGGCGTTGCCGTTTGGGAAGACCCATCCTTCGGACGGATTGCCAGACTTCTGACGCCAGAGTTCAACGAACAACGCAACGCGATTAGGCAGAGGGAGAGAAGCAACGGATTCGGGCGTCTTCGTTGTTCCCTCAATTCCTTCCCATATGGCTCTGCGAATATGAACGGAATTCGAATCGAAGTCTTCCCATTTCAATCCTGCAATCTCGCCCGGACGCAGACCGAGGAAGCAAGCCAAGGCCATGATGAGCTGGCAATCGACGTGGTGAATCAACGCAGAAATAATGTCCTCTGCTGCTTCAAGCGTGTAGTGCTCGGTCGGCTTTGGTGTTTTAACCTTGCCGAGAATCTTGACATCATGCCATGGGTTGGAATCGAGCAGGCCCATGTTGACCGCGCAGCTGAAGATTCCAGAAGCCAACGAGCGGATGTGATTCAGGGTGTGCCGTCCCTGAGCTTTCGTTAGAGAGAGCATGAACTGAGAGCCGATGTGCGCTCGATATTCCTGCAACGTCTTGCCTGCGAAGTGTGGCTTCAAGTGCTGTTCCCAAATCTGCTTGTACCCCCGTATGGTGCTGGCCTTTTTGTTCTCTTCGATAAAAGGCAGGTACGTCTGGTCCCAGAAGGTCACGATGGGCTGGTCTTCGCCGTTCACGGCGTTTATTGAACGCATGAAATTGTCACACTTGTCCTGAACGGCCTCGCACGATGCGCTGAAATATTTATCGCTCTTGTCTACGAGCTTGCGGGATTTCAGGACGCGGACAGCCTTGCTGTTACGCATCTCAACAATGCGATATCGAAGATGAAAGCTGACGACTTTCCCGTTTGCATTCTTGACCTCGAAAACGTGACCTCGTTGAACACGTTGTACCATTGGAGTGCTCCCTTATAGGAGCAGAGTACAATGTGTTCCATGAAAGTTCTATAGCACGAAGGTAGTACGCAGTAAGTTATTGAATTTAAACAATGGAAGCGCATGCAATCCGGTGATTGTCGCGGTCTTCAAAACCGTAGATCGTTATCTCTGATGGCGATGGTGGGTTCGACTCCCACTCGCTTCCGCCACACAAAACCCGCATAAATACTGGAGATTGTTACCAAAGATGGCAGTCAGCCCGTCTGAAGCGCTTGTCGGAATATCTGCACAGCAACAACAGTCGTAGCCGATTCATGTTCGAACTACTAGTCGCGGGGGAGAAGGCCCAGCTCGATCGCCTAAAGGGTGATAAAAAAGCCTACGACTTGGAGCTTCGCCCCCGGCTGATGGCTCAGACAATTCAGGAACTCCAGGATGCGGGGTTGAGCCGGACATATGGAAGATCGGGCTGGATCGGCAGGAAGACTGCGAGCGGATTGTGGCCGTCGCCCGCCGAGGAGGCCGGAACCAAGTCGGATGCATCATCCTCGGCCGAGGCGAGGACGATACGAAAGTCCGCGAATGGCTCACGACCGCCGCTGCGGTCCCGGGCTTCATTGGCTTCGCCGTTGGCCGGACCAGCTTCTGGGATCCGCTAGTTAATTTGCGTGCGGGAAAAATAACGCGAAATGCCGCAGTCGCCGAAATTGCTCGCCGGTATCAGGAGTTTGTTGAAATTTTCGAAACTCGCGAGAAAGTCGCTGCCGCGTAACAATAAGGAAGAACTCGCCTGGTAAAAAACTGTTTGCACTGAGGAGATTGATATGCAACTTGGCATGATAGGTCTTGGACGGATGGGCGCCAACATGGTGAGGCGACTCATCAAGAAGGGTCACAACTGCGTAGTGTTCGATAGGTCGCCAAAAGTTGTGGACGAATTGGTCAAGCAGAAGGCGACGGGCGCGGCCTCACGCTCCCTTCCATTTTGCGAGTTGCACGGCGAAGCTGCCCACGCCTCCGGCTGCGCCGTGAATCAGAATCCTCTGGCCTTTGCTCAGTGCAGCCGTATCGAACAACGCCTGCCATGCCGTCAACGCCACCACAGGAATGGCAGCGGCGTGGACATGGTCAATTGACTTTGGCTTGAGGGCCGCTTCCGTTTCCTTGACCACGACGTACTCTGCATAAGTGCCCTTACCGTTGCGGGCGCCATCCGGGCGAGCATAGACCTCATCGCCTTTCTTGAATTTGCTGACACCGGAACCCACTGCTTCGACAACGCCTGAAACGTCCCAGCCCGGAATGTAAGGCAAGGGAAGAGGAAAGACATCCTTTAAGTGGCCTGCTCGGGCTTTCCAGTCTATGGCATTTACCGAGACAGCATGGACTCGTATCAACAATTCACCAGAGCCCGCCGTAGGGCGCGGTGCCTCTTCAAAGCGGAGCACTTCCGGTTCCCCGTAGTTGTGGACTTGCACTGCTTTCATGGTTTCCATTTCGCACATCTCCCTCAGCGAGCCGTCTTTTCGATGCCCGAGCCTGGCCACTCGATTCAGCGATCTCACTTCGGCTTCATTCATCCAAGTTAAAATGAGATTCGATCTTCCTTCGTGAGGTGGCACCCTTTATGCAGCGGGCATTTGGACTGAATATTCCGCAGACGCTGGACGACGTTTGTGATCCGGCACGATTGGCTCTGGTCGTGTACGACATGCAAATCGGGATCGTGAAGCAGATCGAGCACGGCCAGCAGGTCACCGACAGGGTCCTTCAGGTTCTCGATGCAGCCCGCAAATCGGGAATTCGGGTCTTCTTCACACGGCACATGTCGCTGCCCAAGGAGTTAATGGGCGTTTCTCAGTTACGGACTGCGATGGCGTGGCAACGTCTGAGTTCGGTAGACGAGGTCAAGCCTTGGTTCTTGCGGAACTCGCCGGGATTCCACCTCATTCCGGAGTTGAATCCACTGCCGAGTGAAGCCATCCTCGACAAAATCACCATGTCGGCGTTCGAAGGCACACCCCTTAACATCGCGCTGCGCGATTGCGGCATTAATGCCTTCGCCATCGTCGGCATCGCCATGGAAATCGGAATTGAACCGACCGTGCGACATGGCGCTGATCTTGGTTACATCCCAGTGATTGTCACAGACGCCTGCGGTTTTGGTCACTGCGATGCCGCCGCCCGTTCAATTGCCAGCCTTGAATTCGCGGGCGATGCTTTGTTTACGAACGCCGATACATTCTGTGCTCACCTTGGGCGAATAGTGCCCCGAACTGTTAGCTAGTCATTTTCCATGAGGCAATCGTGATTGCCTGGATCCGACGAATCGCGCGGATAGTGTCACGCTCTGGAATGTGAGGTATCGAAGCCATCGGCGGATTATTTACGCAGTGTTCGCCAAAGGGTACGAATACGTGGCGTACGATTGGACATGGGCAGAATACATCCAGATTGCCGCAATCCTTCTGACCAATCGGTAGTTGCCGATCTCATGCTTCGACAAGAGCCAGTCGAGGAAGAAGACGAAGAGGACGACGAAGGAGGCGGCAAAAAAGACGATGATGGTGACCGCGACGACAGCGGCTACTCGGAGAAGGAAATCGGGTGAATCGAAAGCTACACCTGGGGGCTCACGCATTCAACTTCCAATACCCATTCAAAGGCGCCTTTTGAACCTTCTGCTCGTTCAACAGCAGGTTTAGTGCGGTTACGACCGTTTCTGGCCGCTTTCGCAGTTGCTCTGCTAAGTCTCGCTCGCTGACGACGACATCTCCGGTTGGATATCGTTGATGAACACTGTGCGCATAAACCGAAATTCTCTCAGCTAGTAATCGCAGGTCTTTTTTCTTGTTTCGCTCGGTGCGTCTCGTCCGCGCCTCCTCAGTTTGCAGCGCCCGCGCGCAGATCGCCGCCAGCCCGAAAGCGCAAGAGATCAGCACGATCCACCAGTGAAGCGGAATTCTCAAAAAACTACCTGTGAGGGAATCCATAGCTGGGCATTTGGCCGTTGAAATCGGGTACGAAGAGAATACCTGTGTATCTACACTCCGCGAAGATTACAGAAGTCCAACGCCCCTACGGCCAGGCAGGAGGCAATAGCGTCGATCGTCGGGGTGCAGAAATCATCGTCGCGAGATCTCCAACGTGATCGGAAGACGGTCCCGCTATCGGACACAACTTCCAATTAGGAAAGGATTCCTGTGTGATTTTCCAAAATTATCAATTCAATGGCGAACCGCGCTGCGCCGTTCAAACAGCGAATCCAGTAAACAATCCAACCATACACAACAGGAAGGCGACAATTACCTCGGTTTTCACGATGCGTTCCCTCCTGCCCTCCGTCGAGGGATTGTTTTTCAACAGCCAGCCCGATCTAGCGGACGCATCAGGCCGGGATCTTAGTTCCCAACTCGCATTGCGACCTGGGGCTGCGCCGATTGAAGAACGGGCGGCAGCCGCATTCGGATCAACGCTTCTATTTGGGACCAAACGCGCGGATCGCATTCGATGGCAGTGTGTCCCTTAAACAAAAGGCGGTCATACCAAGGATATGCACGACATTCGGCAGGTTCCTTTTGGTACGTAGATCGGAAATTGCCAAGGATCCTGGTGCGAGATGGATCTGCTGCCCTAATCTTGGAACGCCCGTGCAGAATACCGCCCGTTTGATAGAAGTTAACGGCTTCGGCAACGTTAGCCGGGATAACTGAATCGTCCTCTCCATTTTTCGTAACACTGTCAACCTGGATGGTTAGTAAAACAGGGATGCCATCTTGCTGCAGTTCGCGGGCCAGAGAGACTACCGCCGAAGCACCCCAGCTGTGGCCGAATAGAATGAGACGGGCGCTGCGTTTTTCTTCGTCTGTGAGTTTGCCATCCCCTGCCTTCAACCAATCAAGGACTAATTTGTGAGCCTGTGCTCTTCGTCGATTTTCGAACAGCCGAATCTGCACATCGTTGCCGTATGTCGCCTGAATCTGGCGGGCGATCTGCACCTCCGAATGGCGGCGGTCGTCGCTATGCACGAAGCCTCCCACAAAACCAATAACAAGTGTCGGGGAGGCGTCGGCACTATCAGAATTGGGCGCAAGCGACTCCTGAAAAGCGTACAGAGCGGATGGGTACTGCTCATTGGCGTAGAGACCGAGGCCGAGATAGCGATAGGCCTCGGCGTTTTGCGGATCGATGCTCAGCGCGGTGCGCGCTTCGGCAATGGCATTATCGCCGTCATTTGAGCGATCAAACAGGTAAGACAAGTCATTGTGCGTTTCAGGAAACCCGGGGGACAGCTCTTTGGCGTTGGAGTACTCGTCAAAGGCCTCATTAAAATCATTCTGCTGTTGGCGAACGTAAGCCAGGGCGAAGTGCAGGTCTGCATTGTTAAAATCGCTAGAGATTAGCTGCCGCAGGATCGGTTCAGCATCTTCGTATTCTTGTTGATGAACCAGCTTCGCTGCCTGCTCGAGGCGCGCCGGGCAGCCGATATTTGTTCCTGCACCGGACGCCGGCATGATCCGCATATCACTCAGCAGTTGAGAGCTCGCACCCGCTGATGAGAGCGCTTCGGCGCCGTCGTGGTCGAGAGCGAACGAGATGCCGCGTTCGTGAACAAGCCGATCAAGCCTCTGGTTGGAAATTCCTCCCCCCATCCAGGTCATGAGCTGGGCGCAGTCCACTGGCTTGGCGGCGTTTATTTCGCCCACGGCTACAACTGTGCTGAGCTGCAATAAGAAGAAGGATAAAACTGCGCTGCGCAAAAACTCCTCCACCGAGCGGGAATCATCTGAGTAGTTTCCCGCCCGCATTTTGCAATTAGACAGTGGGAACTGTCTGCATTCTGGTTGAAATACAGGCATGGGAGGTGCCAAAAGCCGTGGGTAGTCCTTCCTTTAATCGAAATGGTTGAGGAAACGCAGTTTGGAGACGAGTAAAGCAGACTCCCAGCCAGCGGTTTTGTCGAGCGACTCGACGCGCGTTTCGACAAGTGTCGAGTGTACGACACTTCGTCAAACCTGGCTGCCCAACATTCGATCCAGATTGAATGCGGCGCTGATCAAGGCAAATGAGTAAAGGCCTGGGGGAAATTCCCTAACGCCTCGCCTTGAGGCCCCGTTTTGCTCTGCATACAGCCCGAGATGATTGCCATAGCCCCGCATGCGTTCAAACAGCAACCTGGCTTGATCCAGCTTTTCGGGATCCGTCAGACCGGCGCGTGTCAGGGCCTCTAAGAGCCAAAAGGAGCACATGTTGAAAGTACCTTCCTCGCCCGGAAGTCCACTCAATACGGGGATGTGGCGGATAACGATGCACGAGGCTGTCGCTGACGAGATCTCCATGGCTGGGACTTTCAAGGATAGCGTCTATCGTCCTGAGCATCCACGGATCGGTTGGGGCCATGAAGAAGACGAGTGGCCCTTAGGAGAAATTCGGCGGGGCCACCCGTCTTGGGAATAGATCTGAACGTGTAGGGGCAGGTGACTGCACCTGCTCCTACACGTTTAGTAATAGGACGAACTAGATTGGCTCGGCGTCAACGCGGGTGGCGTCAGCCACATTGGACGGCTGGTCGGAAAATGTTTTTCCCGGCTCGAATGCCGCCTTCTCGTGTCCTGTGCCGACCCGGCGAATGACGTCATGCCAGCCGTCGTCCCAGGAGATGCGCGCTTCGCCGTCAACTACCGTCCACTTTCCACGACTCGATCCGATAGTTTTCCTGGCTTCGCCATCGGACTTCAGAGTGATATAGAAATGGCCTCCGCCATTGTCGATGCCGACTTTCCATTTGCCGACAAAATGATTTCGTCCCAAGGGGGAGGCGCTTACGGCGGTTGAACTGAATTCGATGCGCGCGGCTTCGTTAAGCGGCAGGCTTTGCTGGTGGCCATCTTTGAAGACAATTTGGGCCGGGTCCTTAAACTCGATGCGCGCAATGTCAGCCAATGGATAGCTTTGCCGATGCCCGTCTTCGAAAACAACCGTCACACTACGCCGAGCTTTGGAATTGGAATTAGAACTCGAAGCGGAGCTTTGCCCTTGGCCCGCGGTAGCGAGCGCCAGCGCCAGTATCCCACAGAAGCCCGCTTTTGCGGTATTACGCATGTTGCCTCCCCGGAATCTGAAAACAAATTCTTTCAATATCAACATACGATTCTGAGGGTTGGAAGGTTCCATGCAATTAGGCGCGCCGAGGGTTGAATTCCGGGGAACACGACTAAGTCCGGCACAGCTCCGTCGTCAGCACTTCCCGCCGGTCCATGGCGATCCGGTCCATGCGCCCAAGGAGCAGGAAATAGCCTGCAATTGCCGGCACGGAAAGCGCCGCCAGCATCCCGGCCGCAATCCAGAAATTGCCGTACAGGCGGGCCATAAAAATCGCCATCGCGCCCATGCCGATCGCCGACAGTTGTACGGCGAAGCTGACCAGAATCGTTGTCTCAGAAGCTCGCTGGCGTCCGAAGGTTGAATAGTCAATCCGTTTAGGAGAGTAAACCGAAAGCAGGTTGCCAACCGTGAAGCTCACGGGAGCGGCAAACAGGAACCAGGCCAGCGTCAGAACCATGATCCTGAAAGGCGGCGCGTGGTAAATCGTGCGTATGCCGAGCCACAGTATGAAGACATCCACACTAAGAACCGCCAACTGCGCCAGATTCTTGGCGGCAGCGATCTGTCGAAAAGAAACGGGGGAGACGAAGAAGAACTGGATGCCGCCGCCGTCTCCGCCGAAGCTGTTGTAAACAATGTTAGTCAGCACCAGAAGGCAATAGGCCGCGCCGATGGGGAAGATAAATGCAGACTCATGCGCGAAACCGATCCTCCCGCCCCGCACGATGAACACCATAATCAACGGCATAATGAGGGTGAACAGCATTGGGCCGCTGCGGGAAAAGTAACGCAGTTCTTTCTCAAAAATAGCGCTCATGGGAGAGGGGATGCCCAGAAGCCTCCAGCCACCTCGAACCACAGCCTGATTTCGCTGAATTTGCCGCTTGTCTCCTCCAGATGGATCGTCGCCCCGGTATTGCCGGCGCAGACGGAGGTTGAGTATCCAGAACACGCCGCCGCCATAGATCATTAGCAGCAGCAGCGAAAACAATGCCGTAGAATTTTGCGCCCCGGCATTCATTAATGAGGCTCCCGCCAATCCTGGTGGCAGGAAGCGCTGCAGTGGAATGAGCTTGGCGAACAGACGAACTCTTTGGGGCGTAGCTTCCTCACCAAAGCGCCCCAAAATGGGGCCTGCGGTTTGGAAGCCGATCATCACAAGCAAGAAAAATACGCCCATTATCTCCCTGCTACGGCGCCGGGAAAGCCAATGCTCAATCCACACGAAGATCGTTCTGGCGAGCAGTATGTTGAAACCTGCGAAGGCCACAATCACTAACAGCGCCCAGGGAGCAAGGCGTGGGTTCGCGGCCGCGACTCCTGCCAGAATTCCAGCCGACCAGCAGATTCCCAGTGCCGTCGCTATGTCGAGAGCCCCATAAACGAGTCGCACCACAAAATAACCGGGATAGCTGAGCGGAAAGCGAAGCAGCACCGAGGTGTCGAGGTTCTCATTGAAGGCAGTGGCCATCACCGGAAATAGCTGCCAGAACGCCCCGCCACCGCAGGTGCGAAATCGCGCCGAGTTGCTCGCGCGCCGCCGATTTCACCCCAGCCACGAAAGCTCCTGGGTTGCGCTGCGTGGACCGCCGACGGTATGAAGAAAGAATTCTTCCAGTGTCATCTTCTCCCCTGCCCGCGCAGCGCTTCCCGCGACCACTCCCGACCGCAGTTCGTCTAGCGACCCTTGCGCCACCAAACGTCCGTTATTGATGATGCCAACGTGAGTGCACAGTCTCTCGACGATTTCCAGAACATGTGATGTAAGAAAAATGGTCGCACCGTGCGCGATCATCCGTTGCAGCATTGATTTCAAGGTTCCCGACGCGACCGCGTCCACACCTTCGAATGGCTCGTCGAGAAACAGCACCTTCGGGCCATGGATAACCGCTGCGGCCAGGGCCAGCTTCTTCTGCATGCCATGGGAATAGTCGGTAATCAGCGTCTTCGGCTGATCGGAAAGCTCCATGAAATCGAGCAGTTCAGCGGCGCGTTGAGCTGTTGTGTCGCGCTCGACTCCATACATCCGTCCGGCAAAATTCAAGTACTCAGATCCGGTGAGCCTTCCAAAGAGCGCCATACCTTCGGGAACGACGCCAATCTGGCGTTTGACTTCGACCAGGTTAGTGGCCAGATCGAGCCCCAGAATCTGCATGCGTCCAGCCGTGGGAGCGAGGAGGCCAGTCAGCATTTTGATGGTTGTGGACTTGCCGGCTCCGTTTGGACCAAGAAAGCCATAGAACTGGCCCGCGGCTACCGAGAGGTTTACGTCTTCAACAGCGGTGAGATCGCCGAAGCGGCGAGTGAGACCCTGGGTGAGGATGGCAGCGTCCACGAGGTTTGAATTTAACACAGCTTGAATCGGACATTCGCGGGTAAGGTCCTGAAACAATGCTAGGCGAAGGCGACATAAGTGCCTCCTCCAAGACGGACGATCAACTCGCCAATTTCTTGAGGAATTCCTGTTCGTCCAGACGGTACTTGAAGGCTTTGCGGCCGTCAATAAATACAACTGGGACTTCGTCGGTGAACTGGCGCCTGAGCCCGTCGTCAGTCTCTACATCCACCTCCCGCCAGCGGAAGCCGCCCCGGCGCTCCAATTTCGAGAGCGTCTCTTTGACGATTTCGCAAAGGTGGCATCCTTTTCGGGAATACACCACCACTTCGCGAAGCAGAGACATGGCGGGGAGTCTAGCAAACTCGGCCCCATCTTTCCATAAGAAGTTACAGGCTAACAGTGCTCCGATGGGGTCGAGGTCTAGCACACGGTACAATCCTTGCCATGTCATCCACCAAGCCACTTGCCGGGAAAGTGGTACTGATCACAGGTGGCGCCAGGCGCCTGGGCAGAGCATCCGCATTGACCCTGGGACAAGCCGGTGCGGACGTTGCCATAACGTTCCTGCGTTCGGTTAAGGAGGCGCGGCAGACGACAAGTGACCTAGAGAAGTCCGGAGTGCGTGCAATTGCTATCCGATGCGACGTAACGCGCCCAGAGAACGTGCGCGTTGCGGTAAGAGATGTTGTCCGGAAGTTCGGCGGGCTCGACATCCTGATCAACAACGCTGGGAATTACGAAACCATTGCCTTCGACGAAGTGGGCCTTTTCTGGTTTCAAAAGAGGCGCTCAAGCATCTGCGCGCCCGTAACGGAAAAATCATTCACTTAGGATCTCTGGGAGGACTGCGTCCCTGGTCCAGTCACGCGCACTATTGCTCTTCGAAAGCTGCGCTGCACATGCTGACTAAAGTGATGGCCAAAGCGCTCGCCCCGGAGGTCGCGGTAAATTGCGTAGCGCCGGGAATGATTGATCTGGGTGAGAAATCCGCGGCCGCGTTCATGAAGCGTATGGCAAAGCAAACACCAATGCGACGCAACGGATCAGCCGACGACATAAGCGCAGCCGTCTTGTTCTTCGCCACTGCGCCGCATTTCATCACGGGACAAATACTTTTTGTGGATGGTGGATTGGCACTGTAAGTCTCTACCATCGCTAAATGAAAATCACTAACCACGAAGGACACGAAGGTTCACGAAGAGGTCCTAACCACTTCCAATTCATACGTTTTGACCCTATGCGCTGCTTCCTTCGTGAACCTTCGTGTCCTTCGTGGTTAGTGCCTTCGTATTTATGGACTGAACTCTTCAAGATGCAAGGTTTGTGAATGAGAAACTATGCATGGGTGTTCGTGTTTTCGCTGTTCGCGGTCTCTTCCAGTTGGGGCCAGATGCGCCCTGAACAAGGAGGAACTGAAATTCAAGTCTGGACCGCTGGCGGCCACTCCGTAGCGGGTGGCCGCGGTCATATTGGGCTCTGGGACCTGGGCCTGCGCTACGGCTGGGTGCTGACCTCCCCCGTAGGGCCGGGCATTCTCAAGGGAAGGTTCGAATACGCGATCGATGCCATTCCGGTGTACTTAGTTTTTCAGCCTGCCAATACGGCTTACGGGGTCGGATTGGCCCCGCTCAATTTGAAATGGAATTTTGCGACGCGCGGTCGCTTGGCACCGTATGCAGAGTTGAGCGGCGGAGTCTTGTTCACCACGCAGGACGTTCCCACAGGAACATCGAATGTTAACTTCACGCCCTCTGTGGCCTTTGGCACACACTTCCTGGGCGACAAATTGACTTGGAGCCTTGAAGCACGCTATCTGCACATCTCGAATGCTGGCCTGGATCGTCGGAACCCAGGCATCAACACCTTTGAAGTGCGGCTCGGGGTAGGAAAGTTTAAGAAATCAAAATAGAGATGGCCTTGCAAGTTGTATTGCGGAGTGTTTTTGGAAGGGCACTCGTGCCCTTCCCGAAACGGACTATTTCAGAGTGCTTCCGCAGCGGTGAATCATGCCCGCCAATGGTAGGAGTTCACAAAGGCACTACTTCTTCAGAATTGGGTTATATCCGTCGCTGACCAGCTTGGAACGCATGCTTTCGGCGTCTTTGATGTCGGCAAACGGTCCGACCTGTACGTGAAAAAATTTGTCTGGCGAAGGGTTCGCGATGAAGGCAGCGTACTGTCGAGATTTCAGCGCTTCGACCAGCGCCTCTGCGTCTTCCTGTTTGCTCACCGCCGCAACTTGCACAAAATAACCGGTGCCGGGCTGGGCGGGAGGTTGAGCCGTGGCATCCGGCGCTGTCGCCTGAGGGGCCGAATTGCCAGCGGCGTTGGGGTCGGCACCCGTTTGTTGCTGCGGCTGTGCTGGTTTCGATTCTGTGGGAGCTAGGGGAGTGGCCGGTTTGTTGGATGCCGAGGGCCGCGTACCGCTCGAAGAACTTGGAGAGGGAAGCAGTTCAGGCGCGGACCTGACCGAGTTCCTGCCCATTGAGAAGCCCATGCCGAAAAACACGGCGCACAAAATTACCAGCCCGAAAAACAGCGCCAGCATTTTTCCGGTGCCAAGCGTAATTTCGGTGTCGTCGTTGGTACTCATCGTCGGCGCGCTCGATGGAGTCATGGAATCGGCAGAACCTCAAGCTTCATTTTGCGGCTGGCGGTGTGTCTTTCGCTAGTAACTTCTGAAGTCCGGAGAAGAAATCTACCGGGACCGGGAAGACAACCGTAGTGTTCTTTTCCACGCCAATTTCGGTCAGAGTCTGCAGATAACGCAGCTGCACGCTGACCGGCTCCGAGGCCAACAAATGGGCAGCGTCCACCAGGCGCTGGGCGGCAGAGAATTCGCCTTCCGCGTGAATAATCTTGGATCGCTTCTCGCGCTCCGCTTCCGCCTGCTTAGCCATGGCGCGCAGCATGGACTCGGGCATATCCACCTGCTTTACTTCAACGTTCGCCACCTTTACGCCCCATGGGGCAGTGTGGGTGTCGAGAATGCTTTGCAGGCGCAGGTTGATCTTCTCGCGATGGGCCAGGAGTTCGTCCAGTTCCTGCTCGCCGAGGACGGAACGCAATGTGGTCTGCGCGAACTGTGAGGTCTGATACGCGTAATTGGACACTTCCACCACCGCCTTGTTTGGATCGATCACGCGCAGGAAGATGACGGCGTTGACCTTCAAAGTGACGTTGTCGCGCGTAATGATGTCCTGCGGAGGCACTTCCAGCGCTTCTTGTCGCAAGGATATGCGCACCATGCGATCGATGGGCGCAAATACAAGAATTACCCCAGGTCCTTTGGACTGATGAAGCAAGTGACCCAAGCGGAAGATGACCCCGCGCTCATATTCCGCGAGAATCTTGATCGAGCTCAGCAAATAGAGAATTACGATCAGGACCGGAACCGCAATTACGCCTAAAGATAAATCCATCTTGTGTCTCCCGCGCTGGTTTCAGGTGCGAGGTGATTGTACTGCAACTTCTCTGTGTGGAACCGGAGTCGGATTGTTTCAACAGTGAACTTCCATCGTGAGCGAAAGTGGAGTTCGCGGAGCGATTGTCAGCTACTCCGCTCAGGATGACACCGTGAAGTTTCTCAGCACTCAGGCAACAGTCGTTTTCGCGGATTCCACCGGACCAACGCGGAGCTGGAGACCATCCACCTTCTGAACAAAGACTCTTTGTCCGGCGGGCACGTTGCTACCGCGTCCCAGATTTCGCCATGGACAAAGACCTTGCCGGCGGGCGCGAGTTCAGTTTGCGCGATTGCGATTTCGCCAATCAGGCCCTCGATGCCAGTCACGACTTTGTTTCTGCGGGCCCTAATCGCTACCGACATCAAAAATACCGTGATAATACCCAGCGGGATACTCACTCCTAGCGCTGTTGCCAGTTTGACTCGCATTTCCGGAATGGGCGCATCCACCAGCAGCAACGAGCCGATGACCAAGGTGGTAATTCCGCCGATGGCCAACACGCCATGGGTGACGAACTTTGCCTCTAGCGCGAAGAGTACGAACGAAGCCAGTATCAGCACCACCGCGGCAAAACGCGTGGGCAAAAGATTCAGCGCGAAAACCGCCAGCAGAATGCACACCACGCCGACCGTCCCCGGTACAACCGCGCCCGGATGATTGAACTCCGCATAAAGGGCCATAATCCCAATCATCAATAACACCGAAGCAACGTTTGGGTTGACGATCCAAGCCATGATTCTCTGCTTCAAAGTCGGTTCCAACACCCGCTCGGTCTTGCCGACCAGATTGAGCGTCAGAGTTTGGCCGTTAAAGCGCTTGATGGGATGGCTGGCGATTTGCTTGAACAGTTCTTGTTCATTGGCGGCAACGTAGTCAATTAGTCTTTGCGACAGTGCTTCAGTCTCGGTGAATGATTTCGATTGTCGCACCGTACTCTCGGCGACATCCACATTACGCTCGCGTTTCAAAACGATCGAGCGCATGAGCGCGGCCGCGTCATTTTCCACCTTTTGCCCCAGCGCGCCCTTGATGTCTTCGCCTAAGGGACCAACTGGATGTGCGGCCCCAATATTGGTTCCCGGGGCCATGGCTGCAACGTCGGCGCTCTCCAATATAAAGAATCCCGCAGAGGCGGCATGAGTCCCGCTCGGAGCCACGTAGATGATCACAGGAACCGGAGAGGCGAGAATCTTCTGAACGATCTCCGACATGGAAGTCATCAACCCGCCTGGCGTGCTCAACTCAATGAGCACCGCGTCGTCTTTGCGAGCGGCCGCCAGATCGAGCGCGCGTTCAATACGTTCAGCGCTGACCGGTTGGATGGTGTCATTGATTACGACTTTTAATACGTCAGCGGCGGAGCAAATTGAGAGCAGAAAGACAGAGATCAAAACAATCAGCGGGAAGCGACGCATAATTCTCCTCCCCATGGGAGAGCTGCTGAGAGTATTGTCTCGCAACTTGCCGCTGAAGGGCAGAATTTCGCATTTGCAAGGGTTACCGTCGGGCCAGCGGCTCGGTCTCGCTCGGTCCTTCTGATTCCGCCCAACCCGGCAAGGTCGTATCTCCCGTGATTAGTCTGGCTCCTCGTTCGTAAGTGACATACGACCACGCCCACTGGATCATCACGATCAGACGATTGCGGAAGCCGATCAGGAAGAAAATATGAATGAACAGCCAAGCCAGCCAGGCGAAGTATCCGGAGATGTGGATCTTCCCGATCTGAGCCACCGCAGCAGCGCGCCCAATGGTGGCGAGGCTGCCCTTGTCCACGTAGTGAAAATCCTTGCGTGCAAGTTTCCGCAGATCGAGCGAAATGGTTTTTGCGACGAAGCGGCCTTGCTGCATGGCGACCGGAGCGACTCCCGGCAGAGGATTCCCATGCTCATCTTTCAAGGATGCGAGGTCGCCGATAACGAAAACCTCCGGATGTTCTGGAATGCTTAAGTCGCGATTCACCAGGACTCGGCCAGCACGGTCAGCCGGTGCCCCGAGTTTCCTTCCTAACGGTGAGGCTGCGACTCCGGCAGCCCACAAGACGACGGTCGCGGGAATGCTTTCTTCGCGAACCCAAACCGCTCCTGGAGCAATTCGCGTTACCAGAGCCGAAGAGCGAACTTCCACTCCCAGCTTCTCCAATTGCCGCACCGCGCTTTGCGAAAGATCGGGAGCATAGGCCGGCAGAATGCGGGGCCCGCCCTCCAGTAGAAGTATTCGCGTACTTTTGGGATCTATGCCAACAAACTCATCGCGCAAGGCGCGTCGCGCAATTTCGGCGAGTGTTCCCGCGAGTTCAACTCCAGTGGGTCCCGCGCCAACGATCACGAAATT
>WNGA01007941.1_pt1 | contig 15403 bp, 11 predicted proteins | sample 5400061 | NCBI WGS metagenome assembly WNGA01 (sample SAMN13153366, study PRJNA577476) | soil metagenome | isolation source: 100 cm soil or saprolite under grassland replicate 2 | place: USA:California | collected 2016-06-15
CGAAGTGAAAAGGGCCGGCCAGACTGCTGCGCAATGACTCGGCGTTGCTGTTGACGTATTTCGGATAGGCGAGGGTTTCGACGACCTGTTCCCGGTTCTCCGGGCGGTCGCAGTAGGCGCAGGCTTCGATCAATGCGGCAATGAGCGCCAGATGTTCCCGTTCGTGTTCTTCGGCAAATTGGCGACGCACCATCAGGACTTTTTCCGGATGGAACGGCGCCAGTTGCGCGCTGGTGGCGGCGCACCAGCCCGCGCCCGACTGCACCGCGACCGAGTTCCACGGCTCGCCCACGCAGTAACCGTCCAGATTGCCGGACTTGAGATTCTCAAACATCGACGGCGCGGGCACGACCACGATGCGCACGTCCCTGTCCGGGTCGATGCCGCCGGCGGCGAGCCACTGGCGCAGCAGAAAGTTGTGCGAGGAATAGCGGAAAACGACCCCAAACGTATATGTTTTCCTGCCGCGACTGGACTCGATTTCATTCCTCAACGATCTGGCGTCGCGCACGCCACGCGCCCATAAATCGCTCGACAAGGTGATGGCGTTGCCGTTCAGGTTGAGCACCAGGCCGCTCAGGCATTCGCACGCGATGGACCCCAGGCCGAGGGTCGCGGAGAACGGCATGGCGGCGAGCGCGTGCGCGGCGTCCAGTTCGCCATAAATCAGTTTGTCGCGAATGGTGGCCCACCCGATCTCACGACTCAGTCGCACGGACAACCCGCGTTGAGTGAACAAACCCAGCTCTTGCGCCATTGCCAACGGCGCGCAGTCCGTGAGCGGCACAAAGCCGATGCGCAATGGTTTCATAAGGCGACCTGTTGTCGTTGCTCGTTTTTCATGGGTAGCGTCGAGCGCAGTTGTCCGCCCAGGAGCGAAGCCGATGCCACCCCCGGGGAAGGCAGCCTTGAATGTGTTAATAGCGGAAATGAATGCCATTCATGAGTGCGAGCACGGGCTTGAATGACAACAGGCGCCACGCGCTTCGCCGCTTCGAGCGAAACGAATTATTTCTCGCGCCCGAGGAGAACGTTTCTCCTGGCGGAAATTTTTCGGGGCGCAACGGACGCGTCATGAGCGATGCCGTTGTCGCCTTTTGCGCAGCGTGAGAAAAGGAAACGTGCGGTTGTCCAGGTCGAATGCCGAAAGATCGCGGCCGGACCGGTTGCGGAAAGCAGAAGTTGCCGAATGCCGGAATCAGCGTCGTTATGCGGCTGGCGCTGTCAAGCTCGGCCGATTTCATGAACCCGGCACAGAAGCTGCACACGCGGCAGGAGTCTGATTTATGAAGTGAGACCGCTTTTTTGCATGTGACCGATGAATAGGATTCATCAATGAACCAGCCGCTGGATAGCCGGCAACTGCGCGCGTTCGTGACACTGGCGCGCACGGAGAGTTTTACGCTCGCCGCGAAGGAGCTTTACCTCTCCCAGTCCGCGGTGAGCCACTCGATGAAGGCATTGGAGCAGGACGTGGGCTGTCGCCTTTTGGACAGGATGGGCAAAAAAGTTTTGCTCACCCAGGCCGGCGAACAGTTGCTTCATCACGCCCAAAAAATTCTAACGGAAATGGGCGAGGCCCGCGCGTCCTTGCAACAGCTCGGCAAATGGGGGCGCGCGCGGCTGCGTATCGGCGCCAGCCCGACCGCTTGCCAGTATATTTTGCCGGCGGTGCTGCGCGAGTTTAAGGAGAGTTTTCCGCAATGTTTGATCAGTGTCGAACCGGGCGACACGCCGGAGGCCATTGCATTGTTGCGCGACAATCGGATTGATCTGGCGCTGGCGCTGGAGCCGAAGAACGAGGAGAAAATGGAGTTCCTTCCCCTGTTCACCGATGAGATGGTCTTTTTGATGAGTCCCGCTCATCCCTGGGCCGTGGCGGGCCGCGTCGCGCGCGACGAAATCCCGCGGCAGCATTACGTGCTCTACAACAAAAACAGCTACACGTTCCGGGTGGTCGAGGAATATTTTCGCGCCGAAGACATGGTGTTGAACACGGTCATCGAATTCGGCAGCATGGAATCCATCAAGGAACTGGTGAAGCTGGGCCTGGGCGTCAGCATTCTCGCTCCCTGGATCGCGCAAAAGGAATTGCAGGAAAAATCCCTGGTGTCGCTGCCCCTGGGACGACGCAAACTCAAACGGACCTGGGGCATCCTGCACTGGCGCGGACGGCGTCTGAGCCTGGCCGAGGAAACGTTCATCGGGCTTTGTCGCACCGTGACGGAGGAACTGGCGCAGAAGACTGTTTCGCGAGAAGCGGCGTGAATCCGCAACATCCCGCTACGTGACGGCAGTTCGCGAAACGTTGACAGGCTGCCATTCATCCCTTAACAAGGCCCGATGAAAACTCTTTCTCGGCTTGTTATTGTCCCGCTCCTGCTTGCTTCCGGGCGCGGCATTTGGGCGGCCGACGCTCCGGCCACGTTCAAAGTCAGCGAATTCACTTTTACCCGTCCGGCGAATTGGGAATGGGTGGAGAGCGCCTCGCAAATGCGCAAGGCCGAACTCAAAGTGGTGGATGAGAAAACGAAAGCGAAGGCGGAGATCGTTTTCTACCATTTCGGTCAAGGCGGCGCCGGAGGCACGCAGGCGAATGTGGACCGTTGGCTGGGCCAGTTTGTCGAGCCGCGCGACAAGATCAACGCAAAGGTGGAAGACACAACGGTCGGGAAGCACAAAGTGAGTTACGTGTCGGCGGAAGGCACTTACAAAAGCGGCATGCCCGGCGGCCCGCAGACGCCCATGCCCGACTACGCGCTGATGGGCGCCATCATCGAGTCGGGCGAAGGCAGTGTCTTCATCAAGATGACCGGGCCCAAGAAATTGACCCGATCGGCGACAGCGGATTTCAAAAAGATGGTGGAGAGCGCGTTGAAATAGCGGGCGGCGGGGAAATCCGAATGACGAATGACGAATGAAACCCAAAACCCGAAGGTCTAAGACAGCAACTCGCCGAACTCGCAGTTGTAGGTCTTGCCGCATTTCGTGCAGACCGCGTCCACGATGTTGAGATCGGGCGACCAGGAATAGACCTGACGGCAGTGGGGACAGGTGACGAGGTAACCCTTTTTGCTTTTCTCGTACTCCTCCAGGGAGGATTGCGCCGGGGTGTTCAGGTCCTGCGCTTCCAGCCCCGTCAAGGCGCGCGAGTCGAACGTTCCGCCCGCCGCCAGGCGCGACGCCTGCGCGTTGATGACGGTCTCGAAGCAGTTCCTCACCAGCCGCGCGTTGCTGAAATTGTCTCCCCGCTCCCGGTGCAGCCAGGTGAAGTGGTGCAAAATCTTTTCCTTCAAGCGCGGCGTCAGCATCAGCCCGTTCTTGCGGCACATCAGCGCGAAGATGCGGCAAAGCTCCTGCGGTGTGTAATCCGGATATTCGATGAACCGGGTGAAACGCGATTGCAGGCCGGGGTTGGAATGGATGAACCGTTCCATTTCCTCCGGGTAACCGGCCACAATGACGATGAGCCGGTCGCGTTCGTCCTCCATCCGTTTGAGCAAGGTCTCGATCGCTTCCTGCCCGTAGTCCTCGTGCTCCTTGACCAGGCTGTAGGCTTCGTCAATAAACAAAATGCCGTCCAGCGCCGAGTCAATCACCGCGTTCGTCCGCGGCGCCGTCTGGCCGACGTATTCGCCCACCAGCGCCGAACGATCGCATTCGATCAGGTAGCCCTTTTTCAGCACGCCCAGTGATTTGTAGATCCGTCCCATCAGGCGCGCGACCGTCGTTTTGCCCGTGCCGGGATTTCCGGTATAAACCGAATGGTAGCTCGTCGGAATCGGTTTCAGGCCTTGCGCAACGCGATGCTGCTGGATGCGGGCGAAGTTCGCGGTCTCTTTGATCTTCTGCTTCACCGTCGCGATGCCGACCAATTCGTCGAGTTCCTGCAGGACCTGCTCCAGCTTTTCTTCGGCGACTGCCCGGGGACGGGCCGCGGAAGAGGCGTCGTAATCTTCGCAAATCACCGCGATCTGCCGGAGCAGATACTGGATGAAACGATTTTCCTTGGAGGACAAATCGCCGTCCAGGTGAGCGAATGCCCGGCAAACCTCCTGGGTCAGAAACTGGTAGTAAAATATCAACAAGGGCGGGAGTTCGAGTTTGTTGATGACGCGCACCATTTCGGCGAACGACCGGTCCAACCCCTCCTTGACGCTGTTGGCCACCGCGTCGTGGAGTTTCAGGATTTTTTCCTTCGAATTGTCCAGGTACTCGCTGATGGCGTCGCGCAGATGCAGGCCGCTTTGTTTGACATAACCGCGGTTCAGCGCCTGCAGCCGCTCGCGATGGGGCGTCATGAACAACCCCACAAACCCATTGACCATCTCCTCGGTCCGGCTGCTGTAAAGGCAGGCCATCCAGAATTGCGCCGAGGCGTCGGTGATCAGGGAAAACTCACTGCGCGGGAAGAAAACCGACCACGCGCCGCCGACGATTTCGCGGAACGCGTCGAACAACGATTCGAGCAGGTCCACCGTGCCGCGACCGGTTCTTTCGTAGGAAAGCTGCGGCGGCGTCAGGATTTCCAGATATTCGGACAGCAACCGGGCGCCGAACAATGCCCGCGCCAGTTGTTCGACGGAATTCTTGTCGCAGCCGGTCACCTGGGCCACTTCCGGGATGCGCCGGCAAAGGTCCTTGAACGAGGTGACGTATTGATTGTCGGCCGCGATGATTTCCGAGGCCTGTTCGTTGGTGAGGAGGCCGAGGTTTTGAAAATGGCCGACGAGGTCGAGCGTCGGGACTTTGTTGAATGAAAGCAGCCCGGCATCATCGAGCAGTTGACTGCGACGGCTCTGCGGATCGCCGACGATCGAGGCCAGCAAACCGCCCGGCACCAGCGGGTGCGTCGAAAAATCTGCGATAAGGTCATTCATGCCGCTGCCGCTTCAAACTCCGGCGTCTGATCCGGCGCCGCAGGCGCTCATTAAATTCAGCTCGCCGCATACAGTACCATGGCGCCAGGGGCAGGCTTAACCGCATAACTCCGCCCTTGTCGCGCTATGCACCGACACCGAACAGCGATTATCGTAAGCTGTTGAAGGCCGGGACGCGAAGGTTTTTTGGTCGGATCCTAAGCGGGAGGCGCAAGACAGGATTCTTCGCCGATTAAGCCGCAAAGAACAGGGTGAATCCCGTGGACGTTTCGAATCTTGTGGGAAGACTGCGGCGCCAGGGATTCACCGTGGGGTTTCCCACCGGATTCAAAGCGACACCGACCACGGCCGGGCAGGGCTGCGACCGAGTGAATTCTCCGTCGGATGGCGAGCTGGAGGTTGAACGTTGCAAGTCGGCGGCTCGTCAGGCCAACACCGACAAACTAGGTCTTTCTTTGTCTGAGGTGCCCCCCGCCGGGAAATTCGGAACTTGCAAGCAGGCGCGCTTCCTTTACAAGGATTCGTGTGACCAGGGTTGGGATGTTCAATTTTCGCCCGCAAAGCCTGACCTTCATTATCCTCCCGGCGGCGGACATTTTGAAGGCCGCTGGGCAAGCTCCCGAAGCCAGGAGTGGCAACGAGAAAAAAGAGGAACCCAAAGAGTCGAAGGAGAAGAAATAGAGAAAGCCTTCAACGGCCCCGTTGCCGGCTTCGCCGACGCCGACCTGGGACCGAATGGGTCAAGATTTGGCGTCCATCGATGCTGTGAAGAACGAAAACAAATCTCGCGCAAAGGAAATGGTGTGGTCGTTCTTCCTGTGGCTGCTGGGAGGTTCCCTGATCTATGTCTTGAGCTACGGCCCGGCCGTGTGGATCGAGCCTAAAATCGAAAGCAAAAAAGTCCGTTCCATCATTGAGGCTGCGTTTCTCCCCGCCGGATACGTACTGTTCGCAACGCCGTTGCGCCCATTCGGTGTTTGGTACGTCAGCATGTGGGTTCCGGTTCATCGCGGGTGAAAATAGTTTTCCTCGAGTTATGTTCCCTGCCGTGACTCGAGGCGCCGCGGGTTTGTTGAGATGTCGCCGCGAGATTGGTGCCGGTGGCGGGACTTGAACCCGCACGACTTTTTATAGTCCCAGGATTTTAAGTCCTGTGCGTCTGCCATTTCGCCACACCGGCAATCGTTTATCCAAAATCACTTGTGAATAATTCAAAATCGTCAATTTGCGCTTGTGCCGGTGTTTGTGCTGGATTGACGGCGTGAATGTCAAAGCCGTCCCAAGCAATACCGAAAGCGAGCTCGCGAATCGACAATCTCATGCGGCCACTTTCGCAAAAGTGGTGAACGGACGCAAGCAACCCGTGCGCGGGCTTTGGCGCCGGGGTGATCGCTACTACGCGCAACTGACGGTTGAAGATCCATTCACGGGCCAGAAAAAGGTTCGCCGCGTGTGGCTGTGCAACGCCGAAGGCGAACCGGTGGAAACAGTCGCCCAGGCTATCGAAGAGATGCATCGGCTGAAGGTCAAGCGGGCTGAGGATGATTTGCCAAAGCTTGGACGCACCCCGGGATTTTCCGCGTATACCGATCACTATTTGTATTTCATCAAAAGCGGCTCTGGCATGAAGAAGCCAGGCACCGTCGCGAAGGAAGACCACACACGGCAGAAGTGGAAGAAGCACCTTGGCGGACTGCGACTCGACAAGATCAAGCCGGTGCACGTCAGCGCGTTTATGCGCAAGCGGCTCCAAGGCTGGCAAAAACTGGCGAGCATTCGCTCAATCGTTGTGGATGAACCGGAATGGGAATTTCCCCATCAAGCCTAAGCTGCACCGCGCAGGCTCGAATCGGCATCCTTGATTACGAAACGGGCTTTCAGCCGCGCTACTTCGCTGGCCAAGCCTGCGAGCTTCACCGAATCGAGCACGGCGTCGAAGTTTTTGTAGGCGGCGGGAGCTTCGTCCTTCGGATACAGTCGGCAGTTTGTGAGGATGTCGTTCGCTACGAATTCGTCGTCCACGGTTTTCTGGTCGAGCGCGCGGTCGGCGGCCTTGCGGCCCATGCAACGGCCCGCGCCGTGATTCACCGAATACGCGCTCTTTTGCGATAGTTGTGGAGATGTTTCGCCTTGTGAACGGTCGCTCATCATGCGATGCACGTCACGCCACACGCAAGGCGGTACGACGGGCTCGCCGCGGCCCAAACGCTGCCGATTGCTGTGCGAAGCGATTCCAGGGACTTTCTCCTTGTAGCCAAGCATCGGAAAGTTACGATTCGGTCATTCCGTGGAAAAGAGAACGATTATGAGCTCTCTATTCGTTGGATTTTGATGATCTCCCAAAGCCCATGAAGAAGACTACGAATAAACCCCTCTCCCGCGCGATGACGCGGCGTCAGTTTGTCGGCCGGACCCTGGCGGCCGGTGTCCTCACCGCGGCGCCGGCGTTTCTGCGCGGCCAAAATCTCAACAGTAAATTGAACATCGCGTTCATTGCCGCTGGCGGTCGCGCGAACGCGAGCTTGAGCGAACTCACCGTCGTGCCAGGCCGTGGTGCAGGCGGGAGCGGCAGGAGAGCCGGCGCGGCCACTGAAGGGCCGCATCCCGACGAGAACGTCACGGTGCTCTGCGATGTGAACCAACTCGCGTTGGACTCCGCGTCGCAGCGATACGCGCAAGCCAAACAATTCACGGACCTGCGGCGCGTGTTCGATCGGCCGAATGACTTCGACGCCGTCGTGGTATCCACGGCGGAGCACACGCACGCGTTCGCCACCTACCTCGCGTTGATCCATGGCAAGCATGTCTATTGCGAGAAGCCGCTCGCTTACAATATTTGGGAAACTCGCCTCATCCGCGAGACCGCGGCAAAGTTTCCGAAGCTGTCCACTCAAATGGGCAACCAGGGACACGCTTCTCCTGCGCGGCGGATGATCAAAGAAATTCTCAGCACCGGCGTGATCGGACCGGTGCATGAAGTCCACGTTTGGGCTGACCGCGCGTGGGGATTGCAGGATGCGGCCTCCGCCGAGAAGTTCGACAAACCGCACGGCTTTTACAACGGCATTCAGATCGTGGACCGGTTCAAGGAGGAAATGCCGGTCCCGTCAACCATGAACTGGGACTTGTGGCTCGGCCCCGCGCCGGAGCGGCCGTATCATGCGACCTATTTTCCGGGGCCGCGGTGGTATCGCTGGTGGGATTTCGGCAACGGCACGATGAGCGATCTCGGCAGTCACGACAACGACGTGCCGTTTACCGTGCTGGATCTGTGGCGGCCGGACGGGAAGGGTGGGAAGGTGTTGGCGCCGCTTTCGGTTGAAGCCGTTTCACCCAATGTCCCGACGCCGCATCGTGAGCTGGCCCCGGCCACACTCATGGCGACGTTTCACTTCGCGGCTGTAGGCGCACAACCGGCGCTGAAGCTCGTCTGGCATCAGGGAAACAGCAAGCCGCCGGGGTGGGTGCCTGCGTGGGGCGGGCGCTCGTGCGTGTTCATCGGCGAAAAGGGCATGCTGCTCGGCAATGGCAAGCTGCTGCCCGAGGAGAAATTCAAAGATTTCCAAACGCCGCCCGAGACGCTGCCTCGCTCGCCAGGCCACTGGGTGGAGTGGGTCAACTACGCCAAGGGAAACGGGCCGGTGCCAGGGTCAAACTTCCCGTATTCGGGTTGGACGACGGAATGTAATCACCTGGGCAACGTCGCCTACCGGACGGGGAAGAAAATCGAGTGGGATTATCAGAACCTGCGCGCGACGAACGCCGCGGATGCAGCCCCGTTCATCAAGCGGCCCGTGTATCGCAAAGGTTGGGACGATATCTTGAAGGCGTAGCATCCAAACCGAAGGAGCCATACTTTATGAACCGACGATCGTTTCTCAAAATTACGGCGGCCAGCGCGGCGGCAACGGCTGTTCTTCCGTCGGTCTCAGCCGCTTCGAAGCGCAATTTGCGCAAGGCAATCATGCATTCCACAATCGGCGTGAAGGGCTCGGTGCTCGAAAAGTACCGCGTCATGAAAGAAGCGGGATTCGAAGGCGTGGAACCAATGGGCGGCATGGATCGCGAGGAGGTCCTCGCGGCGTTGAAGGCAACCGGCCTGAAAGCCGCCAGCGTCTGTTGCCACACCCATTGGGCAAAGCCGCTCTCGGCGCCCGATGAAGCCACCCGCAAAATCGGTTTCGACGGACTGGTGCAGAGTTTGGAGGACGGGAAAGCCTACGGCACCTCGAGCGTGCTGTTGGTTCCGGGTGTCGCCCGCGATGGAGTGACTTACCAGCAGTGTTTCGAGCGTTCCATCGTGGAAATCAAAAAAGCCATTCCGGTGGCGAAGGACGCCGGTGTGAAAATCGCGATCGAGAATGTAGGCAACAATTTCATCACGCCGCCGGCGCAGGCGATGGCTTACCTCGACGCGATCAACAGCGAGTGGGTGGGCTGGCATTTCGACATCGGCAACGTGGGCCGCAATTACGGTCCGGCCGAGCGATGGATTCAGGTGCTCGGCAAACGCATCGCGAGGTTACACGTCAAAGACTTCAGCGCCACGCCGCCCGCGTCGGGCGCCAGGGGCGACCGTCCGAAATTGCTCGACGGTGGCACCAACTGGCCCGCTGTGATGGCCGCGTTGGACCGCGCCGATTACCAGGGTTGGGGGATTTCGGAGCAGCCCGGCAACCAGGCAGCCGACGTCGAAACCGCCCGCGACCTCGCGCAGCGCATGGACAAGATTTTTGCTTTGTGAGATGCGGCGATGCGCGTTCCGCCACACGCGAAGGCGCTACGACGAGCCAAGCTGAGCCACGGCGGACTCGAACGCGCGCACGCGGTCTGCGTCGTCTTCCAAAAGAATTATTGTCTAGCGATTCACGGTTTGTTCGCCTCAACGGTTTCTGTTTTCGTTCAAAATACAAGGGCTGAAAGCCCGGCAGATGATAGCCCAGGGCAAGCGAATAGTGGCCGTGCGCAAGCACCGCGCCGCCCTGGGTAAATCGTCCAACAAATCATCCAAGCCCTGAAAGGGCGACACAAGCTGCCACCTCTCTGTTGCCCAATTCTCGAATTCGCTCGCGGGCATGGGCAATCTGTCTTGCGTGTTCGGGTGACGCCAATTCAAGAAACCGACGGTAGCTCCTGGTTGCAGCAGCGAATCTTTCAAGTTCATCCTCTGCGTATGCCGTGTTGAACCAACGTGTCTCGCGTCGCGCGGTTCAATTGCGAGCGCGTTTTCGAAGCAAACGATCGCCCGCGGAACGGTTGGGGAACTGGCGGGATGCGCCCAGACATTTGCCGCTCCTATGCCGCGCGCATGTATGCGTCGATGTCACCGCGAAACGAACCGACAAACGGCGGCCACTGGCTGTGCACCGCCATTTGCCAGAGAATCAGATCAAAACTGTCAATGTCGCTCCGAACGTCAGCAGGCTCGCCCCGATAAACTTCCGGCGGCATATATCCCGGAGTTCCGCAACGCACACGTCCTTCCGTCTGCAATACACTGAAGCCAAAACAACCCGATTGACTGCCGGTGATCAAAGGAGCGTTGTGTCCAGCGCCGCCCTTGATTGCTGCTTCCGCTGCTGCCGAAAGCCCAAAGTCGGAAATCTTCAATACTTGCTGCGAGATGAGGATATTGGCTGGCTTGATGTCTCGGTGGCATTTCACGCCGCGAGCATTCGCGTGCTCCATTCGTTTTCACGTCGCTTGCCCTGGGCTATTTTCTTTCGCCCGCTCCGGGCATCGGTTTGTTTCATTCCTGCACGAACAGTTTCCAGTCCGCGACGCCGTGAGCGTTGCGAATGAGCGCCGATACCGGTAGCTCCTTCGGTGCGCGCGGCACGGTGAACAGTTTCAGGCCGGCTTCGTGCGGCAGGCGGTTGCCCTTGCGCGCGTTCACCGCCTTGCTCGACCACACCAGGTTTTCCCACGCGTCCTTGCCGCCGCGTGAACGCGGCACAACGTGGTCGAGGCTGCCTTCCTCCGGCTTGAGCACCTTGCCCGTGTACTGGCAGCGGTTGCCGTCGCGCTCGCGAATCGCCTTCGCGCAGAGCTTCGGGCGCTTCTTCGGCACCCGGGCGAAGTTCACCGCCACGATCACCGTCGGCACGCGGATCGGGCCACGCACCGTCTGCACCGCGTTGTCCCGTGGACGTACCGGCAGCGTGATCCATTCGTCCCAGGTCACGGGACGGATGTGGTCGTCGCCGTCGATCTCCAGCGCGGTGGCCACGTTCGTGGCCATCATGCAAAACGCCTCCTGCGGCGTTCGCACATGGATGGCCTGCCAGTTGCGGTTCAGCACCAGCACAATCGTCTTGTTCAGAATGTCACTCATAAAGTGTTAGCACACGGCCACTGCGCTTCGCGCAAGCGAGGTGTTTGTTCTTTGTTGAAATGAAATTCAAATCGTCAATCGTAAATCGTCAATCGGAAATGAAAGTGGTTGCCTCGCCTGGTTTTGCTCCAGGTCCTCCGGATTCAGAGACCGGCGCACTCCTGATTATGCAACGAGGCAATTCGGATTGGTTGAAAGTTGAAAGTTGAAGGTTGAGTGTTGATGGATCTGAAGTCCATCAACTATCAACCACCTTCAATCAACCTCTGCAAATTGGTAGCCCGTGCTGGTAACTCTCCAGCGTCCTCAGTTTGTAAGACTGCCGCTCTTATTTTGAGCTAACGGGCTATGAAATTGGCTGCCGGGGATGGATTCGCACCACCACGCTCGCCTTCAAAGGGCGGTGTCCTGCTGGTTAGACGACCCGGCAATGGTGGCCCGCCAGGGTAACGCTCCCTGTTCAACGGATTAAAAGTCCGTTGCATCACTTTAATGCTTGCAGGCCGAAATGGTGATCGCGGCAGGATTCGCACCTGCACTGGCGACGTTCTCGACGTCGTGTCTCTGCTGGTTGGACTACGCGAGCAAAAGAAATGGAGCCTCCCGCCGGTGCTGCCCCGGCACGACTTTCTTACAAAGGAAGTCGGCAGCGCTTCTGCAAGGAGGCCGAAAATGGTCGCAGTCCCCAGTGCTGCCCTGGGCACAGCGGGCTTATGATGCTCGCCTGAGCGCTGGCTCGACTGCGAAATCAGTCAATGAATCAGTGAATTGCGAGTCAGTGAATTCATCCGCGCTGGCGACACTTATTCGCTGACTCACTGATTCACTAACTCGCTGATTACTCTGAAGTGGAGCCCCCACCCGGAGTTGCACCGAGCTGGCTTCCATACCAAAGAAGTGCATCACTCAAAATGCTTTGGGGGCAGTGAAATTGGCGTCCCTGACCGGCTTCGCTCCGGTGATCTCCTGCATGAGAGGCAGGCGTGTTGTCTGGACTACACCACAGGGACAAAAATGGTGGGAGCGGAGAGTGCTGCCCTCTCTGCCTCTCGCATGTCAAACGAGCGCTCTGCTGGTGAGCTACGCCCTCCAACTTAATTGGAGCGAGTGAACGGAATCGCACCGTTGTCTCGGCCTTGGCACGGCCGCATTCTGCCTGTTGAGTCACACCCTGCACCTGCAACCTTTCCGTCTTGAGCAGAACGCCTCTGCCTTGGGCTACACGCGGAGAGCGAAAACTTTGGAAAAGGAAGACTTAGAGGCAAACTTCAACTGGCAATCATTTTAATCCCCGCGGCGTGTCCCGGTGCTCTTTCCACCAATTTAGCCACTGCTGCCTGTCTGCACTCATGTGTTGTCCAGTGAGCTGACTGAGAGAATCAGCAATGTTGTCGCGAAACATCTCCGGCTTGTAAGCGCGTTTCCAATCGCTCTTGCCGCGAAAATCGGCATCGAAGCAATCAATGAGAACCTCCACGGCCGTTTTGTATTTAAATATGGCCAGAACAGTTATGGCTTGGTTGACGACAGCCCCACTCGGGTCAGTTTTGATCACCTTCCCCAAAAAAGGAATCGCTCGCGAGTCAGGGTGATCACCAAGACGCCAGACAACAGACCTTCGCTGGTATTGATTGAAGGATGCGTCGGTGAGCAGTTCGCAGAGCCTGGCCGTGCGGTCACTAGGATCAAGGCTCGCGACAGCAATGCGTGCAGCCGCTAGACGCTGCTGTTCGAATTCGAAATCACTCTTCGTGTCCAACCTCCCTTTGGAGACAATCAGCTTCTGCAGCGGAGCAATGGCGCGCGAATCGCCAATGTTTTCCAGCGCTTCAATGACAGCGGGATGTTCAAGGTATTCGAGCAGAACGGGGACTGCTTCCTTGGCGCGCAGCTTACCCAAGGCGACGACCGGGCGCAAAAAGCCACCGTCCAAAGGCATTCCCTTCTCCTGTTTCGCGGTCGGACCTTTTTGTTTAACAAACTCAATCAACGTAGGTATGGCTCTCAGATCGCCGAGGTCGCCCAAAGCCATGACTGGACCGCGGCGTCCATTGGTCTTCTTGGCCATCTGGATGAGAAACGGCACTGCGTTTGTGCATTTCAAATAGCCTAACGTGGATGTGAGGTCGCCTTCTTCGTCGGCCATATAGGACATGGTGAAAAACGTGTCGCTTGTCCATCCGGCCTTCTGCAGTCCTGTTACATACCGGTCATCGGACAAAGCAGTGATCGCCAGTTCGACCAGCCAGGGCGGGGGATTGGATGGGTAATGATTTAGCGCGAAGCGAAGCGCGGCATGCGTATTTCCAGCGACCTCAAAATCCGTGTTTTTCATACATTCCAGGAGAAACATAGCAGCGCGTTCGCTTCCGAGGGGCGCGGCCTCTGAAGCCAAAAGGAGTTTCAGAGACAAAGCCCTTTCCTTTTTCATGAGCGCTTCCAATTTTTCGCGGTGCTGGTCCCGCCCCTCTAAATTCAATCTTTCGAGCAGTTCGCGGTTGGCAATCCGGAGTCCCACGATCTCGGGCTCACTGGGCGAACCGTTCTCGCTCGGTACGGAAGTGTGATTCAATTTAGGAAGATGCTCAGGCACCCGCTGACTTTGATCCCAATGGCGGCGGTTGTCGCCGATGCTCCGCTTGATCAATGCCCGGACGCTTTCTTCCCGGTCCGGTCCGCCGAAAGCAGAGATGTCCCGGTTCAGTTCGTCGACAGTGAGTCGCCTCGGCTCCGAACCGACATTGAATGTGATGTACACGCCGCCTCCAGTTCGTTCATCCGTGGGCAAACCCAGTTCGGCTGAGTTGAATTCAAAGTGGTATTGATAATAGCCAGGCAAAGCCACGTTAAACCAATCGCGAATGTCGAAATTCGCTCGCCGCGCCTCTTCTCCGGTTGCCAGAACGGGGCCAGCATCGCCTGTGCTGAACAAATTCGTGCGAACGGCGCTGACCGGCTTGAAGTCCTCCATGTGCGGATAATTCCGGTCCGGAGTTTTCGGGTTGAAAGGAGCCCAGCCGAGAAAGAGGCGGATCCCTTTGTGAAAGGCGGGGCCTCTGTTCTTTTCATCCCGATAGATGCCCTCCAACACCTTTTGGGCGACCCCGCGCCGATTTCTCACGTAAAGTTCCACGCGCAGCGGATCTACCTTCAGAATCACCGGCACTTCCATTCCGTTTTGCATTCTCGCAGCAGGGCCGACCACCCCCAGATCGATACCACCCGGCAGTTCGATCCACAGTCTGTGCGAAGCAGAGTCGAGGTCATTAAATGAGAGATAAATTTCTTCAGCGGGGACAACCGCAGTCCCATACTTGCAGACAAATCCGAAATAACGCTTCCATTGGCCGTTGATTAGAAGTTCCTCCGCCTGACACACATTACCAAAATCGTCAAAGTTTGTTTTCGCCGAATTACTCTGCCCGATGGGCAAGGGACGACGCGGGAATTGCTATACCACTTAGCTGCCGGGGCATTTGGCGCCCCGGATTGGAGTCGAACCAATGACAGATAACCCGATGTCTTCGGCCCATCAAAAATAAAAGCGGGCAAGGAGCGAAGGTGGATGTTGACTGCTGCTCTATCCGATTGAGCTACTTCCGCCGAAACGGAAGGGCGGATTTGAACCGCCAACCAACAGTTCCGATAACCCACAATCTACGGCCCGCTGAAAAACCGCTCACGAGTTCAATGTTTGCAATTGTCGCTAATGAAATCCAACTTCTGGACTGCGCTCTTCCATAACTGCGATTCAGATTCGGACCCTCGTAATTCGGATACATAGTGATCCAGGCAGCGTTCCAAGGCTTTCAAAAACTCTTCTGCGTTTACCGTTCTCGCTTTTGCGTCCAACAATGGCCCGACCCTCAGAATGCGATAACCTCGTTTGGTCTCCGCCTGGTGAAGAATACCGCATCGAATGTTCGTGTAAAAATTGTCTTTATCATCCGCGAACTCAGCGGCAAAACCGGGAAAGAATTTCCCTTCTCGGTGAAAAAACTCTTTGAACGAATTCAAGCCTTGTCCCCGAGGAGTTTCTTTTTTCCCGGTGTAGAAGGACTGTAACCCCCCTAGTTGCATAAAAAATTAGCGAAAATGAGCAAGTAGGTATTGAAAAGTGGCCTCCTGCTTGGTTAAAATGAAGCTACTAACAGTTCAGAGTAACCACAACAAAAGGCCACTTAAAATG
>WNGA01011040.1_pt1 | contig 15399 bp, 13 predicted proteins | sample 5400061 | NCBI WGS metagenome assembly WNGA01 (sample SAMN13153366, study PRJNA577476) | soil metagenome | isolation source: 100 cm soil or saprolite under grassland replicate 2 | place: USA:California | collected 2016-06-15
AACTTTCGCATCAGGACAAGCAAAACAGGCATGCTGAAATTCTATACCAATTATGGTTACAATAATACAAGCATGCTCAATCCTGATATTGACAGCAGTAATTTATTATCATCATTTCAAACCAAAGGATCAAATGTGTACGCTAATCTTTCTTACAGGGAATTATTCGCACACCAATGGAAGATTGATGCAGGACTTGCATACAATTATAACAAGCAGGATATAACAAACAAATTGGAAGACAGCAATCATAAGCAGCTATTCATTTCATACTATCCATACAACGAAAAAAATAATGTTACAAATATCAATTCAAATTTTGCACAAGCAAGAACTGTGTTAACAAAAACGTTTAATCGCAATCATGCTTTGTGTTTTGGTGCAGAATATTTTTATAACAAGGATGATTATACATACAATGATACGCCTACAAAACTCAATGATAATCTTGTTGCTGCTTTTGCAGAAGGAGATATTCGCGTCAGCAAAAATATAGCTGCAAAAATTGGTGTGCGTGCTGAGCATTCGAGTCTTTTACAACAATCAACTGTTGCGCCACGCATCAGCCTTGCATACAGGTTTAATGATGGTGGACAAATCAATATGGCTTATGGTATCTTTTATCAAAAGCCTGAAATAATTTATTTGACGCAGAATAAAAATTTAGATTTTATACAGGCAACCCATTACATCATCAATTACCAGAAAAAAGCAGGTAATCGTTTATTCAAAATTGAGGCTTATTACAAAAAGTACAAAAATTTAATAACAACAGAACCTTCTGTTGAAAATAATGGAGATGGTTATGCAAAAGGTATTGAACTGTTTTGGCGCGATAAAAAGACATTCAAAAATTTTGATTACTGGGTTACCTACACTTATCTCGATACAAAGAGAAAGTTTTTAAATTATCCATATTCAATCGAACCAACTTTTGCTACGCCACATACAGCTTCTATTGCGCTTAAAAGATTTTTCCAGGACATTAATCTTAGTGCAAACATGTCTTACTCATTGGCAACAGGAAGACCTTATTATGATATAAGAACTAATGAAAGCGGCAAAAATACTCTTTACGATAAAGGGACAACAAACTGGTACAATGCGATGAACCTGAGTTTCGCTTATCTCTTCTCCATGTTTAAAAAATGGAAGAAGAAAGATTTTTCGGGTATCGGTTTCGGCATCAATAACGTATTTGGTAACAAACAAATTTTTGGATATAACTATAGTTATGATGGTACGTATAAAGTGCCGGTAACGCCGCCTGCAACCCGCAACTATTACATAGGAATCTTTATGAGTTTCGGCATTGACAGAAGAGATGATTTTATAAATGAAAAATTGTAGCGGTGAGTGGTCAAAACAGATGCCTCCTTCCCGGCATGACAAGTTTTTAGGTCTTTGTTGGGGCTGTAAATAAAAATTAATAGCAGTACTACTGTTTGTCATTCCGACGCAGGAGGAATCTGATTCTTATCAACAAAAAATTTTAAATAAAAAAAAACAAAAATGAAAAAGACAATTTTTTTAATCGCAGCAACAACAATCATGTGTGCGGTTTCGCGAGCACAGGAAGCATACACCCAGCAAATGCAGCAGCAGGTTGCAAAACTGGATAAGGCAACTTCAGCAAAAGATTATGAACAGCTTGCAAATGATTTCAGCAGGATGGCAGATGCGCAGAAAACAGAATGGTTGCCTTATTACTATTCAGCATTTTGTAATGCAAGAATTGGATGGATATACCAGGATGATGGTGATAAAATTGAACCTTATGCAGATAAAGCGGAGGAACAAATAAAGAAAGCACAATCATTATTAGATACAACTAAACAGAAAAAAGAATTATCTGAAGTGTATTGTGTGCAAAGCATGTTAAACCAGGCAAGAGTGTTTATAAATCCTCAAACTTATGGACCCCGATATGGTCCTGCGGCAAACAATTATATGCATCTCGCAGAAAAAGCAAATCCTGATAATCCAAGAGTGCTCTATCTCGAAGGATGGCAAAAATTTGCTACGCCAAAAATGTGGGGTGGTGATAAAACAAAAGCAAAAGAATTATTAACGGCCGCAAAACAAAAACTCGAAAGCAATCCATCTTCCGGCATTGAACCACACTGGGGCAAAAATGAAGTGGAAGATATTCTTAAGCAATTAAAATAAGAAAATAAAATAGATTTCTCATTCTTCGGCATGACAAGCACAGATTTTTGATTAAGCCGGATATACGATTTTGTGCCTTTCATCTTCTTCAGCTTGTCATCCCAACGGTAGGAGGGATCTATCGAACAAACAAAATTTAAATCACACTTAAAATTTAAAACTATGCCTTTCGGAATAATCATTTTAATTAGAATCTTATTTGCAGCATGTATGGTATTTATTATCGGCTATGTATTTGGTAACTTTTCAAGAAATGCAGCACTGGCAACAATTACCAAAGTAGCATCCATACTGGCTATTGTATTATTTATTTCTGCAAATGTTTTGTCTTTTCGTTTTGCACCATGGCATTATGACGGTAGAAATAGCAGAAATAATTGTGGTTACTACCAAAGAGATACAACAGTAAATAAGTAACAGATTGGAATTAAGAAGCTAATCAAAAAATTTTATCAATTGCAGTTGGTGATGAGCCAACTGCAATTAATTAAAGCAGTGTTTGCAGCATTTAGTCATACAATTTCATTTCACTTTCGCATATTCATTGGTAGCGGGATAGAGCCAGTATCATTCTTTCGAATCATGCCGAAACAAAATGATAACATATGTAAGCGGCGGGTATGATCTGGCTTGCAGCGGGTCTTCAAAATGCTACTAAGAATTATATTTTCCTCCTGTCATCTTTGATGAATTTGATTGGTTGATTTGGTATCAAATTTCTTTTCCATTTCACCCAAGACATTCAGCAAGTTTTGCACTGTTGAGCTTTCATATTGAAGGCTTGCCTGGTTATCCTCATCAAGAGATGCATAATATTTCTGTTGTTGCTGCAGATCTTTCTTTAAGGAAACAAGCACCTTCGCTGCAAGTTGCTTGTCATCTGCACGATAACATGCTTCAAGAAATCCAAGTGATATTTTATTGTGATCGTTGTTACGCGACGTCATTCCATAAGGCAGGTTCTCCTCTGATATCATTTTATCATCATGCTCCAAAACTTTTTTTGCATCTTCTTTTCTGGTTTTAAAAATAAGATCAAATGCAAGCTCAAGATCTGCCTTTCTTATACCCAGCAATTCTGTACGGTTCACTTCATCATAATAAACATTGGGAAGGTGTGCATTGCCATGACCCCACTTCTTCGGATCCATGATAAGACCATACATTTTATTTGTATTCAGCTGTGGGTTTTCTATAGGTACAAGTCTGTATGCGAGTCCATCTTTACGCAGGTAATTTCCAAAGCCGAGATCATTATATGGCATTGTAAAATAAATCGGTCTTTTCCATTTGTTTGCTGCAATAATATTGAGTATGGCAAGATCATTTTTCATGAGCGCATTTTTGTTTAATTCGAAGCGCAGTTCGTTTACAACACTGTCATCTGCATTCACTGTCCCGTTTGCACGAACAAGGTTTATATCAACCGGCACTGAAACTTTATGCACAGGAAATGTATTGAACTTCTCATCATCACCGCGATCTATCATCTTTGCGGGATCATCACTGCCTGCCCAGTTCTTCATCATGTCATACAAATCATAATACCTGTTATCAGGAAACTGTGGCTGTGGTTGATAAACAATGTAATCTCTTTTATGACCTTCTACTTGTTCTGGTGACCAGATAACATCAATGGGATCACTGCTGTTTACTTTATGGCGCAATTCATTAATGAGCCAGTCTGTGCCCAACAACGTTGTAATAATAATGCGCACATCGGGGCGAATGCCTTCTACTTCCTGTGCATACCACAAGGGATAAGTATCATTATCACCAAGTGTAAAAAGAATAGCATTGGGAGCGCAACTTTCAAGATAATCTTTTGCCATGTCACGCGACAATTGTTTTTTGCTGCGATCATGATCATCCCATTCCTGTGCACCCATTAATATTGGTACGAGAAGAGAAATGACAAATGCAGCAACAATGATCACCTGTTTGTTCTTCAAAAATTTTAAAGCGTAAGGAAAACCTGCAGCAATAAATGCAATTAATGCAAACGTTGCAATGCCAACAGTAATGCCTGCAGCGCCGCCATATCCTGCAATAAATATGAAGAGCATAAGAATGAAACTTACAATGCCTGCATTCACAAGAATATCGAGCAATAACTTTTTATTCCATGCAATGGCAAGCTCAGTGAAATAAAGCATGGCGAGACCAATCCAAACAGCGAAAGCATAGAAAGAACCTGCATAAGCATAATCACGTTCACGTGGTTGATAACCGGGCTGATTTATATAAATAACAATTGCAAAACCTGTTGAGATAAAAAGAAGAAGATTCACCAATGCATCACTGCCTCTTTTTTTGAAATGATAAAACATGCCGATCATTCCAAGAACAAAAGGCAGCATATACATAGTGTTGTGTCCTTTGCTGTTTTTTAAACTATCGGGCATCATACTTTGATCACCGTATAATGCATTATCAATAACAGGAATTCCTGTTATCCAATTGCTGTCTCTTACATTACCTGTAAAAACGCCTTGCAGATCGTTTTGTTTGCCACTAAAATTCCAAAAGAAATAACGGATATACATAAAGTATGTTTGGTAGCTGAGAAAGAATTTTATGTTATCCATAAAGGTTGGGCTGCGTTCATAAGTACCATCCTGATTTTTTCCAATACCCATAAAGAAACCGTAATAATCCGCATGTCCCTGATCATTGGTCATATCCCACATGCGCGGAAAAATCATTTTATCCTGTGGCAGAAAAACATATTGCAAATCTTTTCCAATCTCAACATATTTGTTTTTCCCTTTCTCATATTTCATGGAGCCATATTTATAATTTGCCGGCTGCGCATTAAAAGTTTGTCCATATAAGATCGGGAAATCTCCATATTGATCTCTTCCAAGATAACCTTCAAGACTTTCAGGATTATCTACATTAAACATATCTATTACCGGATCTGCACTACTGCGTATTAAAGTAGTAACGTATGTACTATAACCGATCAATGTAAATGCGATGCTCCATAATGCAACTCGCAGATGAGGCAAATTTTTCTTTACACAAAATCTCAAACCAAACCATATCGCAACTGATACAAGAATGAAGAAGAAAGCAAAACCATAAAAGAAAGGCATGCCAAGACTGTTCACGAAAAAAATATCAAATGCACCTGCGGCTTTAATGGAATATTGTATCACACCTTTAAGTATAATACCAAATATCAGCACACCAAAAATTAAAAATATGTAGAGGCCACCATAATATTCTTTCTTATCTCTTTTTAATCGCTCTATCAAAAACAAAATTACAACAGCAAGAATTGTTGACAGTAACATCAACCCCGCTACAGTGCCATCCATCGGGATATTTCTATCGGGTTCTGCTTCTGATTGCGCACCAATGAAAGCGAGTATAACAGCAGCTATGCCACCAATCAAAATAGTGCGCATAAAATATTTTCGGATCAAAACATAGTTAAAAGAATTTCTTTTTCTGAAATAATAAACCATTACAATTGCAGGAATACAAAGCAAACAAAGCAGGTGCACGCCAATGGATAAACCGATCATAAAGAAAATAAAAATGAGCCATTTATCGGCACCAGGTTCATCTGCAACATGTTCCCATTTAAGAACAGACCAAAATACAATTGCTGTAAAAAAAGAACTCATTGCATACACTTCACCTTCAACTGCACTGTACCAGAATGAGTCGGTAAATGTTCCCGCAAGAGCACCTACGATACCTGCAGCAATGATGCTCCACATCTGTGTATTGGTAAGTTCTTTTGATGTATCAGGCTGAACAATTTTTCTTGCGAAATGTGTGATCGTCCAAAACAAAAACAGGATGGTGAAACCACTTGCCAATGCGCTCATTATGTTCACAGCTTTCGCGGCTGTCAATGGATCATCACCAAATAGAACAATAAAGATTCTGCCAAGCAAAACAAACAGAGGTGCGCCGGGCGGGTGCGGTATCTGCACTTTAAAACAACTGCTCACGAATTCACCGCAATCCCAGAAACTTCCACCGGCTTCGCTTGTCATTATATAAACAGTGCAGGCGAATAAACATATAACCCATCCTGTAATAGTATTGATATGCCGAAATTTCATTTTAAAAATTATTTATTTGAAGAGGCATAATTATTCGTAAGAAATTTTTTATGAGCCCGGCCATTGAATATGTACGAGGCTTTTGTTGCGTCGCACTCTTTTTACGGTTTACTCATTGCTGATCTTTTTACAATTATTAATATCTATTTACACTTCAGTTCATAAGTCATTTCGCAACAGGCAATAGTTGTCCCATTCCTTTTTTGTACTTTTTTTTAAAAGGAAGAAAAAGGGAAAAATGAGAAATGGAAAAATTTAGTAGGGTTCCTGCTCTACATCAATAAACTGAGTTTAAATAAGAGAATAATTTTCTGTGCTTACGTTTTCCATATTTAACGATTGAAGGTTTGATGCAAAAGTTTTTATTCCATGATCAAAATCATTGTTCATCGAACTGATAAAATCATGTAACTGGTTATTATTATAGCTCGTGACTCCGGTTGATTTTTTATTTAACGCGTCATTGTTCTTATTTACAGATGGGATTTTTGTTTGCAAATCAATATTCACCTGTACAGAAAAACTGTTATTGGTCAACGAAGAATCAATGAGAAAACTAATTGAATGATTGGTGATGTTGTTATATCCATTTTTTTCAAGAAGCGATTTCAGCCGGTCTCTTTCATTCTTAATAAGCGTGATTGTGAATGGATGCCCAACCTGTAACAAACTTTTAGCCTGTTCTTTTTTTACGATCATCGCAACATCAGGATTGGCAATGGAATAAGTAAGTTCACTTAGCTTAAATGTTTCTTCGTTTGTGGAAGCACGCTTTTCATTTGCATTTACTGTTTTTGAGTCAGTGTCTCTAAATGCTAGCATCATCAAACCAATTACAGGAAGCACAAAAAGAAATTTTAATAAATGTTTTTTTGAAGTTTTTGTTTTGTTCATCATATAAATACGTTTTTTAAGCGAAGAGAAATTCAAACTGCTTGCAATAGTTAAAGGAGAATGACCCATTACTTTCAGCAGGAGATATTGATAGTTTTTTTTGTCTGCGCCTTTTTTTATAACAACATCATCTGCAAGAAATTCGAGGTTTTGTTTTATTGCATGTTTTATAAGCCATGCAAAAGGGTTATACCAGTTAAAGATGCAGATGAATTCAGCCATAAGCACATCAATCGTATGCTTTTGATGCACATGAACTGATTCATGTCTTATGATCTCAATCAATTCATCTTCTGAATGCCGCAGTTTGTTTACATAAATAGCATTGGAAAATGAAAACGGAATTATATCCATGTTGAGGTGATATAATTTTATTCCATTCGTCTCATCTATAAGTTCAGCTGCAGACCTTATCTTTTTAAAGGAATGAAGCTGTATAAAAAAATGAGATAAGCATATAATAACACCTGCAATAAATAGTGCGAACAGCATATATGCAATGTTTACTGAACTATCTTCAGGAATAAAAATTTTGCCTGCTGCATTTATATTTACAGAAGGCATGTTATTGATGAATGATGAAGCATTTATTGTTTGAGGAGCAATAAAAAAATCAATTCCAAGTATCGGAATTAAAAAAGCAATTACAGAAGATATTAGCAGGAAAAACCTGTTGCTCACATAATTTGTAAGAGGCTTTAACAACGCAAAATAAAAAAGATAGATCACTCCGTAACAGAGAGATATCTTCAGCGTGTATTCAGAAAGGATGTGCATAAGATTTATTTTTTCTTGTTTTGACCTTCGATCATTTCAATAATTTCCTGCAGGTCTTTTGGCTTGAGTTTTTTTTGCTTCACAAAAAAATTTACCATTTCCTTGTACGAATTATTAAAATAGTTTTGAATGAATCCCTGCATAAATTTGTGTTTGTAGGCTTCCGCAGTTATAAGCGGCGCATAAATGTACGTATTGCCTAAAAGGCGGCTGCTGACAAAACCTTTCTTCTCCAAATTTTTTATTGTTGAAGCAACAGTTGTATAAGGAGGTTTTGGCTTGGGCATTTCCTGCAGAAATGTTTTGATTGAACCTTCACCAAATTGCCAGATTACCTGCATCAATTCTTCTTCCTGGGTAGTAAGCTTTTCCATCACTACGAATTTTTCGTAAATCTACGAGTATTTCGTAAAATATCAAATAAAATATTTTTATTCCTGTTGTCCCTTGAATGGTAAATCCAATAGATGATCCAAAAAACTAGAAGCGTTAAAGTTTTGAATTCATCTTGTAAGTTGATAAAAATTTTTATTGACATCAATATTGATTGTATTACCTCAACATCAGGAAAAACAGGCAGTTTTTTACGGTGTTCACAACCGCGCTTTCAGTATCCCCCAGTCAAAAAGGTTACTCAATTTAATTGCATCACGAAACAACATTACCTATTTTGTAGCTTCGTTAACTATAGAGGTAAAAAGTGGCTATATCAATTAGTAAACAGAATTAGAAGTTATTGAAATAAAAGAATGCATGACAGGTAGAATGAAGTGTTTACTAATCTAAAAAATATAAAACATGTTACCAGTTGGCACACAAGCTCCGGACTTCTCTTTATACACAACACCTGATCAAAAAATAAAATTGAGTGACCTAAGAGGCAAGAAAGTGATCCTGGCATTTTATCCTGCTGACTGGAGTCCCGTATGTGGCGACCAGATGGCATTATATAATGAGACACTTAGATTGTTTCATAAACACAATGCCGAATTAATCGGTATCTCTGTGGATAGTAAATGGTGCCACTTGGCATTTTCGCTGGATAGAAAACTTCACTTCCCTTTGCTGTCTGATTTTGAACCAAAAGGCGCTGTTGCAAAATTGTATGATGTATATGATGAGACGGAGGGTGAATGTAACAGAGCATTATATGTGATTGATGAAGATGGTATAATTTGCTGGACCTATTTGTCACCCGTTGGACTTAACCCGGGGGCTGATGGAATATTGGACGCGTTGGATGAAATGAACAATACCAAGAAATAATTATTATGTCAAAATTAAAACCTGCAGTAAACAGCACTGATCATATTCAGGGCAATAAAAATGCTGTAATAGAATTAGTAGAATATGGAGATTATCAATGTCCACATTGCGGACGTGCATATCCTATTATTAAAAACATTCAGAAAAAATTAGGCGATAAAATAAAATTCATTTTTAGAAATTTTCCTTTGTCAGAAATACATCCAAATGCTATCAATGCTGCTGTTGCTGCAGAGGCGGCATCAGCACAGGATAAGTTTTGGGAAATGCATGATATCATTTTTGAAAACCAGGGGCACTTAGGTGATGTTGATCTAATAGAATATGCGGCAAGTCTTGGTTTAAACATTGAGCAGTTTGAGGCTGATTTTCAAAAACTAAAGTACCTTGAAAAGATAGAATCAGATTTTGACAGCGGCATTCGCAGCGGTGTAAATGGTACTCCTTCATTTTTTATTAATGGTGAAAAATATAATGGTAGCTGGGAAGAAAAAGATTTTTTAAAACATCTGCAGTAATTATAGACTAACTACTCCATCAATTCCGATATAATTTATTTTGTTGCAGGTTTTATTTTCTCAATCACCCGGATTGCACGAAGGTCTGTTGTTTCAGGTTTCATCACACTGTTTGCAAAAGCTATAAATTAAATTTTGTTTGAGATACGCACTTCGGTACGTTATCTATTCCTTGTCGCAATAACAAATTCAATTGTGCTGCATGATGCTGCACATGCCGCATATTATAAAGCAATATTTCAAGAATACTATAATTTCTATACTCATTAACCCAACATCTTAAAGAGTAGATTTATCAATACTGAGTGATGAAGAATTGAGAATAAAACATCATTGTAGCATAAGAATAATAGATCGGTTCTAATTATTAAACAATTGGTTTTTCTGGTAAGAAATCTTTTGGGGAACATCCAAATTCAGCAGCCAGTTTATTTAAATGATTGAGATTATATTTAGCGGGATGATTAGTACTTTAGTTGAATAGCTGCCTTTCAAAATCACTTTCTTACTTTGGAACATGAAACAAGATTTTAACTGATCACAATCATGAATACCAGTGCGCCGTCCAAGAAGTCACCTCTGAAGTTCTTCATATTGGTTTTCGTTCTTGCTATTCCATTTTGGCTGCTTGGCGCTATCGTCGGAAACATTGGATCGCTGAAAGTTCCTGTGACTGACCTTGCACTGGCGTTCGTGCCGCTGACAGCAGCCGCCATCCTTGTTTATAGACAAGAGGGATTTGGTGGCGTAAAGATGCTCTTGAAGAGAATTTTCGATTATAAAAGGATCAAGCAAAAGATCTGGTATTTGCCCCTCATTTTTTTGGCGCCTCTTGTGTATTTGCTGCTCATCGCGGTGATGCGTCTAATTGGAAATAATGCTGTTGCGGACAACCACATTCTGATGCTGCCGTTATTGTTCGTTATTTTCTTTGCCCTTGCTGTAGGTGAAGAAACTGGCTGGATGGGCTATGGCATCGATCCGATGCAAGATCGGTGGGGTGCATTATTGGCCGGTATTATATTGGCCATTCCATGGTGGATAGGGCATTTCCCATCGATTATTCATATTGGCGGTACTGGAGCAGACTTAGCATGGTGGCTTCCCGGTGCAGTGGGATTGCGAATCCTGATTGTCTGGCTATATAACAATACCGGAAAGAGCCTATTTGCGGCTATCCTTTTTCATGCTTTGATCAATGTTGGCAGGTCTGTTTCGTACCCAACCGTTGGTTCACATTACGACCCCACTTATCAGTATGTTGGCTATTCAATCTTTGCACTCACAGCGTTGATCGTAACGTTTCTATGGGATTCAAAGACATTAACCCGGTATAGATATGCCAGAAAGTAGGTTTTAAGAGGGCGATTCATTCAAGCAGACGCTACTTGGCGAGCGATTGATGCAAGACCTGAAGCCGCGGAATTGGAAAGGCTCTCTGTTGAAATAGGAGATAAAAAAATGAATAAGCTAATTCTGATAATTTCCCTTGAAGGTACGGTTCCACTGCTGCAGTAGTCAAAGTCATCGGACAAGAGTTGAGCCAATGTGGAACCTCAGTGGAAGTCTACCCCCAAAAGACGTAATTGAGATTATCTCATACTATAAAATAGTTGCTATTGACAAGCAATACCGGGCATTGACGAATTAGCAATTAACAACAATTCTTTAATCAACTTTTAAATAGGCTGAAGAATAGTTATTAGCGACAATCATATCTTCGACAAAAAATTTTTTCAATCCGCAGTGTTATCTGCACACGGAACACAGAATATCCTGCCGCCGCAAATACCGATTCGTGTATGCAACCCAATTTGACACTTCCTAATTGCTGACATTTGCAATATGATACTTCAAACCAAAAAAATTATTGCGAGAGAGTTTCTTGTTTTGATAACAACTTTAATAATTGGCATAATTGCTTTTTTATCTATTTATCCTTACAATATATATCACCAAAATCAAGTTGAAATTATAAATGCTCAAATCTTAATAAAGAAAAAAATCTGGTTGCATTAGTGATCGTGCAAATTCCTACCGTTTTTATTATGGAGGCATTCAATATTACTTCCCTTATGATTTTTAAAGGCGAAATATTGAAAACATTTGAACTTAATCAGAGACAAGATTTGGCAATGCTATTTCTCATTCTGGGGTTTGTGGCTTTTCCCCTTGGCGATTCTTGTGTACAAGTCCCGCTTCCTACCCCGCTTTCTGGGCGTCTGGCTGTTCATCGACGGCTTCGCCTTACTGGTCTTGAGCTTTACGAGTTTATTGTTACCGCAATACAAGGATATGGTCTATAAAATCGCCTTCCCGGCCATGCTCGGAGAGGTTGCGTTTATGTTGTGGCTTTTGATCAAGGGCGCAAAAAATAATATACCAACAATAACAAACGCACATATATAGTTGCGACAATTGTATGCCTCATAAAGCAAAAACTATTGACGGTGCGACTGTACTTCTAATTGACAACAAACGACACAGACATAACATAACCAAAAAACAACGAACCGCTAACATGAGTATCCTATGTAATAACAGGACTGGACCTTGAAACTTCGGCAGCAAATCTTTATAGGCTTTAGTTCTGGCTTGAGTGTGTCGCGAATGAAAAGAGAATAATTCTTTTCAATGCTTTATAAGAGATGAAGTAAGACCCTTCACATACGCCTTACAGGAGGAGTATGTAAACCACTTTCATGGTGCTGTGACCAAAAGTCATGGTATTGAGCGATGAAGAAAAGGCATCATAAAGGTGTCAGGTAAGTGTAAGAGAGCTGAACGAAAGTAAACCGTTCGATGAAGTGTCGAAAGAACAACTCGTTGACGAAACTATTAGCTCAAGCTCTGATAGGACCATAAATATTTTTAAAAGTTAAAATGACAATTAATGAAAAATTCATAAATTACTATCAATTAGATCATATTTATCCATGACATTAAAGACGTTTAAAAAAGTACTATGAAAGTATATAAAGCATTTCTCCTCTATTTTATTTACTTCCTTATTGTAAGTAACTCCAGTATTTTAATGGCACAGGCTCCACTACAAACAACACAGTCTCAAGATTACTTTAAGCAGGTAGACCAGACGGTCTGGGTAATAAAAGACTTGAACCAGGTAGTTAATAACTGGCAACAACTTGGTTTTGATCAGGTGATACAGTTGGGTACGGTTGAGGCACTTGTGAAGAAAAGTGGAAAGAAGATAAAGCTTAATATGGCGCAGGCTAATTTAGGAGGCGCTATAATTACCTGGATTCAACCGCTGGAAACAAAGTCTATTTTTGCACAATTTAATACTAGTTATGGAAACGGTGCCATGAGCCTGGTATATCACTTCAACAGCGAAGAGGATATACAAAAGGAAATAAAAAGACTTAAGCTTATTGGAATAGATGTATGGGATGAAGTGGCTATCAATACACCTTCCGGAGCAATAGATTATGTGTTTATGGATACCAGGCAGGTAGGTAAGTATGTCCTCGGTTTTACATTTGGTGATGTTGACAAAAAGATAACCGCTAATTTAACCGGCCAAAACAAGTTTGCCATGCGGCAGAATCAATATGCATTTGTGGCCAGAAATCCGGAACCTATATCAGACTACTGGCAAAAGATAGGCATGCCGCCATTAACGATGGCAAAGCCGGATATAAGTGATAAAATGTATCATGGCGCTACTGCCGATTATGATCTTAAGCAGGGCTGGCAAAAACAGGGAAAAGTTCCTTATGAATGGTGTTTTTCCCTGAGAGCACCCAACGTATACCTCGATCATTTAAAGCAACATGGAGAAGGCATACATCATCTTGGTTTTGCCATAAAAGATATGGATGAAGTCATCAGGGATTACGAGTCGAAAGGCTTTCATTTTTCCATGTCCGGATCATGGGGAGAGAAAGGCAAGCCAGGCTCCGGAAGATTTGCCTATGTAGACTTAGAGGATGCCGGTGGCGTGACGATGGAACTATTATGGAATTATACTAATACTAATTAAAAGCATTGATGAAATAATTGTTAATCAATAAATGTAAAATAGATTATCAGCGAATGAACATGACATTGCTTTTATAAGAATGCATTTTTTATTAATACCTGCACTGAGAAGTATCTGACTTAAGGTAATAAGGTTTGTAATTCTTCGCCTTGGGATCGGTACATCCTTTAAGATCCAGGATTTCTATATTTCTAAAATCAACAGGGTGGCTTTTTGCCTGTATGGCAATATAACCTTCGCTTAACGGTTTTCCTTCCTGGCTTATCCAATATGCTGCATTATCTACATGAAGTTCTTTAGACCATACCCACACCAATTTGTGGCTTTTCATAGGTTATTACTGTATCCCCTTCCACAATATGCCTTATTATTGAGTCGCCCAATACCATTACGCTTACCTGCACCCATTGGTCTCCGTTATATGTTTTAGAAGTAGAATTTACACAATGGGCCAGGCTTATTTTCTCATTCATTTGCACTCTTGTTCCGTTGGTGCAGGCGTTGGCTGTATGTCTTTCTCCATTGCCAAGACCACCTAATAGTTGCACCTCCAGCGAAAAAGGATAATCCTGATTAATAGTCATGCTTTTTGCAGATTGTGCATGCAGCAATACACCACCGCTTCTTACGCCCCAGTTAGGGCCGCCTTTTGCCTGATTGCCGGTAAAACGATATTGAAAACGTAAGATGTAGTATGAAAATGATTTCTTAAAAAACAGGTGCCCGAAATTATCATCAAAAGTTTGATAGTTGTCATAGGCTATCCGAAGCATGCCTTCTTCCGCATGAAACGTATTTTTATAATTATCACCTAATGGGTGGCCTGCAATTTTTACCTCCCAACCTGTCAGATCTTTACCATTAAATAAGGATACCCAATCAATTTTAGTTTGGGTGAAAGCGGATATAAAACAGGGACACAATAACGTGAGTAAGAATAGCAACTTACTAAAGTGTTTTATCATAATTTAAAGGTAGATAGGATGCCTGAATGAAGCGTTTACTTTTTCTGCTTCCTTCTTTTGACGATGAAATTAGTTTTATTTGTTTTCCAGTGGTTGATTTTAGGAAGGAAAAACCTGCTTTATTGATGTTTATTTAATAGTCGTTGAATATTTCATTCGCTTTGCATAGAAATAGAGCATGACACAAAAAAGCACGAACCGCTAATCGAGTAGACGGCCTCACCACTTGTAAGCGATGAGGTGCGCCTCTCACACCTCGCATACAGCGGTTCATTAAGTTGAGGAGATACTTTGAAGTAGTAATCGAGCAAAGGTTCATAACCTCATTTCTTTAGTCTTTCCAAAGTAATTGTTGTTACCAATAGGCAACATAATTCTTTTCAGCGACAAAATGTTATCTTCAACCTGCCTACCGGCAGGCAGGCAACAAAATAAAAATCGGCTTTGGTACAAGCGTGACGGATGCTAATAAACTACTATTTCAAATTATCTTGACTTTTATACCAGGTATTTATGGCTATAAAAAAAAACTTAACAATGAAATTAAAATTTCTAGAGTTGCAGTCGTAATAGTTTTTCTTGCATTATTAGATGTATTTCGGAAATATTTCGGCTTAAATATTACTCGTCAACAGGTTTAACTTATGAAATTATAAAGCCTTTTCTGATAGGTGCCCTTGTAACTTCAGTTACAAGTTTGATAATGGTTATTCTTTCATTTTATT
>WNGA01011135.1_pt1 | contig 15398 bp, 10 predicted proteins | sample 5400061 | NCBI WGS metagenome assembly WNGA01 (sample SAMN13153366, study PRJNA577476) | soil metagenome | isolation source: 100 cm soil or saprolite under grassland replicate 2 | place: USA:California | collected 2016-06-15
AAGGGGTACCAGACGGTGGGGCGGTGTCGGCTGCTGGAGGCATGACGAGCGATCAGCTTTCAGCCATCAGCAGTCAGAAGCTGATGGCTGAGAGCCGAATCGCTGAAGGCTGGAGATGATGAACGTGGAGTACGGTGGGGTCTTGATCGTGCCGGTGATCATCGGGCTGGTGGAGATGGGCAAGCGGTTGGGGTTGTCGACGGCGTACGCCGCGCCGGTGGCGGTCGGGCTCGGACTGCTGATCAGCATCGGGTACACGGCGACAGCCGAGCCTTCCGCGGAACACGCGCGCCTGGCGGATGCCGTATTGCGGGGACTGGCACTCGGCCTGTCCGCGGCCGGGCTGTACTCTGGCTTCAAAGGCAGGGGGAGCGAAGCGGAACAACCTAACCCCCCGACCCCCTTCGCTAAAGGGAAGGGGGAGGCCGATTCCCCCCTTCCCTTTAGCGAAGGGGCAGGGGGTTAGGTTGGCGATCGAAAATGGAGCGAGGGGAGGCGATCGCGGCGGCGGTTGGGGCGGTCCAGCAGCGCTGGGGGCCGCACAGCCTGACCAGAGGCTGGCCAGAGGTCCATCGACTGGCTGGCCAGGACCGTGCTGGCCGGCCGCCGTGGTGGCCGCGAGAAGGGGGGGATGGCTCGCTCCTGGCGCTTCCGCGCCCGGCGGTGCTCGAGCTGGTTGGGCCGCCCTCTTGCGGCAAGCTCAGCCTGGCGCTCCTCTGGCTGGCGGCGGCCGACCAGAGCGGGTTGATTGCGGTGCTCGACGAGACAGGACGCTTCTACCCACCATCCGCGGCCGCCTGTGGTCTGGACCTGGAGCGGCTGGTAGTCGTTCGGCCCCCGAGCCCGCGGGCGGCCCGCGAGGCGGCCGCGCTGCTGCTGGGCAGCGAGGGATTCGACGCGGTCCTCTGGCCGATCGGCCCGAAGACGCGCCTGCACGGCCCCACCGCGGCCAGGCTGGCACATCTGGCGAGCCGATCCAGGACGACGCTGCTCACGCTTATACCGCTTGTAGGGGCGGGGCTTGCCCCGCCCTCAGCAGGGGCAGGGCAAGCCCTGCCCCTGCAAACCACGCCACTCGGGGATATTCGGCTCGGGTTCGTCGAGTGGGAATGGGTCTGGGCAGACGGCGTCCTGGCAGGGGCGCGGCAGCGGGTGCGGGCCGAGCGGCTGCGGGGCAGGTTGCCGGGGCCGGACTGGGAGCTGGTCCTGAAACGGTCCCTGGGTAGATCTGATGGCGAGCAAGCGGGTCATCTGCGTCTGGATGCCGCGTTTCCGATTGGCGGTGGAAGCGCGCGAGCGCCCGGAGCCGAGCGGGCGCCCGATCGTGATCTTCCGGCCGAGCGGGCGCTGGCAGGAGCTGGTTGAGTGTCCGCCTCAGCTCGAGGCCGAGGGAATGCGGCCGGGCATGCCACTCAAAGAAGCCGAATCGCGCTGGCCCGGCGCGGCGTTCCGCCCCGACGAGCCTGAGCGGTACGCGCGCGCGATCGAGCCGGTCCTGGAGGTCCTGGACACCTTCAGTCCCACCATCGAATGCGCTCCGACGATCGATGGGCTGCATTCTGCGTTCCTTGACGGGACCGGGCTGGAACCGCTGTATGGGCCGGAAGAGCAGCTTGGGCGGCGCATCGCACGCGAGGTAGCCGAATTCACCGGTTACCTCGCTCGGGTCGGCATCGCCGGCGGCAAGTTCTCCGCCCAGGTGGCCGCGCAACGTTCAACGTTCAACGTTCAACGTTCAACGGAGGTCCGTTTGGACAACGTTGAACGCGAAACGTTGAACGTTGAACGCGTCCGTGTCGTTCCGCCCGGGGAGGATGCCGCTTTTTTGGCGCCGCTGCCGATCCACTTTCTGCCACTGCCTACCGAGGCTCGCGAGCGCGCGGCGCGACTCGGCCTCCGCACGCTGGGAGATTTTGCCCGTCTCCCGCCTAACGCTCTGCGCCACCGTTTCGGTCCTGAGGGGGTGCGCGCCCGCGCGCTCGGGGCTGGCCACGACGACGAGCCACTCCGCCCGCGGCCAACCCCGCTGGTCGTCCGCGACGAGCTCGAGTTCGAGTGGATCGAGGAGAGCCTGGACCGCCTGACCTTCGCGCTCAAGCGGCTCGCAGATCGCCTGAGCGCTCGGCTGCTGCGCCATGGGCTGGGCTGCGGGCGCCTGGGAGTGACCTGGCGACTGGAGGACGGTTCCACGCGCGAGGCGACCGTCCACCTGGCCGAGCGCTCCGCGCGAGGCAGCAGGCTGCTCGAGCACCTGCGCTGGCACGTCGAGGGCCTCTCCCTGAAACACGGCGTGTCCGGCATCGCCATCGAGGCCCAGGATCTGGCGCCGATCACGGGCCAGCAGCTCAAACTGCTGCCTGGCGAAGACGGGCGTCTCCCCTGCGTGGAGCGTCTGTTGAACGCTCGCGACGTCCTGGCTCGCCTGCGGGCCCGCCTCGGCGACGAGACCGTTCGCCAGGCCGAATCAGTTGTCTCGCGCCGCCCGGAGGCGGCGTTTAGGTGGCGCGATCCTGACCTAACCCCCCAGCCCCCTTCCCTAAAGGGCAGGGGGAGCAGGGTGCCAAGCTCCCCCTGCCCTTTAGGGAAGGGGGCTGGGGGGTTAGGTGGTTTCTGGCTTGCCCCAGAGCCCGAAGAGGTCCAGGTGCATCGCGGCGATGCCAGCCGACGGACGCTCATCCTGCAACGCGATGGCCGAGCCCACCGGATCGCCCGCGCGGCTGGCCCCTGGCGGCTCGTCGAGCCCTGGTCTTCGGAGCCGATCGCTCGCGACAGCTACCACGTGGTGACGACAGACGGCGAGGCCTGCTGGCTGGCGTACGACCACCTGGAAGGGCGTTGGTACGTGTATGGGACGTTTGACTGACGAGCAGAGACAACCTAACCCCCCGACCCCCTTCCCTAAAGGGAAGGGGGAGAGCGGGACTAGGTCTGGGGTTAGGTACGCCGAGCTGCACTGCCACAGCAACTTCTCGTTCCTGGATGGGACTTCTGATCCGGAGGCTCTGGTCGAGCGGGCCTGCCAGCTGGGGCTCTCCGCGCTCGCCCTGTCCGACCGGGATGGGCTGTACGGCATCGTCCGCTTCGCAGCGGCGGCCAAAGAGCGCCAGCTCAAGGCCATCTTCGGCGCCGAGCTGGCTATGGAGGACGGCGAGCAGGTCGTGCTGCTCGCGCGCAACCTGGCCGGCTACAAGAACCTCTGCCGCGTCATCAGCCACGCCCGCCTGAACAATCCGAAGGACACGCCCTGCGTGCCGTTCGCCTTCCTGGCCGAGCACACCGAGGGGCTGATCGCGTTTACAACTGTAGGGGCGGGGCTTGCCCCGCCCTCAGCAAGGGCAGGGCAAGCCCTGCCCCTACAGCACAAGGCCGCGCAGTATCGCGAGGCGTTTGGCCCTGAGAGCCTCTTCTTGGAGACACGCTGCCACCTGTTGGCGGAGGATGGGCCGCGGAACGCGGCCACGCGGCGAGTGGCTCGAGAGCTGGAGCTGCGCTGCGTCGCCACCAATGACGTTCGCTACGCCGGCGTGCTGCTGGCCCCCAATCACGAGCTCTCGCTCAAGGGACCTGAGGAGATGGCGCGCCTGTTCCGCGACTATCCAGAGGAGTTCGCGACCACGCTCGAGATCGCCGAGCGCTGCGCGTTCGACCTGGCCGAGCTGCATTACCAGTTCCCTCGCCCGGACGTCATCCCCGAAGGCCAGGACCCATACGAATTCCTGGTTAGCGAGGTTTGGAAGGGCGCGCAGCGCTACTACGGCCGGATCACCCCAAAGCTCCAGGACCGAATCGTCCACGAGCTGCAGATCGTCAAGCAGCTCGAGCTGCCCGGCTACCTGATGGTCTTCAAGGACATCGTCGACTTCTGCCACCGCGAGGGGATCCTGGTGAGCATCCGCGGCTCGGCGCCCGCCTCGGTCTTGCTCTACTGCCTCGGCCTCTGCCCGATCGACCCGCTCGAGCACGGCCTGCTCTTCGAGCGCTTCGCCTCGCCGGAGCGCGGCGAGTACCCGGATATCGACCTGGACATCGCCCACGAGGACCGCGAGCGGGTGATCCAGTACGTCTACCAGAAGTACGGCCAGGAGCGGGCGGCCATGGTCTGCGAGGTCAACACCTACCGCCCGAAGAGCGCCGTTCGGGATGTCGGCTTCGCGCTCGGGCTGCCCCAGCACCAGATCGACCTGCTGGCCAAAACGGTCGACATGTACGATTCGCGCTCGCTGACCGAGCTGCTGGGCGATCCGCGCAGGGCGATCGGCCACCTGGCCGGCCCGCTTGCCGAGCGGCTGATCTGGCTGTGCCGCCAGCTCCTGGGCGCGCCGCGCCACCTCTCGATCCACGTGGGCGGGATGATCATCTCCGCTCGGCCGCTCAGCGAGGTCGTCCACGCCGAGCCAGCTCGGATGCCTAACCGCACGATCATCCCCTGGGACAAGGATGACCTGGCCACCCTGGCCGAGCAGTTTGGGGTCAACCTGATCAAGCTGGACCTGCTCGGGTTAGGCATGCTGGCGCTGGTCTCACGCTGCTTCCGCTACGTTCGGGAGCAAGGCGGCCCGGAGCTGAGCCTGCACGGTTTCCGCTACGACGAGCGAGTCTTCGACAGCATCTGCGCGGCCGATACGGTGGGGCTGTTCCAGATCGAGTCGCGTGCCCAGATGAGCTTCCTGCCCCGCCTGCAGCCACGCAACCTCCACGACGTGGCCATCAGCGTCGGCGCGATTCGGCCCGGCCCTGGCGCGATGGGGGCCGGCACTCACATCGCCCGTCGGCGGGCCGGCAAGGAGCCGGTCCGCTACCCGCACCCGGACCTGGTCCCAGTCCTGGAACAGACCAAGGGTGTGCTGCTCTGGCAGGAGCAGGTCATGCAGGTGGCGATGATCATGGCCGGCTACCGCCCGGGCGAGGCCGAGCAGCTCCGTCGAGCGATGACTCACAAGCGTTCCTACGAGCACATGAACGCGCTCTGCGACGACCTGGTGGCCCGGATGCTCGCCCGCGGCCATCCGCTAGCCCTGGCCGAAGAGATCCGCAAGATGGTCGTGAGCTTCGCCGGCTACGGCTTTCCACGCGCCCACGCCTACCCGTTTGCCCACCTGGCGCTCGTCTCCGCAACGCTCAAGCTGCGCTATCCGGCCGCCTTCTATGCCGCGCTGCTCAACTGCCAGCCGATGGGCTTCTACGCCCCGCACACGATCATCTGGGACGCTCACCGCCACGACGTGCGGGTCCTCCCCGTGGACGTGAATGCGAGTGAGTGGGAGTGCGGGGTTGAAACAAACCTAACCCCGCGAAGCGCACTTGTTCCCCAGCCCCCCTCCCTAAAGGGAAGGGGGAGAGGGTACCCCCTTCCCTTTAGGGAGGGGGGTCAGGGGGGTAGGTTAAGAACGCTTCGGTTGGGTTTCAACATGGTCAAAGGGCTTGGGCCGCGGGCTCGCGAGGTGTTGGAGCGAGAGCGGGCGAACGGGGCGTATTACTCGCTGGCTGACTTCGTGAGGCGGACCGGACTTGATCGGGATGACGTGGAGCGACTGGCCGAGGTGGGCGCTTTCCTGAGCTTCGACGAGCGGCGGGCCGCGGTCTGGCGAGCCGGCGAGCTGGCCGGCCTGGCTGGTCCGGGTCGCCTACCAGGCCTGGCCGAGCAGATCGCCGAGCCGGCCGATCTGCCGCCGATGGACGCCTGGGAAACCACCCAAGCCGACTATGCCGGGCTGGGCCTGTCCACCCATCACCACTTGCTCAGCTTCTATCGTCCCCAGCTGCGCGCAGCGGGAGTTCGCTCAGCCGCCGAGTTGGCCGACGTGCGGAACAAGTGCGCTTCGCGGGGTGGCCTGGTGCGGGTGGGCGGGCTGGCCATCTGCCGGCAGCGGCCTGAGACGGCCAATGACTTCGTCTTCATGACCCTGGAGGACGAGACTGGCCTGGCCAACGTGATCGTGCGGCCGCACGTCTACCAGGCCCAGCGCCAGGTGTTCCGCGGCGAGCCGCTGCTGGTGGTGGAGGGCCTCTTACAACGCGAGGATGGGGTCACCCACGTGATGGCTCGCCAGGGGTGGCCATTGCCCCACGATCCCGCCGCCAACGCCGTCCCCGGGCACAGCTTCCGCTAAGGACCGGGAACAAGTGCGCTTCGCGGGTTCCGAACCTCGAGACGATCCAGTTAGAATCGCCTCGATGAGATCGCTCGCCCTCGGGCTAGCAGTATGTGCGCTCGGAGTCTGGCCGTGCGGGCCCTCACAGGCGCTCGCCCAGGGCTCACAAGAGCTGGACGTGCGGCCAGGCTTCGACGGGCTCGGCAAGGCCGGGCGGTGGCTGCCGGTCCAGGTCGTCGTCGGCAACGACGGGCCAGGATTCGAGGCCGAGGTACGGGTGGTCACCAGGCTATCGGCCGGTGGGCCGAGCGTGGCGTACGGACAGCCGGTCGACCTGCCGACTCGCTCCCGCAAGCTGGTCCAGCTGGTGGTCCCGGCTCCGGCCAGCGAACGCGACCTGCGGCTAGAGCTCCACACTGGCGGCCGCGAGATCGCCGTTCGAGACGTCCCCGTTCGGCTGCTCAAGCCGTCCGCTTTCCTGGTCGGCGTGCTGTCCGACGACAGCGCGCCGCCGGCCGGGCTGGGGTCGCTCAGACGTGGTGGCGAGACGGTTAGCGCAGCCCGAGTCAGCCCTGGAGACCTGCCGACCGACCCGGCCGCGCTTCAGGCGCTCGACGCGCTGGTCATCCACAATGCCCCGACGGGGCGGCTGAGCGGTGAGCAGCGCGCGGCGCTGCGAACCTGGGTCGAGGCGGGTGGACAGCTCGTCCTGGCCGGCGGCCCTGGCTGGCGTCGCTCGATCGAGGGGCTCGATGACCTCGTCCCCGTCGAGGAGCTCTGGACGCGTGAGGTCAGGAGCTTGCGCGCGTTCGGCCGCTACGCGGCCGGGCCCGGGGTTGCGCCCGCCGGCGGACCGACCGATGGAGGCGTCCTGTTGGCCGTCGGCCTGCCGGTGCCCGACGCCCGTGTGCTGTTGGAGCAGGATGGCATGCCGCTCATAGTCGAGCGCTGGCTCGGGCTGGGACGGATCACGTTCGTGGCAGCTGACCCGGCCCTCGAACCGTTCCGTTCCTGGGCTGGATCCGAGGGGCTGTGGCAGCGGATCCTGGTGGGAGGGCGGCCGCTCTTGCCGCCGCTGGACGAGCCCACGCCCAGCACGCTCGAACCACAGATCCGAGGCACGCTCGCCCAACTCATGGACCTCGGTCTGCCTGGGTCCGGCTGGCTAGCCGCCTTGCTCCTGGCCTACGTGCTGTGCGTGGGCCCAGTCCAATACGTCCTGTTGCGCCGCATCGACCGTCGCGAATGGGCCTGGCTGGGCTTCCCAGCCCTCGGTATCGGGTTCGCGCTGTTGGTGTACGTGGGTGGCGGCTGGCTGCGGGGACCCGAGGTCCGCATGAGCGCGGTCTCGATTGTGCGCTCAACGCCGGGTTCCGAGACAGCCTGGACAGACACATACGTCGGCCTGGTCGCGCCGGCCCGCCGCGCCTACGACCTGGCATTCGTGGACGGCGTCACCCTGCGGGCGCTGGCGGGTGGCCAGTCGATGGGCGTGTCCCCCGTTGGCCTGGCAGCCGACCAGGCGCTCATCCAGCAGGGACGGCCTACACGGCTGCCCGGGGTGCGGCTCGAGGGCCGCACGCTGTTGGCCTTCCAGGATCGGGCGTTTGGCCCGGCCCTGACGCCAGTGTCGGCCGACCTTCGCGCCAGCAGCGGACGACTGGAAGGACTGGCCACGAACACCGGCCCCGATCGGCTGGAGGGCGCGGTGCTGGTCGCGGCTGGGCAGGCCCTGCCACTCGGCGACATCGGGCCGGGAGAAAGCCGCCCGGTCTCGCTGGCGCTGCCCACCACCCGCGCCACGGCCCTGCCGATCGGGCTATCGATCCTGTCTTACGGGCCCGGCTCGTCCACTCAGCTGGACCAGCGACAGGCCCTGTTGGCCTCGCTTCTGGGCCGTGGTGGCGACGGCGAGACCGGGGGTGGAGCGGTCCTGTTGGCCTGGTCCGCCGCCACGCCACCCCGACTCGTGGCCGACGGGGTCGCGATCTCCGGCGCCGCGACTCGGCTGGTGGAGCAGCTCCTGCCGGTCCAATACGGCGAAGAGTTGACGGTGATCCCGCCGGGCCTGCTGGGGCGGACGATTCTGGACGGGGCCGCTCTCGGCCGCGGAGCGCTGCCGTCGGCCTTCGGCATTCGAGGCCCGATCGTATTCCAGTATGACTTGCCGCCGAACGTCAGCCTGGCCCGCGTCGACCGTCTGAGCGTGCACCTATCCCTCGAGGGCAGGGCAAGCCCGAACAGCGCCAGCCCCGCGGCCTTTACCCCTGGCCTGGTTCGCCTGTCGCTACTGCGCTGGGCGGACAAGACGTGGGTGGACGCGCCGATTGGGTCCAGCGGCGTGGTGGATGTCCCGTTTGGCGCCTCGTTCATCGACGGCGGCGCGATCCGCGTGCGAGTGGAGCCGAGCGTCGCCGAGCTGGTCGTGCAGCAGCTCGACTTGTCGCTCGAGGGAGCGAGCGAGTGATTGGTGAAAAGTGAAGAGTGAACAGTGAACGGTGACGGGCTCGCGCTCGAGGCAGACGGTCTCTGCAAGCGGTTCGGCGGCGTGACCGCGGTGGCTGACTTTACGCTCGGGGTGCCGGCTGGCGCGGTGTACGGTCTGATCGGGCCAAACGGAGCCGGGAAGACGACCTCGCTGCGGATGCTGGCGACGCTGCTGCCCGTGACGGCAGGCCAGGCCTGGATTTGCGGCGCCTCGGTCACCGGCGAGCAGCGAGAGGTCCGCCGGCACCTCGGCTACATGCCGGACTTCTTCGGCGTCTACCAGGAGCTCAGGGTGTGGGAGTACATCGACTTCTACGCCGGCTGCCATGGCGTTCCCGCTCACAAGCGGGCCCGGGTATCGGCGGACCTGCTGGAGCTGGTCGAGCTAGCCGATGCGCGGGACGCCTACGTGGAGACGCTCTCGCGCGGGATGCAGCAGCGGCTCGGGCTGGCTCGGGCCCTGGTCCACGATCCAGCGATGCTGCTTCTAGACGAGCCAGCCTCTGGCCTCGACCCGCGTGCCCGGCTCGAGCTCCGCGAGGTGGTACGTGAGCTTGGCCGGATGGGAAAAGCAGTGATCATCTCGTCGCACATCCTGGCCGAGCTGGCCGACCTGTGCACCCACGTTGCCATCATGCACGGCGGGCGTATTCTGGTCGACGCTCCGGTCGAGGAGGTCTCGCGTCGCCTGAGTGGCGGGCGGACCGTCCGCATCGAGACGCTCGGCCAGGTCGAGCGGCTGCGCCAGATCCTGGCCGCTCATCCGAAAGCCCACCCCATCGAGTGGGCGGTAGGGACACAGCAGGCCGTGCCCTCCGGGCAAGCGGGCGAGGGGCGAGAAGGAGCGGGTACGGTTCGGTTCGTCCTGGACGACGACGAGCGCGGGCTGCAGTGCCTGCTGGCCGAGCTGGTCGAGGCCAACATCCCCATCTACAGCTACGCGCAGGAATCGACCGGCCTCGAGGATGCGTTCTTCCGAGCCACCGAACCAGGAATGAGGAACGAGGAATGAGGAATGAGTCGCGCCTAAACTGCTCATTCCTCATTCCTCGTTCCTCATTCCTGTCATTGCTCGGCAATCCTCTGGCGGCCAAGGAGCTGCGGGCGCGGATGCGGGGCGCGCGGCCGTTCATCGTGGCGACCGTGTATCTCGCGCCGTTGTGTGCGCTCGCGGTCGCCCTGTACGGCGTCGTGGCGGCCTCGACCACCGGCAGCGTGGCCACCGGTACACCCGTCGGCAAGCTTTACTTCGCGACCGTGAGCGGCTTCGAGCTGGCGTTGATCTGTTTGCTCGCGCCCGCCCTGACGGCCGACCTGATCTCCGGCGAGCGGGAGCGAAGAACCTACGACCTGCTGCTGGTCACCCCGCTGAGCAGTGGCCAGATTGTCGTCGGCAAGCTGGTCGCCGGGCTCGGATCGCTGCTGGTGCTCCTGATCCTGGCGTTGCCGCTCCAGGCGATCGGCATCGTGCTGGGCGGCGTCGGTCTGGAGGAGCTTGGGGTCGCCTTCGCGATCCTGGTCCTGACCGCGCTCACCTACGGCTGCGTCGGGCTCTTCTGGTCGACTCGTCTCAGGACGACCCGGTCCGCGATGGCCATGGCGTACGGGATGACCGCGCTCGGCATCCTCGGCCAGCCGGCCGTGCTCTTCCTGGGGCTGTTGCTAGTCCAGATCTTCGGCCTTCCGGCAAGCCTCCTCGGGCAGGCCTTCGTCAGCGGCGGGACGCTCGCGAGTCCTCTCGAGGCGCAGCTCGCGGCCGCCGCCGGCCAGTTGATGGCGGCGACTAATCCCCTGTTGACCGGGGTGTTCACCGCCTTCGTCCTGGCCCAGGGACGCGGCCCCGTGTTCGTCGAGCGGCTCGGCGGCCAGGACGTGACCTATATTTCGCCGTGGCTTCTCTTTGCGCTGGTCCACCTGCTCGCGAGCGGTGTCCTGATCGGCCTGACGAGGCGAGGGGTCAGGAATGAGGAATGAGGAGTGAGTAAGGTCGAGTTTAGTTGGGACTACGTCGTCGAGCCGATAACGGCGAGTCGCGAGTCGGGGGGAGACTAAAGACGATGGACGTGGTCGTGATCGGGGCGGGTGCGCTGGGCGCCAGCACGGCCTACCATCTCGCGCGCCGCCGGGCGGACGTGGTCCTGATCGACCAGCACGCCCTCGGGTCACAGACTTCGCCCAGAGCGGCCGGGCTGACCAGCAAAGCCGCCTCGCATGACGTCATGGCCAGGCTGATGGACGAGGCCACCGAGGCACTGGCCAGCTTCGAGCACGACGTGGGGCGCTCGATCGACTTTCACCGCTCGGGCAGCCTGAAGGCGGCGTACAGCGAGACCGGTCGGGCCCGCCTCGAGGCTGATCTGGAGCGGGCCCACGGTCTGGGGATCGAGGCACGCCTGATCTCGTCCGTCGACGCCGAGCGGTTGGCGCCCTTTTTCAAGCCAGGCGATGCCCGCGCGATCGGCTATGTGCCAAGCGACGGCTGGCTGGAGCCCTCGCAGCTGGCCGCCGGCTTCGCCGCGCGGGCCGCCGAGCTGGGCGCCCGAACGCTGCCGTTCACGCGAGTCACCGGGGTGCTTCGCGACAACGGGTCAGCGACCGGTGTGAACACGACCCGAGGGCCGATCGCGGCCGAGTCCGTCGTCGACGCGGCCGGAGCCTGGACTCGGGTCGTGGCGGCCGAGGCCGGCATCGACGTGCCGCTGGTACCCATGCGGCATCAGCTCTTCATCACGGAGCCGATCCCCGGCGTAGAGCCGCTGCAGCCGATCGTGCGGCTGCTCGAGGCGAGCGTTTACGTACGGTACGAGCGCGGCGGGCTGTTGGTCGGAGGCTACGAGGACGCGCCACGCGCAGTGGACGGCGCGACCTTACCGCCGGGCTTCCAGATGGCCGACCTGGAGCTCGACCTGAGCGTGCTGCGGGCGCTGGTTGACGAGGTAGCGGAGCATTTCCCGGCCCTTCGTGATGCTCCCGTGGCCGTGCATCGCGGCGGACTGCCGACCATGACGCCTGATGGCTGCCCGATCCTCGGACGAGTCCCTGGCCTGAAGGGCTTCTACGTCGCGTCAGGGTGTTGTGTTGGTGGCCTGAGCCTCTCCCCGGCTGCCGGCCGCGCCCTGGCGGACCTGATCCTCGACGGACGCTGCGAGCCAGACCTGGCGCCGCTCTCGGTGGAACGTTTCGCCGGCCGCTTCGCGGACCCGTCCGAGCTGGAGTCTGCCTGCGTCGACCGCTACGCTCGCAAATACATGAAGTAGCCTTTGCGGAATCACGCGGCACAGGGTATCCTTAGTGCGGCTATGAGTACCGACGAGCCTGCTAGTAGTCGCCAGACCGGGCCTCACGCCAGTCCCGCTAAGGAGACGCCCGCCGGGCACGGCTAGACTCGGTCCGTGTAGACGGACCGAGTCAGCGCTGAGCCTCCGGTGGCCCTCCCGAACGGGAGGGCGTTTTGTTGCCCCAAGCCGGAGGTGCAGTATGGACATCCGCACCGTCGACGTGCGCGAGGTGCTTCGCGCCGCGTTGTCCAACGACCACGCCCCGTCCGTGGCCGACCTGCGGGCCGCGCCTCCAGAAGAGCTGGCCAGGGCGCTGGCCGAGCTGACTCCGCACGAGCTTGGCCGACTCGTCACCCGCCTCGGCGACGAGTCGCTCGCCGAGCTTATCGCCGAGCTCGATCCGTTCGACGCGGCCCGCCTACTGGGCAAGCTCGGGCGCGCTCAGGCGGCCGATGTCCTCGAGGAGATGGACCCTGACGACGCCGCCGACGTCGTGGGCGAGCTGGCCGTCGAAGAGGCCGAGGCGATCCTCGTCGAGATGGAGCATGAGGAGGCCGAGGACGTCCGCGACCTGCTGAGCTATCCACCCGAGAGCGCGGCTGGGATCATGACTCCGGACTACGTCGCGGTTGCCCCGGACCTGACCGCGGCCGAGGCGCTGGCGGCGCTCGGCCGGCTGGCAGAAGAGGCCGAGACGATCTACTACGTGTACGTGACCGACCCGCGCACCCGCCGCCTGCTCGGTGTGCTCTCACTGCGTAACCTGGTCCTGTCGCCACGCTCGACGCCGGTCCGCGACTTGATGATCACGGACGTTGCCAAGGTTCGGGCCTCAGCCGACCAGGAGGAGGCGGCCCGGCTGCTCGACCAGCGCAGCCTGATCGCCTTGCCGGTCGTGGACGACGAGGACCGCCTGCTGGGCATCATCACCGCCGACGACGCCGCGGACGTGCTCTTCCAGGAGGCGACCGAGGACATCGAGCGGCTCGGCGGCTCACAGCCGCTGGAGGAGCCATACCTGCGGGCCAGCGTCTTCCACCTGTTCCGCAAGCGGATCGTCTGGCTGCTGGTGCTGTTTGTGGCAGAGGCGTACACCGGCACGGTCCTGCGCCATTTCGAGGACACGCTGTCGGAGATGGTCTCGCTGGCCTTCTTCATCCCGCTCCTGATCGGGACGGGCGGCAACGTCGGCTCGCAGACGGTGACGACCCTCGTTCGCGCGATGGGGGTGGGTGAGGTCCAGTTCCGTGACCTGTTCCGCGTGTTCGGGCGGGAGATGGCGGTCGGCTCGCTGCTGGGGGCTGTGATGGGTCTGGCCACCTACGTGCGGGCCTGGACGCTCGGGGTGGGCCTGGAGGTCGGTCCGGCCGTCGCGGTGGCGGCCCTCTTCATCGTCGTCTGGGCGGCCATGGTGGCGGCCATCCTGCCACTGGTCCTGCGCCGCTTGAGGGTGGACCCGGCCGTCGTATCGGCGCCGTTCATCACCACGCTCGTCGACGGGACTGGCCTGTTCCTCTACTTTACCATCGCCCGGATCATGCTCGGACTGGACTGACCCAGGCCAGGCGGAGGATGCGTTGTTTCTCGTGAAGTGCAGGGGATGTATCGGCTTCCGATCGTCCTGTGGGCCGTCGCGTTCCGATTCGCCAGGAGCGCCGACTGGGGGCCGTCGGTAACCGCGGAAGCGGGCGGACTCCGGCTGCCCGAGAAGCGCCAAACCGTTCCTGCGGGCCGCGCGGTTGGCGTAGACTGTATCGTTGCCAGTTCCTACCACATCACCGGTGTCGAGGCCCCTGCGCGCGACACCGCCCTCGGACCGCCTTCGGCACGGCGATCTCTCTGTCGACGTGGCGACGCTCGCCGTGCTGCTCGTGGTCGCGCTGGCCATGCGCCTGCCGTCGCTCGGCGAGCCCGCGAACAACTTCGACGAGGGCGTCTATCTCGAGTCACTCTTCCTGATGGCGCTCGGCTACCGGCCCTTCACGGAGATCGCGGCCTCGCAGGGTCCCCTGCATCTGCACGCCCAGCTCCCGTTCTTCCTGGCGTTCGGCCAGACGGTCGCCGCCGGGCGGGCAGCCTCGGTCGTGTACTCTCTGGTGGGGCTGGCCGGGGTGTGGTGGATCGGCCGCCAGTTGGCCGGCCGCTGGGCCGGGCTGGCGGCCACGCTCCTCGTCGTGCTCAGCCCGACCTACCTGCGATTTTCGCGCCAAGCGCTCGCGGATCTCCCTGCGCTGGCTCCGGTCACCCTGGCCATCGGGGTCGCCCTGCTGCACCGGCGGGTCGGACGGCGCCGGTGGGTTGTGCTCAGCGGCGTGCTCCTGGCCCTCGGCCTGCTCATGAAGCCGTTGGTGGTTGGCGCCGTTTTGACGGTGGCGCTGCTCATCTGGCGACCAGGCCGTGCCGGCTGGCACGACCTGCTGCTGCTCGGGGGGATAGTCGCGCTGACGCCATTTCTCGTGCTCCTCGCCCTCGGGCCGTGGCCGGTTCTGGAGCAGGTGCTGGGCTTCCGGGAGGGCGCGCGTGCCGCGTACGGCTGGGACTTGCGACAGAATTGGGACCTGATCGCGGATAAGCTAGACCAGGAGCAGCTCGGCTTCTTCCTGCTCGCGTCGCTGGGCGGGGGTCTCCTGGCCCCCGGCCGCCGGCGGTGGGCGGCCCGGGCGGTTATCGTCTGGGCCGTGACCAGCCTAGGCGTGTTGCTCGCGCACAGCCCGCTCCGCTACCACCAAATGGTTATCCTCGTGCCCCCGCTGGCTATCCTCGGTGGCGCGGCCGTCGCGTCCATCCCACGCTTTGTCCGCGGCCCGCGACCGATGGCGCGCATACTGGCGGCGCTGTGTGGCGCGGCCCTACTGGTCTACGCGGGTGGCCTGCCGGAGCTGGTCCGGCGCGATCTCCTCTTGCTGGAGAATGTCGATGCGGCCGGGAGTGGGTCCGACACCACCGACGACGCGGACACCGCGGTCGAGCGCATCCGTCGTCTGAGCGGCCCGGATGATTTCGTTCTCACTGACCACCCCTACCTCGCGTTCCTCGCCGGGCGGCGCGTGCCACCCGAGCTCGTGGACCCGTCGGAGACGCGCCTGCGCGCGGGCGATTTGACAGACGAGAGAGTCCTGGCTCTGGCCGTGGCGTACCGGCCCAAAGTCGTCGTGCTCTGGAACGGCAAACTCAATCGCCTCCCCCGCTTCATGGACTGGGTAACGACCACCTATCGCCAGGATCGGCGCTTTGGTTGCGAGATCGGGGCGCCTGACGGCGCTGTCAGCTGTAGGGCATCATCTCGCTGGCGGGGGCCACGAGCGGACGCGGCGGTTGGGTCTGCTGGGCAACCACTCCCTGGGACTGGGACTAGTGCCCGGAGCTACTTCTTTCCCCACCATCCGCCGGTGTCTCGCGTGCAGGCTGGCGTTTCCAAGCACCCGCTCCTTGACACGCGCTCCCCTTTCCGCGCAATATAACGTCGTACGATATATCGCACAATGTATTAGCTGGGGTGTGCAAATTGCCGGCTGACCTTTTCGACCTGGGGCGGTTCTCC
>WNGA01007309.1_pt1 | contig 15396 bp, 14 predicted proteins | sample 5400061 | NCBI WGS metagenome assembly WNGA01 (sample SAMN13153366, study PRJNA577476) | soil metagenome | isolation source: 100 cm soil or saprolite under grassland replicate 2 | place: USA:California | collected 2016-06-15
CGAGCAGGCGGTGGATCGGGAGCACCGCCGGTCCGTGCAGGTCGGCGTCGACCAGCAGCATCAGCAGCTCGTCCCACGGGCCCTTGCCCGGCCGGGTCGCCCGCTTGGCGTCGCGGTAGGCGAGGGAGGTCCGGTAGCGGTGATGGCCATCGGCGATCAGGACCTGCCGGTCCGCCAGCAGCTCGCACCAGGCAGCGACCAGCTCGGGGTCGCTGACCGGCCACAGCCGGTGCCCGACCCCGGCGTCGTCGACGCAGTCCAGCGCCGGCGGGCTCCCGGTCACGTCGTCCAGGACCGCGGCCGGCCGTCCCGCGCCGGCGTAGACGCCGAACACGGGTGAGAGGTTGACGCCGGTCGCCTCCAGCAGCCGCAGCCGGTCGGCGACCGGCGCCGCCATGGTCCGCTCGTGCGGCAGCACCCAGGTGGACGTCTCGTCGAGGGTGACGCTGGCCAGCACGCCCCGCTGCACCCGGCGCTCGCCGTGGAGGGTGTAGGTCTCCTCATAGACATAGAGACTTGGGGTTGCGTCGAGCCGCAGCGCGCCCTCGGCCCGCCACCTGGCGAGCAGCTCGGCGGCGGGCCGGTAGCGGTCCTGGCCGTCCGCGCCGGGCCTGGCGAGGATCAGCCGAACGATGTTGTAGGGGCTCATGGCCTCGTAGGCCGCGCGCGCCGCCGGGGTGATGACGTCGTAGGGCGGGGCGGTGACCAGACCCGGGTCGCCGACGACGGCGGGATCGAAACGGAGGCCTCGGAAGGGGGCGGCGGCTACCATGGAGCCGCAGGGGTCAGATGCTCGGTCATGGCCCGTTTGTAGCAAGCTCAGCGGCCCGACCGCCAACTGGGCCGCGCGTTCGCCCGATTCAGCCGGAGGGACCCGATCGACGCCGACACCTACGAGCTGTTCCGCCGCGGCAGCCGGCTGCTCGCCGCCCGCCACGCGCATCAGGCGGTGATCGCGCTGGAGCGGGCCCGCGACGCCGCGCCCAGGCACGGCTCGGTGCGCGAGGCGCTGGGACGCGCCTACTACGGTGCCGGCCGGCCCGCGGCCGCCGGGGCGGAGTTCGCCGAGGCGATCGAGATCGACCCGACCAACGACTACGCCCACTTCGGCCTCGCCCTGTGCCTGGCGCGCGGCGGCGAGCGCACGCGCGCCCTCGGCCACCTCCGGCTGGCCATCGCCATGCGGCCAGGCAACCCCGCCTACCGGCGGGCCCTGTCCCGGGTCGAGCACCAGGCCGCCGTGCCACCGCCCGGCCGGGACACCGGCGGCCCGGAGGCGGCCGGCGGGCCGGAGGGGTCCGGCCCCAGCACCGCGGACCCGGGCCCGCCGGGCGGCCGTGCCTGAGCCCGCTGCGCTCGCGGCGGGCTACCGCGGGATCGTCCTGGACCTGGACGGGGTCGTCTACCTCGGCGACGAGGTGGTGCCGGCCGCGCCGGCGGCGCTGGAGGGCGTGCGCGGGCTCGGGGTCCGGCTCGCCTTCGTCACCAACAACTCCTTCCGGCCTCCCGAGCGGGTCGCCGAGAAGCTCGGCCACCTCGGGGTCAAGGCGGCGGTCGAGGAGGTCCTGACGTCGGCCCACGCCACCGTGCGCCTGCTCGGCGGCGAGGACGGGCTGAGCGGCACGAAGGTCCTGGTGATCGGCGGGCCGGGTCTGCGGCAGGCACTCCAGGACGCCGGCGCCAGGCTGATCGACGGCGCGGACTGGCGAGAGGCCGAGGTGGTGGCGGTCGGCTTCGACCCCGACCTGACCTACGACCGGGTGCGCACGGCGGCGCTGGCGATCCGCGCCGGCGCCCGCTTCGTGGGCAGCAACCCGGACACCACCCTGCCCACGCCAGAGGGCTTCTGGCCGGGCGCCGGCGCGACCCTGGCGATGCTGCGGGCCGCGACCGGCGTCCGGCCCGAGGTGGCCGGCAAGCCAGAGCCGGCGCTGTTCGAGACGGTCGCGGCCGCCATCGGCCCCGGCCCCTACCTGATGGTGGGCGACCGGGCCGACACCGACCTGGACGGCGCCCACCGCCTCGGCTGGGCCACCGCGCTGGTGCTGAGCGGCGTGGTCGCGGCGGCCGACCTCCCCGACCTCGCCATCGCCCCCGACCACCTGCTCGCCGACGTCGGCGGCCTGCTCGATCCGCCCGGCCCCGCCATCCGCCAGGCGACGCCGGCCGACACCCAGGCGGCCGCCGCCCTCCTCGCCGCCCACCGGGGGCCCCACGCGACCCGCGGCGCGGCCGAGCCGGCGGCGACCCTGGTCGCGACCGACGGTGCGGGGGTGGTGGGCGCGGTGGCCTGGCGGCGCCGCGGCGAGCTGGCGGTGGTCACCGGGCCGGTCGTGGAGGGCCGCTGGCGCGACCGGCTGGTCGGCACCCGGCTGCTGGTCGCCGCCTGCGTCGCCGCGCGGGCGGCCGGGCTTCGGCGGGTCGCCGCCCCCGGCCACGGGTTCCTCGCCAGGCTCGGCTTCCTCCCGCCCGGGCCGGAAGGACCCGACGGCGTCCTCGTCCGCGACCTGCTCGACCCGCAGCTCCCACGGTGAGCCCGCCGGTGCGGGTGTGAGACGATCAGCACCTCGCCCGTCGCGGCCTCGGGCGGTTGGGCAGGTCGACGTGGAGGAAGCTACGCAGGTGGACCGCAACGACCCGGACGGACCACTGGTGTTCGCCGGCTCCGCCAGCCCGCGGCTGACCAAGGAGATCTGCGGGCACCTGGGTGTCGCGGCCGGCCAGGGCGAGGTGCTGCGGTTCTCCGAGGGCACCCTGTTCCCGAGGGTCCTCGAGAACGTCAGGGGCCGCCGCGTCTACCTGGTGCAGTCGACCGTGTTCCCCGCCAACGACCACTTCATGGAGCTGCTGTTCTGGGTCGACGCCTTCAAGCGCGCCAGCGCCATGTCGGTGACCGTGGTGATGCCGTACTTCAGCTACGCCAAGGGCGACAAGAAGGACGAGCCAAGGGTGTCGATCCGGGCACGGGTGTGCGCCGACGCGATCGAGGCGGCCGGCGCCGACCGGGTGGTCACCATGGACCTGCACGCGGGCCAGATCCAGGGCTTCTTCCGGATCCCGGTGGACGACCTGCACGCCCGCTTCATCCTGTGCGACGCGATCCAGGCCGAGGGGCTGTCGGAGGTGGTGGTCGTCTCCCCGGACGCGGGGTTCGCCAAGAAGGCCCGGATGTTCGCCAGCCGCCTTGGCGCGCCGCTGGCCATCGGCGACAAGGTGCGCGCCGACCACGACGAGCACGCCACCGTGACCGACGTGATCGGGGAGGTCGCCGGCCGCAACGCCGTGCTGGTCGACGACTTCACCATCAGCGCGGGCACCTTGGTGGAGGCGGCCGAGTCGCTGGTGGCGCGGGGCGCCCGCTCGGTCATGGCGGCGGTCACCCACGGGGTGTTCGCCGAGGGGTCCATGGAGCGGCTGGACGAATCCCCGATCCGGCGGCTGATCGTCACCGACACCGTCGAGACCCAGCCGACGGAGTTCTCCGCCAAGGTGCGGGTGGTCTCGGTCGCGCCGCTGTTCGCCGAGGCGATCCGGCGCATCCACCACCGCGAGAGCATCAGCGGGCTGTTCCAGGACTGAGGACGCGCCCGGTCAGCGGTAGTCGGGGTAGTAGTAGCTGGGTGGCGGCCGGGGGGGCCGGCGGTCGGCGCGCAGGCCGCCGAGGACGATCACCAGGACGGCGCCGGCGACGAAGCCGACCACGTGGGCCAAATAGGCGACCCCGGCGCCCTCGGCGGTGCCGGCACCCTGGACGTACAGCCACTGGAGCACGAACCAGGAGCCGAGCACCACCCAGGCCGGCAGCCACACCGGGATGAAGAACAGGAACGGGATCAGGCTGGTCACGCGGGCGCGGGGGAACAACAGCAGGTAGGCGCCGAGCACCCCGGCGATCGCCCCGGACGCCCCCACCAGCGTCTCCTCGCTCGCCGGGTTGGCGAGCGCGAACCCGTAGGTCGCCAGGTACCCGCACACCAGGTAGAAGAGCAGGTAGCGCGCGCGTCCCAGGCGGTCCTCGACGTTGTTGCCGAACACGAACAGGAACAGCATGTTGCCGAGCAGGTGCAGCAGCCCGCCGTGCAGGAACATGGCGCTCAGGACCGACAGGAACGGCACCTTCCGGTAGTCGGTCGGGACCCTCTCGCAGCGGCCGGGGCCGGCGGGCGCCCCGGCGGTCTCGTCCAGCGGGTCGTTGCGCGTCAGCTCGACCGGGATGGCGGCGTACTGGCGGAAGAACGCGAACTGTCGGCAGAGCCCGGTCGTGGTGTTGGCGTCGCCGCTCAGGTCCAGCGGGGAGATCGGCTCCAGCAGGAACACCACCACGTTGACGGCGATGAGCGTCCAGGTGACCACCGCCGGCCGGCGGGTCGGGTTGTCGTCGTGGATCGGGATGAGGCCGAGCATCGGCTACAGCAGGCTGCGCAGGCGCAGCAGGTCGACGATGCTGGCATCCACCCGGACCTTGCCGGTTGTGAACGCCGACAGGAACGAGACGCGCCCCTCGACCAGGTCGACCAGGTCGTCGGAGCCCACCGTGAGGGTGATGTCGGCGGGCCCGTCGGGAGACGCCTCGGTCGGCGCTGACACGTGGCCGTCGTCGACCACCGAGAACCAGGTGGCGTCCAGGTCGGGCACGCGGCAGCGGAGCACCTTGCGGCTCGGGATGGCCGAGCGCACGTTCGCCTCGTTGACGTCCAGCCGGGCCATGAGGGCCGCGAGCTGCCGCTCCACCTCGGGCTTGCTTGCCAACCTCGTCGCTACCTCCCGCACGCCGCGCCGCCTGACGGGTTGTATCACACGGCGCCGCCGGCGACCCGGCCTCGTTGACCGGGTCGGGCGGCCGCTGCCAGAATCCAAGACCGCCGAACGGTGGCGGCGCGACCACTTGGAGGTGGCGAGGTGGCGAGCGGTAGAGAGCAGTACCTGCAGGCGTTGGCCAGCGTGACCGAGATGACCCGCACCCAGGCCGAGCGGGTCGCCCGCCTGCTCGCCAAGCAGGGAGAGGTCCAGTCCGGGCAGGTGAGCCGTGTCGCCGAGGACCTCGTCCGCCGGACGCAGAAGAACCGCGAGACGGTCAGCCGGCTGATCCAGCGGGAGGTCAAGCGGCAGCTCGGCCTGCTCGGCATGGCCACCCGGGACGAGGTGGCCCGGCTGCAGCAGCGGGTCCGCGCCCTCGAGCAGGCGGCCGAGCGGTCCAGCCAGCCCGCCAGAGCACGCCCCCGCACGGCGTCGACGGCCGCCGGGTCGTCGCGGGCGTCGACCCGGGCCCGGACCGCTGGCGCCAGCTCGCGGTCGTCGGCCGCCTCGACCGGCGCCGCGCGCCGCGGGCGCGGCTCGACCGCCGCCAAGCGCACCGGCGGCGACAGCGGGAAGTAACACCGGTCCGCGGCCGCGCCATCCAGCGGGCACGCCGCGGCCGGCGGCCCGGCGCCGCCTATACTGGCCCGGTCGCCGAGCCATGGAGGTGCCGTGAGCGACGAGCCGCCCTCGACCCGAAAGACGGTCGCGCACGACCAAGACCACGGGATCCCTGAAGGCGATCAGGGCGGACGTGACGGTCGTGCGCGAACGTCTTTCACCGACGAGGTCCAGGCCATCCTCGCCGGCCTGGACGAGGCCGACCCGGCCGCGCACGCGGACGCCTTCGAGGCGGTCGACGCCGCCATCCTGGCCGAGCTCCAGCGCCTCGAGACGCTGTAGGCGGTCGCCGGTGGTCACACGGGTGCGGCTCGACCGCGAGCTGGTCCGGCGCGGCCTCGCCCCCAGCCGGGAGGCGGCCAGCGCCGCCATCCGGGCCGGCCGGGTGCTGGTCGCTGGCGCGGTGGCGTCCAAGCCGTCGGCGCTGGTGTCGCCCGCCGACCCGCTCGCCCTCGCCGGGCCCGCGCGCCGCTGGGCCAGCCGCGGGGGCGACAAGCTCGCGCCCGTCCTCGACCGGCTCGGGGTGGCGGCCACGGGCCGCCGCTGCCTGGACGCCGGCGCCTCGACCGGTGGGTTCACCGACGTGCTGCTGGCCGCCGGGGCGGCCGAGGTGGTCGCCGTGGACGTCGGCTATGGCCAGCTCGACCTGTCGTTGCGTCGGGACCCGCGGGTGCGGGTGCTGGACCGCACCAACGTGCGCGGGCTCACCGCCGAGCTGGTCGGCGGCCCGGTCGACCTCACCGTCGCCGACCTGTCGTTCATCTCGCTGCGCCTGGTCGTACCGGTCCTGGCGTCGCTCACCCGCCGCGACGGCGACCTGGTGCTGCTGGTCAAGCCCCAGTTCGAGGCGGGCCGCGGGGCGGTCGGCCGCGGCGGGGTGGTCCGCGACCCGGCCGTGCGCGCGGCGGCCGTCCGCGGCGTCGCCGACGCGGCCGCCGCCGGCGGGCTCGGGGTGGCGGGCGTCTGCCCGTCGCCGCTGCCGGGGCCGGCCGGCAACCTCGAGCTCTTCCTGCACCTGCGGGCCGGGGCTGGCCCGCTCGACGACGCCGCGCTGCTGGCCGCGGTCGCCGAAGGCGACGCCCTCCCTGGGGTGGCACAGTGCCGGAGGGGTCCGGGGAACCCCGAGGGGGTGCCCCGGTGAACGGGGCCTCCCTGCGGCGGGTCGGGGCGGTGGTGCATCCCGCCCGGCCGTCGGCCGCCAGGCTCGGCAAGGAGCTGGCCGACTGGGCGGCCGAGCTCGACATCGAGCTGCGCACGCTCGCCAGCGAGCGCGGCTGCCTCGGCGAGGACGTGCCGTGCGCCGAGCCGGCGGAGTTCCCGGTCGGCCTGGACCTGGTGGTCGCGCTTGGCGGCGACGGCACCCTGCTGCGCGCCCTCGGCCTGGTCCTGGCCGCCGAGGTGCCGGTGCTGGGGGTCAACGCCGGCCGTCTCGGCTTCCTCACCGAGGTGGAGGCCGACGGCCTGCCCGCCGCCCTGGACGCCGTCCGGGACGGCCGCTACCAGGTCGAGCGGCGCACCACCCTGGCCACGCGGGTGCTGATCGGCGGCCACGACGTCGCCGAGGACCTGGCCGTCAACGACGTCGTGCTCGAGAAGGGCCCCAGGGAGCGGCTGGCGCTGGTGGCGGTCCGCCTCGGCGACGGCGGCCTGTTCGCCCGCTACGCCGCCGACGGGGTGATGGTGGCGACGCCGACCGGTTCCACCGCCTACAGCTTCTCGGCGGGTGGCCCGATCGTCTCCCCCCGGCTGGACGCGCTGCTGCTCACCCCGATCGCCCCGCACATGGTCTTCAACCGCTCGCTGGTCCTGCATCCCGACGAGGGGGTACGGCTGGAGGTGCTGCCCGACAGCCCCACCCTGGTCGCGAGCGTCGACGGCCGGGTCGTCCGCGAGCTGCCCCCCGGCGCCGTCGTCGAGGTCCGCAGGGGCCGCCACGACGCCCTGCTGGTGCGGACCGGGCGCGCCGACTTCTACCGTCTGGTCCGCTCGAAGTTCCGCCTCGCCGACGCGGCCGAGCCGCCCGGCGGCGACCCCTGAGCGCGCCCCTGGGGACCCGGCGCGGGCCGACGTCCCCGACCGGGCTAGAATCGCAGGTGATGTTAGCCGAGCTTCGCATCCGCGACCTCGGGGTCATCGACGATGCCCACCTCGAGGTCTCGACCGGCCTCAACGTGCTGACCGGCGAGACCGGCGCCGGCAAGACCATGGTGGTCGACGCCCTCTCGCTGCTGCTGGGCGAGCGGGCCGACCCCGGCGCGGTCCGTGTCGGCCGGCCGGAGGCCCTGGTCGAAGGCCGCCTGCAGGCCGAGGTCGGCGAGGCCGCCGCCGCCCTCGCCGCGGCGGGGGTGACCGCCGAGGACGGCGAGGTCGTCGTCGCCCGCCAGGTGCTGGCCGGCGGCCGCAGCCGCGCGCAGCTCCAGGGCCGCATGGCCACCGTGGCCGCCGTCGCCGACGTGGTGCGACCGCTGGTCGAGGTGCACGGCCAGCACGAGTTCCAGCGGCTGCTGCGCCCCGGCGTCCAGCGCGACCTGCTCGACAGCTTCGCCGGACCGCCCGTGCTCGGGCCGCGGGCCGAGTTCGCCGCCGGCTGGCGCCGCCTGCGGCTGGTCAGCGGCGAGCTGGACGAGCTGGCCGCCAAGGCGCGCGAGCGCGCCCACGAGGCCGACGTGCTGCGCTACCAGCTCGACGAGATCAACGCCGCCGAGGTCCGCGCGGGGGAGTCGGCCGAGCTCGCCGCCGAGGCCGAGCGCCTCACCAACGCCGAAGCGCTGCAGCAGGCGGCCGCCGTCGCCCATCAGCTCCTCGGCGGCGACGACGACACCGGCGCCGCCACCGCGCTGGGGGCGGCGGCCCGCGCCCTGGCCGGGCCGGGTAGCCACGACCCGGCCCTGGCCGAGCTGGCCGGGCGCTCCCAGGCGCTCGCCGCCGAGGTCGGCGACCTCGCCTCCGGCCTGCGCGCCTACGCCGAGGGGGTGCTGGTCGACCCCGGCCGGCTCGACGAGGTCCAGGCCCGCATCGCGCTGCTGCGCGACCTGGAGCGCAAGTACGGCGACGGCGAGGCGGCGGTGCTCGCGTTCGCCGACCGCGCCGCCGGCCGGCTGGCCGAGCTGGAGGGCGGCGTGCTCCGCTCGGAGGCGCTGGAGGCCGAGGCCGCCGAGCTGCGGCGCACCCTCGCCGGCCTTGGCGCCGCCCTGACCGCGCGGCGCCGCGAGGCGGCCGACCGCCTGGCCGACGCCGTCCGCGCGGAGCTGGCCGACCTGGCCATGCCCCACGCCAAGGTGCGGGTCGTGGTCGAGCAGGACGAGGACGAGGGCGGCCTGGAGGTCGACGGCCGCCACCTGGCGGGCGGCGACGACGGCCTGGACCGGGTCGAGATCGAGCTGGCCGCCCACCCGGGCGCGCCCCTGCGGCCGCTCGGCCGGGCCGCCTCCGGCGGCGAGCTGTCGCGGGTCATGCTGGCGCTGCGGGTCGTGCTCGCCGGGGTGGACCGCACCCCCACGCTGGTGTTCGACGAGGTCGACGCCGGCGTCGGCGGCCGCACGGCGGCGGCGGTCGGTCGCCGCCTCGCGCAGCTCGCCCGCCACCACCAGGTGCTGGTGGTCACCCACCTGCCGCAGATCGCGGCCCACGCCGACCGCCACTTCACGGTCGAGAAGCACTCCGCCGACGGCGCCACCAGCACCGCGGTGCGGCTGCTGGACGACGCCGGCCGCGTCACCGAGCTGTCGCGCATGCTCGCCGGCATGGAGGGCTCCGGCCTGGCGCAGGCCCACGCCGAGGAGCTCCTGGCCGCGGCCACCGCCGCCAAGGCCGGGCGGGCGGGGGAGGGGCCATGAGGCTGCGCCCGCTGCGCCGCCGGCGACTGGACCCCGGGCCGACCGACCTGGTCGGGCCGGTGCGCAAGGACAAGCGCACCAAGAACCTGGTCAAACGGCTGCGTCCCGGGGACGTCGCCGTCATCGACCACCTGGACGTCGACCGCGTGGCCGCCGAGACCCTCGTCGAGCGGCGGCCGGTCGCGGTCGTCAACGCCGCCCAGAGCATCTCCGGCCGCTATCCCAACGCCGGTCCGGCCATCCTCGTCGAGGCCGGCATCCCGCTGCTGGACGTCGCCGGCCAGGCGGTCTTCGAGCTGCGCGAGGGCGAGGAGGTCCGCATCGACCAGGACGGGGTCGTGTGGCTGGACGGCGCCGAGGTCGCCCGCGGCGACTGGCTCCAGCCCGAGGACGTCCGCAAGCGGCTGGACGACGCCAAGGACAACCTCGCCAGCGCCCTCGAGGACTTCACCCTCAACACCCTGTCCTACGTCCGCCGCGACCGCGACCTGCTGCTGGAGGGCCTGGAGATCCCCACCTTGCGGACCCGGCTGCGGGACCGGCACGTGCTGGTGGTGGTCCGCGGCCACGACTACAAGAAGGACCTCTCCACCTTGCGCGGCTACATCCAGGAGTTCCGCCCCGCCCTGATCGGGGTCGACGGGGGCGCCGACGCGCTGCTGGAGGCCGGCCTCAAGCCGGACGTGATCCTCGGGGACATGGACTCGGTGACCAACGAGGCGCTCGCCTGCGGGGCCGAGGTCGTCGTCCACGCCTACCCGGACGGCCGCTCCCCGGGCAAGGAGCGGGTCGAGGCGCTCGGCATCACGCCGGTGGTCATGCCGGGCGCCGGCACCAGCGAGGACATGGCCATGCTGCTCGCCTACGAGGCCGACTGCGACCTGATCGTGGCCGTCGGCGGCCACGCCAGCATGATCGAGTTCCTCGACAAGGGCCGCCCAGGGATGGCCTCCACCTTCCTGACCCGGCTCAAGGTCGGCTCCAAGCTGGTGGACGCCAAGGGCGTCAACCGCCTGTACCGGCAGGGGGTGCGCCGCAGCGACCTGATCTTCCTGGTGGTCGCCGCGCTGGTCGCGATGCTGGTGATCTCGCTGGTGTCGGAGCCCGTCCGGCTGGTCTGGGGCGACCTGCTCGAGTTGCTGCGCGGTGTCGTGTACCGCATCCGATCGTTGTTCGTCTGACAGCGGGGTAAACCGTCCCGCGCGGAGGTGCCCGGAGTGATCAGCCTGCGCTACCACATCGTGTCGTTGGTCGCGGTGTTCCTGGCCCTGGCCCTCGGCATCGTGGTCGGCAGCACCCTCCTGCGGGAGGGGACCGTCTCGGTCCTGCGCGCCACCAGCGAGCAGGTGCGGCAGAACAACGAGCGCTACCGCGAGGAGAACCTCGCGCTCCAGCAGGAGAAGGCGCGACTCCAGGACTTCGCCGCCACCGTGCTGCCCGACCTGGTGCGCGGCAGGCTCAAGGGCCGGCCCGTGGTCCTGCTGGACACCGACAAGGTCGACGGCGGCGTCCGCGACCAGGTCACGCAGGTCCTGGAGACGGCGGGCGCCGAGGTCGACGGCCGGGTCACCTTCAACGCCGGCCGGCTCGTCCTGAGCGCGGAAGGAGACCGCCAGGCGCTCGGCCGGCTGCTGCCCGGCGCGAACGCGGCCGACCCGGGCACGCTCCGCACCGAGCTGGTCAGGCGCGTCGGCGAGCGCCTCGGCGCCTCCGACCCCCTCCCGACCGAGGACCCCGACCGCAAGAACGACCTGCTGACCAGCCTGGACGACGGCGGCTTCCTCGCCGACCTGAAGCTCGCCGCGCCGGTCGCCGACGGCGGCGTCCCGTTCCCGAGGCCGGGCTCGGTCGTGGTGGTCCTCGGGCCGATGGACGGCGTCGCGCTCCCGCCGGAGGCGTTCCTGATCCCGCTCGCCGACCAGGTCTCGCTCCACGTCGCCGGGCCGGTGGCCGGGGTGGAGGCCCTGGCCGCCGGCACGACCCCCGGCACCACCTCCTGGATCAGGAAGCTGCGCGAGGGTCGCCAGGTCATCAGCCGCGTGTCCGGCATCGACGACGTGGACACCGCCTACGGGCAGCTCGCCCTGGTCGGGGCGCTGGAGCGCGGCCTGCAGAACCTCGCCTCCGGGCAGTACGGCTTCAAGTCGGGCAACTCCGGGCTGCTCCCCGCGAAGGTGCCGGCCTCGTGACCGGAGCGGGCCCGGTGGTGCTGGCGCTGGTGGCGGCCAGGGACGAGGCCGAGCGGGTCGGGGCCACCGTCACCGCCCTGCGTGACCTGCCGGGGGTCGCCGAGGTGCTGGTGGTCAGCGACGGCTCCGGCGACGCGACCGCGGCCCGCGCCCTCGACGCGGGGGCGCACTGCCTCGACCTGCCCCGCAACATCGGCAAGGGCGGCGCCCTCAACGCCGGGCTGGCCGCCCTGATGGGCCGGGTCGCCGAGCGGATCAGCCCGGAGCCGGCCGCGCTGCTGCTGGCCGACGCCGACCTGGCCGACACCGCCGCCCGGCTGGACCGACTGCTCGCCCCGGTGCTGGCCGGCGACGCCGACCTCGCCATCGCCGACCTGCCGCCCCAGCAGGGCGCCGGCGGGTTCGGCCTGGCGATGGGCCTGGCCCGCCAGGGGATGGCCCGGGTCACCGGCCGGCGCATGTCCGAGCCGCTGTCCGGCCAGCGCGCGGTCCGCTGGGAGGTGCTGCCCGCCCTGCTGCCGTTCGCGCCGGGGTTCGGGGTCGAGGTGGCCATGACCATGGACGCGCTCCGGGCGGGCCTGCGGGTGGTCGAGATCGAGGTCGACCTGCGGCACGCCGCCACCGGCAAGGACCTCGCCGGCGTGCTGCACCGAGGCCGGCAGGCGCGCGCGATCGCCCGCGAGCTCGCCCGCCGCCGCGCCTGGCGGCCCCGCGCCGACGACGCCCCGACGGCGCGGCCGCCAGGGGAGCGGCCCTGATGCGGGCGCTGCCGGTGGCCGTGTGCGGGCTGCTGGTCGGGTGGGGCGTTGGCGTGTGGGCCGCGCCCCAGCTGCTGGCCGGCCTGGCCGGCACCAGCCTGGCGAGGGTCAACTACCGCAAGCGGACGGTGGTCGCCGCGCTCGGCCTGCTGCTCCCGCTCGGGCTGCTCGCGTGGGCGGCCCCGCTGGCGCTGGCCGCCAGGCTCGACCCGTGGCGGGCCAGCCGCCTGGACCTGCTCGTCCCGTCCGGGCTGGCGGTGGTCGTCGCCGGCCTGGCCTTCCTGGTCCTCGGGCTGGTCGACGACCTGATGGAGGACGCCGGCAGCCGCGGCTTCCGCGGCCACCTGCGGGCGCTCGCGGGTGGACGGCTCACCGGTGGGGGGATCAAGCTGCTCGGCGGCGCGCTGGCCGCGCTGGTCGTGGCCAGCCTGGCCGTGCCGGAGGGACGCCACGCGCTGGTGCTGCCGCTCGGCGCCGTGCTGGTCGCCTCCACCGCCAACGTGGCGAACCTGCTGGACCTCCGGCCCGGCCGCTGCGCCAAGGTGTTCCTGCCGCTGTGGGGGGCCGGCTGCCTGCTCGACCCGCCGGGCGGGGCATGGTCGGCGGGGCTGGCCGGGGCGGCCCTGGCGGGCCTGCCCTTCGACCTCCGCGAGAAGGGCATGCTCGGCGACGCCGGCGCCAACGCGCTCGGCGCGGTGGTCGGGACGCTGCTGCTGGCGGGGCCGGTGTGGCTGCTCCTTGGCGCCGTCGCGGTGCTGCTGGCGCTGCAGCTCCTCTCCGAGCGGGTGTCGTTCTCGCGGGTGATCGACGGCAACCGCGTCCTGCGGGCCGCCGACCGCTTCGGCCGGCTTGACCCATAGCCTCCGACGGGCGGTCGGCCCGACGTGTTACGCTGGCATCCCGGAGGGCCCGCAGACGGCCGGGTGGCCAGCGGCGTGAGCATCCGGCCCCCCCGATGGGCCCAAAGGGGGTCAACCTATCTTGGCGAAGCACATCTTCGTGACGGGCGGGGTCGCCTCGTCGCTCGGCAAGGGTCTCACCGCAGCCTCGCTCGGACGCCTGCTGAAGGCGCGCGGGCTGCGGGTCACCATGCAGAAGCTGGACCCGTACATCAACGTCGACCCGGGCACCATGAACCCGTTCCAGCACGGCGAGGTGTTCGTGACCGACGACGGCTGCGAGACCGACCTGGACCTGGGGCACTACGAGCGCTTCATCGACGAGAACCTCTACCGCGACTCCAACGTCACCACCGGGGCGATCTACTCGACGGTGATCGCGGCCGAGCGCCGCGGCGAGTTCCTCGGCGACACCGTCCAGGTCATCCCGCACATCACCAACGAGATCAAGGCCCGCATCCTGCGGGTCGCCGAGGACGCCGACGTGGTCGTCACCGAGGTCGGCGGCACCGTCGGCGACATCGAGTCGCTGCCGTACCTGGAGGCGATCCGCCAGCTCCGCCACGACATCGGGCGCGAGCACGTCTTCTTCGTCCACGTCTCGCTGGTCCCCTTCATCGGCCCGTCCGGGGAGCTCAAGACCAAGCCCACCCAGCACTCGGTGCGCGAGCTCCGCTCGCTCGGCATCCAGCCCGACGCGATCGTCTGCCGCACCGACCGGCCGATCACCGACGCCCTCAAGCGCAAGATCTCGCTGCTCTCCGACGTGGACGTGGAGGCGGTCGTCTCCGCCCCCGACGCCGACTCGATCTACGAGATCCCGCTGGTGCTCCACGCGGAGGGCCTCGACGACTACCTGGTCCGTCATCTGCGGCTGGAGGGGACCGCCTCCGAACCGGACCTGACCGAGTGGCGGGCGCTGGTCGAGCGGATCCGCCACCCCCGCCGCACCGTCCGCATCGCCCTGGTCGGCAAGTACATCAACCTGCCCGACGCCTACCTGTCGGTCACCCAGGCGCTGCAGCACGCCGGCTTCCACCACGGCGTGGAGGTCGAGGTCGTCTGGTGCGCCTCCGACGAGCTGGAGGACCCGCAGGCCCGCAAGGTGCTCGAGACGGTCGACGCGATCCTGGTGCCGGGCGGCTTCGGCATCCGCGGGGTCGAGGGGAAGGTCGAGGCGGTCCGCTTCGCCCGCGAGCACCGCGTGCCGTACCTCGGGATCTGCCTTGGCCTGCAGTGCGCGGTGATCGAGATCGCCCGCAACCTCGCCGGCATGGCCGGCGCCAACTCCAGCGAGTTCGAGCCCGACACCCCCTTCCCGGTGATCGACCTGCTGCCCGACCAGCGCCGGGTGGCCGACAAGGGCGGCACCATGCGCCTCGGCCTGGACCCGTGCCGGCTCCAGCGGGGGTCCAAGGCCGAGCAGGCCTACGGCGACGGGCTGGTGTTCGAGCGGCACCGCCACCGCTACGAGGTCAACAACCGCTACCGCCGCCGGCTGGAGGACGCCGGCCTGGTCTGCTCGGGGACCTCGCCGGACGGCCGCCTGGTCGAGATCATCGAGCTGCCCGACCACCCGTGGTTCGTCGCCGGCCAGTTCCACCCGGAGTTCCGCTCCCGGCCGACCCGGCCGCACCCGCTGTTCCGCGAGTTCGTGGGGGCGGCGACGGCGCTCGCCGACGCCCGCGACCCCGCCGCCTGGACGGCGGGGTCCGGCCGGGGGGGCCCGGTGGACCCCCTCGGGGTTCCCCGGACGGTAGGGCCCCGAAGGCTGGAGGGGTCCGGGGAACCCCGAAGTGGTGCCCCGGTGGAACGGGCCCCGGTGGATCGGCCGGAGGGGCCCGCGGTGGTCCGTGTCGCGGCGCGCGACGGCGCCGGCCGCGACCGGGACGAGGTCCCGGTGGCCCCCGCCGGCGCGCAGCGGCCCGGGCGGGTCGAGTGGCGCGCGACCCGGGGCGAGGCCGACCCGGCCACCGCCGCCGGGGAGCCCGCCGCCCATCGGCCCACCGCGCCGGCAGCGGCGGCCACGCCGGCAGGCCGGCAGGCCGACGTCGACCTGCGCGAGCAGGACGGCGCCGCACCAGAGGTGGATCGGCCGGAGAGGCCCGGGGAACCCCGAAGGGGTGCCGAGGTGGATCGGCCGGAGAGGCCCGGGGCCCAGGGGGGTGCCCCGGTGGATCGGCCGGAGGGGCCCGGGGCGCAGGGGGGTGCCCCGGTGGATCGGCCGGAGGGGCCCGGGGCCCAGGGGGGTGCCCCGGGGGATCGGCCGGAGGGGCCCGGGGCCCAGGGGGGTGCC
>WNGA01023754.1_pt1 | contig 15394 bp, 14 predicted proteins | sample 5400061 | NCBI WGS metagenome assembly WNGA01 (sample SAMN13153366, study PRJNA577476) | soil metagenome | isolation source: 100 cm soil or saprolite under grassland replicate 2 | place: USA:California | collected 2016-06-15
CTGCAACGTCTTGAATCCTGGTATCGGGATCGTCTGCGCGCTGCGCGCCCACAGCCAGGCCAGCGCCCCTTGGGCAAGCGTTCGGCCCTCGCTGGTCAAGATCTCGCGCACGGCTGCAAGCTTATCCAGAAACTTCTGACGCGGTTTGCCTTCCGCAAAGTATGCGACCCACCCATGCCCGCTGCCGCGCACATCGTCGGTAGGCAGCTGCGATTGAGGGTTGAACTTGCCGCTGAGCAACCCCATCGCCAGCGGGCTATTGTTGATACTTGCCAGGTTGTGCTGGGCGCAGGTGGCGAAGATCTCTGGTGCGCTCAGAAGCACGTTGGCCGAATGCTGCAGCGCGGTACCGTCTGGACCTGCGGCACGGCATCCCGCACCACCTCCCGCGCATGCACGAAGCTGAGCCGATCGCCATCAATATCGGCCTGCACCGCAGCCACATGCATCAGCACCCGCACCGCATAATGCGCCAGCAGCACGCCGTAGAGCTCCTGAATCACCCCTACCGGCTGGAGCGAGCGCAGCGGACGCCCGACCAGCCGCTGCTGGGTGTCGATTTCATCAATCACGATCTCAACCTCCCAGCGTTCGTGATAGGCCCACGCCAGCGCGTGGGCCGGCGCCACGCGTGGGGTCAGCAGCGTGGTCAGCAGCCGATGGGTCTGGCCATCGCCCGGCAAGGCCGGGTCGGCGAGTGGATCGGTGATGATCCGCACCAGGATGCGGTCGCCGCGCTTGCGCCGGTCATGCTCCGATGGCTGCCCATACGCCAGAACCGCGCCATCCGGCAAGGTACGGCTGCGCGGCGGCTTGACGTGGCTGGGCAGGCGGCTCAAGACGGGCGCCCCACGCTGGCGTGCGCCAACGAGCATGGCGAAGTCGTGAAACCCACGGTCCCAGCACACCAGCATCCCGCGCCGCAGCGCGCGCAGCATGCGCACGCCGCCCACGCGCGCTGGTATGGCAGGGCCAAAAGCCGGCACCGACGATCAGGTGTGTGCCACACTCGGCCAAATAGACCGCCGGCACTTGCGGAAAGGCGCGCGCGCCGCGCGCGCGGGTGTGGCGCCCAAAGGCGGCCGCGTTCTCCGGCGCATCGGGCACATCCTCGGTCGTGCCATCCAAGGCCAGCAGGCGCAAGCCGAACCGAAAGGCGCCACGGGTCTGCGGGGTCGCGATCGGCTGGCAGACCTGCTGAAAGAGCGCCGCCAGGGGACGGGCGCCCAACTGATAGCGGCGGTAGGTCAGCGCACTGGCCTGCGGCAGTCGAAGCGCCGGATCGCTCCAGATGAAGCGCAGCCCGCAGGCCAATGTGCCCAACACGGCGCTGATCGAGCGCGTCGCGTCCAGATGCAGCGCGATGACCAGCCAGACCACGACAGACATGGTCAACTTCCGCTCGCGGACTTCGCCGGCGGCTTCTTGTGCCAGGATGCGTGTAATCGCCTCGGGGGGGATGGCGTGGCGCAGGGCGTCGATGGTCAGGGCACTGCTGAACGTGCATTCGGTCTCAATCTCGCGTATCTTGAACCCCATGGGGCGACTCCGCTGGTAACTTTCGGCGGTAGCACGCGAAAGTATGCCATAGAAGCCGCCCCGACGCTTATTCGAAAGGTATTGGGTTTAGTAGTGTGTAGTTGTCCATTGGAGAGGCAAAAAGAGACGCGTCCCCACGAATGCAGACATGTCTCTCATTCAACCATGATCCACCAGTGCCGAGCAAGCGCGTAGGCGATACCACTTTGTAAGGTACTGCGGGTAACGATATCTCCAAGCTGCATACCCAGCCCGACGAGGATGGCCACTCATTCCTCAGCTCCCGATGGCTCGCGCGGCAAGGTGCGGCTCAGCATACTCGTGTACAAGCGCGGCAAGCGTATCGAGGTCAAGCGGCTTCTCAAGGCACGCTACCACACTTGCTGTCATGGCCGCGATATCAAACCGCCCGAGTGCCGTCATCAGGATGACCGGCAGCGCGGCAAGACGGTTATCGCGCTGCTGCTCACAAAGAAACTCCCAACCGGTCATCACCGGCATTGCCACATCTAGCAGAATCAGTCCTGGCAGCACGCTGCCGTCGTGCAGACACGCCAGGGCTTCGCGCCCATTGCGCACGGTCACGACGTCATAGCCGCTCTCTTCCAAAAACGTTGTGAGCAGCATCAATAGGCTCAGATGGTCGTCGGCGACAAGAATGCGCATTGGTTTTCCCCTCTCGTGGATGCTCAGTGCTTCGTTTCATATGCTATCGTTCAGCAACTCGCAGGCCCCGAGTAGGCAAAATGGGCCGATCGCCGGGATGTTGTGAACATATCGTCATATCGGCTGTGGGCGTGGCACATCGCTTGCGAGAGCAGACAAGCAAGCGATCGCAGCATTGGTTGAGACATACCGTGTGGGATTTGCGACGTTGGATGCGGCAATGCTGCAATCCATATCTCCAGAGCGAGAGGCGCCTGGTACGCCTTGCCGCGCCGCTGCGGCAGCTCGGTACAGTTCTTGCTATCGTCTGCGGTATGTTCTCCTGATGAGTCTGGAGGCTTGGCGTGATCGAGGCAAGCCGTGCTGCGCCGCTGGTGGCGATCGTCAACAATGATGCCGCCTTTGTCCGTCTGTTGGAGACCCTCCTCCACGCAGAGGGCTATGCCACGCTCTTACAACAAATCGGCGATATTGCCTATGAGAGTATCAAGCAACAGCAGCCGCAGGTGGTCATTCTCGATATCGGTACTGAGATACCGCATGAAAGCTGGCGCGTCGTCGACTTATTACGTCTCGATCCCGCCACCACGGCCATGCCCGTGATCGTCTGCGCGGTAGCCGACCAGGCGCTGCGGGAGCGGCTGCCGAAGTTACACGCGGCGGGCTATGCGGTGCTGGAGAAAGCCGTTTGTGATTGTGGTTGCGGATGATGACCCGCTGCTTAACGCGCTCGTGTGCGAGCTGTTAGCGGACGAAGGGTATGACGTGCGGTGCAGTTTTACGGGCGCAGAGGCCATGCGCATCATTCAGCGGATTCGCCCCGACTTGGTGATTACGGATATGCAAATGGAGGTACGCGATGCCGGCTTGCAGGTGCTCCAGTCGTTGCGTCAGACTCCGGCGACCATCGCTGTCGCCGTGATTATTTGTTCCGCGGATCGGGAGTTTCTCCAGGCCAAGTACAACGAAATTGCACGCTATCATGCAGAAATCATCGCCAAACCCTTTGAGCTTGGGCATCTCTTGGCAACGGTGCAACGGCTATTGGCCACCTCCCCAACATAAGCGCCCACTCCCCCGCATGAGTTCATGCGCGTGCTTCAGTCTTGCGACGTACCATTACATATCCAACGGTAAACAGACCCTGAACGTACTCCCAACCCCCTCGGTACTCTCAACCATGATCGTGCCACCGTGTAGTTGTACAATTTCGTTGACCACATACAGCCCGATACCCATGCCTGTCATCTGCAACGGCTCCACATTTGGTGCCCGATAAAACCGATCAAAGAGCTGGGGGATTGCCATGCGTGGTATCCCGATGCCCTCATCACTGACCAACAGCCATGCTTTGTCGTTCTGCTGCTCAATGCATACCTTGACTCGCCCCCCGCCTGGACTGTACTTTATCGCATTTTGGACGAGATTATCCAGCACCTGCTCGAGGCGCAGTTCGTCGCCGTTCATCATGACCGCTCCCTCGGGCGTGATACAGGCAATCGTATGCTGAGACAGCAGTGGTTCACTTTCCGCCACAACCCGGCGCGCCAAGGCACACAGATCAAGCGGTGCGCGCTCAAGCCGGAGTTGGTCACGCTCGATGTGCCCCAACTCAAGTAACCCCGCAATCCGCTTGTTGAGTCGTTGCGCCTGAGTCATAATGGCATGCACCGCCCGCTGCTCCCGTTCCGCACCGTTCCCATTGCGCAACTGGCGCTTCAAGAGATCTGCATACCCCAGAATCGAGGTCAGCGGTGTCTTTAATTCGTGTGCGGCGGTTGTGAGGAACACATCACGCAGCTGGACTGCCTCTTCGGCTGTGCTCCGGGCTGCGCGCTCCTGAGCATATAACCAGGACCGTTCCAGTGCTTGGGCGCACTGCTGTCCAAGCGTCGCCAGAAACGCACGATCTTCAGTGGTAAAACGCCGTTCGGTACGGAACGCCAGAGAGAACACCCCCAGGACACGGGTATCGACAAGAAGGGGCATCGCGACGCTTGCGGCATCCGCTTGGGCCGTCGCATCATGGGGCCAGCGCTCCACCAGGTCTGCGCGGCGTTCAATGGTCACCAGATCGCGCGTAATGAGCGCTTCCCGTAACGGTCCTGGCTGAGCACTCGGCGACCGGAGCGGCCTCGGTGTGGCCTCTGGCGCATAGCCCATAGCGTGTACGAGTTCAAACGTTTGCCCGTCACCGGTCAGGCCAAACACCGCACCAGCATCGGCCCCAATTGCCACCCGTCCTTCCTGGAGAATCACGTGCGCGACCTGGTCGGGCGTCCGAGCTTGCGACAGTGCCGCTGTCACCTGTTGCAACCGGAGCGTTCGCTCCGCCGCTCGCTCCGCCGCCTCCTTGGCTTGCTGGCGTTCCGCAACCACGACCGCCATGCCCAAGCCGGTGAGCGCGATGATCCCCATGAAGGCTTGCAACAACAACAGCGCCTCGTGCGGTGAGCTTCGCACAAACGGGCCGAAGCCGGCGAGGGTGCCCCAGATGGCCATTCCCGACAGACCTAAGGCGAGGGTCGCGGCGCCGCGTTGACCGAACCGGAACGCCGACCAGCCGATGATCGGCAGCATGAGGAATTCCAGCGGGTAGTGCTGGGTGCCGATGAGGAAGAGCCGACCGAACACCGTCAGGGCAAAAAGTAATGCAGAAAGGCACAAGAGTACAGCTTCCAAGCTGCGGCTGCGGTTCCAGTGCACGCGGGGATTCATGGCCCACAGCATGAGCACAGGCGCCACCACGAGCGCACCCACCGCATCCCCCAGCCACCAGGTCAACCAGATCGGCCCGTAGTTGGCCCACACGGCCAAGCCGCTCACCGTGAGGCTGGTCACACCGACCGTCGCGCTCACGGTCGTGCTGACAATGCAGGCCAGTATGACATAGGCGAACATATCGCGCGCCCGCTCAAAGACATAGCGGCCATGGGCAAACCGATTGATCAGGTACGCGCCCACGATGCTTTCGAGCGTATTGCCCACCGCAATGGCGATTGAGGTCGCCACGGCGCCGGAGGTTGTCACATTCACCAGGAAGGCGCCCAGCAGGATCGCGGGCCAGATGCCATACCCCAGGAGCAGGGCAGCTGCCAGTCCGATCCCGGTCGGCGGCCAGACCGCAGTCGCACTGGCATTCACAAAGGCCAGCCGCAATCCCAGCTTGCCGGCCGCAAAGTAGATCAGCGTCAGACTGGCAACCAGCGCCAGTTTTGAGACCAAGCGCTTGGACATGGGGCTTCACCTCGGTGCCGGCCAGGATGATCTGGCACAGGCGGCTGCCCAGGAGCCATTCTACAGTGTTGAGAGTAACGCTCTGCTCATCGTGCGCGGCATATGCTTAATGTGGTTGAGAAAGATTTGGTGAAATAGGCATCCCCATGCGCGGCCCGCGTGCATGTGCTGTTTACTTCAGTATAGCATACTCGTGGAGCGAAACTCATACTGGTGGTGCCGGACGGCCGACCATGCACAGTGCCCCACCTGCGCGGCGGGCGTTGTTGACGCAGGAGTGGTCGTCCCATCCCAGCGATGCGCCGCGATAGTGATGAACTGAGGATAATGTGGCTCAACGATATTACGTGGTATGGTGAGGGCCACCGTCTCTGGCTAGGTCATCAAGATTTTCGAACTGCTTGAAGTTTTCGACGAAGCGTGCCGCCAGATCGCGCGCCTTGGCATCGTAGGCGTTCGGGTTGCGCCAGGTCTTGCGCGGGTGCATGATCGCGTCGGGAACGCCGGGGATATGCAGCGGCACATGCAGGCCGAACACGGGGTCGGTGTAGGTCTCGGCTTGGTCGAGCGCGCCGCTGAGCGCTGCATTGACCATCGCGCGCGTCGAAGCAGGCCGAGAAGGTCGCCTCGGGGTCTTTCACTCCGATCTCGGTGCCGGCGGTCTTGGCGGTGTAGCCGGAGAGAAAGTGGTAGCGCGCCTGGGCGTGCGTCAGCCGGGCGATCGGCGGTAGCACGCCAAAGGCGTCGGCGGTGAGAAAGATGATCGTATGCGGGTGGCCGCCGCAGCCGCTCAGCTCGGCGTTGTCGATATATTCGACTGGGTAGGCCACGCGTGTGTTCTCGGTCAAGCTGGTGTCGGCGTAGTCCACCGCGCGCGTGACCGGGTCGACCACCACGTTCTCGACCACCGCGCCAAAGCGGATGGCGTTCCAGATCTGCGGCTCGTTTGCGCGTGAGAGATTGATGCATTTGGCGGAGCAGCCGCCCTCGAAGTTGAACACGCCTGCGTCGCTCCAGCCATGCTCGTCATCGCCGATCAGCTTGCGCGCAGGATCGGCCGAGAGCGTGGTCTTGCCGGTGCCGGAGAGGCCGAAAAAGAGCGCCAGATCGCCACCCGCGCCGGCGTTGGCCGAGCAGTGCATCGGCAGCACGCCTTGCAGCGGCAGCACATAGTTGAGCGCGCTGAAGATCGACTTCTTGTTCTCGCCAGCGTACTCGGTGCCGCAGATCAGGATAATCTTCTGCTCGACATCCAAGATCACCGCCGTCTCGGATTTGGTGCCGTCCACCGCCGGCTCAGTGTAGAAGCGCGGCGCGCCAATCACCGTCCATTCTGGCTGGTGTTTCGCCAGCCCGGCGGCATCGAGACGGCGAAACAGCTGCTGAGCGAACAGCGCGTGCCAGGCGAATTCGGTGATCAAGCGGATGGGCAAGCCGTAGCGCGCATCGGCGCCGGCATAGGCATCCACGACGAACAGATCGCGGCCTTGCAAGTAGGCGTTGACGCGCGCGCGCAGCCGCTCGAAGGTGGCGGGCGCGATCGGCTGGTTGACCTTGCCCCAGGCGATCCGCGCGGCGCTCTCGCGATCGGGGTAATCGACCAAGAATTTATCGCCGGGCGAGCGGCCAGTGCGCTTGCCTGTCTTTGCTACGAGGGCGCCGTCGAGCGTCAATATGCCTTCGCCACGCGCCAGCGCCTCTTCAACCAGGCGCGGCGCCGAGAGATTCGTATACACGCGGCCTGGCCAGATGATACCGATCTGCGACAGATCGTGTATGATCGATTCTGAGTCTGTCATGCTCATTCTCCTTGTCTGCTCAGCGTCGAGCTTGAACACCACGGGTGATGCTCGTTCATCGCTGGTGTGCCGGGACGGCGATTGGAGCTGTTCAAACTGCTATCGAATAATTGTAGCATAAAGCCCAGCCCCGGTGAGATTATTCATTCAATCCGCGCACCGAATCTGCTGACAGCTCTTCGTCGCTTCGACAGGCCGCGCGCTGTTGGTACAATGGAGCTGGTGTAGCGAGTGAGAGGAATGGGAGCCAAGGAATGTTCAATCAGTTGTGTGTGCTGCGTGGGTTTGCGCTAATGTTGTTGCTGCTATTGAGCGCGTGCGGAGGTGGCGCACCGGCCCCGGCGGCACCGTCGCTGGTTCCCGCATCGCCGGCGCCGACCGCTCTCCTGTCGCCGCCGCCAACCGCTGCGGCGCGGCAGCCGTCGCTGGTTCCAGAGCCGCCAACCGCCAGCATCCCGACGACCGCGCCCAGCCCAGCGCCACAGCCGTCGCTGGTTCCGTCGCCGCCGCCGACTGCTGTTCCACCTCCACCGCCAACCGCGCTAGATGCCCAGTCGAGCCCGAGCTGTATCCCAAGTGGAACACCATTGCCTGGGCCGCCAACCGTAGCGCAGGCCGTGCCGGGATATGATCAGAGTCGTACAGCGCCTGCCCTGCCGCCAGTAGCAAGCTACGAGGTGATCCAAGCATTTCCGCACGATCCACGCGCCTGGACTGAGGGACTGATTTTCGTCGATGGTGTGCTCTATGAAGGAACCGGGCGTGAGCATGGGCCGGCGACATTGAGCAAGCTGGATCTAGCGACCGGCGCAGTGCGGCAGCGCTGCGCGCTGCCGCTCGACTTCTATGGCGAGGGCGTCACGATATTTGGCGATGCGATCTACCAGCTGACCTGGCAATCACATGTTGGCTTCGTATACGATAAGGCCAGCTTCGCATTTCGCAGCGCCTGGAGCTACCCGACCGAGGGGTGGGGGCTGACGCACGATGGCACGCGCCTGATCATGAGCGATGGCAGCGCCACGCTGCACTTCCTTGATCCGCAGACGCTCGCGGAGACTGGGCGTATCGACGCCTACGATGAGAATGGTCCAGTCATTCGGCTGAACGAGCTTGAGTATATCCACGGCGAGGTTTACGCGAATGTCTGGCTGACCGACCGGATCGCGCGGATCGACCCACAGAGTGGCCAGGTACTTGGATGGATCGACCTGAGCGGCCTGCTGGGCCCTGCGGATCGTGCCCAGCCAGTGGCTGAGCTGAACGGCATTGCATACGACACCGAGCGGGATCGCCTGTTCGTCACCGGCAAGCTGTGGCCGAAGCTATTTGAGATCAGGTTGAAATAGTGGGGTGTTTGTTATCTACACCGTCGTTTCTTAGCGGCAAAGCGGCTAGCATGCGCCGATCTCGCATCCTAGCCGCTTCGCTGCATTGCACAATTAGGCGCCGCGCGCCTGGTCGTAGCGCTTGCCAACCGACTCCCAGTTGACCGTATTCCACCAGGCGGTCAGGTAATCGGCGCGCTTGTTTTGGTACTTCAGGTAGTAAGCGTGCTCCCAAACATCCACGCCGACCAATGCGGCCAAACCTTCCATCACCGGCGCATCCTGATTCGGCCGGCTGATCACTTGGAGTTGCTTGCTGCCATCGAGCACCAGCCAGCCCCAGCCGCTGCCGAACTGTTTGGTGGCAGCGTCTGTCAGCTTCTGCTTGAAGGTATTGAAATTGCCGAATGCTGCGTTGATTGCATCGGCTAGCGCGCCGACTGGCTGGCCGCCCCCTTTCGGCCCCATGGTGGCCCAAAAGATTGAGTGATTTAGATGCCCGCCGCCGCTATTGCGGATGGTGGTGCGGATGGCCTCGGGCACATCATTGATGTGGTATAGCAGATCCACAATGTCGCGGCCCTTCAGGTCGGGATAGTTCGCCAGCGCAGCGTTGATGTTGGTGACATAGGTGGCGTGATGTCGATCGTGGTGCAGCCGCATCGTGGCCTCGTCGATATGCGGCTCGAGCGCGCTGTAATCGTAGGGCAGTGGTGGCAGTGTGAAGTCGCCGCTAGCCTGCGCGGCCAGGGCCGCGTCCAGCGTGGTCAGCGTACGCAGCGATACGCGCGCGAACGCCGTGGCGCCCCAGGGCGCGAACAGAGCCGCAGCACCCCCGATGCCGAGCGAACCCAGGAAACGCCGCCGATTGATCGCGCGCGCGGTCGCCTGGATCGTGGTCCATGCTCGCGGGGTCGCGTTCTGGTTCTTCACTGTTCCCTCCTCAGGCATTACAATCGGCTTAAGCTTGCTATACGATATAGTAGCTTTTTAAGATAAGGAATAGACCGGGCATGCAGCAAATCCGGTATGCATAACAAACTATCCGCAAGTTCCGCGCCAACGGGCTTTATCAAATTTGCAAGTTCCGCGCTGTGGCCTATAATCGGCTACATCTGCCGCTGGCAGACCTGGCACATACCGTAGATCTCCAGCCAGTGGCCCTCCACGCGGAAGTTGAGCCGCCGCGCCAGCCCGCCCAGCAGCCCGTCGATGTCACAGCCTTCGAACGCGGCGACCGCGCCGCAATTCCGGCAGACCAAGTGGTGCTGGTGGCCCTGCTCGACCGGCACATACGCGTGGTCGTCGCTGGTGGTCTCTTTGGCAGCGCTCCAGTGTACCCGCGCCAGCCAGTGGTCGTTTAGCAGCAGATCCACGGTGCGGTAGACCGTCGCGCGGCCGATCGGCCCAGTATCGCCGCCGAGATCCTTGAACAGTTGCTCGGCGCTAAATGGCTGCGCATAATGCACTATGCGCTCCAGAATGGCCCGCCGCGGCTCGGTCACTCGGTGCCCCTGGGCGCTCAAATGGGTCAGGACATGTTCTGCCCACGACATTGGTTTACTCCTGGTGAGACTCAATATCGTTCGCTATGCCCACCGCTTATATTATAGCACGGCAGGGTGCTTGTTTTTGATAGGCTACTCTTATGCTATGATTAGCCGATGATCGGGATGGTTTTCGAAGCGGTACTTTATCTTCTTTTTGTGTTTCGTTTTTGCGCTCGCAAAGCGCAAAAACGAAACACAGATAAAATGGCAAGAACCATGCTGCCGTTCGTCCTGAGCTTGCCCGCCCTGAGCATGTCGAAGGGTCGAAGGGCAGGCTAAAAGACGTTTGCGTGCGGCACCGCGTAAGTCCCGTAAATAAATGAAGGAACATATCTATGAAGCTGCTAGTGACCGGGGGATCGGGCGGCATCGGCGCGTATGTGGTGGCCGAGCTTGCTCGAGCCGGACACACTGTGACATCGTTCGACCGTGTGCTGCCACGCGAGCAGGTGCCGGGCGTAAGCTACCGGATCGGCGACCATGAGGATCTCGGCCAGCTGGTGGAGTTGAGCGCAGGCACTGACGCGATCGTGCATCTCTCGGCCATCCCCACGCCGCGCACATACCCCAACCCGACGGTGTTTCGCACCAATGTCATGGGAACCTTTAACGCCCACGAGGCGGCGGCGATCTGCGGCGTGCCGCTGGTGGTCTCGACCAGCAGCCAGAGCGCGTATGGGTTTGCCTGGCAGCACCGGCCGTTTCTGCCGCTATACCTGCCGCTCGATGAAGATCACCCCGATCTTTCGCAGGATACCTATGGGCTTTCGAAAATGGTCGGCGAGCAGATCGCCCATGGCTTTCACCGCCGCAACGACATGCGCGTGTGCAGTATCCGGCCGCCTTGGGTGACGCATCCGGCCGATTACGCCGGCTTTCGGGAATATATCGAGCCGACGACCTGGACTGGCTCGCTATTTAGCTACCTGGATGTGCGCGACCTGGCGGTGGTCTACCGCATGGTGGTCGAGGCGGCGCCGGCGCTGATCCAGGATGAAGTTTTCAATGTCGCGGCCGACGACGCGCTGGCGCTGGAGCCACTGGCCGAGCTGCTGCCGCGCATCGAGCCGGGCATGGCGGCGCTGGCGGCCGGTATCCCCGGACTCCAGTCGATGGTGAGCACCGCGCGAATCAAGCAGCGGCTTGGCTGGTCGCCACGCTACTCGTGGCGCGATTTCGTGGTGCTGTAAGAGGAGAAAACGCCAATGACGACATTGCTCGAACAAGAGATTCACAGCCAGCCCGAGGTGGTGGCGCAGCTACTGGAGCGCGAGACCGATCGCGTGGGTGCGATCGTCGCGCAGCTGCCGGCTTGCGAGTATGCGCTGATCGCTGCACGCGGCACATCCGATCATGCCGCAACCTACGCCAAGTATGCCTGGGCGTCGCTGGCGGGCCTGCCGGTGGCGCTGGCTACACCGGCGCTGCACACGCTTTACGCCGCGCCGCCGCGTATGAATGGCGCCCTGGTGGTCGGCATCTCGCAATCGGGCCAGTCGCCCGATATCGTGTCGGTGCTGGAGGAAGGCAAGCGGCAGGGCCGGCCGACGCTGGCGATCACCAACGACGGAACCTCGCCGCTGGCGGCTGCGGCCGACCATGTGATCGAGCTGCACGCCGGGATCGAGCGCAGTGTCGCCGCGACCAAGACCTACACCGCGCAGCTGGCGGTGATGGCGCTGCTGGCGGCGACCTGGAGCGGCCGGCCCGAGCGGCAGGCCGAGCTGCAACAGCTGCCCGAGGCGCTTGAGGCCACGCTAGCCGGGGCCGGCGATGTCGCGCGTCGGGCTGAGCGCTACCGCTACATGGATCAGTGTGTGGTGATTAGCCGCGGCTACAACTATGCCACCGCGCTGGAGCTGGCGCTCAAGCTGAAGGAGCTGACCTACGTGCAGGCGGTGGCCTACTCGTCGGCCGATTTCCGGCACGGGCCGATCGCCACGATCTACGAAGGGCTACCGGCGATCCTGATCATGCCCAGCGGCGCGGCGCTTGACGACATGCTCGATCTGGCGCGGGATCTCCAGAGCCGTGGGGCCGAGCTGCTGATCACCAGCGACGACGCGCGCGCTCAGACGCTGGCGACCACACTCCTGCCGCTGGCGGGCGGCCTGCCCGAGTGGCTTAGCCCGCTGGCCGCGATCGTGCCCGGGCAGTTGCTGGCGCTGCATCTGACTCAGGCCAAGGGCTTCGACCCTGATCAGCCGCGCGGCCTGCACAAGGTGACGCGCACCCTTTGATCATTGCACATTGCACATTGTAGATTGTAGAGACGCAATATATTGCGTCTCTACAATCTGTAATCTGCAATTTACGACTCGCCCTTCAGCGCCGCGATGGTCTCCGGCGGCAGCTGGCCTTGAATGATCGTGCCGCCCAGCTTCTCCAGTTCGGCCACTACGGTCGCGGTGTGGTCGGGATCGACCAGCGTGACCAGCGCCGAGCTGCCGGCGTGCAGCTGCTGGCCGAGCTGGCGCAATATCTGATCGGGGAATCCCACATCGCGCTGCGCCGCCGCCTCGGTGCCGAACGCGGCGCCAGACTCGACGCCCGGCGCAACGCCTAGCGGCGCGCCGACAAGCGTGTTCGCGGCGCCGAGCAGCCAGCCCAACACAATGCCAAAGGTGCTATCGCGGCGGTACTCGCGCAGCTCCTCGGTTTCCCAAAACGAGACGTTTCCACCCGCGCCTTTGCGGAGAATCGCGATATTGCCTAGCTTGAGCGTGCCAAGCCGCTCGTCGAGCGCCTGGATCGCGGCACCGGCTGCTTCCGCTTTCGCGTCGCCATCGAATGTGCAAATGATAAGCCAGACCTCCCCAATACAATAATTGAGCTACACCAGAAACCGCGCCGCTAGCAGCGGCAGCTGCTTGGCCGGCCCGCTGCGAACAGTGGTGTGTGGCAGCGAGTCGAGAAACATCTGGCCATACCGCTTGCTCAGCAGCCGCCGGTCGAGCACCGCCACCACGCCGCGATCCTCGCGCGAGCGAATGAGCCGGCCGAAGCCCTGCTTGAAGCGCAGGATCGCCTGTGGTACGGCATACTCGTTGAATGCGTCGGTGAAGCCCTCAGATCGCGCGGCGAAGATCGGGTCGTTCGGCACGCTGAAGGGCAGCTTGGCGATCACCAGCACCGACAGCGCATCGCCGACAACGTCGACGCCTTCCCAGAAGCTGGTGGTGCCCAGCAATACCGTGCGCGGAAATTCCTTGAAGCGCTCCAGCAAAGCCCGGCGCGATCCATCCAGCCCCTGACCCAGCACGGCGATGCCCTGCTCCTCCAGCGGTTCCTGGATGGCTTTGTAGGTCATACGCAGCGCGCTGTTGGCCGTAAACAGCACCAGCGCGCGCCCGCCGGTGGCGGTACACAGGGCGATCAGCGTCTCTTCGAGCGCCTGCTGATAGCCGCGCTGGTTTGGCTCGGGCATGTCGTTCGGGATGTAGACCAGCGCCTGCTTCTGGTAATCGAACGGCGACTCGAGCTGAAGCTCCTCTGGCTCGACCAGGCCGATCCGCTCTTTGACATAGCCGAACTGCCCGCCGACCGCCAGCGTGGCCGAGGCCAGCGCCACGGTCGCTTTTTTCGAAAACAGCATCGCTTCCAGTAGCTCGGCTACCGAGAATGGCGCGGCGCTCAGCGTCAGTTTGTCCTTCGCGCGATCGTAGACCAGCCAGGTGATCAGCTGCTGCTCGCCGCCGAGCACGATATAGCCAATGTTGATCCGCACCTTGGTGACATAGCGCTTGAGCGACTGCACGCGCAACAGCAGCATGTCGTACTCCAGCAGCTCGGCATCCTTCAAGTCGGTCAGCAGCACCTCCAGCCGGCCCAGCGCATCGCCAATCGCGTCGAGGTTGATCGACAGGTTCTCCCAGGCGCGCTCAATCGCCACCCAGCCAGAGTTCCTGCGCACCGTGTCGGTGACACGCAGCCGCGCATCATAAGAGGTTGTCTCGGCCTCGGCATTCATAAACGCGGTCAGCAGATTGAAGCAATCGTACACGCTCTGGCGGCCGCGCGTAACTGCTGGGCCAGCGCCCTGGGCGATCGCGCTGGCCTTTTCCATGTCGCTCTCGGTGGCCGCGCTCTCGCGGAAGTGCCTGGGCAGCTCGGCGAACAGGCCGGCGCTGGTGTTGGCCCCGCCGGTCATGAACAGGTCGTCCAGGAACTTCAGCAGCTCAGTTTGGTCGATCTCGAAGCCAAACTGGTCGGTGGCGACCTCCTCCAAGTTGTGGGCCTCGTCGATGATCACATGATCGTAGGGCGGAAAGACCGTGATCTCCTGATCGAGGTTGGCCAGCAGCAGCGCGTGGTTGACGATCACCAGATGTGCGGCCTCGGCCTCGCGGCGGGCCTTGTACAGGTAGCAATCGCGGTAATCCGCGCAGCGCGGGCCGGTGCAGGTCTCCAGCGTGGCGTTGATCCGCTCCCAGGCCATATTCTCCTTATCTACCAGCAGCAGCTCGGCCTTGTCGCCGCTGCTGGTGGTCGGCAGCCAAAGCTGGACTTTCAGCAGCGTCTTAATCTCCTCCGAGACCAGCCGCCCATCGCGGCGCAGATCCTTGTAGCGGCGCAGGCACAGGTAGTTGCCTCGTCCCTTGAGCAGCGCAGCCGTAAATGGGAGTTTGTCGGACGATGGACGATGGACGGTGGACGAATCGCGCGCCTGATCCTCCTTCGTCTTTCGTCCTTCGTCTTCGGTCATTATGCGCTGCAACGCCGGAATATCCTTGAAGAACAGCTGATCCTGGAGGTTGATCGTATTGGTCGAGATCACCACGCGCTCGCCGCGCTGGGCCGCGAATATAGCCGCTGGAACCAGATAGGCCAGGCCCTTGCCGGTGCCGGTGCCGGCCTCGACCATCACGGCCTCGCCATTATTGAAGGCCTGTGCAATCCCCGCAGCCATCTCGATCTGCGGCTCGCGCTGCTCGTAGCCTTCGAAGGCGCGGCCCAGCGCCCCCTCGGGCGAGAAAAAGCGCCGGATCGCGGCGATGTCGAGCGGGCGGTGGTTGCCGGTCGGCTTGAGCGGGGCGAGCTCGCCCGACGAAGGACGAACGACCGAAGACGAAAGACCAGCGCTGTCTTCGCGATCTTGGTCGTTCGTCCGTCCTTCGTCTTTCGTCGTCCGTCGTCCTTCGTCTAGAAAGACGTTTTTGGCCTTGGCGCGCTCGACTTCGCCGAACAGGTCGCGCAGCGGCCATTCGAGCTTGGCAGTCAGGCGGTTGATCTCGGAAAGCTCGTGCAGCTCGAGCGCCTCGATCCGCATGAGCAG
>WNGA01007312.1_pt1 | contig 15393 bp, 11 predicted proteins | sample 5400061 | NCBI WGS metagenome assembly WNGA01 (sample SAMN13153366, study PRJNA577476) | soil metagenome | isolation source: 100 cm soil or saprolite under grassland replicate 2 | place: USA:California | collected 2016-06-15
CCTCCGCGAAGATCCCGAACAGCGCGAGGCCGAGAAAGGGGGCGCTCAGGAAGCGGAGCGCTCCCGGCATCGCGGTCGCTGGGGCGAGCCCGATGAGAATGATCCAGAGAAAGAACAGCGCGGCACGCAGCAGGATTCGCAGCGCGATCAGTCTCGCTCTTGGGCGCGGGAGCTCGAGTCCCGGTGAAACTTCGAACTTCCTCGTGCCGCACGGAATCGTCTTTCCTCGGTGCGTGACGGCGACGATGTCGACCGAGTGCGTGCCTGGCGGGACGCCGTCGAGAGATGCGGTCGCTTTCCACCCGGACCACAGGTAGTCCTGCCGGGCGAAATGCGCGAGAACGTCCGGCCGCAGACCCATCAGGCTCGCTTCACCGTGAATTGATCCATCCAGCGTGAGCTCGATTTTTCGCACGGGAGCGCCGTCGGTCTCATCGACGGCGAAACCGATCACCGCCACGTGGCCTCCCGTGACGAGTGGACCGAAGACGACGTTGATGTCGCAGTAACCGGGAACGGGTTCCGCCGGTGCGCCGTCCGCGGGCGGGGAGCCACAGAGGATCGAGAGCAAAGCGCCAGCGAGAAACAGACCGCGCCGCCGGATCATCGCGTGGCTCTTTTCGCCGAAAGAGAGGCGGCCCCAGCGTCCGCGCAAGACGGCATGGGTGCGTTACGATCACCTGCGGGATGGCGAGGACGCCCGAGACGGAGCTCGAACGGGTCCGCAATCTGTGGGACAAGACCGCAGAGGACCGCCTCCACAATCCGATTCAAGGCTGGCTGGATTCGCCGATCGTCCTGGAGAGCTACGTTCAGCCGAGGGTGAGCGGGGCGCCCCATGTCAACTGGCTCGTCGGCCTCGTCGAGCGGCAACGGATCCCGAAGACCGGCCGATGGCTCAGTCTGGGGTGCGGCGCGACCGACATCGAAATCTTCGCTTCGAAACAGGGACTCTTTCGCTCGCTCACGGCGCTGGATGCCTCTCCTGCCTCTCTCGAAACTGCGCGCCGGTCCGCCGAGTCGCAGGGCGTCTCGAACATCGAGTTCGGCCTTGCGGATCTCAATCGACTCGACCTCCCCCGCTCGGCGCACGACGTCGTATTGATGAACATGTCGCTGCATCACGTGAAAGAGCTTCGGGAGACTCTCTCACAAGTGCGGGGATCCCTGCGGCCGGACGGCCGGGTTCTGATCAACGAATTCATCGGTCCGCGGCAGTTCCAGTTCACCGATGTTCAGCTCGAAATCGTCGAGCAACTCTTGAGAGTTCTGCCCCCCTTCTGGCGGCAGGACATCGCCACCGGAGGAGAGAAGACCCGATACAACCGGATGCCGGTCGAGCACTGGAATGTCGCGGATCCGTCGGAGGCGATCCGATCCGACCGGATCGTGCCGGAGATCGAGAGGCAGTTTCACGTGCTCGAGCGGATCGATTACGGCGGAACGGTCCTGAACCTTCTTCTCGAACACATCATCCACAACTTCGACCCCGCGGAAACAAAAGACGTCACCGCGATCCGGCTGCTCGCCGAGTTCGAATCGATCCTGATCGCAAAGGGAGTCCTCCCGAGCGATTTCACGATGATGGTCTTGATGAGCAAGAGGCCGTTTCTCGGGGGCCTTCGCCGGAACCGCTGAATTCACGAAGTGGCGGGCACACGCTTTACCGCGCCGACGGATCGAGCTCCTTTAATCTCGCGGCGATCTTTTCCGCCGAGCGCTCCCAGGTCCAGCGCTGCGCCATCTCTCGTGCCGCAGCCATTCCCCGCTGCCGCGCTTCGTCCGGATGGTCGCAGATCTCCCGCAATAGAGCCCGCAGGTGCTCCGGATCCGGGTCTGCCCACCGAAACCCCTCGTAATAAGGGCATTTGGCAACCGCCGGGATCGTCTCGCGGACTCGGAGCGGGTAAGCGATGCCTTCGTGGACGAACTCCGTGTGGGCTCCCCAGTCGGTCGCGATCGAGGGAAGCCCGCACGCCATGGCCTCCATGAGGGGCATGTCCCACCCCTCCCCCCGGCCGGCGGACACGTAGCAGTCGGCCGACCGGTAGAAGGACCCGAGCTGGTAGTACGGGAACTCCCGGTTGAAGAGGAACGAGATCCTCCCGCCCGACTCCTTCAGCCGCAGCTTCGCGATCTCCTGCCGGACGTGCACCTGCGGATCCTTGTTGATGATCTTGCAGACGAGCCGGACGGGTTCGTGAGCCGTGAACTCGTCGTTGAAGACTTTCAGCAGGAGCCACGGCTCCTTCCGTTCTCCCCACTCGAAGTTCGACAGGAACACGAACTCGCCGTTCGGATTCGGCACCCCCCGGATCCCGGGATGGAAGTAGTTGGGATCCACGCCGAGCGGGATCCGGTGAACGGGCCGCTTCACGCCGGAGTCGACGAAGCCCCGGCGGTTGAACTCGCTCGGCACCCAGACCTCGTCCATCGCGTTGGCCTGCCGGACCCATTCGGACGGAAAGCCGTCGACTTCGAGCATGGTGAAACCGACTTTGCGGCGGGCGCGGTTCCGCCGGAAGACGTCTCCCTGGCCGTAGACAACGCCGACGGAAGGGAGGGAGCCTCCGTTGCGCGACGCGATGACGTTCATCAGGTAGTCGCCGGAGTTTTCCGACTCGATCGGAGGGAACGGAGTCCCGGGACCGTAGACGTAGCGATACCGGGTCCGCACTCCGCGGCGGTCGAGTGCTCTCAGGATCTCGCGCGTGCTCATGGCGTACCCGGTCGGAACGTTCATGATCGACTGCCACAGGAGCTCGTGCGTGTATCGGGCCTCGAGGATCTTTCCCCACTTCTTGCGAAAGACCGCCCGGCTCGCCTGGAAGATCCGCATGAACCGACCGTCGTCGCCCGTGGTCGATCCGTGCTCGTTGTGGACGAGGGTGACCGCGCCGCAGAGAAAGGTCTTGAAACCGGCGCGGCTCGCCCGAAGGCAGTAATCCGTGTCCTCGAAGTAGGATTCGAAGTCGGACGAAAGGGGCCCGATCGCGGCCAGGACCTCCCGGCGGATGTAGGCGCAGGCGAAGACGATGCCCTCGACCTCGCGGGTCCCGCTGTACTGGCCCACGTCTCTTTCGAGCGAACCGATCTGCTGTCCCCACATGGTCTCCGGGACGATGTACGTCCCCGCGTGCAGGAGGCGCCCGTCGGAAAGTGTGAGGCGGCAACCGACGATGCCGGCACCCGGCGTCTCGTGAGCGCAGGCGCGCAGCCGTTGCAGCCAGTCGCGCTGGGGGAACTCGACGTCGTTGTTCAATAGAACGATGTCGGAATCCAGGTCCGCTTCGGCGATTCCCGCGTTGTTTCCGCGCACGAAGCCGAGGTTTCCCGCGTTCCGGACGACGCGCACCCATGGATAGCCCGCGAGCGCGCGGGGAGTCTCGTCGGTCGATCCGTTGTCGACCACGATCACTTCCGTTTCGGAGAGATCGGTATCCCGAAGGGTGTCGAGGCATCGCCGGGTCAGGTCCCAGCGGTTCCAGGCGAGGACGATCAACGTCGCCTTTCTCCGGTTCATTCTTCGTCGCCGAGATCTGGCGGAGTGACCGAGCGCCACAGCTCGCGCATCGTGGTCTCGACCTCGGCCGGCGCGAGCGCGGTCGTCTCTTTCCATCCCCGCAGACCGAAACCGGCCCGCGGCAGCGGCGGCAGACCCAACGCCGCGCGGGATGCGTTGATCACGTCCTCGTCGCACGACTGCTTCGTGAAGATCCGAAGCATCGCGGACCTTTCCGAGAGCACTTTCTCGAGGTGGGCGACGCGGGCCTCGAGGTAGGCGATCGTCCAGCTCCCGTTCACCACTCCCTCCCGACCAGCCGACGAAGAAACTGGATCAGCCTCCAGGGGGCCGAATGCGTGACCGCGTGGTGAAAGTCGGCATACCGCCCGATCTGGAGACGCAGCTCGTGCTCGGTTGCGAGCGCGTTTTCGACGACCTCCTCCGCCTGCACGGTTCTCTCGACGAGCCGGGCCTCCCGGGCGAGGCTTTCCTTCAATCGGAGCCGGAGGTCCAGGACTTCCGACTCGGCGTCTCCCAGGCGCCGCGCCTCCGAGAGACGAGCCGCTTCTTGCATTTCTCTGGATTCCAAGACGTTCCCGACCGATTCCCGGGTCAGCGGCGTCAGTGTATCCGAGCGCTCGGAGCAGGCTCAATCGCCTCGGCGGTCGACAACGATCGTCGACTTTCTCCGTCTTGACGGGGTACGCCCGCAGCCGCGAGCCGATCGACCAACGTCGACTCGGACATCGTTTCGGCAACGCCGTCCGGGTCGAGGATCGAAGCGGCCGATTTGAGCGCTTCTTCGAGAAGCCGCCCGAAGACCGATTGCGATTCCGACCCGCGCCAGATCACGGCGTCGTAATGAAACGTCCGGCGAGAGATCGACTCGGCGTTCGCGATCTCCCAGCCGAGGCCGGCGAGCTCGAGCATCCGGGCCTTCTCCAGCGGCGCCGCCGACAGGAGAGTCCGGCGCGCGAAGGGGTACGCGCGGGCGAGCCATGTCGCGAGCCCGGCCGCCCGGGGGTCGCCGCCGGGCAACGGGCCCGGGAACTGCTTCGTCGCCAGCAGGATTCTGCCCACGGCGGAAGCGTCACGCGCCGCCGCCTGAAGCCGCGGGTTCCCGTCCTCCGGCGTGTATTCCGGCCGGCCCGCGAGAAACTCCTTCCACCGCTCGGAGAAGAGGGGGTGATTCCGCGTCCAGAGGCGCTTTGCGAGCTCCGGATTTCCGGAAGCGCCCCGCACGTGGGTGACGATCGCGCGGGGCTCGTACAGAGTCCGATAGCCTTTCCGGGCGAGCTCGAGGCAGAGATCGACGTCTTCATAGTAGGCCGGCGCGTACGTCGCGTCGAACCCGCCGACCTCGAAAAACGCCTTGCGGCGGACCAGCAGACAGGCTGCCGAGGCGTAGTCGAGCTCGCGGGGAAACAGATATTCCGGCTTCTCCGGGTCGTCGCCGAACCCCACGAACTGCGTGTAACCGTTGCCGAAGAGGAGAGCTCCGGCCTCCTGGAGAGTCTGATTGAGGTTCCGAAGCTGCGGAGTCACGGCCCCCACGTCGCTTCGGCTTTCCATCCGTTCTCGCAGAAAAGTGAGCCAGCCGTCGTGCACGAGGGCATCGCTGTTCAAGAGAACCAGCAGCGGGGCGGCGGCGAGGGCCGCGGCCTGATTGCTCGCCGGTCCGAATCCCCGATTCGTCTCGTTGAAGACCAGCCGGGCGTTCTCGACCTCGCTCCGGAGGCGCCGGACCATCTCCGCGCCAGACGCGTTGTCCACGAGGATCATCTCGTAGCACGGCTCGGTGTTTTCGAGGACGGCGCGGAGCGCCCGCCGAACCCAGTCTTCCGCTCCGTGAGTGACCATCAGGATCGAGACTGCGGGCCGACGGACGCGGGGAAACGCGAGGCCGCTCACGTCTCCCCCCGAGGCTCTCCCGCGGCCGACGAAAGGAGCTGCTGAATCCGAATCCGAAGGGACGGCGGAATTTGCTTCGGGCTCCGGGCGGAGAGCCGATCGAGCTCGGCCTGGAGATCTTCGATTTCCTGCCTCGCGCGGGCTCTTTCCGTTTCCAGCCGGGAGAGCTCCGCGAGAGCGCGATCCCGCTCCTTTTCGGATTGCGCCAGGGCTTCTTCCAGTTCGTTCTGTCGAGCCGCGAAACGCCCGGCGTCGGCGCGGACCTCCGAAACCTCGGTCAAGAGCAGGGTCTGCGAGACGCGGAGCTCGGAGTAATCCGAACGCGCCTTCTCGAGTCGCTCGCGGGAACGGTCGAGCTCGGTTCGGAGAGAAAGCACGTCTTCCTGTGCCCGCTTCTCCCGGCGCGACGCCTCCTCCAGGACCTGCCGGAGCTCTCCGATCTCGCGCTTCGCCCGGGCTTTCGTCTGCGACAGCTCGCCCTCGATCCGAGCTCGTTCTGCGCGGACGTCGTCGAGGGACGCCTTCTCGCTCGAGAGCTCGCGCTCGACGCCTTCGCGCCGAGCCCGTTCGGCGGCAAGCTCGGAGGTCGCCGCCGCCTGTGTCTCTTCGAGGCCGGCGAGCTTTTCCGTCAACGCGGCGGAGGCGAGCCGCTGATCGACGACCTGCTGCGCCCGCGCTAAGTAGGCTTTCCGCCAGGACTCGAGGATCCGCTCGGTCTCCGTGAGACGGGCGAGCAGGCTCGCCGTTGCCTCGCTCCGTCGCCGGAAACGGTCGGCGGCCGCCGCCTGCGCGATCCCGGCGAGCCGATCGAAGTGGGCGCGGACTTCCGACTCCTGCGCGGGATCGACCCCTTTCCCGCGCGGCGTCTCGAGCAATCGACGGACGGCGCGCACGACCTCTGCTCGGGGCACGGGCAGAGATTCCAGCAGAAGGCTCGGCACGCCGAAGGCGGAGCAGGCGACGGACGCGCGGACCGACGAGCCCACGAACGCACGGGCGTGAGAGAGAACGGCGACGAGGTCGCTTGCGGACGCCTCCGGAGAAACGCGGAAAGTCGGGCCGGACAGGTGACCCGAAATCGCGTCGAGGAACTCCGCCTCTCCCCTTCCCGGATCGAGCTCAAGGAGGACGACCGGGGCCTGCCTCTCGAGAGCCGTTGCGAGGGCCTTCCCGAACGATTCCGCGCGGTCGGCCTGGTCGCGGCTTCCCTGCACCACGAAAGGCGCGCCCGAACGCGGGAACCACTCCATGTGCCGGAGATACCCGAGGCGGCGCGCGAGAAGCTCTTCCGGGAAGGCGCTCGGCAGGGAGAGGAGGAGGTCCGGGACCACCGTGATGTCGGTTTCGACGCCCGCTCGACGGAGGCGATCTCGAGACGCCTCGTCGCGGACCGACACGTACGGCCGGGAAGCCAGAGCCTCACGAACCCGTCCGGCTTCCTCCGGGTCGAGCTCGAAAGCGACGCCGACGGCGCTCCAGGCCACGGGACACCGTTTTTCGAGCTTCGGCCCGAGGCCTTCCACGAGGAACGGGGAGAGGCGAGGCTTTCCGGCGCCCGTGCCGGCGCCGGCGGAAGACCGATCCTCCGGCGGGCCGAAGAGGTCTCCGGCAATGAATGCGCAGTCGAGCGCCTCCGACAGCTCGCCCGCCCGTCCCGCGCTCCACTCGCCGAGGTCGACGGCGGCGAATCCTCCGTCGCGCGCGCCCGGCGCTTCTTCTTCGAGCGGCGCGTAGGTCTGTACGTCCGCTTCCGGCAGCCGGCGCCGAATCTCCTGTTCGAGGATCCACGGGAGGACGAGGTCCTCGAAGCGCGGGGCGTCGAACCGGCCCCAGAGGCCGATTCGAGTGCGAAGCGGATCCGCCGGCATCGACGGAGACGGCTTCACGGATGACCGCCGAGCGAACGCAAGTCCCCCCACACGGACGGGCCGATCCTCGCCCAATCGAGCCGGGCGGCGAATCGGCGCGTGCGCCGCTCGACCTCCGAGCGCAGAGGATCCGATCCGAGGGACGCGATCGTTCCCGCGAGCGCATCGGGCTCGAGCGAGGGCGCGACTTGCGCCACGCCCTGGAGCTCCTCGAAGATGCCCGAGTCGCTCACGACGATCGGTCGCATCGAGGCGATCGCCAGCCGGACGGCTCCGCTCGCCGACTCCTTCGACGGGTAGTACGGAAAGACGAGGAGATCGCACGCCTGCAGGAGAAACCCGGCTGCGTCTAAGGGGAGATGATCGAACCTCGCGTGGATCCGGCCGGCGAACGGGGAGTTTGCGATCCGGGCCTCGCAGCGCTGCCGGTACTCGTGGGAATCGGGGGTCGGATACTCCGAGCACAACAAGAGCAGATGCGCCGACGGCGAGGAGCGGCCCAGCACCTCGAACGCCTCGATCAGCTCGAGAACGCCTTTGTGGGGGCGCAGGAAACCGAAGTGGCCGACCAGGAACTTTCCGCCGAGGCCGATCTCTTTCTTGACCCAGGCCGAGGAGCGCTCCGGGAGACGCGGGACCCCGTGGGGGATCACCTGGACCGATTTCTCGATCGAGTGCCCGGCCAGCCAGGCCGCGTCGCTTCCGCGGTGCACGTAGATTCGCTCGACCGCGGCGAGCTCCGAAGCGAGATCGGGTTCGAGCCGCAAACCCTGCGTGGCGTGCATCGTCACCGCCACGGCAACGCCGCGCTCCCGGGCGGCCCGAAGGAGCCGCCGGAACGCGTCTTCCTGGAAGAAAGCCGGATTGTGCTGAACCAGAAGTGCCTGCAAGGAATCACGCTCGAGATCCTCTTCGAGCGTCGAGAGATCGTGCAGACCGATCTCCCAGTTCTTGCGGACCTTGAACTCGGCCGCGCCGCCGCACGAACGGGCCTCCGCGTAGATCCGGACGTCCGCATCCGAAGGGAAGGCCCGGGTCAACGCCGCGGTGTAGTCCGCGATCCCGCAGCGCGTGTTCCAGGTGGAGAGGACGGCGAGGCGCAAGCCGGCCGGGCGGGAAGCCGGGCGGCTTCCTCGCTCTTCCGCTCCTCGGGAGAGAGAGCGCAGGACACGCCCCGCGGAAGCTCCGATCTCGCGCCAGTCGAACCGCGCCTCCGCGAATTGCCGGGCGGATGCGGCGAGATCGTTGCGGCGCGTCGGGGATCGCAGGAGGGCTCGGATCTCCGCGGCGAAGTCATCGAGATCGGCGACGACAAAAGAGCCTCCGGCGCCGCCGTCTAACCCGCGTGCGCCCACGGCGGTCGCGACGGTGGGCAATCCGGCGCCCAGGAAGTCGAGCATCTTGATGTTGGTCCCGGACCCCCGGCTCATCGGGTTGACCGCGAGGTCGGCCGCCGCGAGGACCCGGTCGCGCGTTTCCCCGTCCACCACACCGAGCGCGGTGACGTTGGCGGGAATCTCCCCGGGCGCGAGCCCGCCGGTGCAGCCTCCGACGACGACGAACTGGACGTCGGCGAGCGCCGGGGCGAGGCGGCCGCAGAGGAATCGGGCCGCCTCCGTGTTCGGCGGATAGTCGCTCCCCACGAAGACCACGACGGAGCCGTCCGCCGGCAAGCCGAGAGCGGCTCGGGACCTCCGTCTTTCTTCCCGCCCGGCCGGCCGGACGCGGTCGACATCCGTACCGTTGGGAACGACGTGGATCCGCGATGGATCGACGCCATAGAGAGACTCGAAGGAGCGCGCATCCTCGATGGAGCAGGCAAAGATGGAGGCCGCCCGCCGGCAGAGCTCCCGCTCGAGACTTTCGACGATCTCCGCGATCGCGCCGGCGAGTCCGCCTTCCCCGAGAAGTGCTCGGCGGAGCCGTCCCTCGACGTTCTGCGAGTCGTAGACGAAAGGCCGGTCCTCCAGTCCCGGCAGGCGCGAGACGATCGGAAAGACCCAGGGGTGGCTGAAGACGATGACGTCGGCCGATCGCGCTTTGTATGCGACGCGATCGGCGAATCCGCGCGAGAGGAAGGACAGGAGCGGGAAAGTGACGTCCATCGTCAGGTTCGGATCGATCGCCCGAAGCGACTCGTGGGCTCGAAAGTGCGCTTCGCTCTGCGGAACCGTGATCTCGCGGAGCCGCTCCCCGTGGAGGACCGATCGGTACGCGGGTCCGGCCCAGTCGTAGGTCCCGACGTAAACGGGCTCGAGATCCGGCGGAAGGTTCGTGTAGAGCCCGAACAGCCGGATGCGCCCGCCGCCGATCGGAGGCTCGATCGGCTGGTTGTCGAGGATCAGGACGCGCTTTCGACCGGTGGCGGCCACGCGTGCTCGGGTCTCCGGTTCCGTCCGAGCCTCGATTGATGCGAGAAGTCGTTCGACGACAGTTTCCCAGCGGGTGGCGGAAGCCCGCCGGCGGCCCGCGGAACCCATCCGCTTCGCCTCCGCCGGCGCCTTCAGGAAATGCTCCATCGCCGCGGCAATCGCGTCGGGGCGCGGTTCGACGACGAGCCCGGTCTTCTCGTGTTCGACCAGCCTGGCCGGCTCACCCGAGTCCGTCGCGGTGATGACGGGTTTCCCGGAGAGCATCGCCTCCACGGCCACGTAGCCGAAGTCTTCCCGCAGCGGCACGAAGGGAACGGCGAGCGCGCGGGAAAAGAGATCGTAGAGATCGTCTCGCGGAATCTCCCCCAGAAAACGGACGCGCCCGTCTCCGGCTGCCTGGCGACGGAGGAAGGTGTCGGCCTCTCCGGCGCCGGTGATCAAGAGCGGAACGTCGGTCGAAAGTGACCGATACGCCTCGAGCACGAGGTCCGCTCTCTTCCACGGATGCAGCCTGCCGGAGTGGAGGAAGTGCTCGAAGGGTCCCTCTCGGAAAAGGTCTGCGTCGGGGAGGGGAGGATGGAGAACCCGAGCCGGCAACCCGAGAGTATCGCGCAGCCGGTTGGCCACCTCTTCGCCGATCGCGAACCGGCGGCCGTCCGGAATCGCCGAGAGCGCTTCGAAGTCGAGCTCGCGGATCCGGTCGCGCTGCGCCCGGCTCCACGCGGAGCCGTCCGTCCAGGAATCGAACATGTCGTAGAAGACTCGAACGGTGTGCAGCAGGTAGACGATGTGGCGGGGATGACGGACGTTGAAGCTCGGAGCCTTGGTGGAGATGACGACGTCGAAGCGGTCGAGGTCGAGAGCCCGGGCGGCTTCGTAGCCGGCGAGGATGCCCTCGGAGGTGGATTCGTCGAACGGAAGAGAAACCCGCTCGAGGACGTGACCCGCCTCCGACAGCGCCCGCTCGAGCCCGTTGGAGAGGATCTCCGCTCCCCCGCGACCTGTCGGCTGATCGACGACGACGAGAGCGATCTTCATCGGTTGTCCCGGGAACCGCGGGAGCTCTTCGTCAGCGCGGCGTTCCCGCACCCGCGGTCTCCCGCTCGGAAGTGAGGAGGGCTTCCAGCCGGCGAACGGAATCTTCCAGAGCGTCGACGCGCGCCCGTTCCTGCCGCGCCCGCGATGCGAGCTCCGCGAGGTCCGATTCTGCCGCGCTCGTCCGGTCTTCCAGGGCGCCGAGCTGTCCGGCGAGACGCGCTTCCCAGAGGCTGCGCCGCTCCTCGATCCGAGCGACGCGGCGGTTCAACCTCTCGGTCACCCGCAGGCTGAAGTCGGAGAGATCCCCGCCGAGAGAGCGCAGACGCTCGTCCCAGCGGTTCAGAATTCGAACGACCGCGGCATTGAAGAGCACCTGCCGGAACGTGTAGACGTTTGCGACGCGAAGGACGACTCTCTTCAAACCGGCGGCCCGCGTCCCGGGCAGGAGCGTCGCGGAGTGATACTGCGCGTTCGCGTCGAGCAGCTCGGTCCGGCAATCGGGCCAGGGAGTGAACGTCGGGGCATCCCGGTCGGGGAAAGACACGGAATCGGGTTCGCGATCGAGCAGCCGTCTCTCTCGCTCCACGTGCGCGGCTGCTTTCCCGAAGACGTCCGCCAATGCTTCCGTTCCCCCCGCTCGATCGGATCCGCCGAATTGAACAGACGGGCGCCCGACCCAACCGCGCGCTCCGCCCTGATGCCGAACGACTGGAATCGAAACGGCGGCGATCTTATCACCGGCGGGTTTCCCGGCGAGGTGGAACCGACCTCGGACCGGGATCGGAAGATCGTCGCACGAGGAGCGTTGTCGCGCATCTGTCTGGGTTGCCGCGAGACTTGATCCGAGAGAATAATTGCGAGCGAACATGTCCGTGGACGAACCCGTCGTGTCTGTGGTCATGCCGTGTCTGAACGAAGCAGAAACGTTGGGCCGGTGCATCGCCGCGGCGCGCACGGCGCTGGAAGCCGCCGGGATTCCGGGCGAGGTCATTGTGGCGGACAACGGATCGACTGACGGTTCACCCGAGATCGCCTCCCGGGCAGGCGCCCGAGTGGTCCGAGTCGCCGAGCGCGGCTACGGGGCGGCGCTCATCGGCGGCATCGCCGCAGCCCGCGGGCGTCACGTCGTCATGGGCGACGCCGACGACAGCTACGACTTCGGGGCCGTGCCCGCCTTCGTCCGGAAGCTCGAGGAGGGCAACGACCTCATCATCGGCTCGCGCTTCCGCGGCCGCATCGAGCCGGGGGCGATGCCGCCGCTCCATCGCTGGCTCGGCAACCCGATTCTCTCTCTCCTCGGCCGCCTCTTTTTCCGCGCGCCGGTGTCCGACTTCCACTGCGGGATCCGGGCCTTCCGGAGGGACGCCATCCAGCGGCTCGACTTGAAGACCACCGGGATGGAGTTTGCGAGCGAGATGGTCGTCAAAGCCTCCCTCTTCGGGCTCAAGATCGCGGAGATCCCGGTGACGCTGCGGCGCGACGGCCGCTCACGCCCTCCCCATCTCCGGACGTGGCGGGACGGCTGGCGGCACCTCCGGTTCCTGCTCGTCTACTCGCCCCGCTGGCTCTACCTCGTGCCCGGACTCTTCTTCGCTGTCTCCGGGGCGCTCCTGATCGTCTGGCTCTTTCCCGGTCCCCGGACCCTGTTCGGCGCGACGATGGACGTGCACTCGATGTTGGGCGGAGCGGCCCTGGTCCTGATCGGGACCCAGGCGATCTCGTTCGCCGCATTCGCGAAGGTCTTCGCCATCACCGAAGGCCTTCTCCCGATGGACCGCCGCCTCGAAAAAGCTTTTCGATCCGTCACTCTGGAGACCGGGCTCGTCGTTGGAGCACTTCTGGCGGTCGCGGGCGCCCTGCTCGTCGGGCAGGTCGTCCGGGTCTGGTCGAACGAGCACTACCGCGCGCTCGACTATTCGAAGACGATGCGCTGGATGATACCGGGCGTACTCCTTCTCGTGCTCGGCGCCCAGGCGATCCTTTCGTCGTTTTTTCTCTCAATCCTCGGGCTCAAGAGGCGATGAACGAGGCGAACGTGCCCGCGCCTCTCGCCGCCGTCGGTGTGTTGCACGAGAAGGCCGTCTTCTCGCGGCGGGTACGCGTCCTCGCCGAGCGGCTCGCCCCGTTGCTGCCGCCGGGCGGGCGCATCCTCGACGTCGGCTGTGGCGACGGGAGCATCGCGAGGGCGCTCGCCGCCTTGCAGCCGGATGTCGTCATCGAGGGGTACGACGTCTTCGCGAGGCCGGACGCCGGGATCCCGGTGACCCGATTCGATGGAGCTCACCTGCCTGTTGCCGACGGTGCTGCGGAGGCCGTCGTCCTCGTCGACGTCCTGCACCACGCCGAAGACGCCGTGGCGCTTCTCCGCGAGTGCGCGCGCGTCGCGCCGGTTATCGTCGTGAAGGACCACATCGCCGATTCGTGGCTCGAGGAGAGGATCCTGCGGTTCATGGACTGGGTCGGCAACGCCCCGCACGGCGTCGTCCTCCCCTTTCACTACTTCTCGACGGCTTCGTGGGGTGCGGCGCTTCGTGCCGCGGGCCTTCGCGAGACGGAGCGCGACCAAGTCCCGGGTCTTTACCCGTTGCCGTTCTCGCTCGTGTTCGGAGGCCGGTTGCAGTTCATCGCGCGGCTTGCGCCCCGGTGACACAGGCGAATGGTCGAGAAACGACTCGCGATCGACTTCCTCGATTGGACGTTCTGGGGGCTCCAGGGACTCGTCCTCGTTCTGGCGTGGCGGCAAGGACGCCGCACCGCGGCGGCGGAAACGCGGTCGTTGACCTGGGAACGGTGCGTGATCGCCATTCTCGTGGCCTGGATCTGGAGGCTGGTCTACTGCTTCGTCCTGGCTTCCAGTGGATTCTGGTATCTGGTGCCGGACGACGTCGCGAGATGGCTCTTGTCCTGGGGATGGGCGATCTCCCCATACCTCATCACGTGGGATGGCATCTGGCAGGGCGGCACGTTCTATGTGCACGGCGCGGCGATGGCCGTCCTGCGGGATCCCCTCGTTGCGAGCAAGTTCGTCTCCGCCTTCTCCAATCTGCTCCCATTGATCGGCATCTTCGTGGTGGCTCAGGGGCTCTATCGGAACGCGTGGCTGTCGAGCGTCGCCGTAGTGGCCGCCGGCCCGTGGTGGCTGCACATCCTCCTCGGGACGGGAGCGATGACCGAGATGCCCGTTACCGGCTGGATGCTGACCGGAATCGGCCTCCTGTTTCTCGCTCTCGACGCGGAGACTGAAGAACGCTCCTCGGGCGCGGCGCTCCTGGCCGCGGCGTTCTGTTTCCTGGCCGGCACCACGTACCACATCGTCGCGTGGATGATTCTCGTCTCTTTCCTGCTGGTCTTCGCGCCCCGACTGTTCTCGACGCCAAAGCCTGCGGTCCGGCGGCGATTGCCGCTGTTCCTGGGCATCTCGTTCGCCTATTGCATCGCGTGGAGCCTCGGCTGCTGGATCAAGTTCGGGAATCCCCTGTCATACCTGGCGGCCTACAACGCAAACAACTTGAAGGGCGGAGTTTCGCTGCCGCTCGCGGCGCGGTCGAGCGCGTATCCGCTCGCCTTCCTTTACGACGCCTGGCTCGTTCTGCCGGCTCTCGCGGCCGGAGTGATCGGAGCCTGGTCGGACAGGAGTGAAACGCGCGGGAAAGAAAGACTGGTCATCGGTGGTGTCTTGGTGACCCTTCTGCTTCTGACGTCGTCCGCGATCGTCGGTAGCCCGAGCAACGTCCTTCCGGTCCGAGCGACCGTCGCACCGGTCGCGGCCCTGTTTCCTATTGCCGTGGCGGGAGTCGCCGCCGCCTGGCCGGCCAACCGGAAACCGGCGCGAGTTCGGGGGGCCAAGCGGCTGTCGCTGGTGGCCGTCACCGTTCTGGGGATCGCTTGGGTTGTCGTGAACCACGAGCGGACGTTTCAACGTGTGCGGTCACACCACAGTCTGGAGCCGGACGCGATCGCCATGGGCGCCTGGCTTCGGGAGGCTGGTGCACAGCCGGACGGGACAGGCCGTATCCGCAACGACAGGATCGTTCACATTTGGGTGGAGACGTCCCCGACCTACGCCGACTACTCGATTCAGTACCTGTTCGGCTCGCTGCGGAGAGTCGTGCGACACGGGTCCGAGGAAGACGCCGGGCAGGTGCTGGCGACGCTCGGCAGAAACGATTGGCTGGTGACGGACCAGCCGGTCACGCAGGCGGGATACGAGAAAGTCGTCGAGATCGGAAGGTACCAGGTCTTCGGTGTCAAGGGGGAAGCCCGCCGTTAGGCGGTCGGTTGCTCCCGACAGAGGAGCGGGGTGAGCTCTGCGACGCGCTCTTGCGGAATCAGCAGATAGTTCGGAACCTCCCCGTCGCGATCCGTATGGAACTCTCCGATCGGACCGAATCGATCCCCGAAGAGCCGCAGAATCTCGTAATCCGTCTCCTGCGCGAACCGGCGCACGTCATCGATGCCCTGGTGAATTTGCTTCATCCAATAGGGGTTGAACTCCGCAAGGATCACCGGTCGAAATCGGCCGATCGTTTCGACGGCTCCCCGCAGAACGAGCAGGTCTGCGCCTTCGACATCGATTTTCATGACGTCGCAGCGCCCGAGGCGAGAGCTCCAGTCGTCCAGCCGAATGACAGGCACTTCTTCCCACGTCCATCCATCACGATCGACGTTCTTCCGATCCCGTTCCGAAAGCATGTTCTCC
>WNGA01012025.1_pt1 | contig 15393 bp, 8 predicted proteins | sample 5400061 | NCBI WGS metagenome assembly WNGA01 (sample SAMN13153366, study PRJNA577476) | soil metagenome | isolation source: 100 cm soil or saprolite under grassland replicate 2 | place: USA:California | collected 2016-06-15
ACTCGGAGAAAAGTTGTTGAGTGTTCTTGAAAAGAAAGATGCAGAGGAACTGGCGTTGTTAAGATCACAGCAGGAAATACAATTACTCGAAGCTGTAAAAGAAGTTCGTAAGAAGCAAATTGATGAAGCAGTTGAAACAATTGGCAGCTTAACTAAATCTTTAGCAATGTCTGAAGAGAAGAAGAATTATTACGAATCAAGAGAATTTATGAATACCGGTGAAATTGTAGCTGCAACATTGACGGGCACTTCCATTGGAATAGATACTGCGGTTTCAGTAGGATATATTTTTGCAGGTGTATTAGCAGCAATTCCAAAGTTCTTGTTAGGTGCTTCAGGTTTTGGCGGCACACCTCACGCCACTGCAGGAACAGGTGGTGATCAATTTAGCACTGCCGCAAAATTCGCAACAGAAGGTTTGGCACAGATCACTAAAACGCTTGATAAAATGGCTTCTTTATCAAACGCGTTGGCAAGTTATGAACGAAGAAAAGAAGAATGGGATTTCCAGGGAAGACTCGCAACAATAGAAAGAGACCAGATTCAATTTCAAATAAACGGTGCAGAAATAAGACAGGCTATTGCAGAGAGAGAATTGGAAAACCAGGAACTGCAAATTGACAATACAAAAACTGTTGATGATTACATGCGCAACAAATTTACCAACCAGCAATTGTTTAGCTGGATGATCACACAAATCTCAACTGTTTATTTCCAGGCTTACCAGTTGGCTTTTGATATGGCGAAGAGAACGGAGAATTGTTACCGTTATGAATTGGGTTTGCAAACCTCCAATTTCATACAATTTGGTTATTGGGATAGCTTGAAAAAAGGATTGTTGTCAGGAGATAAATTGATGACTGATCTCAGAAGACTGGAAGCTGCATACATTGATCAGAACAAACGTGAGTTTGAAATTACCAAGCATATCTCTTTGGCGCAAATTGCTCCGTTGAGTTTAATTACGTTAAAAGAAACCGGTCAATGCACGCTCTCATTACCCGAATGGTTATTCGATATGGATTATCCGGGTCATTACATGCGGAGAATAAAAAATGTCTCTGTTTCTATCCCGTGTATTGTGGGTCCGTATACCGGAGTTAATTGTACACTTTCGCTTTTAAGAAATGAAACGAGAATTGATCCTACAGGTGCTTATAATAAAACAGATGAAAATGATCCAAGATTTAAAGTTCAGTTTGGTGCAATTAATTCTATTGCCACGAGTCATGCGCAAAACGATAGTGGCATGTTTGAACTGAATTTTAATGATGAAAGGTATTTACCATTTGAAGGTTTAGGCGCAATAAGCGATTGGCAAATAAGCATGCCGAAGGAAAATAATTATTTTGATTTTGCGTCGTTGAGTGATGTTGTGCTGCATATCAACTACACTGCACGTAATGGTGGAGGATTACTCACAATGGGTGCAAATACAAACCTGCAAACAATTTTGCCCAATTCTGCAGCAAGACTATTTAGTGTAAAGAATGATTTTCCAACAGAATGGTATAGATTTTTACACCCTGTTAATGGAGCAGATCAGGAGTTTGTAGTTAACCTGAAGCCCGAGCATTTTCCATTCTTTATTCGTGGAAAATTGAACACACTTAAGTTTAAGAAAATGGATTTGTTTGTAGAAAGCAGCGAGGCAGGAGATTTCACAACGAACATAAAAATAACCAATACAAATTTTGTAAATGACCTGCCTGTTTCGCAGGACGCTGGTTTCAATAATGTGCATCATTTATCAAGAGACTTATCTGCCAATTCACCAAATGCATTAGGAGAGTTTAGATTGAAGATGAAATTAAGCACCGCGGCAAACTTCAAATCACTTACAGATGAGCAGGTAGATAACACGTATATTTTTGTTCAGTTGGGAAGTTGAATGTAATTTTTATGTGACCAGCTATGGATCTTTTTTCATCTTCCGTTGTGTCACTCACTTTTACGTTCGGAACTTTATTCATCATCAAAAGCTCCGTAGGAGCGATATCTTAGTAGCAGAAAAATGAAAATTTGAACCTGTGAGGTTTTTGAAACCTTACAGGTTCACTTCGTTTTTTCAGTTAAATAGAATTACCGAACGATGAAAGGACTGCGACGCAACGGAAGCTTCATTAGTGTTACAGGTGCTTGAAACAAAATAAAAACATGAATTTATAATTGATGACAAAAACAATTGACAAAATAATAAACTATGCTGTTGAAGTTGCACAACCGGAAGAGATCATTTTATTTGGTTCAGTATTGGAAGGTAAAAACAATGTACATAGTGATGTGGACTTATTAATTATCGGCAATAACATTCATTTAAAAACCTTCATTGTAAAACAAATACAGAGTTTTGCAAGAGAAATTTCTTTATCAGTAGATGTACTTATGCATTCACAAGAGGAGGTGGAAAATGTTTCTTTGCATTCATCTTCCTTTTTGGCATCAGTAATAAAAAATGGCAAAATAGTTTATAAAAAAACTGCTTAAAAATTTGCTTTTACTTCTTCAGGAATGTATCTTTATTGTATCGGAGTTACTTAAGGTTGAAGTATTGAATTGAAATAGACGTAGTCACATGAAGCATTAACGTAAAAAGAACTTTGATTTTATTTTGAATAAGCTTCCGGGGTGTACTTCGGGGCTTTTTCTTTTAAATACCATACCACCCACTCTATTTTGCTTCTCACGTAGTTTCCAACTTGATAAATCCATCTTCGATTGCCTGCAAAAACAATTATCCGCAAATTAAATTACCTGTTATTTCAGCTTTCATAAAATGAACCGGTTAATGAATAGAAAGATTGTTTAATTGGGAATTTAATATAGCTTATAGAATGCTTAAAATAATAGAAATACAGCGCAACTACCGGCTTTTAATCAAAAAATAATTCATATTAAAATATTTTTTTTTGAATCTTACACAGGTTAACACGAACAATCCAATATCCGGTAAACTGATAAGTTGGAGTCTGCATAAGTAAACAAGATTTTTATCTTCCTGATCCATCTGCAGCCGCGGATTTTTATAATCCCTTGTTCATAATTAGCAAACATTAGCAGACTATCATGAGCAAGACTCTAACAAAGAAAATTAATATTTTTCTGGCTGTTGATTACCAAACGCTCGACAGTTATTTTAATTCTCATGACCCCTCTCCACTTTATAAAAGACAGCTTAGTCATAAGTTTGAAGAATATATAATGGCTTCTGTAGCCACAGCAAAAAGATATTCCGTTATTTTTTACAAACCTAATTGTCCAGGTGCAGTTGATAAACAGTATGCCGAGCCCTTAATGTTTGCAATCCGCAGACATTTTTCAATAAAGAAAGCCATCAGGGAAGAGACATTTAGAAAATTTAAACGCAAAAGCTGGATGTTGCTTTGTATCAGTTTAATTATTGTGATTCTATCGGAAGCATTTTTGCCATTATTGATTCCAAGTGGCATCAGGATTCACGATGGGGTTAAGAACTGTTTGGATGTATTTAGCTGGGTTATTTTATGGAGACCGATCTATGAACTCATTTTCTCATGGAACCCACATTTAAAAGAGATTGCATTGCTTCATAAATTAGCGACGGCAGAAGTAATAATAGTTGACAAAAACATAAATGCAGAATTCAAACAAGAACAAAAACCTATTCAGGAACAAAATCAAGTTACAGAATCAAATATATCAGTTGGAATCAAATCTTTTATGTCAAGATAAATGAATATTTTATGATTGCTCATATCATTTACATAACAAATAATTTATTTCTTGTGTGGTTTTGGCAAACCTGGTGGTTTGAAACAGGGATAATTATTTTTCTTTCAGGAATCGCATTTACTATTCATAAAATAAAGGTTAAGGCGCTTAAACATGAGACTGCTCTTGTAGTTCAGCGTTTTGAAGAAAATAAAGAATTGCTTAGATATGCTAAAGAAAATGAACAAAAGGCAAAAGAAGAAACAGAGCTTTCTAACCGTTCAAAAAATTTATTGCTTGCCAAGCTGAGCCATGAAATTCGCACACCTATGAATGGAATTATAGGAATGGCTTCATTACTCACAGAAACTCAACTCTCTTCTGAACAATTGGAATATGCAGAAACAATAGGTGAATGTGGAGAGAACCTTATGAGAGTAATCAATGACATGCTGATTTCAGATGTACTGGATTATTCTAATGCTGGAACCGAAAGAATGGAGATTGAACATAAAGATTTTTATTTACCCAATGTTGTAGAAGATGTGTTAGATGCATTTGCAGATAAAGTTGATCATTCAAAGGTGGAATTATTTTATTATATAGATCAGAATGTTCCTTCACAAATTGTTGGAGATCATCTTCGTTTGCGACAGGTATTGATGAATGTATTGGAGAATGCTGTGAAATATACTGCCAGGGGTGAAATTTTTATAGGTGTTCACCTGCTAAAGACAATTGACAGAAACCAGATAGAACTTGGCTTTGAAGTAAGAGATACAGGTACCGGACTTCCCGCCGATGAAATAGAATTATTGTCAAAAGATATTTCCAATATAGATGCAAAACAAAACAGTAGTAGTTTAGAACTTATCATTTGCAAAAAGATAATTGGTTTGATGGGAGGGTATTTAAAAATAGAGAACAAGACAGGCGGAGGCACTTTGTTTAAATTTACAATTCGCACAAGAGTGAGTCTTCAGCCATTCCGTGCAAACGCTCATTTTAATACGGCCTTAGAGGAAAAAAGAGTATTGATTGCAGATAATAGCTCCACCGCTCAAACTATACTTAAAAAACTTTTGGAACAATGGAAATTGAATGTAACCCTTGCTGATTCAGGCAAACAAGCTTTAGAAATATTATCAAAGGATTCCAGCTTTGATTTATTGCTGGTAGATATGAAGATGCGGGAGATGAATGGAATTGAATTAATGAATCGCATAAGGAATCAAAATATAAAAATTCCTGCTATCCTGTTAAACATAAAAGGTAATGAACGTTATAAAGAATATCCTGACCTTTTTAAATCAATATTGACAAAACCCATAAAGCGGCAGGCACTGTATCAAAATATTTCTAACGAATTCTATCAAACGGATAAAATTTCGACGGAACAGCACGATGTTAAGCATAAGTTGTCAAATGACTTTGCCAAAAAATATCCTTTGCGCATTTTAATTGCAGAAGATAACATTACAAACCAGCAAATAGCCAGGATGACGCTGAAAAAAATCGGATACGATCCTGACTTTGCTCAAAATGGCCAGGAAGCGCTTGAAATAGTGAGTGAAGGCAATTATGATTTGATTCTTATGGATGTACAAATGCCTGTTATGGATGGATTAGAAGCCACACGCATGATGCGTCTTTGTCTCAATGAACAACCAATAATTATAGCCATGACCGCTAATGCAATGCAGGGTGACCGCCAGGAATGCTTACAAGCCGGAATGGATGATTATATAAGCAAACCTATTAAACCAGAAGAACTCGCTAAGATATTGGAGAAATGGGGAATAAAAGTAAAAGACAAACAATAACATGACTAGCATAGCATACTAAATAAAAAATCCTGAACCTCATGCGAACTTATATTTACTTCCTTTTTTTACTGATGCTGATTACTCCGTTATTTGTTCTCTCACAAAAGCAGCAAATTAAGTTTCAGCATCTGCAAACAGCAGATGGACTTTCACAAAGTAATGTCCTTTGCATTTTACAGGATAGCCGCGGATTTATGTGGTTCGGTACTGAGGATGGATTGAATAAATACGATGGTTATAATTTTACTGCATATAAAAATGATCCGCAAAAAAATAATAGTATCAGTGGCAATTACATCAATGATATTGTTGAAGATAACAATGGTGATCTTTGGATTACTGCAGCCGACGGAGGGTTGAACAAGTATGACAGGCAGAAAAATCAATTTATCCATTTTAAACATGATTTTAAAGATCCAAACAGCATTTCAGATGATTTTGTAAGTTGTTTATTAAAGGATAGTAAAGGAAATATTTGGGTGGGCACTGCAACTGGCGTTAATGTATTTGACAAAAAAAATAATCACTTTATAAAATATTCAAAAACAAAAAATGATAATCGCAGCATCAGTGATAACGCTGCTACAACAATGTATGAGGACAAGCAACATAATGTTTGGATAGGAACCAATGCCGGACTCAATTTGTTTAATGCCGAAAAAAATTCCTTTGTACATTTTCGCCATAATGATAACGATCCTGAATCACTAAGCAGTAATATCGTTACTTCCATTTTTGAAGATAGTAAACATCGCCTTTGGATTGGAACAAAGGGAGGCGGATTGAATTTGCTTGACAGGCAAACAGGAAAATTTCGTGTTTTTAAAAAGAGCAATACCAAAGCTCCGGGTATATGTGATAATGTTATTTTCTCAGTAAATGAAGATAATGAAGGAATGATTTGGATAGCTTCTGAAAATAATGGGATAAGCATATTCAACCCTGCAACTGCAACCTTCATAAATTGTAAGTATACCGATTTAAGCAACACTGATCTTAGCAGTAATTCAATTAACAAAATTTATAAGGATAGAAAAGGGAACATGTGGATTGGAACCTATAATGCGGGGTTAAATCTCTTGAGCAGTGATATAAACAAATTCATTCATTATAAACATACTTCTTCTTTAAATAGTCTTGGCAACAACAATGTTTTATGTTTATATGAAGACAAAGAAAATAATTTATGGATTGCAACAGATGGTGGTGGTCTTGATTTATATGATCGAGAGACCGGTAATTTCAAACATTTTAAGCATCAGGATGGCAATAAAAATACTATCGCAGGGAATAATGTTTTAAGTGTATTGGAAGACAGTTATCAAAATTTATGGATAGGTACTTATGATAATGGAATCACTGTTTTAAACCGAAAGAATAACACGTTCAAACAGTACAAAAATGATCCGGCAAATTCACACAGTTTGGGAGGCAATACAGCGTGGGTAATATATGAAGACAGAGAAAAAAATATTTGGATAGGAACACAAACCAATGGCTTAAATCTTTATGACAGGAAGAATGATTCGTTCATTCAATACAACCAGGATAAAGCCAATCTTAGTGGTAATAATGTTATATCAATTTATGAGGACAGCGATGGATTTATTTGGATTGGTACTGATAGAACAGGGCTTAACAGACTGGATAAAAAAACAAATAAGATTATTCAATTCTCGCATGATGATAATAAGAACAGTTTGAGCAATAATACAGTTAACTGTTTTTGTGAAGATGAAAACGGAAATCTATGGATAGGTACAAATAAAGGTTTGAATTGTTTAAACAGAAAAACAAATTCTTTCACGAGTTACGGAATTCAAAATGGCCTGCCTCATGAAAAAATATGCCGCATTTTGAAAGATGATAAAGGCAATTTATGGGTTAGCACAAGCAAGGGTCTTTCAAAGTTCAATCCTGAAAATAATACCTTCAAAAATTTTGGCGTTGCAGATGGTTTGCAGGGAAATGAATTTAAGCAAGCTTATTGCAAAAGCCGCTCAGGAGCTATGTATTTTGGTGGTATCAATGGGTTTAATGAATTCTTTCCTGATAATATCAAAGAATCCTCTTTTGATCCTCCTTGGTAATGACTAATTTCCGCGTTTTCAATAAATCAATTTCTGTTGCAAAAGAAAAAGATAATGCTTCACCATTAAAAAAAGATATTACTGAAACTAATTCCATTACCATTCCATATAGCAGTTCAGTAATTTCATTTGAATTTGCTTCTTTAAATTTTACGACTGCAGAAAGAAAGCAGTATGCTTATATGCTTGAAGGATTTGATAAGGAATGGAATTATGTAGGCATTAATCGCACAGCAACTTATACAAATCTCGACCCTGGAGAATATACTTTTAAAGTAAAGGGCTTAAATAATGAGGGGCAGTGGTCATCGCATATTCTAAACTTTCAATTAATTGTTACTCCTCCTTTTTGGTTAACATGGTGGTTTAAAGCTCTGGTAGTAGTATGCATTGTAAGTGGCACTATTGGTTTTTACAAATTTCGCATGCGAACCATTAAAGCGCAAAAAAGAATTTTAGAAAAGCAGGTACAAAAAAGAACGGAAGAATTAGCACGCTCAACAGAAGAAGAACGTAAAGCAAGATATGAAGCCGAAAAAGCCAGGCAGGATGCTGAAAAAGCCCACCACGAAGCAGAACGGGCAAACCGTGCTAAAAGTGTTTTTCTTGCTACTATGAGCCATGAGATTCGCACGCCTATGAATGGTGTAATAGGCATGGCAGATCTGCTGGTAGAAACCGAGTTGGATAGTGATCAAAAAACATACGCGGAAACAATAAAAAATTGCGGTGAGAATTTATTAAATATCATCAACGACATTTTGGATTTTTCTAAAATCGAATCAGGTAAAATGGAACTTGAGCAGGTTGATTTTGATCTGCGTACCTGCATTGAAGATGTGCTGGATGTATTTGCAGGTAAAGCTTCACAGGTAGGGTTAGATTTGGTTTACCAGATTGATTATAATGTTCCCTCTCAAATAGTGGGTGATAGTTTACGGTTGAAGCAAATATTGATGAACCTTGTTGGCAATGCAATTAAGTTTACAAAGCGAGGGGAAATATTTGTAAATGTTCAACTGGTGAAAACTTTGGAGAATGGTGAAGTGGAATTGTCTTTTGCAGTGAGAGATACCGGTATTGGTATTCCTGAAGATAAAACGAATGCTCTTTTTAAAGCTTTTTCACAGGTAGATTCTTCCACAACGCGTAAATATGGCGGCACCGGTTTAGGGCTGGTGATCTGTGCAAAACTGGTAGAACTTATGAGCGGGCATATTAAAGTAGAAAGTGTGGCAGGGCAGGGAAGTACTTTTACTTTCACTATAAAAACAAATCCCAGTGCTCAATCACTTCGCACTTATGTGCACAATAATCTTGCAACGTTAGAATATAAAAGGGTTTTGGTGATAGATGATAATGCTACTAATTTAAACATTCTGAAAACACAATTAGAACAATGGAAAATGATTCCTGTGCTGGCAAGTTCCGGTACACAAGCTCTTCAAATTTTATCTCAAAAAACAAACTTTGATCTTGTTCTTTCTGATATGCAGATGCCTCACATGGATGGTATAGAACTCGCATGGCAGATTAAACAATATTATCCAAATCTTCCCATTGTATTATTAAGTTCAGCAGGGGATGAAGGGCATAAATTATACCCCGCACTTTTTGCATCAGTAATAACGAAGCCTATTAAACAACATGTTTTATGCAAACACCTGCTCGAGCAAATAAGGCAAAAAAGCAAGGTTATTATTGAAGAGCAAAATGGGATGATCAAATTACCCGGTAATCTTTCTCAAAAATATCCACTCAAAATTCTTTTGACGGAAGATAATGTTACCAATCAATTTGTATCCGTCAAAATTTTGAACAAACTTGGTTACCATCCTGATGTGACTGACAACGGGTATAAAGCAATAGAAATGGCAAAAGAAAAACAATATGATGTGATTCTTATGGATGTGCGCATGCCTGAAATAGATGGGTTGGAAACCACAGGAATATTACGCAAAGAATTAAGTGAACAACCTGTAATAATTGCTGTTACTGCTAACGCAATGCAGGGTGATGAGCAGGAGTGTTTGCAAGCTGGCATGGATGATTATATAAGTAAACCAATAAAGCTTGATGAAATAGCAAACATGCTGGAAAAATGGGCAATAAAGAAACAAGAGAAAATAATGTGATAAATTTTTTATCTATCTGGCTGCATGATATATGGGGCCTGATTAAAAACTGCAGTTTGATAAAAATTAATAATGGAATTTGAATCAGCACTTACTGCCTTTTAGATAACACATAGCAATGAGATTTTTACGAACCAATATCTGTTTTCTTTTTTTAGTGACGCAAGTGCAACTTATTTCCTTGTTTGTTATTTCTCAAAAACAAAATTTAAAATTTGAGCATCTTACCACTTATGATGGTCTTGTTCGAATGCCTGAAACAGACGGACTTGAAGCTACTCAAATATTACGCAGCCAACTTATCTCACAACCAGTTATAATTGCTATGACAGCGAATGCTATGGAGGGCGATGAGGAAACATGTCTTGCTGCCGGAATGAATGATTATATAAGTAAAGCCCATACATTTTGAAAAATTAATGATTTTATTAAAGAAATGGGGCTTGTCAATTACTAACAAAGTGGTTTAAAGAAAGAGGGTAAATTTTTTTATAATCCTGTTCAGTTTTTTATAATAAAGTTTTTGTATTAATTGCGATAGCTGATTTTTTATTTTGCGAGTCTCATAAAAGTGCCATACTATGAAGCTATACGCTCGAAAGTCAGGCTCATAAAAAAACTACAAACTACAAACAACAAACTACAAACTCTTTCTCCTATTTTTGCGCTCCTGATATTTATCGGAATTAAAAAAAACACCATGTCAGTATTAGTAAATAAAAACTCCAGAATAATAGTACAGGGTTTTACAGGAACCGAAGGAACGTTTCATGCAGAGCAAATGATTGAGTACGGAACAAATGTGGTGGGAGGTGTGACACCGGGTAAAGGTGGCAGCACGCATCTTAACAAACCTGTATTTAATACTGTTGAAGATGCAGTGAAAAAAACAGGTGCTAATGTAAGTATCATTTTTGTGCCGCCTGCATTTGCAGCCGATGCAATCATGGAATCTGCTGATGCCGGTATTGCACTCGTAGTATGCATTACAGAAGGTATTCCCGTACAGGATATGGTGAAAGTGAAAAATTATTTACAGGAAAAACCTACGCGTTTAATAGGGCCCAATTGTCCCGGAGTGATTACTGCCGGAGAAGCAAAAGTTGGTATCATGCCGGGCTTTATTTTTAAACCGGGAAGAATTGGCGTGGTATCAAAATCTGGAACGCTTACTTATGAAGCAGCTGACCAGGTAGTGAAAGCTGGCTTAGGTATTAGTACAGCAATTGGTATTGGCGGTGATCCTATTATTGGTACTACCACTAAAGAAGCGGTTGAATTATTAATGAATGATCCGGATACTGACGGCATCATCATGATTGGTGAAATTGGTGGCAGCATGGAAGCTGAAGCCGCACGCTGGATAAACGATAATGCCCGACTTACGGGGTCACTCGGACAGGGTACAAAACCGGTTGTAGGTTTTATTGCCGGTCAAACGGCTCCTCCGGGTCGAAGAATGGGTCATGCTATAAGCATATTTAAACAAATAAATTCAAATGCTCTATCTTTATTAAGCAATAATTTTATATCAAACAAACTCAACTACAAACCGCAAACTCTAAAATGCCCGACAACCTTTTACATCAAATTGCCTTAACTCTTATTCCAAATATCGGTCCTGTACAAGCGAGAATACTTGTAGAACATTTTGGTGATGCAGAAAGCATTTTCAAAGCCAGCAGGAAAGAACTTAGCGTCATTGAAAATATTGGTGAAGTGCGTGCACATTCTATAAAAGCGTTTAAAGATTTTTCAGAAGCAGAAGAAGAAATAGAATTTAGTGAAAAGTATAAAATTCAAACACTTTTTATAACAGATAAAAATTATCCGCAGCGATTATTGAATTGTTACGATCCCCCCACATTACTTTATTATCGCGGTAACGCAGATTTAAATTCAGCAAAAATCATCAGCATTATCGGAACAAGAAATAATACTGACTATGGTAAATTTGTTACGGATAAATTGATTACTGACCTGCGCGAACAAAATGTTGTGATCGTTAGCGGGCTTGCATTTGGCATTGATGCTATTGCACACAAAGCAGCTTTGCAAAATAATTTACCAACTATTAGTGTTTTGGCGCATGGTATGGATACTATCTCCGTCTCAACATAAAAACCTTGCAAAAGATATTTTGCAAAACGGAGCTTTGTTAACCGAAATGCGTAAGAAAACAAAACCTGATAAACATAATTTTCCTAAACGAAATCGGATAGTTGCAGGAATTGCAGATGCGACAATTGTTGTAGAAACGGCAACAAAAGGCGGAAGCATGATCACTGCACAATTAGCCAATAATTATAATCGTGATGTATTTGCTTTTCCGGGAAAAACATCAGATACAAAAAGCATGGGGTGCAATTATTTAATCAAACAAAATTGTGCCATTTTGCTTACCGATGCGCAACAGCTTATTGAAACATTAGGATGGCAGCAAAAGAAATCAAAATCAAAAGCACAAAGAGAATTATTTATTGATTTTACTGCAGAGGAAAAAATAATTTTTGATATACTTTATGAAAAAGACGGAGTTCATATTGATGAATTATTTTTAAAAAGCGGGTTAAGCAGCAGTGCAGTTGCTGCTTCGATGTTAAACCTTGAATTACAAAATGTAATTGTGAGTTTACCAGGGAAAATATATAGGTTGCTATAGCTGAGGAGTCATGTTAAAAAGAAAAAATAAATTTTATTATAGAAAAGTTAAGTCTATTATTTTCGCTTTTGCAACTCGCAACTTACAACCTGTAACTTTCTCCAAAATTTGCCCCATATACATTTGTACCCCTATCTTTGCACATGGCAACACTAATTAATTCTCCACGAAATAAGACGAACAAATCAAGATTTTTTGGCGAAGGGCTCACCTTCGATGATGTATTATTATTACCTGCTTATAGCCAGGTATTACCACGGGAAGTAAATATTCAATCTCACCTGACAAAATCACTCACATTAAATGTGCCCATACTTTCAGCCGCAATGGATACAGTAACTGAAGCAGGTCTTGCTATTGCATTGGCACGTGAGGGCGGCCTAGGAATACTGCATAAAAACATGAGTATTGAAAAACAGGCAGAGCAGGTAAGAAAAGTAAAGCGCAGTGAAAGCGGATTGATAGTTGATCCCATTACCCTTCATGATGATGCTACTATTGGTGATGCTTTGCGCCTGATGAAAGAAAATAAAATTGGCGGCATTCCAATTGTAGATAACAACAATAAATTAGCAGGCATCCTTACCAATCGCGATCTCCGTTTTGAAACAGACAAACACAAGAAGGTGAAAGAAGTAATGACCAAAGAAAATCTTATTACTGCTCCTGAAGGAACTGATCTGAAAAAAGCAGAAAAAATTTTACACCAATATAAAATTGAAAAATTACCTGTTGTTAACAAGCATGGGAAACTTATTGGATTAATCACATACAGAGATATTTTACAAATACGCAATTTCCCCAATGCAGTTAAAGACAGTATGGGTCGCTTGGTTGTTGGGGCTGCACTTGGTATTACAAAAGATCTGCTTGACAGAGCCGCTGCTCTCCAAAAAGTCGGGGTTGATATCGTAACACTCGATAGTGCTCATGGTCATAGCAAAGGCGTATTGGGTGCGGTAAAAAATCTGAAAAAGAATTTTAAAAATCTCCAGGTAATAGCGGGAAATGTGGGAACGGCTCGAGGGGCAAAAGCTATGGCAGAAGCTGGTGCTGATGCCGTAAAAGTTGGTATTGGGCCCGGCTCCATTTGTACGACGCGTATTGTAACAGGGGCAGGTGTGCCTCAACTTACAGCAATAATGGAAACAGCAATAGCATTAGGGGAAAAACAAATTCCGCTAATTGCAGACGGGGGTATCCGTTATACTGGTGATATGGTAAAAGCATTGGCGGCCGGTGCGAATGTTGTGATGATGGGAAGTGTATTTGCCGGTGTGGAAGAAAGTCCTGGCGAAACCATTATTTATGAAGGTCGTAAGTTTAAATCATATCGTGGCATGGGCAGCATTGGTGCTATGCAACAAGGCAGTGGTGACCGGTATTTTCAGGATGTTGAAGATGATCTGAAAAAATTAGTTCCCGAAGGCATCGAAGGACGTGTTGCTTACAAGGGAAACTTAAGTGAAGTGATTGCCCAGTTTGTTGGAGGTCTTCGTTCAGGTATGGGCTATTGCGGTGCAAAAGATATAGATGCTTTGCAACAAGCAACTTTTGTAAAAATTACTAATGCCGGCATGCGCGAAAGTCATACACATGATGTGGAAATTACTAAAGAAGCTCCGCAGGAGGTAGGTTGAGTATATAAGCATGTAAGGTATATAAAGTAGAAAGAAAGTTTTTATCCACCCCGCTTAAGAGTAATTATTGAACTTACATTGTGTCGCGCTCTTCAACGTTTTGCACTTTATTTCATTACCTTATTGACTTTAAAATTGTTAGCGTTTTTGTTTTTGGAAATTGCTTAAAGATTTTTACAGATGAACATAACGACGCAATGTAAGCCCCCTATTCCTGCTTCTAGTGCAGAATATTTCAGAATGCACAAAAACAAAAAGCCTTTCAGAAAACTGAAAGGCTTTAATAAGAATGGCAGCTACCTACTCTCCCGCATTGTTGTGCAGTACCATCGGCCATGAGGGACTTAACTTCTCTGTTCGGAATGGGAAGAGGTGAACACCCTCGGAATAACCACCATAAAGAATTAAGTTGATTGGTTAATACGTTGATAGGTTGATTGGAAAAACCTTTCTACTATTCAACTTAGTCAACCTTTCAACTAAATAAGATACATATTGGAAAAGCTAATCATCAAGAAAAAAAATTAAAGCATACGGGTAATTAGTACTACTCGGCTTAGCTGTTACCAGCTTTACACCTGTAGCCTATCAACGTCATCGTCTTTGACGACCCTTAAAAGTAAACTCATCTTGTGGAAGGTTTCACGCTTAGATGCTTTCAGCGTTTATCCTGGCCGTACATAGCTACTCTGCATTGCACCTGGCGGCACAACAGATACACCAGCGGTACGTACGCTCCGGTCCTCTCGTACTAAGAGCATGTCCACTCAATTTACTAGCGCCCACCACAGATAGGGACCGAACTGTCTTGCGACGTTCTGAACCCAGTTCACGTGCCACTTTAATCGGCGAACAGCCGAACCCTTGGGACCTTCTCCAGCCCCAGGATGTGACGAACCGACATCGAGGTGCCAAACCTACCACCGGATCACTTTAGCCAGCTTTCGCTCCTGCTCGGCCTGTATGCCTCACAGTCAAGCACCCTTATACTAATGCGCTCTATGTACGATTACCAACCGTACTGAGGGTACCTTTGCAAGCCTCCGTTACTTTTTAGGAGGCGACCACCCCAGTCAAACTACCCACCATGCAATGTCTCCCGATAAATCGGGATTAGGTTCTAAGCAACAAAAGGTTGGTATTTCAACGTTGACTCCACCACCCCTGGCGAGGCAGCTTCGTAGTCTCCCAACTATCCTACACATTTGTTGCTCAAAATCAATGCAAAGTTGTAGTGAAGGTTCACGGGGTCTTTCCGTCCCGTGGCGGGTAACCGGCATCTTCACCGATACTACAATTTCACCGGGCTCGTGGAGGAGACAGTGTTCAACTCATTAGACCATTCGTGCA
>WNGA01026599.1_pt1 | contig 15392 bp, 11 predicted proteins | sample 5400061 | NCBI WGS metagenome assembly WNGA01 (sample SAMN13153366, study PRJNA577476) | soil metagenome | isolation source: 100 cm soil or saprolite under grassland replicate 2 | place: USA:California | collected 2016-06-15
ACGGACTTCACCTCCGTGTATTCTGCGATCCCCTCGTGGCCTCCCTCGCGCCCGAGGCCAGATTCCTTGAAGCCGCCGAACGGGATCTCGTGCGTGTAGCCGGTGGCGTAGTTGGCCCCGACGAGCCCGTACTCGAGCTGTTCGGCCACGCGGACGAGCCGGGCCATGTCGCGCGTGTAGAAATAGGCCGCCAGCCCGTACGTGGTTGCGTTCGCCCGCCGGATCACCTCTTCCTCGGTGTCGAAGACGAGGATCGGCGCCGCTGGCCCAAAAATCTCCTCCTGCGCGATCGCCATGTCGTCGGTCACGTCGACCAGTACCGCGGGCGCATAGAAGAATCCTTTGGCGTACGAATCGCCGTTCAGGTACCGGCCGCCAGCCACCAGCTTGGCGCCGTGCTTGACGGCGTCCTCGACCAGCGCGTGGACCTTGGCTCGCGTGTCCTCGTTGATCAGCGGACCGATCTGGGCGCCCGGCTCGAAGCCGGAGGCGACCTTCAAACGCCCGACCGCTTCGACGAACGCCGGAATGAAGCGATCGGCGATCCCGCGCTGGACGTAGATCCGGTTCGCGCAGATGCACGACTGCCCGCCGACGCGCAGGAACTTCATGGCCACCGCACCGTCGAGCGCCGCCTTGAAGTCGGCATCCTCGAACACGATGAACGGGGCGTTGCCGCCGAGCTCGAACGAGAGCCGCGTGACCTGCTTGGCCGCGGCTTCCATGATCCCCTTGCCCACATCCGTGGAACCGGTGAAGCCGATCTTGCGGATCAGCGGATGCGTGAGCAGCTCGGCGCCGACGAGCCGCGATCGGTTGGTCGTGAGCACGTTGAACACCCCGGGCGGCAACCCGGCGACCTCGGTGATGCGCGCGATGGCGAGCGCGGTGAGCGGCGTGGCCGAGGCCGGCTTGAGCACGACGGTGCAGCCGGCGGCCAGGGCCGGCGCGATCTTGCGCGTCACCATCGTCGCCGGGAAGTTCCACGGCGTCACGGCGGCGACGGGCCCGATCGGCTGGCGAAGCACCCAGTACCGCTTCCCGGGCTGGGGGGACGGGATCCACTCGCCGGCCACCCGGCGGGCCTCCTCGGCAAACCAGCCAAAGTAGCCGAGCGCGAACTGGACTTCTTTCTTCGCTTCCTCGTACGGCTTGCCGTTCTCGAGCGTCACGAGCCGCGCCAGCTCGTCCCGCCGCTCCTGCATGAGCGCCTGGATCTTCAGGAGGATGCTGCCGCGGTCCTTGGGCGCCAGCGAGGACCACTCTCGGAACGCCGCGTGCGCGGCCGTGACCGCGCGCTGGATCTCCGGCCCGGCGCCGTTCGCGATCCTCGCGACGACGGTGCCGTCGGCCGGGTTCGTGACATCGAAGGTGGCGCCGCCATCGGCGAGCACCCACTCGCCGTTGATGTACATGCGTTCGACGTCTGCCATCCGTGGTTCCTCCGTTTGGCTGGTGGGGTGTCGTCGCCCCGGCGAGGCGAGAGCCTACGCCAGCGCACCGTCGCACGCTAGACGCGCTGCGCCAAGCCGCGGAGGTGACGCGCAGTCAGCGCATCGAGCCCGAGCTCGCCTCGAGGTGGGTCACGAGCCAGCGCGCGGTGCGCAGGAGCTGCGCGTCGCGGTGCCGTGCACCGACGAGCTGGACGCCGAGCGGCAGGCCGTTGGCGCCCTGCATGAGCGGCACATTGAGCGCCGGCATTCCGCAGAGGGTCCACAGCGCACAGAAGGCCGGATCCCCTGTCGACTCGAGCCCTGCCGGTGCCGTACCGAAGGCGGGCGGCGTCAGGATGGCGTCGTAACGCTGCTCGAACAGCTCGATCAGACTCCCGTTGAGCTCGGGAATGCTGGCGCGGGCGCCGAGATAGTCCACGGCGCGGACCGCGCGGCCGTGCTCGATCCGCGAGCGCAGCGTGGGTGACAGCTTGTCGCGTCCCTTGTCCCACTCCCGGCGCAGGCTGATCGCCATCTCTGCGCCCCCGATGGCGCGCTGCCACTCGAGCACCTCGTCGGTCGCCACGACGAGCTCGATCTCTTCGATGCGACTGCCGAGATTGTCCACCAGCTCCTCGAACGCTTCGCGGGCGTCGCCGTCGACCCGATCCCAGAGCGACGTCTTCAAGAAGGCGAACATGGGCGCCAGTGGGGGCTCCTGGGCGACCACGGCACAATAGGGGACGCGGGCGCGCGGCCGCGAGTCCGGGTCCCGCTCGTCGTGAGCCGCGAGCTGCTCCAGCAGCAACGCGACGTCCTCGAGCGAGCGCGCGAACAGGCCGACGTGATCGAGCGTGCGCGAGAGCTGGAACATGCCGTGCCGCGGCACCAGGCCGTGCGTCGGCTTGAAGCCATAGACCCCGCAGTACGACGCCGGCCGGATCGTCGAGCCGGTGGTCTGGCTGCCGAGCGCCAGCGGCACCATGCCGGCGGCGACCGCCGCGGCCGACCCGCTCGACGACCCACCCGGCGTGTGCGCGGGATTGTGCGGGTTGCGCGTCTTGCCGGGCGTGCGGGTGGCGAACTCGGTCGTGACGGTCTTGCCCATGATGACCGCGCCCGCCCCACGCAGGAGCGCCACGACCGCCGCGTCGCGGGACGGCGTGCGGCCAGCGTGCAGGACCGAGCCGTTCTCGGTCGGCATGTCGGCGGTGTCGATGATGTCCTTGAGGCCGACGGGCACGCCGTGGAGCGGCCCGATGGGCTGCCCGGAGAGCCGGTGCTCGTCGGCGGCGCGCGCCTGGGCCAGCGCATGCTCGGGATCGAGAAACGCCCAGGCCTGGACCTGCCCGTCGACGTCACGCACCCGCGCCAGGCATGCCTCGACCAGCTGCACCGAGCTGATGACCCCGTCGCGGATCATCCCCGCCGCCTCTGCCGCCCCGAGCCAGTGCAGATTCGTCAGATCCATCGCGCCCCAGAGATTATCACCACAAGAGCTCGATCAACCGTGCTCGAGCGCGGGCTTCGCCCGCGCAATCCTGTTCTGGGGGAGGCTCGGAGGGGCCGTCGGCGAAGAGGAGGATCAGGACCCGCAAGGCCAGTTGTCTTCATCCCGCTCCCGGATCGCCCAACAGACTGAACGAGGGCGGCACTCCTGGCCATCAACACCGCTACTGCGGAGGAACGATCCGGCCCACGACGTGGGCACCGGGCTCAATACCGGGCGTCGGCCTGAGCACCACCGTCTCGGCCTGGTCCGGAATGATCCCGATCAGCGGCCGAATGGTGAAGCCGTGAGTCACCAGCACGAGCGTCCCCGCAGGGAGGCCGTGTCCATGCAGCGGCACACGGGTGAGGATACGATCCGGTCCACGCGCACGCCGTGGCTGCGGAAGGCCTCGCCCAGCGCCTTACCCTGTGCGCGTCCTTTGTCGTCGAGGTTCCGTTGCGTCTTGCAGTCGTCGAACCTGAAGCCGGGCGGGTCTCCACCGAAACCGGGCGGCGCGTTGCCATGGCGAATCACTGCAACGTGGCCGCCCTTGACGAGGGCTTCCCAGGCATCCTCGGCGGGCAAAGCGGGCGTGATATGGCTACGTTTTGATTACAGATGCCGACTGGCTGTGACCTGGTAGACGGGCTGGGTTGAGAAGGTGGGCGAGGTGCCCTTGTAAGGGACTACCTCCTACACACAATCAAGTCTCATCTTGGCCCACCTCGGTCAATGATGTTTCCCTCAGGGTCAGAGGTGGCGGAAGTCTCTGCGTCTGACACAGACGTGGACGGACTGGGAAGGATGATGCTCCGAGTGGAAGCACCTGCTGACTGAGAGCGCCACGGCCGGGGACGACGGGAGCGCCCCGGCCGCGACGAGGTGCGATCGATGTGGCGCGCTCCGCCGCTTCGAGGCCGAGCTCGCATTGTGTTCGGCCTGTGGCGCGCTGACCGCGCTCCCAGGCCGGCCGGTGCGGGAGCAGGAGCTGCAGCAGCGAGTCGATCGAGCACTTCGTCCGAAATCCGCGGAGTGTGGCGAGATCCACTGGGAAGGGGTCGGGCGGCGAGGCCCCGCGGTCGCTCGCAGGCCCACGGCCTCGCGGCCCCGGGTCGCGCGAAGTGGGCAGAGCCTACTTGACGCGCTGGAGTCCTCACGATATCGAGGCGCTATGAGCCGCTGGCGGATCGTCCTCGCGCTCCCTGCCGTGCTGGCGGTGGCCTGCTCGAGCGTCGGCGCTCCGTACCGGCAATACGAGATCCGGTTCGATGTTCCGGCGATGTCGCCGCTCGGCACGAGCCCGAGCGACAGCGAGCTCATCGACTCGATCGCCTGGCTGATGCGCCACCGGCTCGATCTGCCGTTCCCCCCGGACATCAAGGCCTACGTCTACGTCAACCAGGCGACGTTCGTCGACGGGCTCATCAAGATCGCGGGCGAGAAGGCCGACGAAGCGTGGGACCGTCGCTTCGCGTTCGGCGTCGCCACGGGCGCTGGCCTCTTCCTGCGTGGCGACTACCTGGCCCGGATGAACCTTGCGGGGCGGGCGTCTCTCTTCGCCCACGAGCTGACGCACGTGAGTCAGGGTAGGCTCCGAGAAGGCGGCCGGGGCCGACCCGCGCAGTGGATCCTCGAGGGCCATGCCGAATGGGTCAAGTTCAAGGTGGTCGACCTGCTCGGATATCGAGCCTACGCCGAGTCGCGCGACATCATGATGCGCGCCGCCCTCGGGTCGACGATCAAGTTCTTCCCCGACCTTCCGGCGCTCGCCAACAACGCGGCCTGGATCGAGGCGACGCGTCGGCTCGGCGCGATGGCGACCTACGGCCAGGCATTCCTGGCGGTCGACTGGCTCGTCGAGGAGTACGGCAGTGCGAAACTCCTGGAATTTCTCGGGCGCTTCGCGCTCGACGCCGATCCGCGAGAACACTGGCGGCAGGTTTTCCCGATTTCCTACCGCCAGTTCGCCGACGAGTTCCGTGCCCGGCTGGAGGGCCTGGGCCGGCCCACGCCGCCGGCAGGAGGGCCCCTTCGATGAGGATGGGGGACGAAGTCCCCCTTCGGGTCACTTCCCGTAGAGAAACTCCGGCAGCCAGAGGGTCATACCGGGCCAGATGTACATGAACGCGAGGCAGAGGCAGACGATGAGCATGTACGGCATCATCCCGGCGAAGATCTGGTTCAGCGTCACATGCTTGGGCGACACGCCCTTCAGGTAGAACGCCGACAAGATCGGGCAGAAGATCACGATGATCTCGGTCCACTCGAGCGGCCAGCCGAGCAGGAAGATGATCAGCTGCGCCGTGAACTGGAAGCCGAGCGGCGACAGGTTCATGGAGAGCACCCAGCGCTCGATCAGCCCCTGGCCGCCGTGCAGGGCGAACACGGCGGAGAACAGCGCCGAGCCGACGAAGAGCCAGCACACCATCGCCGTCGTCTTCGCCGTCAGGAACGTCGACTCTTTCACGTTGCGCCTGAGCTCCGGTGAGGTCCTGAGATACCAGAGCCCTGGCGCGACCGTGCCCAGGAGCGTCCCGCTGATCGACCCCGCCACGATGAGCGACGCGAAGTCCTCGCCCTCATACCATCCGAGCAGGATGCCGACGATCACGCCGACCAGACTCCACCACAGGACAGGACGCAGATACCGCGCCATCACGGCCAGGTACAATGCGCCGAGCGCGCCGATCGCGGCCGATTCGGTCGCGGTGCAGATGCCGAACAGGATCACCGCCAGCACGATGACGGTGAGGACGCCGAGCGGCACCACCGAGGCGCACAACTCTTTCAGGATCTCGAGCTGCTCACCATCCATCCGCCAGAAGTAGACGAGGAGCAGGAGCGCCGCGACCGCGGCCAGCCCCCAGAACCACGGATAGAAGTGCGCGGGAATGGTGCCCGCGGTCGACGTCGTCCGTTCCATGAACGAGGTCACTTCCTGCGGCGGCCCGTCGGGCTTGCCGGCGCTCTCGTCCGTGGCCTCGCCGGCCATGCCCACTTCCTGCGGCTTGTCCTCGGCTGGTACCGGTGCCGCGGCCGGAGGCGCCGTCGGTGCTGTCGCGGCGGTCGCGGGCTTCGCGGGCGCGGGCGCAGCCGCCTCCGGCGCGTTGTAGACGGTGACGTACCACCATGCCGAGCCGAATGTGCCGACCGTCAGGAGTACCGGCACCGACAGGATGAGCAGGCTCTTGGCGATCACGCCGTAGCCCGCCGGCGTCCCGCTCTCGGTGCGGGCCCCCCGCACGACGCCCGGGCGGAACGCGGCGGCGAGGAGGCCCGGGACGACGCTCCGGGACCCGCCCTGCACCCGCTGGAGATACTCCGGCACCGCGACGCGATACTGGTCGGGCGCGAGCTTGGGCGCGATCTTCGGGTTGATGATGGCCCAGCCGAGGATGTAGACGAGGTAGAGGAACGTCAGGAAGAAGCCCGGCAGCATCGCCGCGGCGTAGAGCTTGACGATCGACTGCCCGGCCACCGCGGCGTAGACGATGAGCATGACCGACGGCGGGATGAGGATGCCGAGCGTCCCGCCGGCGGTGATCGCGCCGGAGGCCAGCTTCACGTCATAGCCCGCGTTCAGCATCGGCCGCATCGCAATCACGCCCATGAGGACGACGACCGCCCCGACGATGCCGGAGGCGATACCCCAGAACGCACACACCAGCAGGGTGGTCACCGCCAGGGAGGCCGGCACGCGCCGGAACGCGAGCTGCACGCTGTGGAACATGCGGTCCACCAGCGCCGCCCGCTCCATGATGTAGCCCATGAACACGAACAACGGGATCGATAGCAGCGTGTCGTTCGTCATCACCCCGTACGTCCGCTGCACGATCAGGTCGAAGATCCGGTTGTCGTACCAGTGCTGGACGGGGTTCCAGAACGCGATGAAGCCGAAGACCATCCCGAGGCCCATCAGCGTGAACGCGGTCGGGAAGCCCATCATGATCGCGACCACGATGAGGCCGAGCATCGTGAGGCCGAGGTAGGGGTCGCTCACGGGGTCCGGCTCTGGCGTTCGGTCTCGTCCACCACGGTGCGGTGGCGGGCGGCCTCGTCGATCGCGTGCGCGCCTTCCATCGCCGCGCGGCGCGACTCCTCGTCCACGAACTCGCTGCGCCCGAGTTGCGTCTCGATGACGTCGATCTCCTCGACGTCCTCGAGTCGCGACGGCCAGGCGCCGGTGCGCAGACACACGACGCACCGGACGATTTCGGCCAGTCCCTGGAACATGACCAGCGCGCCCGCCAGGGGGATCACAGTCTTGAAGTGATAGACGGGCGGGCCCTCCGCGGTCACCGTCGAGTGCTCACCGATGCGCCAGGAGAGGGCGGCGTAATCGTACCCCGCGTAAATGAGCCCCAGGATACCCGGGATGAAGAACAGGAAGTAGAGGATCAGGTCGAGCGCCGCCTGACCGCGCGGCTTCAGGTAGATGTAGACGAAGTCGGCCCGGACGTGACCGGCGGCCGCCAGCGTGTACGCGCCGCACATCATGAACAGCGTGCCGTACAGCATGCTGTTGAAGTCGAAGATCCAGGCGGTCGGGGCGTTGAGGATGTAACGCTTGAAGACCTCGATGGAGACCACGAACGTCAGAGCCATGATCAGCCAGGCGAAGGCTTTGCCGCTCCAGTAGCTTGCCAGATCGATGGCGCGGATCAGACGCGGCGCGTTCATCGGCGGGGGAAAAAGGCCAGCCACCCGGCGAGCACCGGGTGGCCGGCCTGCTGAGGCTCGGTCACGGAGAGCCTAACTCTTCTTGGCCGCCGGCTTGCCGAAGTAGTGGTTATACGCCATGCGGCGGCTCACGTTGGTGTCGAGGTCCCACTTGACGGCCCGCGCGGCGAAGGCTTTCTGCGACCCGGCGATTTCCTTGAACATCGGGTTGTCCGACGACTTCTTGTCCGCGACGGTGTCATAGATCTCCAGCTGCTTCTGCAGGACGGACGGCGGCGTGATGAAGAACCGGACCTTGTCCTTGGTCTGCAGCTCGATGTAGTCCTTCGAGTAGCGGTCGATCGACTTCCACGACATGTCGGCCGAGGCGGCCTCGACCCCGTTCTCGATGATGGCCTTCATCTTGTCGGGCAGCGCGTCGAACTTCGTCTTGTTGAAGGTGATCTCGAGCTGCTCGGCATTCTGGTGATAGCTCTGCAGCATGCAGATCTTCGAGACGTCGGCAAACCCGAGGATGCGGTCGGACGTCGCGTTGTTGAACTCGGCGGCGTCGATGAGCCCGCGGTCCAGGGCCGGAACGATCTCGCCACCGGGCAGCGCGTTGACCGCCGCGCCCAGGCCCTGGAACACGTCGATCGAGATGCCGACCGTGCGGAACTTGAGCCCCTTGAAATCGTCGGGCTTCGTGATCTGCTTCTTGTACCAGCCGAGCGGCTGCGTGGCCATCGGGCCATAGGGGAAGGACACGACGTTCGCCCCGACGGAGGCGTAGAGCTTGTTGAGGAGTTGCTTGCCCCCGCCGTACTTGTGCCAGGAGAGCAGCATGTTGGCGTCCATGCCGTAGCCCGGACCCGAGCCCCAGAGGGCGAGCGCCGTCTGCTTGCCGTAGTGGTACACGAGCACGCCGTGGCCGCCGTCGAGCGTGCCCTTCGACACGGCGTCGAGCAGGCCGAACGCCGGCACCACCGCGCCCGCGGGCAGCACCTCGATCTTGAGATCGCCGCCCGTCATGTCGTTGACCTTCTTGGCGAAGTCCAGAGCGTACTCGTGGAAGATGTCCTTCTGCGGCCACGTGCTCTGCCAGCGCATCGAGATCGGACCCTGAGCTTTGGCGACCATCGGAAAGCCGAGCGTCGCGGCTGACCGTGTGCGAATCGCTCATGGAGCACCTCCTCCTGATCGGTGGCGTGAAGTGTTCGGCCGTGGCCGGTAGATCATCCGAGGACGGGGCGCCGGATCGCTTCGTGGTCGGACCACCGCCCCAAGCTATGCGAGCGGTGCAGGATCTGTCAACAAAGAAGCGCCTTGTCGCGCTCACGGGGCCCGCAGCGTCACCGACAGGCGGCTGCCGCCCCGGCGGATCGTCAGCCGGAGCGGCCCCTCGATGCTCGCGTCGGCCATGGCCTCACGCAGCGCCTCACGCGTCTCGACCGCCTGATCGTCCCGTTCCGCCGCGCTCCGCCGGATGACCCCGGAGATCGTGGGCGCGGCCGACCCGGCGGGCTCGGGCTCCCGCACGAGAAAACCGAATTCAGCCGCGATCCGTTCCCCGAGCACCGGGCGAGGCATCGCCGCGAGACGGACCTCGAGGCGCCGCCGCCCGTCGGTCCGAAGAACCGTCAACCGCACATCCTGCCCGGCGCCGGCCCCGCCGATCAGCCGCTGGAGGAGCCGGGTATCGGTCACGGGACGCTCTTCGAAGGCCACGACCAGGTCGCCGCTCTTGATCCCAGCCTTCTCGGCAGGCGTCCCCTCCATCACCTCGATGATGACCACGCCGAACCCCTCGCGGATCCCGTGCCGCTTCGCGATCTCGTCCATCTCCTGCTCGGACAGATCGCGGATCCGCACCCCCATCCACGCCCATTGCATCGCGCCCACTGCCGACGCCGCCACCGTCATCATCAGCAATGCCCCGAGAAACGCGCGGATCACTCGCGACCTTCGCGCAGCTGGTTCACGAGTTGCTCGAGTGCCTGGCCGAGGCGGTCGAGTCGGCGCGTGACGTCGAACGTCTCCAGCAACTCCTGGCGGAGATCGGCGTCGGGCACCACTGCCGCGGCAATCCGGTCGGCGATCACGCCGGGTAGCTGGCCCGCCAGGGCCGTATCCAGCAGATCGGCCGGACGATCCAGCGCGCGCAGCAGGCGGCCGCACGCGTCCCGGATGCGGGCGAGCGCGGCCGAGGCGTCCGTGGTCGGTGCGACGTCGTCGAGCCGCTGGGCCGTAACGATGCGGTAGAGGGTGTCGCTCGGCCGCTCGCTCTCGATGCGGACGCGCCACTCGCCCTTCACGAGAATGTTGTAGCGGCCCGTGGCCAGGCGCTCCCAGCTGACGATCTCGCCCGCTCCCGCCACCGCGTGCACGGCGGGCTTGCCGGCGTAGGCCGCCTCGAAACCCGGCCTGAGCCTCACGACCGCCAAGCGCCGGTCGCGCGCCAGCGCATCCATCACCATCGCCCGATAGCGGGCCTCGAAGACGTGCAACGGCAGGAGCGTGTGCGGAAAGAACGTGACGTCGGGCAGCGGGAAGATCGGCAGGGTCAGGGGCGGCACGGCGGTGCTCTTCCCTCGGCTCGGTCAACCGATCTTCGGCAGCGGCCGGAGCACGGCGAGCTCGTCGAGGCGCCGACGCACCGCCGCGGCCAGCTCGCGGAATGTGCCCGCCTGGGGCGAGTCGGGCCGGCGAAGGGTGATCGGTGTGCCCTCGTCGCCGGCGAGCCGGGTTTCCGGATCGAGGGGGACCTGTGCCAACAGCGGCACACCGTACTCCTCGGAGAGCCGCCGTCCGCCCCCTTCGCCGAAGATCGGGTAGCGCGTTCCGGTGTCGGGCGCGACGAAGTAGCTCATGTTCTCGACGATGCCGAGGATCGGCACGTTGAGTTTCTGGAACATCCCAATCGCCTTGCGCACGTCGAGCAGCGCGACCTCCTGCGGGGTCGTCACCATCACGACGCCCGAGAGCGGAATGATCTGCGAGAGCGAGAGCTGGGCGTCGCCGGTCCCGGGAGGCATGTCGAAGACGAGGTAATCCAGGGCGCCCCACATGACGTCCTTCAGCATCTGCTGGATGAAGGAGTGGATCATGGGGCCACGCCAGACGAGCGGCTCCCGGTCGTTCACGAGCAGCCCGATCGACATCATCTTCAGGCCGTGCACCTCGACCGGGATGATCCGGTTCTCGAACATGCCCGGGCGTCCGCGCGAGCCCAGCATGAGGGGAATGTCGGGGCCGTACACGTCGGAGTCGATGATGCCGACCGCCGCGCCGGACTGGCGCAGCGCGACCGCGAGGTTCACGCTGACCGTGGACTTGCCGACCCCTCCCTTGCCGGACGACACCGCGATCGTGTGCTTCACCTCGGGGATGAACTCCGCCGACCTCTGCGGGCCTTGCGCGTGGGCGTGAGCCGCCGGCTGCGCAGGCTGCCCCGGCCGCGCGCCCGGCATGCCCCCCATCTTGACCTGTACCTTCGAGACGCCCGGGACCCGGCCCACGGCTCGCGAGGCCATACTGTGCATGGTGGCCTTCGACGCCGGTGACTGGGTCGTGAAAGCAAGCGTGAACGTGACCTCCGAGTCGGCGATGGTCAGGTCGCGGATGAGACCGAGCGCGACGATGTCCTGTTGCTGCTCCGGATCCTTGACCCCTCGCAGCGCGTCGAGCACGGCCTGTTCGGTCACCATACCGGGACTATACAGGAGCCCTGGCCGCGTTCAACGGAAACAGGCCCGCCTGCACTGCGGTCTATCTATGCGCGAAACCTTGCGCTCTCGCCTTCGACCTGCTACAAAAAGCGGGTGATTCCTCCAGACGAATTCCGCCGTGTCCTCGGCCATTTCGCCACGGGCGTCACCGTCATCACCGTCTGCGATAAGGACGGCCGCCCGACGGGGCTCACCGCGAGCGCGTTCACGTCGGTGTCGCTCGAGCCACCGCTCGTCCTGGTATGCGTGGACCACAAGGCGCAAAGCTACCCCGCGCTGGTCGGGGGCAAGATGTTCGCCGTCAACATCCTGGGGCTCGAGCAGGAGGCCGTGTCGCGCCGGTTCGCCACCACGAAGATCGACAACAAGTTCGACGGCGTGGCGTTCACGCTGAGCCCGCTCGGCCTGCCGCTCATCGACAACTCGCTCGCCCAGCTCGAGTGCGCGACGGTCAACGTCCACCTCGAAGGCGACCACACGATCTTAGTCGGACGCGTGGAGCGCTCCCGCTCGGGCGATGGCGCTCCGCTCGTCTACTATCGCGGCCGGTACGACCGCCTCTCCGGACCGACGCTATGACGCCGATTCCGCTGTCCCGCCCGCCGGTCGACGATGAGATCAAGCAAGCCGTGCTGGCGGCGATCGACTCGCGCCAGTACGTCCTGGGTCCGCAGTGCCGGCAGCTCGAAGCCGAGCTGGCGGCCGCTACCGGCGTGAAGCACGCCGTGCTGACGAGCTCGGCGACCGCCGCGCTCTGGCTGACGTTGCGCGCGCTCGGCGTGAAGGCCGGCGACGAGATCCTGGTGCCCTCGCACACGGCGTTCCCCACGGTCGAGGCGATCTGCCTCGCGGAGGCGACGCCCGTGTTCGTGGACGCGGACGAGTTCTACACCCTCGATCCGGCCGACGCCGAAGCGAAGGCGACGCCGCGGACGGTCGGGATCGTGCCCGTGCACCTGTACGGCCAGCCGGTGGACCTGACGGCCGTCCAGGACCTCGTCTCGCGCCTCGGCCTCTGGCTTCTCGAGGACTGCGCCCAGGCGCAAGGCGCCGAGTGGAACGGGCAACAGGTCGGAAGCTTCGGCCGCGCCGCGGTCTTCTCCTTTTACCCGTCGAAGAATCTGCCCGGCATGGGCGACGGCGGTGCCGTCCTCACCAGTGACGACGAGGTCGTGGCCCGTTGCCGCCGGCTGCGGGACCACGGTCGAGTCGACCGGAACGTGCACGCGGAGATCGGCTTCAACCTGCGCTTCAACGAGCTGCAGGCCGCGGCGCTGCGGGTGCTGTTGCGGCGGCTCGACGCGATGAACGGCCGCCGGCGCGTTCTCGCGGAGCGTTACGCCCGTGGGCTCGCCGGGCTGCCGCTGGTCCTGCCCGGCGAGCGCGCCCGGGCCCGCCACGTGTACCACCTCTTCGTGGTGCGCACGCCGCGGCGCGCGGCGCTGGCCGCCTTCCTGAAGGAGCGCGGGATCCAGACCGGCATCCACTATCCGGTCCCGACCCACCGGCAGCCCGCGATCGAGCGGTTCGCGCCGGCGCCGCTGGCGCGGACGGAGCGGCTCGTCGAGGAGATCCTCACGCTGCCGATGTCGGCCGACCACGAGGACGCGGAGATCGATCGGGTGATCGCGGCGGTGCGCGAGTTCTTCGAGGCGCGATGACGGTGCGAGCGGCGTCATGAGCGTTCCGACCGCGCTCTACTGGCGTCTGTTCGTCTATCTCAGGCCCCACGTGCCGATGCTGCTTCTCGGCACGGCGCTCGCGGTCGTGGTCGCCGCGATGGAGGGCGCGATCGCGTGGCTCGTGAAGCCCGCCATGGACGATGTCTTCATCCGCCGCGACGAGGCGATGCTGAAGATCATCCCGCTGCTGTTCCTCGCCGCGTACGTATGCAAGGCCGTGGGCCGCTACGGTTACTCCTACTTGATGGCGGCGGCCGGCGAGCGCGTGATCGCGGCGATTCGCCGGGACCTCTACACCCACATCCAGCGGATGTCGCTGTCGTTCTTCACCAGCCGCCACTCGGCGGAGCTGGCGTCGCGGATCGTGACCGACGTGAACCGGCTGGCGCGCCTCTCGTCGACGGTCATGGTGATGACGATCCGGAACGTCGTGATGGTGGTCGTGCTCGCCGCGGTCATGTTCGTCCGGGACTGGCGGCTGGCCCTGATCGCGCTCGTGGTCTTCCCGTTCGTCGGGTTGGCGGTACGGACGATCGGACGCAAGCTCTATCGGATCAACAAGCGGTCGCAGCGGAAGATCGCCGAGCTGAACGTGCTCCTGCACGAGGTGCTCTCGGGGACGAAGATCGTCAAGGCGTTCGGGCGCGAGGCGCACGAGGTGGAGCGATTCGACCGCGTCAACCGCGGGTTGCTGACTCTGGCCCTGAAGGACCACCGCACCGATCAGCTCACGGAACCGCTCATGGAGGTGCTGACCGCCTTCGGCATCATGGGCGCCCTCTGGTACGGCGGCCACCAGGTCATCGTCGGCGCGATCACGCCCGGCGATTTCTTCTCGTTCACCGCCGCGGTGGCCCTGCTCTACGGGCCCGTCCGGCAGCTCTCGCGGATCGTCAACACCGTCCAGCAGTCGACCGCGTCCGTCGAGCGTGTCTTCGAGATCCTCGACCTGCCGCCGGCGATCGCCGACGCTGCCGACGCCATCGCGCTCGACGCGTTCCGCCACGCGATCGTCTTCGAGCAGGTCGGCTTCCGGCACCTGGATGCCGAGGACCTCACGCTGCGCAGCGTCTCGCTGACGATCGACCGGGGTGAAGTCGTCGCGTTCGTCGGCATGAGCGGCGCCGGCAAGTCGACCCTCATGGATCTCCTGCCGCGCTTCCACGACGTCAGCGCCGGGCGGATCACGATCGACGGCCACGATCTCCGCGACGTCACGCAGGCCTCGCTCCGCGCCCTGATCGGCCTCGTCACCCAGGAGACGTTCCTCTTCAGCGACTCGATTCTGTACAACATCGCGTACGGACGCCCGGGCGCGCCCTTCGAGGACGTCGCCCGCGCCGCCCGTCAGGCGCACGCCGAGGAGTTCATCGTCGCGTGCCCCGAGGGCTATCAGACGCTGGTGGGCGAGCGGGGCGTGCGGCTCTCCGGCGGCCAGCGCCAGCGCATCGCCATCGCCCGCGCCTTCCTGAAAAACCCGCCGATCCTCATCCTCGACGAGGCGACCTCGGACCTGGACGCGGAGAGCGAGTTCATGATCCAGCAGGCCCTCGCCGAGCTGATGCGTGGCCGCACCGTGCTGGTCATCGCCCACCGGCTGGCGACGGTACGGAACGCCGACCGCATCGTCGTCGTGCACGAGGGCGGCATCGCGGAGGTCGGACGCCACGACGAGCTGCTCGCGCGCGACGGCCTCTATCGCCGACTCTATGCGCTCCAGATGGAAGGAGTCAGCACATGAACACCGTCGTCGGAAGCGGCCGGTACACCTACCAGGTCGATGACGACTGGGCCAAGCTGCCGGCCGGTTGGGCGATGCCCGCGGCGGCCGTGACGGTCGACTCGCGCGATCGTGTCTACTGCTTCAACCGCACGCCCGACCACCCGATCGTCGTCTTCGACCGCGAGGGGAACTATCTCTCGTCCTGGGGTGCCGGGCTTTTCGCCTTTCCCCACACGATCCGCGTCGACGAGCACGACAACCTCTGGATCGTGGACCGCGATCACGGGCAGATGCTGCTCTATACCAGCGACGGAACGCTGCTCCGGACGATCGGCACGCGAGGCCATCGCTCGGACACCGGTGTGGATCCGAGGGATTTCAACTCGAGTGCCTACCGGAACGTCACGCACGGCGGCGGCCCCTTCAACCTGCCGACGGACATCGCTCTGACGCCGTCCGGCGAGATGTTCATGACCGACGGCTACGGCAACGCCCGGGTGCACAAGTTCGCCGCCGACGGCACCTATCTCTTTTCCTGGGGCGAGCCGGGCACGGGCCCGGGGCAGTTCAGCCTGCCGCACGGGGTGTGGATCGACACCCGGGGGCGCGTCCTGGTGTGCGACCGGGAGAACGACCGCGTGCAGGTGTTCGACCAGGCGGGCAAGTTCCTCCACG
>WNGA01015371.1_pt1 | contig 15388 bp, 15 predicted proteins | sample 5400061 | NCBI WGS metagenome assembly WNGA01 (sample SAMN13153366, study PRJNA577476) | soil metagenome | isolation source: 100 cm soil or saprolite under grassland replicate 2 | place: USA:California | collected 2016-06-15
GACTTCTCCGCCTCGCTGCCGTCGGGGTTGAAAATGCGCAGGCCGAAATCCGCGCGGCGACTCGGCACCAGCAGGAGGATGCCGTCGGAGCCGACGCCCCAGTTCCGGTCGCAGATGCGGCCGATCGCGTCAGTCGAGAACGGCCGAGAGAGGTCGGCCTCATCGATGACGATGTAGTCGTTGCCGAGCCCGTGCCCCTTCGCGAAGGGAATCATGGCCGTGGCAGCTCGATGCGGCGTCCGGTGGCCGCCGACATGAGGCTGGCGACCTCGGCGCAGACGGCGCGGACCCGCACGGGGCGGCCCCGGCGTCGCGGGCCTTCCCAGTGCGTGAGGTGGAGCACCGCGCCGACCGGGTGCGAGCCCATTCTCAAGAACGCCCCTCCGCGGCGAACCGGGCCCCGACGATGCCGATCCGAAGGGGGCTCATGCGAAACGCACCTTGAGCCAGTCACGCATCCGCTCGCGCGGTCCGCGGACGTCACACGGGAGCCGCCGGCGGTACTTCTCGGCGAAGCGCGCGAGCGCCGAGTCGCGAAGGGCGAGGTCGGCCCGCTCCCGCCGGGTCACGTGCGAAGTCGCGCGTCCGCGTCCGGCCGCCCTGGTGGCGGAACGGCGCGTGGACGACGAGGCATCGCCGCTCGCCCTCCAGCACGGCGAGCGAGAGGTCACGATCGTGGCCGTGGTAGAAGCCGTAGCCTTCGTCGAAGCCGCCGATCGAGTCGAGGAGGCGGCGCGAGAGACACATGCAGACCGAGTCGACGAAGGCCACATCCTCCCACGGGGCCCTGACGGTCGGCCGCGGGAGCAGGCTGTGGACGATCGTGCGGCCCACGGCCCGTCCGTCGGCCCGCAGCCGCTTGGCGCCGTAGAGGCCAGCGAGCCCGGCGCCGGGCTCGGCGAGCGCCCCGAGGAGCCGCGACAGCCACGTCGGCTCCAGCATCTCCGTGTCGTTGTGCAGGAAGCACACGAACTCGGTGTCGGCGAGCCGCCAGGCGCGGTTGAGCGCCGCGATCACGCCATCGTTGCCCGGGCTCCGCGCGAAGGTCAGCGGATACTCGTGCGGAAAGCGCTGGAAGAACTCCGGCGTGCCGTCGGTCGAGCCGTTGTCCATGACGATCAGCCGGAACGGCTCGGTCGTGGTCCCGAGACTCTCGAGGCAGGCTCGCGTCTCCTCGAGCCCGTTGTAGACGCACATCACGAGGCTCACGCGCGACGAGGCGCGCACAGCCTCCCTAGCGCCGGTCGATAGGGACGTATGTGGCGTGCGTCGGACCCGTGTACTCCGCACGAGGTCGGATCAGCCGGTTGTTCGCGTGCTGCTCCATGACGTGGGCCGCCCACCCGACGACCCGGCTCATCGCGAAAATCGGCGTGAACTGGTCGGTCGGGATCCCCATCGAGGCGTACGCGGCCCCGGAGTAGAGGTCGACGTTCGGGAAGATGCGTTTCTGCTCGCCGACGACCCGCACGACCGTGTCCAGGATCTCGACGGAGCTCGTATTCCCGGCTTGCTTGCCGAGCTCCTCCGCCAGCCGGCGCAGGTGCTTCGCGCGCGGATCTTCCACGCGGTAGACCCGGTGGCCGAAGCCCATGACGCGCCCATGATCGGCGAGCGTTTTCCGGATCCACGCCTCGGCGTTCGCCGGCGACTTGATCTTCTGGACCATCAGCATCACCTGCTCGTTGGCCCCGCCGTGGAGCGGTCCCTTGAGCGCGCCGATCGCCGAGACGATCGACGAGTGCAGATCGGACATGGTCGCCGCCGTCACGCGAGCGGCGAAGGTCGAGGCGTTGAACTCGTGGTCGGCGTGGAGGATCAGCGCCACGTCGAACGTCTTCACCGCGAGCGGGGTCGGCTTGGTGCCGCTCATCATGTAGAGAAAGTTCGCGGCGAGACTGAGCTTCGGGTTTGGCGCCACCGGCGCCTTGCCGCGGCGGATCCGCTCCCACGCGGCCACGAGCGTCGGCATCTGGGCCGTCAGCCGAAGGGCCTTGCGCGCGGTGGCGTCCTTGGAGTTGTCGGCGGCATCCGGATCGTAGGCCGACAGCGCCGACACCCCGGTGCGCAGGACCTCCATCGGGGTCGTCTTCTTGGGCAGCGCCTTCAAGAGCGAGACGAGTCCCGGCGGCAGGCGCCGGTTCGCGGTGGCGCCCAGGGCCTTCGTGTGCGCGACGAGCTCCTTCTTGCTCGGGAGCCCGCCGTGCCACAGCAGGAAGATCACTTCCTCGAAGGACGAATGCTCGACGAGGTCGTTGACGTCGTAGCCACGGTAGACGAGCCGGCCTTCACGCCCGTCGATGAAACAGATGTCCGACGTCGATACGACGATGTCCTCGAGACCGCCTCGGCTTCCGCTTCCCATGGGGCTTCCCTCGTCGAAGGTGTGGTGAAACCGGTTTGCTTTTATCATACGTCCGCTGATGCTTCAAGGCACCTTCACGCGCGTGAGCGAGTTCTACGACCACCATCCGATCACCGAGACGCGGGTGCTGGCGGCCCTCGCCCGGTCCGGGCTCGGTCGGTCGGGTTCTCTGATCGCCGACGACATCTTCGAGTTCGACCAGGACCACTACGGGGGCCTCGCCGCCGTGGACATCCTGGCGCGTCGGGCCGGGGTCGGTGCCACGAGCCGGGTCCTGGACGTCTGCGCGGGCCTCGGGGGGCCCGCCCGGTTCCTCGCGAGCCGCCGGGGCTCGGCCGTCGTCGCGCTCGAGCTCCACGCAGGGCGTGCGGCCGGGGCTGCTCGGCTCAACCGCCTCGTCCACGCGACCGGGGTGACGGTCGTCCGTGGGGACGCGACCGCCCTCCCCTTCGACCGAGGCACCTTCGACGCCTGCCTGAGCCAGGAGGCGCTGTTGCACGTTGCCGACAAGCCGGTGGTTCTGGCGGAGTGCCACCGCGTGCTGGCTCGAGGTGGACGGATCGCGTTCAGCGACTGGATCGCCTACCCGAGCCTCGGCGACCGGGAGCGGGAGCGGCTCTGGGAGTGGATGGCCGCCACGACGCTCCAGACGCTTGACCGCTATTGCGCCCTGCTCGGTCGGGCCGGCTTCACGGCGGTCGAGGCGGAGGACCTGTCAGCGGAGTGGCGACCGATCGTGAGAAAGCGGCTCGAGCTGCACCGCGCCCTCCGCGCTGGCGGGGTCGCCCGGTTGGGCGAACAGCGATACATGGAATACGATCAGCTTCACGCCTTCTTCGTACGGCTGGTGGAGGACGGAAAGCTCGGCGGTGGGCGTTTCACCGCGACTCGCTGAAGGGGTGGTCTAGCGACGGAATCGCTTCAAGAGATCCTGGATCCCGCCTTCGATCTTCTCCCGGCTGACGTCGCCGCCGATCGAGGCCGGGTCCACCCTGATCGACGGCGACGCGGCGTTCCCGCTGAGCTTGGCCCGCACCTCACCGCGCCCGTAGTTCACGCGCAGGTCGAGGTTCATGCGCCCGGTGGCGAGACCATAGTCGCCGGCCACGCCGACTTTCATGGCCCGGCTCGAGTACAAGAGATCGCGCGTGGTGACGACCCCGCTCGTGATCTGGTAGGTGCCGGTGATGGAGTCGAAGTCGGTGGGCGACGATGTCAACGCCGTCGGCACATCGGCCGCGAGCGCCGACGAGACCGCGCCGACGATCTGCGTGAGCGTGCCGATGAGTGCGAGCGCCTGAGGCCCGACTACCTTGCCGGGTCCGAGCCGGAGCTGACCCGAGCCCCCGAGCGTGTTCAACAGGTCCTTCGCGCTCGCGGAGAAGGCGCCGGTGAGGTCGAGCGGTCCGGCGACCGCGTAGCCCTGGCAGATAAAGTCGACCAGGATCTTCTCGACCGGCAGCGCTTTGATGGCCAGGTCGCCGAGCTGCACGTGCACGCCGCGGTCGAGCGTCGCGGTCAGGTTGGTGCTGATCGTTCCGCTGCCAATGGACGTCGTGGTGGGGCGGCTCTGAAACCGACCGTCCCACGACGCGCCCGCCAGCTTCAGCGGGCCGAGCGAGAGAGTGCGTCGCTTGGGTTCCGGACACGCGGCGTTCGTCTGGGTCACTCTCGGACTCGCCAGCTCCACGTTCCCCGAGACCCTGGGCGTCCCCAATGTCCCGCCGAGGGCAAGGTCCCCCTTGATCGGCCCGGCGATCGCCGGGGTCGAGCCGGCGGCGGCAGCGACGAGCTGCTCGATGTCCTTTCCCTCGATGCTCACCCGGGCCCGGACAGGCGCATCGAGCACCGCCTTGGCGCCGTTGAGCGCCACCATCCCGTCCGCGAGCTTGACGGTTAGATCACCCGGCTTCACGCGGAGCGCGCCTTTGAAGTTGAGCTGGGGCCCTTGACTGGTCAGCGTGAGGTCGAGGTCTTCGACGCGGTACGGAGTCGCCGCCTCCCCTCTCCCGCGTACGACGTACGTGAGGACACCCCGGTCGATCTTCACTTGAGATACGACCGCGGCCGCCACGCCGCCCGTGCCGCCGCCGCTTCGTCCCGGCCGCGACGCGTTCCGGGACTCGGACGGAGGCGCGAGACTCGCGACATTCAGGCGACCGTCCGCGCTCCGGATGAGCCCGATACGCGGGCGCTCGAGCGTGATGTCGCCGAACTCGACGCGGCCGCCGAGAAGTGGGCGGAGCTTGAGCTGGATCCGGCCGGTCTCGAGCGTGATGAACGGTGTGGTGCCGAACTCTGGGTCCTCGGCGACCTCGAGCTTATGCAGCTCGACCGCCGGCAGCGGGAACAGCGCGACGGACAGCGACTCGAACTTCACCGGCCGCCCGATCGCCTGCGCGGCGCTGCCGGCGATCATCGCCTGGACGCGCGGAGTGTTGACGAGCCGGGGGAGCGCGATCGCCGCTACGACCAGCAGCAGGACGACGACCGCCGCGATCCCGACGAGCCACTTCAAGGCGCGCTTCAACGCGCACCTCCAGAGCGATTACGCGGTCTGGATCGCCGACAGCCGCCAGGGCTTCGGGCCGACCGGACGCGTGAAGGTCCAATACTCCTCGATGTCCACCGGCGTCGCCGATCCCTCCACTACCGCGCCGGTTGCATCGTCGACCGTGTAGTCGACCATCGAGACGGTGAAGTACACCGTTGCCCAGTCCTGGCCGCTCTCCTGCCAGGCCTCGGTCAACTCGCTGCGCCCGATCCGGACCCGTTCGATCCGGTTCGTCCGCCGCGCGCCGCGGAGTTGATCGCACTGCGCCTGCAGACGGGCGAACTCCTGCGGCGTCAGCCGGTCTTGCACTCCGCTCAGGTCGCGCTTGACGATTCCGCCCTGGACGTCGATGAACGTTCCCTTCGCCCAGTCGGCGAATCCGATCGGATCGAAGCTCGCGTCCATTCCGCGGATGTGTCCGATCCCGCGATCGAGATCCGTCTCGCTCGGCGGCGCCTCCAGCGTCGCACCGCCGCCTCCCGCCGACCAGCTCTGTCCCCCTGAGCTATACGAGCTGGCGCCACCGGCACCAGCGTAGGCCGGCTCGGGCCGAGCCGCCTGGCGGCCACGGAGCATCCGGAACAGGAAGAAGACCGCACCACCGATCAGCAGGATCTCGAGGAGTCCGAGACCACCGCCCAAGCCGCCGCCCTCGCCTCCGAACAGCATGGAACCCAAAAGCCCGCCCAGGGCGAAGCCGGCGAGGCCTCCCATCAGGCCGCCGAACATGCCCGGCCGCTGCATGGGCTGCTGGGGCGAGGAGGGCGGTGGCGTCGTCACCGGCGAGGGGCTCGACGGGCTGGACGGCGTGGTCGGAGACGAGTATGAGCGGGAGCCGCGGCTTCCGCCGCTCCCGGCGCGCGCCCACACGGTCGCGCTGTCGAGCAGCAGGAGCGAGGCGATCGAAAGTCCTACTATGAGCAGGAGAGCTCTTGGTCGCATGGTTACCTCCGAGGCCATTCTATCGCGGCCCGTTGGCGGAGTTCCTTTTTCAGGATCTTGCCCGTCGGGTTCTTCGGTAGCGCGCTGACGAACTCGATCGTTTCCGGCACCTTGTACGACGCGATCGCGTCCCGACAGAGCGTCTGCAGCGCCTCGGCCGTGACACGTTTTGACTCATGGAGCACGACGAACGCTTTCACCGCCTCGGGAACACCTTGAATCCGGACACGTTGGAGACCTCCAGGTGCTGCGCGATGTTCACGGAATGAGGAGCACTTTCCCCGTCGTCTTCCGCCCCTCGAGCGCCCGGTGCGCTTCGGACGCGTCCTTCAGCGGGAACTCGAACTCCGTGCGCAACTTGAGCTTGCCGTCCCGGATCCAGCCGAGCAGCTCGCCCGATCGCTGGAGGAGCTCGGCGCGCGTGATGATGTGGTGGTTGAGGCTCGGGCGCGTCAGAAAGAGCGAACCCTTGGCGTTGAGCGTCTGCGGGTCGAAGGGGCCGATGGGGCCGCTCGACTGACCGTAGAGCGCCATCATCCCTCGCGGCGCCAGGCAGTTGAACCCCTTGTCGAACGTCGTCTGGCCGACCGAGTCGTAGACGACCTGGATGCCCTTGCCGTCGGTGAGCCGCTTCACCTCGGCCTCGAAGTCCTGCGTCGTGTAGAGAATGACGTCGGAGGCGCCCGCCTCGCGCGCGAGCTTTGCCTTGTCCTCGGTGGAGACCGTACCGATGACGCGAGCACCCCGCATCTTCGCGATCTGACAGAGGAGTAACCCGACGCCACCGGCCGCCGCGTGCACAAGACAGGTGTCCCCGCTCTTGAGCGGATACGTCGAGCAGGCGAGATAGTGCGCCGTCAAGCCCTGCAGCATCGCCGCCGCGCCCTGACGAGTGCTGAGGCCGGTCGGCAGATTCACGAGGCGCGCGGACGGCACGACGGCATACTGCGCGTACGCGCCGGGCACACCCGTATAGGCGACCTTGTCGCCGACTTTCACCTCGGTCACGTTCGGGCCGATTGCCGTGACGGTGCCACCGGCCTCCAGACCCAGCGTCAACGGCAGCGCGAGCTTGTACTGGCCTGAGCGCTGGTAGACGTCGACGTAGTTGATACCGGCGGCGTCGACCTTCACCGTGGCCTCGCCGGCCTTGGGCGTGGGTTCGGGCACCTCCTCGTAACGCATGACGTCAGGCCCGCCGGGCGTGTTGACGCGGATCGCTTTCATGAGGTCACCCTCCGTGAGGTTTCGGCTCGATGCGGGCGGATTATAGCATCGGCGCGCCCGCATCTCGGCCGAGGCTCCCGCGGAGCCAGTGGTACACGGCATAGGACTCGAGCGCGAACGGCGGGAAGCCGAGGTAGCCGAGCACCGGCATCTCGAAAATCTTGATGTCGCCGAGGTACGGGACAGCGTACGTCCATCGCGTCGTCGCCCAATAGTTCCAGAGCTCCCAGAGCACGCCGCAGATCGCACCGCTGGCGAGGAGCGCCAACAGGCGCGATGCGTCCCCGGTGGCGATGTCGGCGAGCCACGACGGCCGGCCGCGACGGCAGTTCAGGGGCTCGAGCAGGAGCGCCCAGCCGACCCAGACGAGCGGAACGAGCCACGCCGACACGACGGCGAGCGGCAGGGTGACGCTCACCGCCCCCGTGACGACGGCGAGACGGAACGCTCGCGGCGACGGGCGCCAGGGGCCAACGCGGGCGCCGCTGAACACGGTAGCGCGGAGAGCGGCCGCCGTGAGAAACAGCGCGGGAAAGATCGTCGCGAAGGACCAGTCGTAGCCGACGCGTCGAAGGAAGAGATTTGGCTCGAGGCCGTGGTACCGCCACCAGAGACCTGCCGCGTCCGCGCCGCCGCGCCAGAACCGCGGTGCATTGTAGAGCTCGAAGAGCCACCAGCAGCCGATGGACGCGAGCGCCACGAGGACGCCTTCGACGCGGTCGGTCGTGAGGTAAGAGCGCCCGGTGAAACGGGCCGCCAGCGCGTCGACGAACAGGACGTAGCCCGTCCAGACGATCGGCGTGAACCATCCGGCGACTGTCGGGTCACGGGCCACGAGGAGTATCTCCGCGACACCCACGATGCCCAGGCCCGCCCAGCCGTGCGCCCGCATGCTCGGCCGCTACCCCGGCGCCGCGCCCGCCGTCACCGCATCGACGCGAGGTCGATCGTGAAGCGGCTGACGTCCCGGCCGTCCGCGTCGCGGATGACCAGGAGCAGGCGCGCCTTCTCCGTCATGTCCTTGGTCGGGAACCGGTAGACGCAGCGCGCGAGGTACCCTCCGCCGTCCGTGCGCAGGGCGGTGCGCTCGTTCTGGACGAAGGCCGGCTCGATTGCCCGGTCGTCCAGGAGGATGCGCGGCGCGTAGAAGCGCGCGAAGTCCTCCCGGGGACCGCGCAGCTGCGCCCAGATCACCAGCCGGTCCTGCTGGCTGCGCAGAAGCTTCTCCGGCTCATCGTCCTTCAGCCGCTCGTTCTTGAAGGCGGCGTGCCGGGCCGCGAGGACGAGCCGATGGAACGGCGTCATCACGGTGAGGCTGTCGCCCGAGGAGCTCGCCACGCGCCACTCGGCATCGAACGATTCTGATGTGACCGAGCGGACGCCCACTCGGACGGCGTCGCTACGCTCCTCCTGGCCCAGCGTGAACGATGCGGCGACCACCACCCGAGGACCGGCCAGCAGCAGGGCGAGGAGCGACGCGACCGTGAGGGCGCTCACTTGATCTCACCGACGATGACAAGGTTGAAGGCCGCGGGGGGAAAGTACTTGGCCGCGACCCGCTGGACGTCGCGGGCGGTCACCCGCGCGATCCGTTCCTTGTAGCGATCGGCGTAGTCGAGCCCCAGTCCCTGGTCCTCGACCGCGACGAGGAAGTCGGCCACCTTGCCGGACGTGTCGAGTCGGAACGGAAAGCTTCCGACCAGGTATTGCTTGGCGAGCGCGAGCTCGCGCTCGGCGACCGCCCCGCGGGTCATCCGGGCGAGCTCCTCGCGGACCATGACCACCACCTTTGGCGCCTCGGCCGTGCGAGTCTGGGCGGTCACGGCGAACGCTGCCCCGTACCGCGCGGTCGAGAGCCAGCTGTAGACGGCGTACGCGAGCCCCGCTTCGTCCCGCACGCGGGCGTAGAGACGTGACGCCGAGCCGCCGCCGAGCACGTAGGACGCGACGGACAGCGGAAAGTAGTCCGGATCCGTCTGCCGAATGGCCAGCCGCCCGAACATGATCGTCGACTGCGTCAGCTCGCGCTTGACGGTCTCCTCGCGCGGAGGTGCCGGGGCGGTCACCGGCGTAATCGACTGGGGCGCGCCGGCCGGACGGGCCCACGCGCCGAGCCGCGCCGTGATCTCGCGACGCGCCTCGTCCACCGTGACCGCCCCGACGACTGCCACGACGGTGGTGTCGGGTCGCACCTGCTGTGCGTAGAACTTCACGACGTCGTCTCGCGTGAGCCGGGCGACCGAGTCGCGGGTTCCCTCGACCGGTACGCCGTACGGATGGCCCGGGTAGACCAGCCGTGCCAGCACGCGGGACGCCACGGTGCCCGGATCCTCCTCGGAGCGCCTGATGGCCGCCTGGATCTCGGACACCTTGCGCGTCACTTCCGCTGGAGGGAAGGTCGGTGACAGGACGATCTCCGACACGAGATCCAGTCCGAGCGCGAGGTCCTTCTTCTGCACGGAGAGTGCAACGGTGAGGCTGTCGCGGCCGGCCACAGCCTCGAGACTGCCCCCGACGAATTCGATGGCTGAATCGACCTCCGGTCCCGTGCGCTTCGCAGTACCCCGCGTGAGCAGGGCGCCCGTGAGGTGGGCGAGCCCGGCCCGATCGTCGGGGTCGAAGACGGCGCCCGCCCGCGTGAGGACGCGCACCGCCACGATCGGCACCGCGGGCCGCTCGGCCACGAGCAGGACGATGCCGTTCGGCAGGACCTCCCGGTGGGCGAGCGGCGCCCCGGCGGCGACGGGGCCAGGCACGACCACGCCCAGCAGAACGATGACGGCTCGCACGGCATCTCGACACCGATCGGCGCGGGTGGTCATCGTGGCTTCGGCAACAGCACACCGACGCTCTTGCGCTCCGGCGCGAACCAGACGCCCGCCACTCGCGTGAGATCGGCGACCGTGACCGCACGGATCTTCGCGATGAAGGAATCCTTGAGCGCGTAGCCGCCGATCAGCTCGAAGCGCGCGAGAAGCGCAGCGCGCCGGTGGACGGAGTCTTCCTGGAAGACGAAGGCCGACTCGATCTGGTTCTTGGCGCGCGCCAGCTCCTCATCGGTGACGGGCTCGGCCTTGAGCCGCTCCATGTGCTTGGAGAGCTCCGCCTCGAGTGTCTCCGGCGTCTGGCCCGGCATCGGCGTCGCCCAGAACCAGAAGAGGTTCGGGTCGATCGAGAAGTACGAGTAGTCGCCCCCCGCCTCGAGCGCGAGCTGGCGCTGGTAGACGAGGTCGCGATAGAGCCGCGACGCGCGGCCGCCCGAAAGAATCGTCGACAGGACCTCGAGGGCCGGGGCGTCGTCCGAGCGCTGGTTCGGCACGTGCCAGCCGAGGTAGACGATGGGGAGCTCCGCCTCCTTCCTGACCCTCACGCGTCGCTCGCCGTTCTGGGGCGGCTCGACGGCGAGCACCGGCGGCGGAGTCCGGCCGCGCGGGATCCGTCCGAAGCTCCGGCGGATCTTCTCGAGCGCGGCCGGAGCCTGGAACGCCCCGACCGCCACGACCATTGCGTTGTTCGGGATGTAGTACGTCTGGTAGAAGGCGCGGATCTCCGCCGGCGTGATCCGCTTGATGTCCTCCATCCAGCCGATGATCGGATAGCCATAGGGGTGCGCCTTGAAGGCGATCGAGCTGACCTCCTCGCCGAGGAACCCGCCCGGGTCGTCCTCGGTGCGGGTCCGCCGCTCCTCGATCACGACCTCGCGCTCCGAGGCGATCTGCTTGGCGTCGAGCAGCAGGTTCTGCATCCGGTCCGCTTCGAGCTCGATCACGAGGTCGAGCTTGTCGGCCGCGATGTCGACGAAGTACGAGGTCACGTCCTGCGAGGTGAACGCGTTGTCCTGGCCGCCGTTCTCCTCGACGAGGCGCGCGAACTGTTTCGGACCGCGGGTCGGCGTGCCCTTGAACATCATGTGCTCGAGGAAATGGGCGATGCCGGTCGCGCCCCGCTGTTCGTTGCGCGAGCCGACCCGGTACCACACCTGGAAGGACACGATCGGGCTGCGGTGATCCTCGAGGAGGAGGACACGAAGCCCGTTGTCGAGCGTCGCGGCGACGACGCGATCGGCGGCGGGCGCCCCCGATGGCGCCAGCAGGGAGACGACCAACAGGACGACAATGACCGTGCGCACCGGTTGATTATACCGCCCGCCGCGCAGTCGACCGTTGTATCATCCCCTGTGATGCGCGTGCTCGCCCTGCTCCTCGTGATCGCGATCCCGCAGCTCGCCCTCGCCCAGCCCTGTACCGAGTCGCTCGCGACGCTCTTCGAGCGTGTGTCGCCGACTGTCGTGTCGATCCAGGCGATCAAGATCAACAAGGCGAAGCCCCAGCGTCGGTTCGAAACCGTGGTCGGGTCGGGCGTCGTCATCGAGCGCGACGGCCAGGTGCTCACCAACGCCCACGTCATCGACGGGGCGGCGTCCCTTTCGGTCACGCTCGACTCGGGGACGAAGACGCCGGCCCGCATGCTCGGAATGGACACGGTCACCGACCTCGCCCTGCTGCGGCTCGAGACCACGTCGTCGCTCCCCGCCGCTCGGCTCGGAGATTCGTCGGCGCTGCACGTGGGCGACGAGGTCGTCGCGATCGGCAATCCGATGGGCCTCGAGCAAACAATGACCCGCGGCATCGTGAGCGGGCTCAACCGCATCCTGCCGGGCCTTGCCGAGCAGCCGATGATCCAGACCGATGCGCCGATCAACCCGGGGAACTCGGGCGGCCCGCTGGTCGACCGGTGCGGCGCCGTCGTGGGCATCAATACTTTCATCTCGGAGGAGGCGAACTCGATCGGCTTCGCGCTGCCGATCAACGCCGCCAAAGCGGTCCTTCGTGACCTGCGCGAGACGGGCCGGGTCACGCGCCCATGGCTCGGGCTTCACGGCCGTGAGATCGACACCCACGTCCCGTCGCTCTTCCGGCTACCGCTCGCTCCGGGCTACCTCATCGAGATCGTGTACGACGGCAGCCCCGCCGAGCGTGCGGGCGTCCGCGGCGGCACCATGTCGGTCGTCGTGCAGGGCGAGGAGTACCTCGTCGGGGGCGATATCCTGACCGCGATCGAGGGCACGTCCGTCCGGACGCACCAGGACTATCTCGCGAAGGTGAAGACGCTACGACCCGGCCAGCGCGTCCGTCTCACGATCCTCCGCGACGGTCAGCGGCGCGAGCTCACGCTTACCGTCGCCGAGCGTCCCCGCCTGCCGACCGATCTTGTTGACTGAAGCACGGGGACTCTAGCGTCTGCCGCCTCTGTCGTCGCGCAGCAGGCGGCGCGCCGTCAGGAAGACCGCCCGCAGCATCGGCCGAGTCAGCTTGCCCGTGAAGGTGTTTTGCTGGCTCGGATGATACGAGGCGATCAGCGTCACCCCATCGTCAAATCTCACCAGCGCGCCGTGCCCGAACTTCGGCGCCGGCCGCCGCGGAGGGGCCCCGAGCGCGCGTCGCGCTTTCAGGTAGGCCTGCCAGCCGATGCGCCCGAGCCCGACGACGACGCGCACACGGGTGAGGAGCCGGAGCTCGGCAAGCAGGTAGGGCTCGCAACAAGCGATCTCCGCCGGCGTCGGCTTGTTCGCAGGCGGCGCGCAGCGGATCGCGGCCGTGATGTACGCGTCCCGCAGCTTGAGACCGTCCCCGCGGCGTTCCGAGCTCGGCTGGCTGGCAAACCCCGCGTGGTGAAGTGCATCGAAGAGCCAGTCGCCGCTCCTGTCCCCCGTGAACATCCGTCCCGTGCGGTTGCCACCGTGGGCCGCCGGGGCCAGGCCCACCAGCAGGAGGCGCGGGCGCGGATCGCCGAAGCCGGGCAGCGGCCGGGCCCAGTAGCGCTGATCACGATAGCGTCGGGGTGGCGCGGCCGCGACCGCCTCGCGATGTGTGACAAGGCGGGGACATCGCTGACAGCTGACGATGACGGCGTTCAGGCGCGAGAGCGACCGAGGGTCTTGCAATCCGGCGGGATTGTGACACGGTGATGGCCATGCCGCCACCCGCTGACCGGGCCCCGGCGACGCGCGTGCCCACGATCATCGTTCACGGCGGCGCCGGCGCGGATCCGTCCGAAGGACGTGACGAGCTCCGGCGGGGCGTGCGCGCCGCCACCGTGGCCGGCTGGCACGTCCTCTCGGCCGGCGGCGCGGCGCTGGACGCCGTGGAAAGCGCGGTGCGCACGCTCGAGGACCACCCGCGCTTCAACGCGGGTCGCGGCTCGGTTCTCACCTGCGACGGCACGGTCGAAATGGACGCATCGATCATGGAAGGCGATCATCTCCAGTGCGGTGCCGTCGCGGCCGTCCCTCGCATCGCAAATCCGATCACACTCGCGCGCCGCGTCCTCGAGGCGCGTCGCCACGTCCTGCTCGTGGGCGACGGCGCCCTCGCGTTCGCCCGCTCCGTGGGAGTTCCCGAATGCGACACCGCGTCGCTCGTCACGGATCGCCAACAGCGTCGCCACGCCGAGGTGGCCTCGAGGCGCGACACCCTCGGTGGCACGGTGGGCGCTGTCGCCCTCGACCGGAGCGGCACCATCGCGGCCGCGACGTCGACCGGGGGCACCATCGGGAAGCTCCCGGGACGTGTCGGCGACAGCGCCCTGATCGGCTGCGGCACGTACGCCGAAAGCTCGATCGGCGGTGTGTCGTGCACCGGCGACGGCGAGGCCATCATCCGCGTCGTGCTCGGGCACCGGGCGCTCTACTTCCTCAAGGACGCCGCCGACCCGGAGTACGCCGCCAAAATCGCCGTCGATCTCCTCGTCGAGGAGGGCCGCGGCCACGGGGGGCTCATCCTGCTCGACTGGCGCGGCCGCACGGGGTACGCCTGTTCGACACCGCTGATGCCCGTCGCCATCATGTCTCCCGCGCTCGCCGAGCCGCGGACGCCGTTCTGAGAGGCATGCTCGGGCCGGCCGAGATCGAGGCCGCACGTCAGCGGCTCAAGGGCGCGATCTACGAGACGCCCTGCCCCTACTCACAGACGCTCTCCGAGATCAGCGGCGTGCGCTGCTTCGTCAAGCTCGAGAACCTCCAGATGACCGGCTCGTTCAAGGAGCGCGGCGCCGCCAACCTGCTCCTGCAGCTCGACCCCGCCGAGCGGGCGAGGGGCGTCGCGGCCGCCAGCGCCGGTAACCACGGCCTTGCGGTCGCGTTCCACGCGGCGCGGCTCGGGATCGGCGCCGTCATCGTGATGCCGGAGTGGGCGCCGCTCATCAAGGTGACGTCCTCCCGGCGACACGGCGCCGAGGTCATCCTCGCGGGCGCCAACTACGACGAAGCGTACGGCCGGGCCCGGGAGATCGCGACCGAGCGGGGGCTCACGTTCGTGCACCCGTTCGACGACGAGCGGGTCGTCGCGGGTCAAGGCACGCTCGGCCTCGAGCTCCTCGAGCAGCGCCCCGACATGGACGCCGTCGTGATTCCGATCGGCGGCGGCGGGCTCATCGCCGGCACCGCGCTCGCGATCAAGTCCGTCCGTCCGCAGGTGCGCGTGATCGGCGTCCAGGCCGAGGCGTTGCCGTCGATGCAGCGGGCCCTCGCGGCGGGAACACGCGTCACGCTCCCGCCGGCGTCGACGATCGCCGACGGCATCGCGGTCCGTCAGGTCGGCGAGCTCACGCATGCGCTTGCCTCGCGGTGGGTCGACGAAGTGGTGACCGCGACGGAAGAGGAGCTGGCCAACGCCATTCTATTGTTGCTGGAGATCGAAAAGACCGTCGTCGAGGGTGCCGGCGCGGCTCCGCTCGCCGCGCTCTTGAACAGGAAGCTGGGGCTCGAGGGCCGCACCGTCGTGCTCGTGCTCTCCGGCGGGAACATCGACGTCACGATGATCTCGCGGATCATCGAGCACGGCCTCGTCAAGGACGGACGCCTCGTGCGCCTCGGCGTGATCCTGCGTGACCAGCCGGGCGCGCTCGCGCGGCTCACGGCGCTCATCGCCGCGGCGCGCGCGAACATCCTCCACATCGAGCACGACCGCGCGTTCTCTCGCGCCGCCATCGGGGAAAGCAAGGTCGAGTTGACGCTCGAAACCGCGGGCCGTGAGCAGATCGACGCCGTGAAGCAGCGCCTCGTCGAGTCGGGGTATGGCGTCGAGGAGCGCCGCGCGTGACGCTATCGCCCGGGCGCCGCCGCGGGATCGCCCAGCGCGCCGACGATGACGGCGCGGGCACGGTCGGCCAGTTCGCCGGCCGCCTGCCGGGGATCGAGGGACGGGTCGGGCTCGAGGACCGGGTGATAGCTGATCGTGATCCGTCCCGGGCGCGGAAAGACCCGCCCGGGCGGCCACGACGCGTGTCCGCCCGCGATCGTC
>WNGA01014264.1_pt1 | contig 15385 bp, 16 predicted proteins | sample 5400061 | NCBI WGS metagenome assembly WNGA01 (sample SAMN13153366, study PRJNA577476) | soil metagenome | isolation source: 100 cm soil or saprolite under grassland replicate 2 | place: USA:California | collected 2016-06-15
CGATCGACCAGGCCCTGGCGCGCGCGCAGGAGCTGGGCCTCGACCTCGTCGAGGTCTCGCCCATGGCGAAGCCGCCGGTCTGCAAGATCATGGACTACGGCAAGTTCAAGTACCTCGAGAAGAAGAAGCAGAACGAGGCCAAGAAGAAGCAGGTCGTCGTCCAGCTGAAGGAAGTGAAGCTCCGCCCCCGCACCGAGGAGCACGACTACGCGACCAAGATCAAGAAGGTCCGCGAGTTCCTCGGCGAGAGCAACAAGGCCCGCATCACCGTGATGTTCCGCGGCCGCGAGATGTCCCACCGCGAGCTCGGGCAGCGCGTGCTGCAGCGGATCATCGAGGACCTCCGCGACGTGGCGGTGATCGAGTCGGCGCCCCGGATGGAAGGGCGCCAGATGTTCATGATCCTCGCGCCGAACCCGAAGATGCTGCAGTCGCTGCGCGACCGGGCGAAGGCGCAGGCCGCGCAGGCGGCCGCCGCGCCCCAGGCCAGCGCGCCGGCCGCGGCTCCCGCCGCGCCAGACGCGTCCGCTCCGGCTCCGTCCGCTCCGCCGGCAGCACCCGCCGCTGCGGCCGCGGAGCCGAACCCCGCCGGCCCGCGGTAGCACGAACCCCGACGTACCAAGGAACGAAGAGACATGCCCAAGCTGAAGACGAAGAGCGGCGCGAAGAAGCGGTTCCTGCCGAAGAAGGGCGGGACCGTGAAGTTCCGCCGCGCCGGCGTCCGCCACCTCGCGACGTTCGGCAAGACGAAGAAGCAGAAGCGCGGCCTGCGGGGCACCGATCACCTCGCGCCGATGGACGCAAAGAAGATCAAGGAGTGCTTCCCGTACGCCCGATAGGGCAAGCCCATCGCGCCGCGGCTCGCTCACGGTGAGCGGTCGCGCGGCGTGACGGACACCACGCCCAAGCGGGGAAACGAAGCGCGAACCACGGCCCGTCACGGAACGTGACGGGCCGCGGCGCCTCCCGCCGGCAAGGAGAAGTAGATGCGCGTCAAGAAGGGTTTCAAGGCCCGCCGCCGTCGTAACCGCGTCCTCAAGCGTGCCAAGGGCTTCCGCGGCCGCCGAAAGAATTGCTACAAGCGCGCGAACCAGGCGGTGGAGCGCGCCCTCAACTACTCGACGCGCGATCGCCGCCAGAAGCGGCGCGACTTCCGCGCGCTCTGGATCGTCCGCATCAACGCGGCGGCGCGCCAGAACGGGACGACCTACTCGAAGCTCGTCGCCGGGCTGAAGAAGGCCGGCGTCGCGCTCGACCGGAAGATCCTCGCCGATCTCGCGCTCGCCATCCCGGGCGACTTCGCGGCCGTGGTCAAGGTCGCGAAGGCCTAGGAGAGCGGCGTGGCCGACCTCCTCGCACAGCTCGAGGCGCTCTCCCGGGGCGCCCGCGACGCGATCTCGCGCGCGGCGGACGAGAAGGCGGTCGAGGAGCTGCGGGTCCGCTTCCTCGGCAAGAAGGGCGAGCTCTCCGCGGTCCTCCGCGGCATGGGCCAGCTCTCCGCCGAGGAGCGCCCGCGCGTCGGGGAGATCGCGAACCGCGTCAAGGGCGAGGTCGAGGGACTCCTCGACGGCGCCCGCGGCCGGCTCGAGGCGGCGAAGCTCGAGGCGGAGCTCGCCGGTCCGCCCATCGACGTGACCTTGCCGCCGCGCCGGCTCCTGCCGCCCGGCCACCGTCACCCGATCACCCGCGCGACCGAGGAGATCTCCGCAATCTTCGCCCGCCTCGGGTACGAGGTCGCGAGCGGGCCGGAGATCGAGCTCGACTGGTACAACTTCGAGGCGCTCAACATCCCGCCGGATCACCCCGCGCGCGACATGCAGGACACCTTCTACGCGGAGGAGTCCACGCTGCGGCAGGGCGTGCAGCCCGGCACGGTGCTGCTCCGGACGCACACGTCCCCCGTGCAGATCCGGGCGATGAAGCGGATCGGGAAGGCGCCGGTCCGGATCATCTGCCCGGGGCGCGTGTACCGCTCCGACTACGACCAGACCCACTCCCCGATGTTCCACCAGATCGAGGGGCTCTGCGTGGACACCGGGATCACGTTCGCGGATCTGAAGGGGACGCTCGCGGCGTTCGCGCGCGCCTACTTCGGCGCCGGCACGAGGACCCGCTTCCGCCCGAGCTACTTCCCGTTCGTCGAGCCGGGCGCGGAGGTGGACGTCTCGTGCTCCATCTGCGGCGGCACGGGGAGGATCCCGGAGCGAGCGGGGGGATCGGGGGGGCGCGAGCTCCGCGGAGGCGGAGCGAGTGGCCCCCCGACCAGAAGGTGTAGCACGTGCAAGGAGACCGGCTGGCTGGAGGTGCTCGGGGCGGGCATGGTCCACCCGAAGGTCCTCGAGAACGGCGGCCTCGACCCGAAGCGCCACACCGGCTTCGCGTTCGGCATGGGCGTCGAGCGGATGGCGATGCTCCGCTACGGCATCGACGACCTGCGCCTCTACTTCGAGAACGACCTCCGCTTCCTCCAGCAGTTCTGAGCGCCCATGCGCATCTCGCTGAACTGGCTTTCGGAGTACGTCGACGTCCCGTCCCCGGACGAAGCCGCCCGCCGCCTCACCGCGGTCGGCCTCGAGGTCGAGGCCATCGAGCGGACGGGGACCGGGCTCGGCGGCGTCGTCGCCGCGCGGATCGTGGCCTCCGAGAAGCACCCCAACGCCGAGAAGCTGTCGGTGACGCGCGTCGACGCCGGGTCAGGCGAGCCGCTCCAGATCGTGTGCGGTGCGAAGAACTACCAGGTCGGGGACGTCGTGCCGCTCGCGACGGTCGGGGCGGTACTCCCCGGCGGGACGAAGATCGAGAAGGCGAAGCTCCGCGGCGTCGAGTCGTCCGGCATGCTCTGCTCCGCGAAGGAGCTCGGGCTCGCGGAGGAGGCGAGCGGCCTGCTCCTCCTCGACCGCGCCGTCGCGCCCGGCACGCCGATCGCGAAGGCGCTCGCGCTCGAGGACGTGCTCCTCGAGGTGAACGTCACGCCGAACCGCCCCGACGCCCTCTCGCACCTCGGCATCGCGCGCGAGCTCGCCGCCGCGCTCGGCACGAAGGTCCGGCCCCCCGCGACGCGCCTCGCCGAGAAGGGCGGCCCCGCGTCCGACGCCGTGAAGGTCCGGATCGAGGCCCCCGACCGCTGCGCGCGGTACGCCGCGCGGGTGATCGAGGGCGTGAAGATCGGCCCGTCGCCCACCTGGCTCGCGCGCCGCCTCGAGTCCTGCGGGGTCCGCTCGATCTCGAACGTGGTGGACGCGACCAACTTCGTCCTGCTCGAGCTCGGCCACCCGCTCCACGCCTTCGACCTCGACAAGGTCGCCGGCCGCGAAATCGTGGTGCGGACGGCGCGCCCGGGCGAGAAGATGGTCACGCTCGACGGCAAGGAGCGGGCGCTCTCGCCGGAGGACCTCCTCATCGCCGATCGCGACCGCGGCAGCGCGCTCGCGGGCGTCATGGGTGGCGGCGACTCCGAGATCTCCTCGGGCACGACGCGGGTGCTCCTCGAGTCGGCCTGGTTCCAGCCAGGCTCCATCCGCCGCACCTCGCGGCGCCACGGTCTCAAGACGGAGGCGTCGTACCGCTTCGAGCGCGGCGCCGACCCGGGCATGGTGATCCCCGCGCTCGATCGCTGCGCGGCGCTCATCGCCGAGCTCGCGGGCGGCACCGTCCGCCCCGGCATCGTGGACGCGCACCCGCGCGAGGTGCGCGCGCCGGAGGTCCGGCTGCGCTGGCACCGGCCGGCGGAGGTGCTCGGGATGGACGTCCCGCGGGACGAGGCGCGCCGCATCCTCGCCGCCCTCGGCTTCGAGGAGCGCGCCGCCGGCGCCGACGGCGCGACCTTCCGCGTTCCGTCCTGGCGCGCCGACGTCTCTATCGAGGAGGACCTCGTCGAGGAGATCGTCCGGACGAAGGGCTACGACGCCATCCCGGAGACGCTCCCCCGGAACGCGGTGGACACCCCCGTCGAGCCGCCCGAGGCGCAGGCGGTGGCGCGGATCCGCGGCGCGCTCGAGGCGGCCGGGTTCGCCGAGGCGGTGAACTTCAGCTTCGTCGCCGCCCGCGAGCTCGAGCCGTTCGACGCGCACGTCGCGACGGGCGACGGCACCGGCCGGGCGCTCGGGATCGCCCTCAAGAACCCGATCTCCGCCGACCTCTCCGTCATGCGGACGATGCTCGTGCCCTCGCTCCTCAAGAACGCGGCGCACAACCGCCGGCAGCGCGTGGACGACCTCCGGCTGTACGAGATCGCGAGCGTGTACCACCCGAATCCGGACCCGAAGGATCGCCCGTCCGCCGAGGCGGTCGAGGTCGCGGGCGTGCTCGTCGGCCGGCGCAGCCCCGTCGGCTGGGCGGTCGGTGGTGACGCCGCCGACTTCCACGACGCGAAGGCGGCGGTCGCGGCCGTCCTCGAGGCGCTCGGGATCGAGGCGACCTGGCGCGCGCCCGGCACGGGGTGGCTGCACCCGCGGACCTCCGCCACGGTCCTGCGCGGCGCGGACGTGCTCGGGCAGGTCGGCGAGCTCCACCCGCGCGTCGCCGCCGCGTTCGAGCTCCCGCGCGGCGTCCTCGCCTTCCGGCTCTCGCTCGAGGCGCTGCTGCGCGCGGCCCGCCTCGTCCCGCAGCACCGGCCGATCCCGCGCCTGCCCGCGGTCCTGCGCGATCTCGCGGTCGTCGTCGACGACGCGGTCGCGGCGGCGGCGATCGAGGCGCTCGTCCGCGAGGAGCCGCTCGTCGAGGCGGTGACGCTCTTCGACGTGTACCGCGGCGCGCCGCTCCCCCCGGGGAAGAAGAACCTCGCGTTCGCGATCTCGTATCGCGCGCCCGACCGGACGCTCACCGACGCCGACGCGGACGCAGCGCACGCGCGCATCGTGAAGCGGCTCGCGGAGCGGCTCGGCGCGGAGCTGCGAGGCTAGCGGTGGCGGACCGGCTGCCGCGCGCGGCGCTCGGGTTCGGCGTCGCCGCGGCGCTCTCGTCGTGGACTCCGCTCTCGGCACCCTTCGGCGTCATCGTCGGGGTCGCCGCGCTCCTCATCGCGGCCCGCGCCTTCGCACGCGGGGATCGCCGAGTGCTCGCCGGCGCCGCCGCGGCGGTCTCCTTCGCGGCGATCGCGGTGAGCGTCGTCGTGCTCGGGCTCACGGCGGGCGTCGGGCGAGAGCTCGGCGGCACGCCTGTCGTGCAGCCACCCGGGCGGGCGGACGTCGCGGCTCGGCTCGACGAGGCGGACGAGCGCACGCGGGCCTCGCGGGAGCGTGCGCGCGCCGAGCTCGACGCGCTCGAGCCCTCGTCACCCGAAGGCCCGCGCGACACGCGGCCGCGCACCCACCGCTGACGCACGCTCCGTTTGACACGCGAAACGAAATCAGCTACGGAAATCACTACTTAGCGGGACGCGGGACGGGAGCGAGACCGTGACCAAGGCCGACATCATCGAGAGCGTCTACGAGAAGGTGGGCTTCTCCAAGAAGGAGGCCGCCGAGATCGTGGAGATGGTCTTCGACACCATCAAGGAGACGCTCGAGCGAAGAAGTCCCGCGTGGGGCGCAACCCGCAGACCGGCCAGGAGATCGAGATCAGCGCCCGCCGCGTCCTGACGTTCCGCCCGAGCCAGGTCCTCAAGAACGCGCTCAACGGCTCCGACGAGCTGCCGGGGCCCACGCCCGGCGTGGACGCGTAGCCGGAGCGTCACCGAGCACCGAACGCGGCACCACGCGGCGCGCCCCCCGGCGGCGCCGCGTTCCGCTTTCGCCTCTTCGCCCCGCCCGGTCGCTCCCGAGAACGGGGGGGCAGTCGCTAGGTTACCCGTGGCGGTCGGCGCTCGAGAGGGCCTCCCATGACGGATCGGTGTGCGTGCTGCGGTGGGGAGCTCGGTCTCCACCCGGTGGGGCTTCGTTACAGAGGACGCGAGTCGGTGTTCTGCTCGTTCGGCTGCGCGGTCGTGCAGGCCGCGCCCGCGTGCTGCGCGTGCGGCGCGAAGGTGCTCGGCCGCGGCGTCCAGGGCGCGGGCAGGACGTACTGCTCGGCGGCGTGCGCGCGCCCTGCGGCGGCGGTGCCCTGAGCGGCGGCGCCCTGAGCGGCGGCCGCGCACTTCCCGCGGGGCGAAGGCCGGCGGCTCGACTATAAGAGGGGCATGGCGGCGATCGACTACGTCGACCGGCGGCGGATGCGGCTCGACGTCGAGTTCTACTTCGCGGCGTCCCACCGCTTGCCGCGGTACGAGGGGCCGTGCTTCCGGCTCCACGGGCACAACTACCGGTTCTTCGTCGCGGTCGAGGGGGACGTCGATCCTCGGAGCGGGATGATCGCCGACTTCGGCGAGATCAAGCGCGCCGTGCAGGAGCACGTCCTCGCGCGGGTCGACCACCGCGACCTGAACGACGTGCTCGAGAACCCGACCGCCGAGAACATCGCGCGCTGGATCTGGGAGGCGCTCGAGGCGCGCCTGCCCGGCCTCGCCGAGGTGCGGCTCTACGAGATCCCGGACTCGTGCGTGACGTACCGGGGGAACGGTGGCCGTTAGACCGCTGAAATCGGCGCGCCGCGGTCCGTCACCGTCCGCCGCCGCCGAGGCGACCGCGCGCTTCCTCGACGCGCTCGGGCTCCCCGCCGACGTGCGCGCGGCCGCGGATCTGGTCGAGACGCCGCGGCGGGTCGCCGAGGCCTGGCTCGAGGACCTCGTGGACGGCTACGGCCGCGATCCCGCGGCGATCCTCGCGGACGGGCTCGCGAGCGCCGGGCGCGACCTCGTCGCGGTGACCGGCATCGACTACCACTCGGTCTGCCCGCACCACCTGCTGCCGTCGCGCGGCGTCGCCCACGTCGGCTACGTCCCGGGCGGCAAGGTCGTGGGGTTCGGTCAGATCGTGAAGCTCGTGGACGCGCTCGCGCACAGGCTCGTCCTCGAGGAGGACCTCGCGCGCGACGTCGCGGACGCGCTCGTGCGGCACCTCGGCGCCAGGGGCGCCGCGTGCGTGCTCGAGGCGGAGCAGCTCTGCATGACGGTCCGGGGCGAGAAGCGGGCCGGCGCGCGCGCGCACGCGGAGGCCTGGGAGGGCGTGCTCGCGAAGGACGGCCCCGCGCGGCGGCGCTTCCAGGACCTCGTCCGCGCGTCCGCGCGCGGCGGCGCCGCGAGCGCGCGCAAGAAGCCAGCGCGGCGAGCGAAGGCCCGAGGCCGACGGAGAGGATCGTGAGCGCGGCCCGGACCGCGATCGTCACCGGCGGCGGCCGCGGCATCGGGGCGGCGGTCGCGCGCGCGCTCACCGCCCGCGGGCTGGCGGTGACGGTCTTCTCGCGGACCCGGGCCGAGCTCGACCGGGTCGTCGCCGAGCGCGCGGCGGCGCTCGCGGTCGCGGGCGACGTCCGCAACGAGGAGGACGTCGCGCGGCTCGTCGCGGAGCACGAGCGCGCGCTCGGGCCCGTCGACGTCCTCGTGAACGACGCCGGCATCCTCGTGCGCGGGCTCGCCGAGGCGACGTCCGCCGCGGCGTTCCGCGAGGTGATCGACGTGAACCTCACCGGTGCGTTCCTCTGCGCCCGCGCCGTCATCCCCGGGATGAAGGCGCGCCAGCGCGGCCGGATCGTGAACGTCACCTCGATCTCCGGGACGCTCGGGACGGCGGAGGCGAGCGCCTACAACGCCTCGAAGTGGGGGCTCGTCGGGCTCACGCGGTGCCTCGCGGAGGAGCTGCGCCCGCACGGCGTCCAGTGCGTCGGCGTCTCGCCGGGGAGCGTGGACACCGAGATGCTCCGGCGCACCCCGTTCCCCCCGGAGATGACGCCGGACGACGTCGCGCGGGTCGTCGTGTTCGCGGCGCTCGACGCGCCCGCAGCGATCACCGGCGCGAACCTCGAGGTGCACGGGTGAGCGCCGCGGCGGCCGCCGCCCTCGCCGAGCTGCGCGCCGCCTTCCCTCCGGAGCGGCTCGTCTCGGGCGACCGCGAGCGGCTCGAGGCGTACGGCCGCGACGAGTCGGATCTCGGCCTGTACCCGCCCGACGTCGCCGTCCTCGTCGAGACGGCGGAGGAGGTGAGGGCGATCTTCGCGGTCGCGACCCGCCACCGCGTGCCGGTCGTCCCCGTCGCGGCGCGGAGCGGGAAGTCGGGCGGGAGCCTCGCCCTGCGCGGCGGGATCGCGGTCTCGACCGAGCGGATGAACCGGATCCTCGAGGTGAGCCCGGGCGACCTCGTCGCGCGCGTCGAGCCCGGCGTGATCACGGGCGTCCTGCAGGCGGAGGTCGAGCGGCACGGGCTCTTCTACCCGCCGGACCCGAACTCGCTCGAGATGTGCACGATCGGCGGCAACGTCGCCGAGAACGCGGGTGGCCCGCGCGCGCTCAAGTACGGCGTCACGCGCGAGTACGTGCTCGGCCTCACGGTCGTCGTGCCGACGGGAGAGATCCTCCGCGTGGGGCGGCGGTCGATCAAGGGCGTCGCCGGGTACGACCTCACCGGCCTCTTCGTCGGGAGCGAGGGGACGCTCGGGATCGTGACGGAGGCGACCCTGAAGCTCCTCCCGCGCCCGCGCCACGTGGCGACGGCGCTCGTCGTGTTCGCGACGGTCGACGCGGCCGCGCGCGCGGTGACGCGCATCCTCACCTCCGGCGTGCTGCCGCGCTGCCTCGAGCTCATGGACGACGTCGCGCTCGCGGCCGCCGCCAAGACCTCACCCTACCGGTTCCCGGCGGGCGCGGGCGCGGCGCTGCTCCTCGAGACCGACGGCAACGACGAGGAGCAGGTGTTCGCGGAGATCGTGCGCGTCGCGGAGCTCGTCCGGCCGGACGCGGCGGGCGACGTCGTGCTCGCGCAGAACGAGTCGCAGCGGCGCGACGTGTGGGAGACGCGCCGTTATCTGTCGGTCAATCTGAAAACGCTCCACCCGCTGAAGCTCTCCGAGGACGTCGCCGTGCCGCGCTCCCGGATCCCGGAGATGGTCGCCCGCGCGAAGGAGATCGGGGTGCGGCGCGGGCTCACCGTCGCGACCTACGGCCACGCCGGGGACGGCAACCTGCACTGCAACGTCCTGTTCGACCGGCCGGAGGAGCGGGCGCAGGTGGACCTCGCCGTCGCCGAGATCCTGAGGGCGGCGGTCGATCTCGGCGGGACGATCACGGGCGAGCACGGCGTCGGCCTCGCGAAGCGGGACTTCCTCGAGTACGAGCAGGGGACCGAGGTCGTGGCGCTCGAGCGGCGGATCAAGGCGCTCTTCGACCCGCTCGGGGTGCTGAACCCCGGCAAGATCTTCCCGGAGCGGTGACCGTCCGAGCCGCACCTAACCCGCCGTCACGCCATGTGATCTGGAGCAATCGGGGGACCGAAGGAAGGTGACCCCGCCTCCCTGGGGAAGCTCGCACCCACGCCCGTCCGGGACCTGATCTCGTACGGCCTCGGTCCACGATAACCGAGTTATTTCCGCCACTTGAGTGGGTGCGGCGCCTTGACTTCCCTCTGCCGATGGGGCATACAGACGGCCCCTTTTCCGGGAACGTCGGCTCCCACCGCAGCACCCCTCCCACAGGAGACGCAGGGCGACATGTCCACCCAAGCATCCGCGGCGAAGAGCAAGGTCCAGGTCGAAACCGTCACCATCCGCTTCGTCGGCGACTCGGGCGACGGGATGCAGCTCACGGGCACCGAGTTCACGAAGGCGAACGCGATCGCCGGCAACGACATCGCGACCTTCCCCGACTACCCCGCCGAGATCCGCGCGCCCGCCGGCTCGCTCGCCGGGGTCTCCGGGTACCAGGTGAACTTCTCGTCGAAGGACATCCTCACCCCGGGCGATGCGCCGGACGTCCTCGTCGCGATGAACCCCGCGGCGCTGAAGACGAACCTCGCCGACCTCAAGACCGGCGGCATGCTCATCGTGAACGCGGGCGCGTTCACCGAGCAGAACCTCGAGAAGGCGGGCTACAAGTCGAACCCGCTCGAGGACGCGGCGCTCAAGCAGAGCGTCAAGATCTTCCTCGTCGACATGAACAAGCTCACCGAGACCGCGCTCGCGGGCTCGGGGCTGTCGAACAAGGAAGCGGCGCGCTGCAAGAACTACTTCGCGCTCGGCCTCATGTACTGGCTCTACAGCCGGGACATCGAGCCGCAGGTCGCGTCGATCGCGAAGAAGTTCGCGAAGAAGCCGGAGATCGCGCAGGCGAACCAGAAGGTCTTCCGCGCCGGCCACGCCTTCGCCGAGACCTCCGAGGTGTTCTTCCAGCGGTACGAGGTCCCCGCCTCGAAGCTCCCGCCGGGCACCTACCGGAACGTCACCGGCAACTACGCGACCGCGCTCGGCTTCGCCGCCGTCGCGAAGACGACCGGCCGGCAGGTCTTCCTCGGCAGCTATCCGATCACGCCCGCGACCGAGATCCTCCAGGAGATGTCGAACTTCAAGGAGCACGGGGTCGTGACGTACCAGGCGGAGGACGAGATCGCGGGCATCGGCGCCGCGATCGGCGCCTCGTTCGCCGGCTCCCTCGGCGTCACCACCACCTCGGGCCCGGGCCTCGCGCTCAAGACCGAGATGATGGGGCTCGCCGTCATCGCCGAGCTCCCGCTCGTCATCGTGAACGTGCAGCGCGGCGGACCCTCCACCGGCATGCCGACGAAGACCGAGCAGTCGGACCTGCTCATGGCGCTCTTCGGCCGTCACGGCGAGGCGCCGCTCCCGGTCCTCGCGGCGCAGAGCCCGACCGACTGCTTCTACTCGGCGATGGAGGCGATGAAGATCGCGGTGAAGTGGATGACCCCCGTCATCCTCCTCACCGACGGCTACCTCGCGAACGGGTCCGAGCCGTTCCGGATCCCGGACGCGAAGGACCTCCCGAAGGTGGAGCCGAAGTACCAGACGACGCCGAACTATGACGGCCAGTACATGCCGTACCTGCGCGACGCGAAGCTCATCCGTCCGTGGGCGGTCCCGGGCACGCCCGGGCTCGAGCACCGCATCGGCGGCCTCGAGAAGGACTCGATGTCCGGCATGGTGTCGTACGACGGCAAGAACCACGAGCGGATGGTGAAGACCCGCGCCCAGAAGATCCGGAACGTGGTCGAGGACGTCGCGGACGCCGAGGTGTTCGGGGCGAAATCGGGCGACCTGCTCCTCCTCTCCTGGGGCGGCACGTTCGGCTCCGTCCGTGGCGCCGCCGAGGAGCTCGTCGGGCAGGGGAAGAAGGTCGGCCACGTTCACCTGCGCTGGCTGAACCCGCTCCCGAAGAACCTCGGCGACATCCTGAAGGGGTTCAGGAAGGTGCTGGTGCCCGAGGTGAACGACGGGCAGCTCGCCGTCTACCTCCGCGCCAAGTTCCCCGGGCTCGATCCGCTCCAGTACAACCGGATCGACGGCAAGCCCCTCAAGATCTCCGAGCTCGCCGGCAAGGCGCTCGAGCTCCTCTAAGCGAAACCGAAAGGACGACAGAGAACATGAGCACGAACGGCCAGACCGCTCCCGCCCTCCCGGTCTACACGAAGAAGGACTTCGAGTCGGGCGTCGACCCGCGCTGGTGCCCCGGCTGCGGCGACTTCTCGATCATCAACCAGGTGCAGAAGACGCTGCCGAACGTCGGGGTGAAGCGCGAGAACATCGTCTTCGTCTCGGGCATCGGCTGCTCCTCGCGCTTCCCGTACTACATGAACAACTACGGGATGCACACGCTCCACGGCCGCGCGCCGTCCTTCGCCTCGGGCATCAAGGTCTCCCGGCCCGAGCTGATGGTGTGGATCATCACCGGCGACGGCGACGCGCTCGCCATCGGCGGCAACCACTTCATCCACGCGATGCGGCGCAACCTGGACCTCAAGCTCCTGCTGTTCAACAACCGCATCTACGGGCTCACGAAGGGCCAGGTCTCCCCGACCTCCGAGCTCTTCAAGAAGACGAAGACGACGCCGCACGGCTCGCCGGACTACCCGTTCAACCCGCCGGCGCTCGCGCTCGGCGCCGGCGCGACGTTCGTCGCGCGCGTGATCGACATCGAGGGCGCGCACATGGCGCTCGTGCTCAAGGCGGCGGCCGAGCACAAGGGCAGCGTGTTCGTCGAGGTCTTCCAGAACTGCCCGGTGTTCAACGACGGCGCGTACACCTTCATCACCGAGAAGACGACGAAGGCGGACGCGCAGCTCCGGATGGAGCACGGCAAGCCGCTCCTCTTCGGCAAGGACAACAAGAAGGGGATCCGCTTCAACGCGAAGTCGGCCGAGCTCGAGGTCGTCGCGATCGGCGAGAACGGCGTGACGGAGGCGGACATCCTCGTCCACGACGTCACCCGCGCGGATCCCACGATGGCGTTCATGCTCGCGAACCTCGCCGAGAAGCCGGGCTTCCCGACGCCGATCGGCATCTTCCGCGACGTGCGGAAGGCGACCGCCGACGAGATGACCTGGGAGATCATCGGCAAGGCGAAGGCGGCGAAGGGCGAGGTGAGCCTCGAGAAGCTGCTCGCCTCCGGAGATACCTGGACCATCAAGTAGGGGGGCCGCACCCGGCGCGCTCGCGCCGAGGCTCGCCCGCTTACACTGTGCGTGTCTCTGAGCTCACGAGGCCCTTTCCCGTCCGCGGGGAAGGGTCTCCGTGTTTTCGGCCAGTTCGGCCGACTCGAGGCGCCGGCCCCCGCCCGATCGTCGATGCGGTGAGTCGACGATTGGTCGATTTGTCGGGTCGATAAAATCCTCAAATGTTTCCGGGCAAAATCGCCAGCACCTTGATCTCGATCCATGTACCGGTCGGGGCGGAGGGTGTAGTGACACGCTCTCTCTACGAGCCCGGTCATCCCGGCTGCGGCTCCCCGAGGAGCAATCGATGACGGAGAAGACTCCCGCCGCGCCGAAGAAGGCGAAGAACTTCCGTGGCGTCGTGGTGATCAAGCACGAACAGTGCAAGGGCTGCGCTTTCTGCGTCGAGTTCTGTCCGCTGGGCGCGCTCGATCTCGACAAAGGCTACAACGCGAAGGGGTACCACCCTCCGTATCTGGCGAAGCCCGAGCTCTGCAACGGCTGCGACATGTGCGGCCTCTTCTGCCCCGACTTCGCCATCTTTGGTTACCGCGAGAAGCTCGAAGGCGCGGCCTAGGAACTGAGGACACCACCATGTCGAACGCCGAATCCTCCGGAGTTCTCACCGGCAGTCACTACCTCGACGGCGACCACGCGTGCAGCGAGGGAGCCATCGCCGCCGGGTGCCGCTTCGCCTCGGGTTATCCCATCACCCCCTCGACGGAGGTCGTCGAGCGGCTCTCGCAGCGCTTCCCGCAGTGCGGCGGCCGGTTCCAGCAGTTCGAGGACGAGCTCGCCGCGTCGATCGCGCTCCAGGGCGCGACGTGGGGCGGCGCGAAGACGATCACCGTCACCTCGGGCCCCGGCTTCTCGCTCATGATGGAGCACATCGGCCTCGCCGCCATCACCGAGACGCCCTGCGTCTTCGTGAACGTGCAGCGCGCCGGGCCGTCCACCGGTCTCCCGACGCAGCCGGCGCAGGGCGACATGATGCAGGCGCGGTTCGGCTCGCACGGCGACTACCGCCTCATCACCGTCTGCCCGAACTCGCCGCAGGAGTCCTTCGATCTGACGCTCGAGGCGTTCAACATGGCCGAGGAGTATCGCGTCCCGGTCATCGTGATGCTCGACGAGGTCGTCGGGCACATGACGGAGAAGGTCGTCATCCCGCCGGCCAGCGAGCTCAAGGTCACCGAGCGCCGCTGGACCACGAAGAAGCCCGGCGAGTACAAGCCCTTCGACGCGAACGGCGGGCTCGTGCCCGACATGGTCAAGGCGGGCGACGGCTACCGCATCCACGTCACCGGCCTCACCCACGACGACCGCGGCTATCCCGCGATGACGATCCCGGCGCACGAGAAGATGCAGACGCGCCTCTTCGACAAGATCCTGAAGAACGTGGACAAGATCGTCCGCTTCGACGCGAAGGACCTCGACGGCGCCGACGTGGTGGTCATCTCGTACGGCATCACCTCCCGCATCGCCGAGAAGGCGATCCAGATGGCGAAGGACCAGGGCGTGAAGGTCGGCTCCTTCCGGCTCATCACCGCCTGGCCGTTCCCCGAGAAGCAGATCATCGAGCTCTCGAAGAAGGTGAAGGCGTTCGTCGTCCCCGAGCTGAACCTCGGCCAGATGGTGCTCGAGGTGGAGCGCCTCGCGAACGGGCGTTGCCGCACCATCCCGGTCCCGCACGTCGGCGGCACCGTCCACGACCCCAGCGTCATCTTCAAGAAGATCCAGGAGGCGGTTCGATGAGCAGCGTCCGTGAGAATCCGGTCGACAAGTACCTGCGCACGGAGCGCATGCCGTCCATCTGGTGCCCGGGATGCGGCATCGGGACGACGGTGAACTGCTTCGCGCGCGCCCTCGACGGCTCGGGCTTCGATCTCGACAAGGTCGCGATCGTCTCCGGCATCGGCTGCACGGGACGCGTCGCGGGCTACCTCAACCTCGACTCGTTCCACACGACGCACGGCCGCGCGATCCCGTTCGCGACCGGCCTCAAGCTCGCGAACCCCGAGCTGAAGGTGGTGGTGTACTCCGGCGACGGCGACCTGTCGGCGATCGGCGGCAACCACCTCTTCCACGCCGCGCGCCGCAACGCCGACCTCCTCGTCGTGTGCGTGAACAACTTCACGTACGGCATGACGGGCGGCCAGGTGACGCCGACGACGCCATACCCGGCGATCGCCTCCACGACGCCGTACGGCGCCTACGAGCAGACGTTCAACCTGCCGGGCATCGTCGCCGCCGCGGGCGCCACGTTCGTCGCGCGCTGGACGACCTACCACGTGAAGCAGCTCGCGAAGACGATGGGCGAGGCCCTCAGCAAGAAGGGCTTCCGCTTCATCGAGATCATTGCCCCGTGCCCCACGCTGTACCTCCGCCGGAACCGGCTCGGAGAGGGGCTCGAGGAGATGAAGTTCTACCGCGAGAAGAGCGTCATCCAGAACGGCGCGGACCCGAAGGACGTCGCCCTCGACTACCGCGAGGAGATCCCCGTCGGGAAGTTCGTCGACGTCGAGCGCCCCACGCTCGAGGAGTCGATGGAGAAGCGCATGACCGAGGCCCTCGGGGCGAAGTACGTTCCTTACAAGCAGCCCGGCAAGATGTCGCCGCGCGCGTGATCGCAAGGGAGACTGACAACATGGGTCCCACGGAGATCAAGGTCGGCGGGCTGGGCGGCCAGGGCGTCATCCTCGGCGGCATCATCATCGGGAAGGCCGCGGCGCTGTTCGACGGCAAGCACTCCTGCCTCACGCAGGCGTTCGGGCCGGAGGCGCGCGGCTCGGCGTGTAGCGCACAGGTGGTGGTCGACAAGGATCCCATCCTGTACCCGTACGTCCACAACCCGCACATCATGGTCGCGATGTCGCAGGACGCGTTCAAGAAGTTCTCGCCCGAGCTTCGCAAGGACGGGA
>WNGA01010568.1_pt1 | contig 15383 bp, 15 predicted proteins | sample 5400061 | NCBI WGS metagenome assembly WNGA01 (sample SAMN13153366, study PRJNA577476) | soil metagenome | isolation source: 100 cm soil or saprolite under grassland replicate 2 | place: USA:California | collected 2016-06-15
GGCCGCGATTCTGCTGACCCTGTCGGCTCTGGGCTACGCGCACCTGCGCCGGGTCCCCGTGGAGGCCGAGATCATGCCGAAACTGACCGGCCCGGTCCCGCACACCGCCTGACTCACAACACGCAGAACCGCCGACCCCGCCGGCCGGCGGTTCTGTCGGGTCAGATCGCGCCGCGCGGCCGACCCCCACCTGTTCATTCCACCAGCAGTCACCGTGTTGCCGCGACTGTGTCAGACGGTGATTTCTCCGCGGGCTGCCTTCAGGGCGATGTCGGTGCGGTGCTGGGAGCCCTTGATACGGATCTGGCCCACGGCGGCGTACGCGCGCTGCCGGGCCTCGTCGAGATCCGCGCCGGTCGCGCTGACCGCGAGTACGCGACCACCCGCCGTCACGAGCTCTTCCCCGTCGAGCGCCGTGCCGGCGTGGAAGACGCGTACGTCGTCTGCCTCGGCCTGCTCGATGCCGGTGATCACGTCGCCCTTGCGCGGGCTCGCCGGGTACTTCTTCGCCGCGACCACGACCGTCACCGATGCCGCGTTCTTCCAGCTCAGCGGTCCGTGATCGGCCAGCTTTCCGGTCGCGGCGGCGTACAGGACTCCGCCGAGCGGGGTGTTCAGCAACGGCAGCAGAGCCTGCGTCTCCGGGTCGCCGAAGCGGCAGTTGAACTCGATCACGCGAACGCCGCGGGACGTCAGCGCGAGACCGGCGTACAGGAGCCCACTGAACGGCGTACCGCGGCGGCGCAGCTCGTCCACGGTCGGCTGGAGCACCTTCTCGGTGATCTCCTCGATCAGCTTTTCCGGTGCCCAAGGCAACGGTGTGTACGCGCCCATGCCGCCGGTGTTCGGGCCCTCGTCGTTGTCCGCAAGGCGTTTGAAGTCCTGCGCGGGCTGCATCGGCAGGACCGTCGTACCGTCGGTGATCGCGAACAGCGACACCTCCGGGCCGTCCAGGTACTCCTCGATCAGCACCTGCTCGCACCCGGCCGCATGCTGCAGCGCCTCGTCGCGATCGGACGTGACGACCACGCCCTTGCCCGCGGCCAGACCGTCGTCCTTCACCACGTACGGCGGCCCGAACGCGTCGATCGCCTCCGCCGCCTGCTCAGGCGTCGTACACACGTAAGCCCGGCCGGTCGGCACGCTCGCGGTGGCCATCACATCCTTGGCGAACGCTTTCGAACCCTCGATCTGGGCGGCGTCCTTGGACGGGCCGAAGACCGCGATCCCGGCCTCGCGCAGCGGGTCCGCGAGACCGGCTACGAGCGGCGCCTCGGGCCCGACGACGGCGAGGTCGGCGCCGAACTCCTTCGCCAGCGCCACGACCCCGTCGTGGTCGGCGATGTCCACCGAACGACATACGATCGTCTGCCCGTCGTGCGCAGGCGGCAACACAGCGATACCGGGGTTGCCCGGAGCCGCCACGATCTCTTCGACCTCAGGGTCCTGGGCCAGCGCCCAGACCAGTGCGTGCTCGCGGCCACCCGACCCAATCACCAAGACCTTCACGGGCCCTCAGCCTAGGGCATCGCGGCAGATGAAGTGCACACGCTCTTGCCCGCTGTGGACAGAGCACTCACGCTGGCGCCATGACGATGATGTTGCTCGCAGTGATCGCGCTGGTCAGCGGATTGCTGGTACGGCGGTGGTGGCTGGTCACGCTGCCACTCGCGATGGGCGCCGGCGCCCTGCTTCTGATGGCGATGCCGGGCAACTCCATCAACCCCGACAACCCACTGCCCTTCACCATCCTCTTGTTGGAGGTCTGCCTGGTCGCCGGAGTCATCGCCGGTCGTCACACCTACCGCGCCCAGTAGACCGACTGTCGATCTGGCCGGATCCCGTTCGTGTAGGGGGTGAGAGAACTTCTTCTTCGAGAGGAGCTGTCACATGTCCGCACCTGAGGTACTGCTGACCGGGCTGGTGATCGGTGAGTCGGCGCGCTGGCACGACGGGCGCCTGTGGTGCTCGAACTGGGGCGCGCAGGAGGTCCTTGCTGTCGATCCTGACGGTCATCGCGAGGTGATGGCCCACGTACCGACCACGCTCCCGTTCTCGATCGACTGGCTGCCGGACGGACGGCTGCTGATCGTCTCCGGCCCGGAAGCACAGCTGCTGCGTCAGGAGCCCGACGGGAGTCTCGTCGTACATGCCGACCTCGGCGACACCGGCTGCAACGAGATCGTGGTCGACGGCCGCGGCAACATCTACGTCAACGGCGGCTGCGACTTCCAGCCAGGCGAGGGCGAGCGCCCCGGCTTCATCCTGCTCATCACCCCCGACGGTTCAGTACGACGAGTCGCCGACGAACTCGCCTTCCCCAACGGCATGGTCATCACGCCCGACAACTCGACGTTGGTTGTCGTCGAGTCCTTCGCCGCGCAGCTGACGGCCTACGACATCGCCGAGGACGGCACGTTGTCGAACCGCCGTGTCTGGGCCCCCCGCACCGGCGACGGCATCACCATGGACGCCGACGGCGCCATCTGGGCCTCAACCTGGTCCGACGACGGCAAGCCGGCCTGCCACCGCGTTGCCGAAGGCGGCGAAATCCTCGACACCGTCCTGGTCGACCAAGCCTGCTTCGCCTGCGCCCTCGGCGGCCCCGACGGCCGCACCCTCTACCTCCTCACCGCCGACTGGCACATGCAAGAACCCTTCGACACCAACCTCGACCGCCTCCTGAACACGAAAACCGGCCAGCTTCTCACCGCCACAGCCCCTACCCCCAAAGCCGGCCACCCCTGACCCAACCGGGACGTGGCCCGTGCCACCGAAACCGGTCTAGGCTCACGACCACGCGCCCATACGAGGGGATATGGGGCCAACCAGGAGGAGCTGTCACATGCCGGATCCCGTCACCAGCACGATCGACGTACCCGGAGCCACACTGACGTACGACGTACGCGGTGAGCTGAGCGATCGCGACCAACCCGTGCTGCTGCTGATCGGTTCGCCGATGGGCGCGAGTGGTTTCCCGACCCTGGCGTCGTACTTCACGGACCGGACGATCGTGACGTACGACCCACGTGGGGTCGAGCGGAGTGTGCGCAGCGACGGCGCTGGTGAGCTGTCACCGGACGACCATGCGTCCGACCTGGCCACGCTGATCGAGACACTCGACGTCGGACCGGTCGACATCTTCGCCAGCAGCGGCGGCGCGGTGAATGCGCTCGCGCTGGTCGCGAAGCGGCCGGACCTGGTCAACAAGGTGGTCGCGCACGAGCCGCCGCTGGCCAGTATCGTGCCGGACAGCGAGTCCGCACTGGCCGCGATCGCGGACATCCACCGCACTTACCAGAGCGATGGTCTCGGTCCTGGGATGGCCAAGTTCATCGCCATCGTCGGCCACGAGGGCGAGATCCCCGCCGACTACACCGAGCAGCCTGCCCCGGACCCTGCGATGTTCGGCCTGCCCACCGAGGACGACGGTTCCCGTGACGACGCCCTCCTCGGGCAGAACCTCCGCGGCTGCACGTCGTACCAACCCGACTTCGACGCCCTCGACAAGGCAAAGGACCGCATCGTCATCGCTGTCGGTGAGGAGTCCTCCAACCAACTGGCCGGCCGCGGCGGCCAAGCAGCCGCTGCGCGCCTCGATCTGACCCCGGTCACCTTCCCCAGCAACCACGGCGGCTTCCTCGGCAGCGAATACGGGCAACCCGGAAAGCCAGAAGAATTCGCCGCCAAGCTCCGGGAAGTCCTCGCTCGCTGACCCTGGGTCTCGCTGCTCGGCCGCGTGGCGCCGTACCCCACTCCACCGGGTACGACGCCACGCGGTCACCCCCGGCGTGCGTCCGGCCCCGCGGCGATGCCGACACGCCCATCTGCTTAGCTGGTCGTTATGACTGAGAAGCCAGAGATCGACTTTCCGGAGGGCCCGCCCCCGGCGGATCTCGAGATCACCGACATCACCGTGGGCGAGGGCGACGAGGCCAAGGCCGGTTCGCGGGTGAACGTGCACTACGTGGGCGTCGCCCACTCCACCGGCGAGGAGTTCGACGCGTCGTACAACCGGGGCGCCCCGCTGGCCTTCCAGCTCGGCGTCGGCCAGGTCATCCAGGGCTGGGACACCGGCGTCCAGGGGATGAAGGTCGGCGGCCGGCGCAAGCTGGTCATCCCGCCGCACCTCGCGTACGGCGACCGCGGCGCGGGCGGCGCCATCAAGCCCGGCGAAACCCTCATCTTCGTAGTAGACCTCGTCAGCGTCAGCTGACTCGCCGGCTCCACGCGCTCGACTTGCTCAGCCAGGTCCGAGCGTTTGCCGAAGGTGGGACAACAAACCCCCGGGTGCGTCAGAATGGCGCATCTGGGGGTTTTCCGTAGTTGTACTCATCCGCCTCGCCCAGCGGTCGGTTTGACTGGGAGGCATGACGACGATGGTTGCCACCAGGGTTCCGACGGAGCGGGTGAGCTGGGTCCGGTACGGCGCTCTGGCCGCGAAGCTGCTCCTGTTCGGTTTGTTGCTGTCGGCATTGATCTGGCCGGACCTGAGTGGGATCAAGGGCAAGGCGTCGACTGCGCGCCTGATCGTGTACCCGATCGGCGCGATGGTGCTGCCGCTGTGGTGGTGGGTGTACGGACGGGCGAAGAGCAAGCTGCACAACTGCTTCCCCTGGCACGCCGACCTGTTGATGACGTTGCCCTGGTTGATCGACCTGATCGGCAACCGCTTCAACCTGTTCGACACGGTGAACTGGTGGGACGACGCCATGCACTTCATCCTCTGGGGCTTCCTCACCGCCGGTGTCCTGGTCGCGTTCGCTCCCCGCAACCTCTCCCGCGGCCTGACCGCCTTCGTCGCACTCGGCTTCGGCGCAACCGCCGCCGTGGTCTGGGAGATCGGCGAGTACTTCGCCTTCATCCGCAGCTCGTCCGAGCTCCGGACGGCGTACACCGACACCCTCGGCGACCTCGGCCTGGGCACCCTCGGCGCCCTGCTGGCGGGCCTGATTCTGTACCAGGTCCGTGGCAGGGTGGCTGGATGGACGTCACGGTAGTAGGCAGTGGAGACGCGTTCGGGTCGGGCGGGAGGTTCCAGACCTGCATCGCGATCGCGGTCGACGACGTACCCCGGCTACTCGTGGACTGCGGCGCGACCAGCCTGACTGCCCTGCGTCGGCAGCAGGTGGACCCCAACGAGATCGAGACGATCGTGATCACCCATCTGCACGGTGATCACTTCGGCGGCCTGCCGTTCCTCATCCTCGACGGCCAGTTCCGCCGTCGGACCCGCGATCTCACCGTCGTCGGTCCACCGGGCACACAAGACCGGCTGAGGCAGGCGATGGAGACGCTCTATCCCGGATCGTCACAAGTTCAGCGCCGCTTCGAGGTGCACGTCACCGAGCATGCCGACCGTCGTCCACACGACTTCGGCGAACTCCGCGTGGTCCCGTTCGAGGTACGACACGCATCCGGCGCCCCGGCGTACGCCGTACAACTGCAAACGCCAACCGGATCGCTGGCCTACTCAGGCGACACCGAGTGGACGGACGCACTGCTGGACGCTGCCGACGGGGTGGACCTCTTCCTCTGCGAGGGCTACAGCCCAACTGCGATCCGGTGGCACCTCGACCTCGAAACCCTCTCGCAGCACCGCGACCGCTTCACCTGCCGGGAGCTGGTCCTTACCCATCTCTCCTCCACTGCGCTCGAGGCAGACCTCAGCGATTGGAAGGTCGCGTACGACGGCCTCCATCTCCCGCACTGAATCGCGTACGACGGGCTACGCGGTCGGGTCTAGGTCGTGACCGCGGGCCTCTTCCGGCGGTCGGCGTCGACTGGGGAGTTCTACTGGTCAATCCAGGTGCGAAGCGCTCCCCATCAGGCGGCGCGCAGGTGGTGAGCGGTTGACGTGGAGCGGAGTGTCAGCGGTTGGGTGGGCGGCGGAGGCCGTTGGCTGCCGCGGTGGCGGCCAGGGCTTGGGCGGCTGGGTTGTCAGTCCCGGCGGCGTTGGTGACCGTGCCCTGGACGGTGTCGGTGCGGGTGGTGTGGCGGCCCAGGGGGACGACCATGGGGGTGCCGGCGACCGGGTCGGGGATGACGCGGACGGCGAGGCCGAAGACGTCGTGGACGACCTCTTCGGTGATCACCTGCCGTGGGTTGCCCTCGGCAACGATGTCGCCGTCCTTCATCGCGATCAGATGGTCGCCGAAACGGCAAGCCTGGTTGAGATCGTGCAGCACCAACACGATCGTACGCTCGTCCTGCTTGTTCAGATCGACCAGCAGCTCCAGTACGTCGAACTGATGCGTCAGGTCGAGGAACGTCGTCGGCTCGTCCAGCAACAGGATGCCGGTCTCCTGCGCGAGCGCCATCGCGATCCACACCCGTTGCCGCTGCCCACCGGACAGCTCGTCGATCGGACGATCGGCAAGCGACAGTACGTCGGTCGACGTCATCGCAGCCGCAACGGCTTCGTCATCCGCCTTGGTCCACTGCCGGATCCACCGAGTCCGCGAGTACCGCCCCCGCCCGACCAGGTCCGCGACGGTGATCCCCTCCGGCGCGGTCGGTGACTGAGGCAACAATCCCAGCTTGGTCGCGACCTCGCGGGTCGGGATCGACTGGATGCTCTTGCCATCCAGCAGCACCGTTCCTCGCGAAGGTTTCAGCAACCGCGCGAGAGTCTTGAGCAGCGTCGACTTGCCGCACGCGTTGGCACCGACGATGACGGTGATCTTCCCGGTCGGGATCCGCACCGACAGGTCGTGGATGATCTCCCGCTGGTCATAGCCGACCGCGAGGCCATCTGCTGCGAGGCTGTGCAAGATCTCGGGCTCCACAGAGTTCTCCATCTCTCAGCCACCACTCCCCACCCGGTTCGTCCGGGCGAGCAAGAACATCAGGTACGGCGCACCGACCACGCCGATCACCACCCCCACCGGCAACTGCGTGTCGCCGAACGCGTGCTGCGCGATCAGATCCGACAGAGCCACCACCAACGCCCCGAGCAACGCGGACGCAATCATCGCCGGCCCCGGCGACCGGGTCACCCGCCGCGCGATCGACGGCGCGACGAACGCCACGAACCCGATCGGCCCGGCCGACGCCGTCGCGACCGCCGCGAGCAGTACGGCGACAACGATCAACCCGAGCCGCGAGCTCTCCACCCGCAGCCCAAGCCCGTACGCCGTATCGTCGCCAAGCTGGAGGATCCGCAACCGGCGGACCAGGACCACCATCAGTGGAGCCAGCACCGCCAGCGTCAAACCCATCGAGCGGACCTGAGACCAGTCCCGGCCGTTCAGGCTGCCGGTCAGCCAGATCAGCGCCTGCTGGGCGATCTCGACCTTTGCCTTGGTCAACAAGTACGACGTGACGCTGGTGGCGATCGCGCCGATACCGATACCGATCAGGATCAGCCGGTAGCTCGACACCCCGTGCCGCCAGGCCAGCACGTACATGGTGAACGCGGTCAGCACCGCCCCGGCGATCGCGAACAGCGACACCGCAACTCCCGTCAGCCCTACCGTGACGACAGCGAAGACAGCGAACGCACTGGCGCCGTACGTGACACCGACGATGTCGGGGCTCGCCAACGGGTTGCGGGCGATGCTCTGGAAGATCGCGCCGGACATCCCGAGCGCCGCGCCGACCATCAGCCCGGTGAGTGCCCTGGGCAACCGAAGTCGGTTGACGATGAACTCGGTCGCCTTGTCGCCCCCGCCGAACAGCGTCTTCACCACGTCGATCACCGGGATCTTGAAATCGCCCAGCGACAGCGACAGACAGAAGGCCGCGAAGACGAGCGCGGCCAGCACCACGATCACCGCGAGCGAACGAGCCTGCCGAACCGCCCGCGCCCAGGCGAGGACCTGAACCGCCTCCGTCGATGCCGTCATCAGAGGTCCGCCAACTTCCGCCGCCGTACGAGCGCGATGAAGAACGGCGCCCCGATGACGGCGGTGACGATGCCGACCTGCAGCTCACCCGGCTGCGCGACGATCCGGCCGAGGACGTCGGAGCCGAGCAACAGGATCGGTGCCAGCAGCATCGAGTACGGCAGGATCCAGCGATAGTCCGGACCGGTCACCAACCGGGCCACATGCGGAATCGTCAACCCGATGAACCCGATCGGTCCCGCGGCGGCCGTGGCGGCTCCACACAGCAGTACGACGACCACCGCGACGAACAACCGGGTCAGTCCGACCCGTTGACCGAGCGACTTCGCCACCTCGTCACCGAGCGAGAGCGCATTGAGCACCCGACCGGAGCTGAGCGCCAGTACGATCCCGACCAGGATGAACGGCGCAACCTGCGCGCCGATGTCCGAACCACGGCCGGCCAGCGACCCGACCGCCCAGAACCGGAACTGGTCGAAGGTATCGACATCGCCAATCAGCAGCGCAGTGGTGAGCGACCCGAGCATGGCCGTCATCGCGGCACCCGCGAGCGCCAGCTTCACCGGCGTCGCTCCTTCACGCCCGAGCGACCCGAGCAGGTACACCGCGACGGATGCGGCCGCAGCGCCTGCGAAAGCCAACCAGACGTACGACGTCAGACTCGCCAGCCCGAACCAATAGATGCCTGCAACAACGAAAAGTGCGGCGCCACCGTTGACGCCGAGGATGCCCGGATCGGCGAGCGGATTCCGGGTCACGCCCTGCATCAACGCACCCGAAAGTCCCAGCGCCGCGCCGACGAGCAGGCCGATCGCGGTCCGCGGTATACGCAGTGAGCGGATGATCACCTGGTCGGTGTCCGCATCGTTGTAGTGGCGCAAGGCATCGAACACCGTCGCGAACGGGATCTGCTTCGACCCAACCGCGATGCTGAGCAGCGTCACCAGCACCAGCAGGGCGATGCAGCCAACCAGCCCAAGGAACAGCGTTGCCGGCCGAGTACGCCGCGGTCGCGCCGGCGCTGCAGCGGTGTCGGGGGCATCGACGACAGCGCTGGGCGGGGGCATTGGACTTTGGGATCCTCTTAGGTAAGGCTAACCTCTGGACGCGCCCCAGAATAGCCCGGCCGTCCACAGCTCCGCACCGAGGGCTTCTGCGCAAACGCCCTCAACCTCCCCTGCACTGTTGATGGAGAACCAGCATGACGACTGTGCTCGAGCGGCCGATCGTGTTCGACTCGGTCCTCGCGACCGTTGCGGCCGTCGACGATCTCAGCCCGCACCTGCGCCGCGTGACTTTCCTCGCACCTCGGATCGCGGAGGCCGTCGCCGCCGGCCCGGACCAGCGGATCAAGGTGCTGCTGTCGCCGCCCAACGGCAGTGATCTCAAGCTTCCGTCCGGCCCCGAGTGGTACACCGAGTGGTGCGCGCAGCCGGTCGACGAGCGTTTCATCATGCGGACGTACACCGTACGCGCGCTCCGCTCCGACGTCGCCGAGCTGGACGTCGAGTTCGTCCTGCATGGCGTCAACGGACCCGCGTCGGCCTGGGTGAGCGAGGCCGAGCTCGGCGACCAGGTCGGCCTGATCCTGCCGTTCGCTGTCGACACCACGAGCACCAAGGGACTGCTGCACTCCGGAGTCGACTACGTCCCGCCGGCCACCAGTGTCCGCCGTATCCTCGTCGCCGACGAGACCGCCCTTCCCGCCCTGGCTGGGATCCTCGAGCAACTACGCGCCGCCGTACACGCGACCGTCTTCATCGCGGTCCCCGACGTCCGCGACATCCGCCCACTGCCGACACCGGGCACCGCCGACGTCACGTGGGTCAGCCCGACCGGCGACGGCCCCATCTCGTTGCTCGAGGCCCTCAAATCCGCCGATCTCCCGTACGACGCCGACTACGCCTGGGTGGCGGGAGAGTCGTCGATGATCAAGTCCGTCCGCCGCCACCTGGTCAACACCGTCGGCATGCCCAAGTCCGCCATCTCCTTCCAGGGCTACTGGAAGCGCGGCGAACCTCAGATCTGACCGGTCCGGGAAGGATCTTCTGCCCGAACCGGGGGACGATCCTGCCCGAAGCCGGCGCGGCGATCAGCTGATGCGGCCGGCCAGCTCGCCGGAGCGGATGCCCGCGGCATCCAGGAGAGCCGCGGCGGTGGTGACGCCGATGCCACGCAGGGGTAGCGCGCGTACAACGGCACGAGCGCTCGCGCCGTCGAAGATCATGGTGAGCTGGATCGCGAGCGTGCCCGGATCCTCCGCGCCCGCCTTCACCAGTTCGCGGTGGAAGAAGTCGGTCAGCTGCTGCTTGAAGTGCCGCGCGACCACCGAGCCCGGGTGCTCCGCGTTCTTCAGCTCGATCGCCGTACTCACGAAGGGACAGCCAAGGAAATTGCCATCGGCAACCATCTTGTCCTGGCTCTCGAACACGGCCAGGATCCGATCCCGGGGCGACCTCTCGTCCTCCGGGCCCGGGTGCAGCATCCGCTGGTACGACGGTCCGCGGCTGGCCAGGCTCTCTGCGATCAACTCGTCCTTGGAGCGGAACAGCTGGTACATCGACTTCTTCGACACCCCGGCCGCCTTGCAGAGCGCGTCCACACCGATGTTGACGCCGTCGCGGTAGAAGAGCTCGCCCGCGGCGTCCAGCAGCCGCTCACGGGGTGTCGCCGAGATGGTCATGCAATGAGAGTACCGGCTGGATTTGCTTGAGGAAACCGATCGGTTTACGCTGATGGAAACAGATCGGTTTCCGTATGGAGGAGTTCAGATGACCACACTCGAAGGCGCCGTCGTCCTGGTCACCGGCGGGCAGCGCGGCATCGGCAAGGCGATCGTCGAGGACCTGCTGGACCGCGGCGTCGCGAAGGTCTACGCCACCGCGCGCAGTCCCAAGCCGAGCAGCGATCCCCGCGTCGTACCGCTGCCGCTGGAGATCACCGACCAGGCCTCCATCGACGCACTCGTTGCGGCAGTGCCGGACGTGACGGTGCTCATCAACAACGCCGGGGTCAGCTCGCCAGGCACCTACCTGGACACGCAGGTCGAGGATGTCAGGGCAGTCTTCGAGGCGAACTTCTTCGGCCCGCTGAACCTGACCCGCGCACTCGTCCCGGTGATCGAGCGCAACGGCGGCGGCCACATCCTGAACGCGCACTCGGCACTGTCCTGGGTGGCGCGGGGTGGCGCGTACGCGGCGACCAAGGCCGCGTTCTGGCTGCAGACGAACGCGATCCGGCTCGAACTGCTGGACCGCGGCATCGGCGTGACCGGCCTGCACATGGGGTACGTCGACACCGACATGACGACCGCGGTCACGGCGCCGAAGTCCCGCCCCGAGGACATCGCGAAGCAGGCCCTCGACGGCATCGAGTCCGGCGCCCACGAAGTCCTCGCCGACGACACCGCCCGCTTCGCCAAGGCCGGCGTGTCCCAAGACCTCGCCGTCACGTACCCGGAACTCGCCAGCTAACCGCTCCCGTCGAGTGAAGCCACCGTGCGGCTTCATTGGGCGCTGAGTGGTCACGTGGTCGACACGCGGTGGTCAGGCTTCGGCAAGATGGTTGCGTAAGCTGGCGGTGATGATCGACGTCCTCGCCGTAATCCGTCCCGAAGATGCCGTCACCGACTTTCTGTCCGTTCTCGACCCGGGCCACGGCCGTGAGGTCCACTTGGTCGCCGCTGAGCGCGGCGCCTATCTGAAGCTGCCCGCGGGTATCTCTCTCGCCGGCCGGCTGGCTGCGATCGCCGAACTCCAGGCCAGGACCGGCGAGGGCGACACCCCGTTCTCACCCGAGACCGCGGCCGCCGCGATCGCCTTCGAGACCGGCGCCGTCCCGTTCACCGTCTGGACCCACCACCCGTCGGACACCCGCACGACCCACGGTCGCTGGGCCCTCGACCTGACAGCCGCGATCGCCGCCCCAGTCCGCCACGCCACCACGCCGGTCCAAGCCGTCGCAGCGGTTGGCGTCGTACAGGAGGCGGTTCACGTTCAGCCGGATCTGGTGGAGATTGCGACGTCGCCGTACGAGCGGGAGCGGCTGGATGCGACCGTTGAGTGGGTACGACGGCACCTGGATCCGGCCGCGGGTCGGGTGATCGAGGTGGGTGCGCATGAAGGTGCGTTGACGCGGCGTCTGCTGGCCGATGGGTACACCGTCGACGCGACCGAGCCGAACGAGCTCTACCTCGGACGACTCCGGGAGAACGTCACCGGCGACGACGTGCGGATCCATCCCCACAGCTTCGAGGATCTGGCGACCACGGCTCGGCTGACCGGTTCGGCGTACCTGCTGGTCGAGCTCCTGTACTACGGCCAAGACCTGGCTCTACTGGATCGGTTCCCGACCGATCGGCTGTTCGCACGCCTTCCTGCGCAAACGCGGCAGCCGCGGCGTGGTACTCCGCCGCAACTGATCCCGGACCCCAGTCACTCATCACCGGACTGATCCGCATCGACGCCGGCCAGTGACCGGCTCGCAGCTCTTCGCAAGGATCCGGCCGGCGCGGCCGAAGTCGGCCTTGATGCACTGGTGCCGACGTACCGTAGATGGCATGTCAGCGTCAGGGGGACCAGCTTCCACACCCACCGAGGAGGTGGAGGAGCGGGTCGGGCCGTACCGGTTGATCCGGCGGCTCGGGCAGGGCGGGATGGGTGTCGTCTACCTGGCAGAAAGCCCGGAGCACCAGGAGGTCGCGCTCAAGGTCCTGCGGCCGCACGTCGCGCACGACCCCATTGCGCGGGCACGCCTGCAGCGCGAGGTGACCACACTGCAGAAGGTGAACCACCCTGGCGTGGCAGGCATCCTCGACCACGACCTGGACGGCGACCGGCCGTACCTGGTCACGCGGTTCGTACCGGGGCACCCGCTGGACGAGCAGGTGGACGAGCGCGGACCGCTGACGCCGCGCAAGTGGTTGCCGCTGGCCGGGTGCCTGGCGGAGTCGCTGCAGGCTGTCCATGCGGCCGGAGTGATCCACCGCGACCTGAAGCCGGGCAACGTGATGATGTTGAACGGCAAGCCGGTGATGATCGACTTCGGCATCGCTCAAGCCGCTGACGACCTCCGGCTCACCCAGACCGGTCTTGTGATCGGTACACCGGGATACCTGGCACCTGAGCTCATAGAGGGCGAGACGGTGTCGGAGTCCGCCGACTGGTGGGGTTGGGCGGCGACTGTGACGTTCGCAGCCACTGGACGGCGGCCTTTCGGCAAGGGGCCGTTCGAGGCGGTGTTGCACCGAGTGCACAGCGGTCAGGCCGACCTCGAGGGGCTGGACCCGCGGCTGAAGCCGCTACTCGCTGCCGCGCTATCACCCGACAAGCGCGACCGTCCGACCCAGCACGAGATCATGACCGGCCTCAACCTGTACGCCGAGGGTCGCGACGCACTGCCACCACGGGACAAGCCCACGCTGGTCGTTGCTCCTCCGACCGTGCAGCTCAATCCACCGACCGCACTGATGACGCGGGTCATGCCGGAAGGGGATCCGTCGCCTGCTGAGGTGGCGCACTTGGTCCCGCCGGTGATTCCACCCCTGTCAGCTTTCGCTCCGATCCGCGACAAGCTTCGAGACGCCGCCGCCGCGAGAAAAGCTGCGGCCGGAGCCGGGGCCGCTGGAGCCGGGGTAGGAGCCGCAGGAGCAGGCTTTGTCGGAGCGGGAGGCGTTGGAGCCGGCTTTGCCGGCGCGGGTGCAGCTGGTGCAGCGTTGGGTGGTGCAGCCGGCCTGGGCGCTCCCGGTGTAGTTGGTACGCCGCTAACCGGTGCGCCGGTGCCGATCCATCCTGCGATGTACAGCCCGGCTCCGAACGCGGCCGCGCCTGCGATGCCACTGCCATACCAGGCCTCTCCTGGGTATGCGGCCCCACCGACCGGGCCGTACCAGAGTCCTGCGCCGTACCAGAGCCCACTACCGATGCCGTACCAGAGTCAGCCCCCGGCGCCGTACCAGCAGGCCGGTCCGCCACAGCACCAGGAGCGCGGCGACAGGGCGCCGTACCAGGTGGATCCGTACCAGGAGAAGCCGCAGCGGGCTCCCGCTACCGGCAAGCGCACCGGTGTGATCGTGGGCCTCATGGTGGGGTTGACCGGGCTGGTCGCGCTCTACCCGGGCTTCGGCGCTGTGGTGACCATCGTGCTGTTCGTGATCGCGCGTACTGTCGACCGCTCGAGCACTGCGCTGATGCGTCGCCGTCAGGTGCGCGGCAGGGCGGGCCGCTCGGACGGTGTGGTCGCCGCGGCCTCCACACCGCTGCAGCTCGTCACTGCAGCCCTCATCACCCTGCCCTGTTTGATCCTGCCGTTCATCATGAGCATCGTCGTCGGAGGCATCGTCACGGGTGTCGCCGCCACCGCGCACGGCCTGGACTGGCAACCGCTCTCGGCAGTCGGCTTCGGCAGCGCAGCCCTCACTGCACTCTTCATTGCCTGGTGGGGACCGGGTGGCAGCTCGCTCCGCCGGGGAGCCCACATCGCCGCCCGCAACGCCTTCCGCCCGCATTGGCTGTCGGGAGCGGTTGCCGTCGTACTCCTGCTTCTCGGCGCCATCGCCTTCTTCAACGCCACCCAGGGCGCCGGCGCCACCTGGGCACGGACTCCGATCCAGACTCCGGACCTCAACGCCCGCCCCACCATCGACAACCTGCGCAACGCCCCCTTCATCCGCGACCTCCCCTTCGTAGGCCGCTGAAAGGTGACCGACCACCCGGCCCGGGTGGTCGGTGCAACCGCGTCAGAGCTGGACGATCTGGGTGCGTTCGGGGCCGACGCCGATCGCGGAGATGCGAGCGCCACTCAGGGACTCGACCGCGCGGACGTACGTCTGCGCCTCCTTCGGGAGGTCCTCGAACGTGCGGCAGCCGGTGATGTCGTCGGACCAGCCGTCGAGCTCCTCGTAGACCGGGACCGCGTGGTGGAAGTCGGTCTGGGTCATCGGCATCTCTTCGTGCCGTACGCCGTTGACGTCGTACGCGACACAAACCGGGATCTTCTCGCGACCGGTCAGGGTGTCGAGCTTGGTGAGGACGAAGTCGGAGACGCCGTTGACGCGGGCGGCGTACCGAGCGATGACCGAGTCGTACCAGCCGCAGCGCCGCGGCCGGCCGGTCGTCGTACCGAACTCAAAGCCCTGCTGCCGCAGCCACTCGCCATCGGCGTCCAGTAGCTCGGTCGGGAACGGCCCTTCGCCAACACGGGTCGTGTAGGCCTTCACGACCGCCATCACGCGGTCGATTCGGGTCGGCGGGATGCCCGAGCCCGTGCACGCGCCCGCGGAGATCGCGTTCGACGAGGTGACGAACGGATACGGGCCGTGGTCGACGTCGAGCAGCGTGGCCTGACCGGCCTCCAGTACGACGGTCTTGCCCTCGTCCAGCGCCTTGTTCAGCAGCAGGCCGGTGTCGGCCACCATCGGCTTGAGGCGATCGGCGTACCCGAGAAGTTCGTCCATCACCTCGGAGATCTCGACCGCGCGCCGGTTGTAGACCTTCACCAGCAGCTGGTTCTTCTGCTCCAGCGCGCCGGTCACCTTCT
>WNGA01012958.1_pt1 | contig 15383 bp, 14 predicted proteins | sample 5400061 | NCBI WGS metagenome assembly WNGA01 (sample SAMN13153366, study PRJNA577476) | soil metagenome | isolation source: 100 cm soil or saprolite under grassland replicate 2 | place: USA:California | collected 2016-06-15
TAATTTGCCGCGCGATCCATTCTGCCGTCGGGTGTGCGGTCACATTGATCCAGACAAGCTTGCGCCGAGCCAGCCGGACAATGACCAGAACGTAGAGCAGATTAAAGCCGATGGTCGGAACAACGAACAAATCCATAGCAGCGATGTGTGGCATATGGTTGCGCAGGAAGGTACCCCAGCTCTGACCGGACGGGCTGCCGTCTATCTTGGCCATGTACTTGGCGACGGTCGACTGAGCTACCGCGAAGCCGAGCTTGAGCAACTCGCCATGGATGCGCGGCGCGCCCCAAAGCATATTCTCAATACTCATCCGTCGGATCAGCGCCCGCAGACCGGCATCGATGCGCGGCCGGCCTCCCAGGTTCCGAGATTTCCAGCGCCAATACCGGCGAAAGCCCGCACGATGCCAGCGCACCAACGTCTCCGGCGGGATGATCGTCATGGCCTTGAGGATTGCCGGAAACTAGCGATACAGCTGGATGAAGAACAGCCGATCGCTATTCGTGAACTGGACGCGACCGCGCACCTTGCGCTGCAGCACGGTCAATTGCTGCCTGAGCGCGGCATTCTCCGCCTCAAGTCGGCTCTTGGACTTGAAGAGTGAAGAAACCAGGTTCAAAAACAGGAAGATCAGCCCGACCATCGTGGCCGACGTTAAGCGATTCTCTCACCAGATCAAGCGGACGAAGTTTTCGGCACACACAGGTCTCGGACATGCCTGGGACACTCCGTAAGCCGCCCTGTCACTATATGGAGTCCCCTTACGCGGGCCTTACATACGCCCTGTCTTCCCCATAAATTCCGTCACGTAAAGATACGTAAAAGACACGCAAAAGATACGTACATGCCCCAAGGCCCGAGGTTAGAAGCGCCCCGCCGACGTGATCGGCGCCGGGTGTCCTGAGATCAACTTTTCAAATTTAATTCGACTCGAGATCACTTAACATGTTCAGCCGCCAAATCGGCGGACCGCCGAGCATTGCCTTGTACCGCCATCCGTGAACGTCTTCTTGAATCCAGGCTCGCAGAACTTCCCGCGTAGCGGGGGCAAGAAATCGCTCTACCGCGTGGAACATCTCGATCACCCCATGTTCATAGCCGCGCCGATAAGCCATTTCTGAGTCGTCCCCTTCAATCCCCCGCATATCCGCCTCCTACCGCGAAGTTCTATCCGTCGGCGGTAGTGTATCAGTCCGAATTTTCCGACCGTAGTCGAATGGACCGACTTTGGGGCATAGTCGGCGGGCTGGAGAAGGTCTGCCTGTGATCTCCGCGCTAGCCTTGCTTGGTGCCGTTGGCTTCACGCTCGTGGCCGCATACCAGTGGGCGGGCAGACTGGGGATTTTAGGTGAGGCAACCACGTTGGCCCCGGGCAATTGGCAAGGCCGCGTTTGGCAGGGCCACGTCTGGAACACCGTACTCGCCATCATCCTCTGGCTGGTTTGGTTTTACGGTTAGCGAGACTACCAGCGGGGCGCATACGGTCGCGGGGGCTTCACGCCCAATTTGTGGTAAGGCAGGTGGCGTCCGTTTGGTAGCTGATTGTGTTGCAAAGGTCACCGCGGAGAAGTTGCGCTTCAATTGACGACTACTTCGGCAGGTTCCTGCGTGTCGGGGTGATCAATATTGCACAGACAGCGCGGCACATCGGGCAGTCCTGTGTCAGATCGATGGACCAGGTCACATGCTCACCAGTATTGAGTGCCGATCCCAAGCCGAAGAGAAAATAACGCAGGCCGAACGCGAACCGCGACATCGGACTCGCCTCCTCACTGCCGCTCAAGCTTGGCTTATTCTCGCAGGTCAAATGAGACGATTAGAAGCCGCGATAAGCAGTGCCGGCGAAATACGCTCGAAAATCCGGGCCGATTAGGCCGCCTCCGTTGGCTGCCCTCAAAGTTTTGCGTGAGCGCACGCCTACCCCAACAGCATAGGGACACGCGGCTGCGCTTATTAGTCGTGCAGAACCACGTTCAACAACGAGCTGTGAACTTCCAGGCCGCCGCCATTGTAGTCGACGAACCCCAAACGCCGAAATTTGTTCATGAAAAAGCTGACGCGGGACCGTGTCGTGCCGATCATCTCCGCAAGCGTCTCCTGGCTGATCTTTGCGATTATCGGCTCGGGCCTTGCTTCTTTGCCAAAATTTGCCAAGAGCAGCAGTAGTCGCGCGAGGCGTTTCTCGCTGGAATTGAAGAGTTGATCCACCAGGTCCTCTTCAACTCGGATAGTCCGGGCCAAAAGGTGCGAGATAAAAAGCTCGGAAAACCCGGGCTCGTCATGGAGCACGCGGATGATGCTCGTTTTCTCCAGCCGCATGACCATGCATTCCGTCATCGCCGTGACCGTCGATATGCGCCGTGGCTGGCCGGCCAGGCACCCCTCGCCGCAGAACTCGTCCGCACTAAGAATTGCGACGACCGCTTCTTTCCCTTGATCGGAAACGACGGCGACCTTGACCTTGCCTTTCTGGACGTAGAATACGGCATCCGCTGGATCGCCCTGTGAGAAGACGATTTGACCCTTGCGATATTTGGATATGATTCTGCCCTCGCCAATTTTGGCGAGGAAGGATTTCGGATCGAACGGTGGTCTTCGTCTGGTCGCCATAGCAGGAGGTCTCGCCAGGAGCATCGCACCTCGTCTACTCAAAGTGCTTGGAGCGCCCCCAGGCGCCACCGACAGCCTGGGCGCTCGAAAGGCTAAAGCCGTTCATCAGGTCAATCAGGTCGTCGCTCAATCGAAGATTCGAAGGCATCCTGTCGACAGGTTTTACGCGCGCCACTTCGATTTGCGGCAACGCAACTGTCGTCGCTTTGGTCGCCCGCATCGTCGCCGGCTCCTGCGCATGTGCTGCAAGCGACCATGCCGCCGCGCCGCCGAGGAGCGATATGAACGCGCGCCGTTTCATTCGATCACCTCGTCGGCGCGGGCGAGCAGCATGGGAGGAATTTCGAGACCGAAAGCCTTCGCAGTGGCGAGGTTGATCGTCAGCTCGAACTTTGTCGGCAGATCGACCGGCAGCTCATCGGGCTTGGCTCCTTTAAGAATTCGCCCGGTGTAAATGCCCGCACGACGATACGCGTCGGTCTGGCTGGCCCCGTAACTCATCAGCCCGCCGACCTCGGGATAATCGCGCGTCACGTAGTTTGCAGGCAGCCCGTAGCGGGCAGCAAGCACGACCAGTTGTCGACGTTGGCTAAGAAAGAACCCACCACCGCGAACGAGTAGCCCGCCAGCGCCCGCTTGGCCCATCGCCGCGAAGGCGGCACCAAATTCCCGTTCATTTGCGGCTTTCACAACCAGGATTCGCCGTCCGATGGCATGACCCGCCTCTTCTACAGCGCGCAGTTCGGCTTCCAGTTCAGGCTGATTCGGATCGCGCAAAACGGCTATGACCGAAGCGTCGGGCACCAACTCATGGAGTAGCCCGAGCTGCTTGGCTGCCAAGTCTATCGTAGTGAAGGTCACGCCGGTTACATTGCCGCCTGGCCGATTGAGGCTGGCAACCAAACCAGTTCTGACCGGATCACTTCCACTAATGAATACGATCGGTATCGTGGAGGTTGCTGCCTTGGCCTGCACCGCCGAAACTGTGTTTCCAACGATCACCGCGACCTGCCGGCCGACCAGATCGGCCGCAAGCCCCGGCAGCCGATCCGCATGATCGTCTGCGAAGCGATACTCGATCGCTACGTTCTGGCCTTCGACGAACCCAATCTCGGTCAGGCCCGACAGGAATGCGGACACAAGATGCGCGGAACCGAAAGCTGTCGTGCTTCGGAGGAATCCGATCACCGGCATCGCCGGCTGCTGGGCGCGCGCGACCAGCGGCCAGGTCACCGCCGCGCCGCCGAGCAGCGATATAAACTCGCGTCGCCTCATGGAGGCCCCTCCTCAGGCTTAGCGGCCGCACGTTATCACACCGTTGCACCCGAACGCCGCTGTGCATCACAGCAAAAATTGCGCGCTGATGTCGCAGAAGGGTCAAAGCGCCGCAGGATCTGGGAGATGGCATGAGAGGCAGCGGCCCTGCTCGCGGCCGGGGCCGGTACCCGCGCGATCGTGTCCACGCTTTGAGCAATCACACCACGCCGTGCTGCGGATAGTCGATGCGGCGATAGAACCCTGAGTGCGTCGCCCTGCGGTCGAGCGTGAGCGCGAGGTAGCGGAACGCATCGGCGGCGTGCGAGGTCCAGTCGTGCACCGGGCGCGGGCGCAGCGCCTGCAGCTTGTCGTCGTATTCGGCGCGGTAGAGCTTGAGCGCGTCGATGCCGCGCGCGCATTTTTCGGCGTCGAACCAGCACTTCGGCAGAAACACGCGCACCGCGTTGATGCCGTCCTCGAGCCGGTGCATCGGGGCGAGCTGCAAATTCTTGAGTCCGAGGCTCTCGAGCACCTCGAGCCGGCTCTTGCCGGTGCCGAGCTCCTTGGCCTGCGCGTCATGCGGCACGATGTGCCCGGCATAGACGTAAGGCCGCGCCGCGAGCTCGCGCACGTAGTGCCCGAGATCGACGCCGCTGGCCTCGTAGTAATCGATGATCCTGATCTCGCGGCCGATCACCTGCGCGAACCAGATGGCGGTCGCGTCGCGGATGCCGAGATCCCAGCTCGTCCAGACCGGCGCCGCCGGATCGTACGGCACGCCCGCGATGCGCCGCTCCTCCTCGGCGCGCGCCATCAGCTTGCCGTAATAGGCGCCGACCACCGCGGCGTCGAACGAGCATTCGAATTCCTGCGCGTATTGCTCTTCGCTGAGATCGCGCTTGGCGAGCTCAAGCTCGCTTGCGGGAATGAGGCCGGTGTCGCTTGCCTTGAGCATGAGGGTAAACCAGTCTGCCTCCGATTGCGCGCGCCGCCACAGCTCGAAGAAGGCGTTGCGGCCCTTGGGCGTGCCGATGAACACCGCCCAGCCGCCGCGATCGGCCAAGGCCGGGCGGATGATCTCCGACCACACCCGCGGGTCCATATCGGCGTATTCGTCGAGCACGATGCCGTCGAGATAGATGCCGCGCAGCGCATCGGCGTTGTCGGCGCCGTAGAGGCGGACCTGCCCGTCGTTGGTTGCGTAATCGACGCGCAGCTCGCTCTCGTGCACGCGCGCGCCATGCTGGCGCAGCGGCGCCGTCGCCGCGCGCAGATAGTCCCACGCCACTGCTTTCGACTGCTTGAGGAAGGGCGAGATATACGCGAAACGCGGGCGAACTTTCGTGCACCACATCGCCGCGTGCTGCAAATCCTCGACGCAGGCCACCGTCTTGCCGGCGCGGCGGTGCGTCACGATGCAGGCGAAGCGCTCGCTCCTGACATGGAAGCCTTCGAACTGGCTGCGCGGCGCGTAGTCGGGGACGAGGTGAGATGGTCGCATCGGATTGTGAATTGGTATGATCCACGTCGCGGCGTCATGCGCGGGGGGCTGGCTCGCCAAGAGCTGGCGGAGCGAGATAGGAGAAAAGCTTGTTCCCTAATGTGCCGAGTTGGCTGATCAATAAGGTGCGCGGATTGGGAAACAATATCGAGCCATTTAATCGCGGAACTCTTTATTATGCGGCCGCTGGCTGGACGATTGCGTGGTATCTACGCAAGGACATTCAGGCTCGCGATGTGGATGACTTTTTCGATCCACCGGGCGAGGCTCCAGCTAATGGAAACGACCCGCTGTGGCATGATCATGTGAACCGCGCCATTCTAGTAGCGGAAACGCTGTTCATGTTGCGATCATCGGCCGGGTTTGAAGAGCAACGGAAAAGGCTGATGACAAGGCCGCTTCGCTCCACCTTCTTTGAGTTATTGGCCGCCAAGCAGTTTCTGAAGGCAGGATTTCAGATTTCTGCTCGGCCGGAGGTGGGCCGGTTGGGAGAAGATTTCGATTTCAGCGCCACCGCCGGAGATGTGATCGTCCACGTCGAGGTGACCGCATTGACCGCAAAAGAGCCTTCAGAGGCAACGATCTTCAATGCGCTACAACACAAAAGGCGGCAACTGCCAAAAAATGCTCCCGGTGTTGTGTATTGTCTTGTCCCCGAAAACTGGTCGCATTCGGCGATCAATTGGGATGACTATTTACAGAAAATTGTGAGTCGTTTTTTTCGGGGTACCACGACCGTCAATGTTATTGTGTTCTGGATGGAGCAACACATTGTTGTTGATGGCGGCCGAGGTGCTGCTCTGACCACTATTCGCAAACCATTTGTCAATAGCAATGCTCGCCACCCGATGGACGTGACTCTCTTTTTCAGCGGACAGCGATCAGAGCCGGTCCGTGAAGCCCTTGCTACTGCCGATGCCAATGAATTGACGGCGTTAGAAGAAGCGTTCTACAATTCCGAATTCTTTCGCTGGGTCGATTATCTCAACCCCCGTTGATGTCCCCGCGCATTGCACAGCATTCACCGCCAGCGACGAAACTCAAGCTGAGGGATCAGCGATGCGGCACAAGCTGATCCAACGCTCTATTAAGCTCTTCCCAATGGCTGCGGAAGGCCGAGGCCCGATCCATGCGTCATGGTGTAGCTGTCGGCGCATGCGACTGCCGCATCGAGGCGCAATTTCTGTGAATACGCCCTTCTGGAAGATTCGTGTAACGCGAGTCCAGCAAAAAATTTTTCATCGCGAATTCTCGGTTCCGGCCAAGTACTTCGAGCCGGTCGGACGTTGCGGGTGGCGGCTACGTGCTAAACACGCTATTGACTACAAACCGAAGCTATACTAGATTGCTCGCAGCCTTGCTCATCGAGGGGCGTCTCCGGAGGCGATCCTGAAGGCGGAGCAAGGTGTGGCGTCCTGCGGCAGCGGCTCGCACCCGCTGCCCCGGGAGGTAGGGACCCCGCCCGCCAGGCACTAAGACCTGGACGCGAGGAGCTCGCTGTAACCGATCCGGATCCGTCGAAGCTTCGGCTAAGGCGGGTGACGCGGGGAGGGAAGCGCGGGACCCGGAGAGCCCAAAATCGCCACGGTGGAGCGCCGAGAGGCGAGCGTCCCGCGTCATGGGACGCATGGCGCCTCGTAAGCGCCTGACGTGCCGCGTTGTGGCATGTCCAACGGGTGCTCCGCCGAGCACCCCAACGTCTCTCGGCGCTCCGCCCACCCCTCGATTCGGGTGAGCGAAGCAAAGATGCAAGACCCGGGCGCAGAAGTGCGCCGCGGGAACGACGAGGTGTTGTCATGAGCGCAGCGAAAAAACGAACGCGCGCTGAAAAGGGATTGGCGGAGCAACAGCGCTTGGCGACGATTCTGCGCGAAGCCCATGGGCGGCTGGAGTTGTGGCGCATGTGCAGCAAGGAGTCCTGCTTGCGAACCGGGAGTTGCAACGGGGACGTCGATGAATGCGGCGCGCGCGCAGCGCCGCAGGGTTGGGCATGGATGCACCAGATCGTGAAGGCGTTGCGGGCGGGCCAGCGGCCACGCGCGGCGATCGAGGCCGGGAATCTCGCCGCTTTGGGCTATCGCAAACGAGTGACCGTACGCTGGAAAGTCAAAGGCTGGGAGCCGATCGAGCTGGTGCAGCTCGGCGACGGTACTTGGCGGCGGGCCGACCTCGCAGCCGCGCGCCCGCCTCTTGACCCGCAATTCATGCAATTGGCCGCGTCGCCTTGGCTGCGCAGCGCCTGTCGCCGTGGTCAACCGCGAAAGGTGTAATCTCCCAATGCCCATGAGCAAGCACCATGGATGACGCGCCCGGCCACGCCTCCGGCATTGTTATTTACAATGAATTTTGCAACTGCAACGTGTTTTCAGAAGAAACGCACCGCCGATGCGGCTCAATTCGCCTTAGCGGCCTTCGCGCATCCACGTGGCGGCGAGAGCGCCGACGAGGAGCAGCAGCCCGATCAATCCGGCGAATACCGGCAACACGCCGATGCCGCGCACCACGCTCGCCTCGCGCGTGCGCAGTCCCAACCAGTCGTCACCGTGGTAGGTGTCGCTCGAGCGCACCGCGACGATGCGCGGCAAATGAACGCCGCTGCCGCGCTCGACCCGTACGACGTCGCCGCCCGTCGCATTGGCAAGCGGGGCGAGCACCTCGGTCGTCGACGTCACCTCGGTGAATTCGCGCGGATTGGCGGGACCCACATTGGCGAGCGCGTTGAGCGTGCCGTCGCTCGCACGCCACAGCCCGAGTTCGTTTGCCTCGATCGTCGAGCGCCACACCCCCGGCTCCGCGGGCGAGAGCGTCACGGTGCGGGTCTTCCCCGACGGCGTCGTCAGCGTCACGTCGCTGACGGTATCGGACATGGTCTGACGCTGCACCGTGAGGTCGCGTCCGCGCACGATGAGGCGCAGCGCCTCCTCCTCCAGATCGGGCTGCTTCATCAGCCAGTGCGACAAACGCCGCAGCAGGTCGATGTGCGGTCCGCCCCCCTCGTAGCCGCGCGCCCACAGCCAGATGTGGTCGGAAAGGAGCAACGCGACGCGCCCTTCGCCCTCGCGCGACAGCAGCAGCAACGGCTTATTGTCCGGGCCCTGCATCACGGTCGTGCCTTTGGCCACGCGGCTGTCGACGAGGCGGAACCAGCGACTCCAATGCGGTGGGTCTTCGTCGGCGCCTTCGAGGCCGCGCGTTACCGGGTGGCGCTTGCCGAGATCGGTGAGCCGAGGAAGAAACGCGCCATCGCTGGTGCGACCGTTCGGCTCGGCCGGCAGGATGACGTCGAGCGGCGTGCGCCAGATGCTGGTCGCGCTCGCATAGTCAGGCCCGGCAGCCACCAGCACCGCGCCGCCCTGGCGCACGTAGCGAGCGATATTGTCGAAATAGATGATCGGCAGCACCCCCTGGCGCGCGTAGCGGTCGAAGATGATGAGCTGGAACTCATTGATCTTCTGCTGGAACAGCTCGCGGGTCGGAAACGCGATCAGCGACAATTCGTTGATCGGCGTGCCGTCCTGCTTCTCCGGCGGCCGCAGAATGGTGAAATGCACGAGATCGACGCTGGCGTCCGATTTGAGAAGGTTGCGCCACGTTCGCTCGCCGGCATGCGGTTCGCCGGAGACGAGCAGGACGCGCAGCTTGTCGCGCACGCCGTCGATGGAGACGACCGCGCGGTTGTTGACGAGCGTCAGCTCGCCGTCGAGCGCAGACGCCTCGATCTCGATGATGTTCGCACCGGCATGCGGTATCGGCACCGTGATGTTGCTATTGGCGCCGACGCGCACGGTGCGGCTTTCGATCGGCTCGCCGTCGCGCCGCACCGTCACCTGCGCCGGGCCTCGCGGCGCGCCCTGATCCTCGATTCGAAAGGTGATGGTCTGCGTCTGCCCGACGATGCCGAAGCGCGGCGCGGTCACCAGCACGACGCGGCGATCTCGCTCGTCTTTGTGGCCCGTGATCAGCGCGTGCACCGGCGCGGCAAAGCCGAGCGCCGCGACCTCCCCGGGGACGTCGTGCACGCGTCCATCGGTGATGAGGATCGCACCCGCCACGCGGTCCTGCGGCACGTCGGAGAGCGCCGCGGAGAGCGCCGTGAACAATCGCGTGCCGTCGGTCTCCCCGTCCGCTTGTCCGGCCTCGACGAAACGCACTTCGAGCCCGGCGATGCGGCCGAGGCGTTCGGCCAACGCGGCGCGCGCAGCTTCGGTCTGCTGCAGGCGCTCGCCGAACTCCTGGCTCGGGCTCTTATCGACGACGACGGCGGCAACCGAGGTGAGCGGTTCGCGGTCTTCGCGCGTGATCGACGGATTGGCGAGCGCGAGCACGAACAGCGCGAGCGCAATGGCGCGCAGGAACGCCGCGCGGGTGCGGGCGAAGACGAGCAGGAGCGAGAGCGCCAACGCAACCGCGACCGCCGCCCAAACGATGTAAGCGGGAACAAGCGGCGAGAATGAGATACCGAGGTTCAACTGTTCAAGTTCCTTGTTTCGTCGCCCGCTTCTGCCTTGTCGTCCCCGCGCAAGCGGGGACCCATATTCCAGAGGCCGGTGTTCATGGGTCCCCGCTTGCGCGGGGACGACGTGCGATCACTGTCCTAGCCGCTCGAGCAGCGCCGGAACGTGGACCTGGTCGGCCTTGTAATTGCCGGTGAGCGTGTACATCACGATATTCACGCCGGCGCGAAACGCGAATTCGCGTTGGCGCGGCTCGGCGGAGACGAGCGGCAGCATGGCTTGGCCGTCCTGGCGCATCGCCCAGGCGCCGGCAAAATCGTTCGAGGTGATGATGATCGACGATACGCCGTCGCCGGCGCGCGCCGGACGGCTCGCCGGCTCGTCCTCCTCGGCCGCAGGCAACGCTTCCACCCATAGCTGTCCCGAGCTGAAGCGGCCGGGAAAGTCCTTCAACAGATAAAATGTCTTCGTCAGCACATGATCGCGCCGTACCGGCTCGAGCTCGGGAATATCGAGCGAGGAGAGAATGGCGCGCAGCGCCTGCATGCCGGGACCGCGGGTCTCGCCGCCGGCGCCGGAAGGGGCCTCGACCGCGTCGCGCGTGTCGAACAGGACGGTGCCGCCCTGCTTCATATAGGCGTCGATGTGTTCGAGTGCCTCCCGCGATGGCTTTGGCGCGCTCGGCACGATCGGCCAATAGATCAAGGGATAGAACGCAAGCTCGTCGCGCGCGGGGTCGAGACCGATCGGCTCGCCCGCCTCGAGCGCGGTGCGCTGGGCGAGGAACAAGGTGAGGCCCTGCAGCCCGGCCTTGCTGATGCGGTCGACCTCGGCGTCGCCGGTGATGACGTAGGCGAGCCGCGTCTCGAGCGTGGATCTCAAGGCCTGCTCGTCGGCGCTCGTCGCTTGGCCCTGGGCGAAGGCCTGCGGCGAGGCGAGCAGCGCCGCGGCGAAAATTGCCAGCGCAAGCGCCGTCGCCGCCGGCCGTTGGCGCCGCAACAGCTGTCCGATTCCGCCGGCGAGCAGGAATGTGACGAGCGCATCGAGCGCCAGCAGCGCGAGCGCAGCGAGCAGTATAGGCCCGCGCAGATCCTGCGGTTCGCTCATTCGGTAGGTGTCCCGGTGCGCGTTGAGTGCGGAAATATCCAGCGGCGCGAGCCGGTCGTTGGGCGCGAGCGCGTTGACAGCCAACAGTCCTTCCGGCGGTCCATAGAAGCCCGGCGGATGATCGGAAGTGGCGCGCCCGCTAAACGTCGCCGGCACGGCGCGCGCGGTTGCCGGCGGCGGTCCGAACACGCCGAAGCCGTCGAGAATGCGCGTTGGCGGCAATACCTCGCGCGTCCCGCGGGAATTCGCTGCGGCGCCGTCGGCGGCCGCCATCGACCCCGCCAAAGAGACGATCCGCTTGAGCATGTCGACGAATGTGCCCGATAGCGGCAGGTCTGACCAGCGCGTATCGGCGGTGACGTGAAACAAGACGATCAGGCCCTTGCCGCGGCGCTGGGCGGTAACGAGCGGAGTGCCGTCGGCGAGCGTTGCCCACGTGCGCTCGGTCAGCGTGGCATCGGGCTCGGCCAGCACTTGCCGGCTGACGCTGACGTCGGTCGGCACGGCCATGCCGAAGAACGGGCTCTCGCGCGGGAAAGCGCTGAGCTGCTGCGGCTGCTCCCACGATAAACTGCCGCCGAGAATGCGCCCGCCGCGTCTGAGCCTCACGGGCACGAGCTCATCGTCGCCGGCGGCAAGGCGCGGACCGGCAAAGCGCACCAGCACGCCGCCGTCTTCGAGCCAGTGCGTTAAGGGCTCGCGCGCCTCGGCGACGTTGCCCACGTCGGCAAGGACCAACATGGGCAGGCGCTGCTCGATGAAATGGCTCACCGCCTGGCCCGGCGAGCCGCGTTCGGCGAGGCGTATGTCCGCGAACGGCCCGAGCGCGCGTGCGAGGTAATAGGTCGAGGCGAGCAGCGGCTGCGCGGTGTCCGCGGTCGAACCCGTGACGACGCCGATGGACCGGCGGCGCCAGCGCTTGTCGAGCAGCGCCACCGCGCCGGCCGAATGCTCGGCCGCGATCTCCAGCCGCGCAATGTCGTTGCGGATCTCCACCGGCAGCGTGAACTCGGCCTCGCTTTCGCGTCCGCCCTCGTTGAACGTGAATGAGGTATCGCTGAGCGGCAGGCCCTTGAGATCGAGCGCGCGTACGGTGCCCATTTCGACAGTGCCGCCCACGGAGCGCAAGACCTTCACCGTCAGCGCGCCGGCCGAATTCTCGGCGCCGGCCAGCGCATGCGCGGGCGCGAGGCCGCCCTCGACCACGGTGATGGGCCGTTGCTCGACGAGCCGCCCGAGTGCCGCGACGAAATCGCTGCCGCCGCCGAGATCGACGCCGTCGGTCAGCCAAACGAGCTCGACCTCGGGCGTGGCAGCGAGGAAGCGGCCGAGCGGCGCCAGCGCATCCGCCCGCTCGACCGCGTACGGCTTCGGCTTGATCTGCTTGAGGCGCACGCGCGCCGCCGCCGGCGCCTCGAACGAGACGTCGCGGGAAGGCTCGGAGAGCGGGATCAGCGCGACGCCGCGATGATCCGCGTCCGCACGCGCGATCAGATCCTCGGCGGTGCGCATGCGCGCATCCCAGGTGCCTGCTGCCGGGAAGCCGTCGTCGATCAAGATTGCGAGCGGCGCCTTGCTGGCCGAGGTCGCAACCGGCGGATTCCACAACGGTCCGGCGGCCGCGATGATCACCAGCGCGGCAAGCGTCAAACGCAAGAGCGTGAGCCACCACGGCGTGCGCTGCGGCGTCTCTTCCCGCGGCGCGATGTCGAAGAGCAGCCGCGTCGGCGGGAAGGCGATGCGGCGCGGCTGCGGCGGAATGAGCCGCAGCAACCACCACAGAACGGGCAGGCTCAACAGCGCGAGCAGCACCAGCGGCTGGGCGAAGCCGAGCGGAAGCCCCGCGATCATGCGTGCCTCCCGGGTTGTCTCGCCACGCTCAACCGGTTGCCGATCGCCGCGCCCGGGGGCGGCGCGCCCAGCCGTGCGTGCAGCGCGAGCAACAATTCGGTCGCCGGCCGGTCAGTGCGATGGATGGTGAAGCTCCAGCCGACCTTGTCGGTCTCGGCGCGGATTTCCGCGCGGTGACGTGCCACGCGGCTCTCGTATTCGCCCTTCCAGGTCTCGGCGCGGCCGGCGGTGATGGAGCCCGCACCTTCCGGCTCGATGAACTCGACGCGGCCGGAATAGGGGAAAGTCTCTTCGGCCGGATCGACGATCTGCACGGTGTGGCCGTGCGCACCCGTCCCTGAAAGCTGCGCGAGCGTGGCGCGCACTTGCGCGATCGGGCTCCAGAAATCCGACACCACCACGATCTCGGCGAGCGAGGAGGGCGCAAACAGCGGCGGCAGGCTGGGGCGCTCGGCGGGTATGCCGACGCGCTCGCCCGCCTGCACCAGAATTTCGGCGAGGGCGAAGGCCACGACGAGGCATCGGTCGAGCTTGGAGTCCTGGGCAAGTTGCGAGCGAAACAGCATTGACGGGGAGCGATCGGGCCACAGCCAGACCGTATGCGCGGCCTCCCATTCCCGTTCGCGCACATAGAGATGTTCATCGCGAGCGGAGCGTCGCCAGTCGACGCGGCGCGCGGGCTCTCCCGAGAGGAAGCGCCGGTACTGCCAGAAATTTTCCCCCGGGCCGGGGCGCTTTCGGCCGTGCAGCCCATGGATGACGGTGGCGGCGATGCGGCGCGCCTCGAGGATCAGGCGCGGCATGCTTTGCGCGAGCGAGCGAGCCTCGCCGCTCGCGCGCTGCGTTGCCCTGATCTCGTGCTTATCCGCGCGCTGCCTGGCCGTTGTCATGCCTTATCCGATGCGAGCCTTGAGCCTACCGATGACGCCTTCCATGGTCTCGCCGTCGGCGCGCGCGGCGAAGGTGAGCGCCATGCGGTGCTTGAGGATCGGCTCGGCCATCGTCATGACGTCGTCGATCGACGGCGAGAGCCGCCCGTCGATGAGGGCGCGGGCGCGCGCGACCAACATCAGCGCCTGGCTCGCGCGCGGACTTGGACCCCAGGCGATCAACTTGCCGAGTTCGCCGGTTTCGGGCCCGGGGCGGGCCGAGCGCACGAGGTTGAGGATCGCTTCCACGACCGATTCGCCGACCGGTAACCGGCGCACCAGGCGTTGCGCCGCCAAGAGCTCCTCGGCGGTCATGGTCGGCTTGGGCTTGCTCTCTTCCGTGCCGGTGGTGTCGAACACGATTTTGCGCTCGGCCTCGTGGTCGGGATAGTAGACGTCGATCTGCATCAAGAAGCGGTCGAGTTGCGCTTCCGGAAGGGGATACGTGCCCTCCTGCTCGATCGGGTTTTGCGTGGCGAGCACGTGGAAGGGGCGCGGAACGTCGTGACGGTTGCCGGCAACCGTCACGTGATGCTCCTGCATCGCCTGCAGCAACGCCGACTGGGTGCGCGGGCTCGCGCGGTTGATTTCGTCGGCCATCAACAGCTGCCCGAAGATCGGGCCCGGGATGAATCGGAAGCTGCGCTTGCCGCCAGGGCTCTCGTCCAGCACTTCACTGCCCAGGATGTCGGACGGCATGAGGTCGGGGGTGAACTGGATGCGGCGGGCGTCGAGTCCGAGCACGATGCCCATGGTCTCGACCAGCTTGGTCTTGGCGAGGCCAGGAAGACCGATCAGCAGCGCGTGACCGCCGCACAGCACGGTGATGAGTGCCTGCTCGACCACCGGGTCCTGCCCGAAGATCACATTGCCGATCGCGGCCTTGGCGGCAGCGACCTGGGCGCCGGTCGCTTCCGCCTGGCGCACAATCATGTCTTCGAACTTTTCCAGCCCATCGCCGGCTACGGCCATGACGTCAACTCCTTGTTATCCACCTGTTCTATCTACGACCCGGGCCGGCTGGTGGTTCGCATCTCCTCGCCAAGGCCCGTCAGTCGCCAAGGCCCGTCAGATTTGACCAAAAAACGTGCAACATTCGGGCCACGCGCCCATGACAATGCGGAGCGCTTTCGCCCGAATCCCGCACAACTGCTGAAGACTACGCTATTTTTCACTGGGTGCGATCTCGCCTCGGCGTAGGTCTGTCACGATCGCCCCAGAGCCCCGGCCGCCCAACAGGTCTTGAATGCTTGAACTTCTTGCACTTTTTAGCCCCAGCCTGCGCAGGGCAGGGGAGAAGCTCGCTCACAATCAAGACCGCAAGTGAAAACAGCCGGTCACCGCACAAGTTCCAGGCAGACAATGGCAGAGGAAGGGCGCTGGCGCACTCAACTCATCGTGAGGCTGCAAGCGCTTGGCAGTAGGCAAGTTTCCGCTTCGTGCAAGGAGGCAGGACCGTGAATGCCAAAAGCGCGACCCGGTCGGGTGCCGGCCCGTCCGGCGGCAGCGAATTGCACAAGGGCAGCCCCTTTTTCCTCGCGCTCACCGCGATCGGTATCGTGTTCGGCGATATCGGGACGAGCCCGCTCTATACATTTTCCGTCACGCTGAGCGCCACCGGCCATCCGGAGCCGACCGCAGGCGACGTCCTTGGGATCGTCTCCCTGATCTTCT
>WNGA01009879.1_pt1 | contig 15382 bp, 10 predicted proteins | sample 5400061 | NCBI WGS metagenome assembly WNGA01 (sample SAMN13153366, study PRJNA577476) | soil metagenome | isolation source: 100 cm soil or saprolite under grassland replicate 2 | place: USA:California | collected 2016-06-15
TTTCTCGTATCGAAACCTCTTGATGTCGCGGAAAGCCTCGAGAAACGTCTCCTGCAGCACATCCTCCACGTCGGCCAGCCGCCGCATCTCGTGGCCTAGCTTATAGTGAATCAGCAATGCGAGTCGCTTCTGATATTTCTCGAACAACGCCCTAAACGCGTATTCGTCCCCCTGCTCTATTCTGGTGAGCAGGTCGTAAGTCGATGTCGGCTGTTCCATGCTTGTTTTTGGCAAACGGGACGGTAGGCATTCCGATGCGGCAGGCCAATACTCAGGCATCTCTGATCATTACGCTCTATCACAATAGAGAAGACTGTGATTTTGGCCCATATCTTACGGGCTTGGTGTGTTTTTCCATCACACCTTCCTCAACTAATCGCTGAAGCCATTCCTTCGCCTGGCTTTTCGACACTTGCAAATCAGCAGCCACCTCGGCGTCGGTCTTTAGTGTTTTCATCCTCCTGAGCAACTCCCGCACCTTCGCAAACAATTCATCAGCGGGCGCCAAGGGCGATTCCGCAGACTTCAAAGGGAAAGAGTCATTGATGGGTAGCAAACCCTGTTGCGGTACGCCTGTTTGCTTAGCCTCTTCGCAAACCGGAGAAAAGGGTTCGTTTTGTTCTGGAGCAGCTTGCCTTGGACCTGCTTCAACTGCGAGCGCCGCCGCCAACGCATCCGGCGTCTCCGGATTCGGCCATAGTAATGCGCCCTTACGCCGGAGGGCCTCCAGCCCCTTGCCGGTTTGCCCATTCGAGCGAACATAAACAGGCACGAGCCGCAGTTTCTCAAGTTGCTCAACAGCGCCGGCCCAGGTGCCGCCCGTCTCGTAATCTGAATTAACAACGAGCGCTGCATCAGCCAGCGCGTAAATCAGCTTGTTACGCTGCATGGCGTGTCCTACGTTAAACCCGGCCAGAGGGTCATAGGTCGAGATCAGGACCAATTGCCCATCCATCAGAAAGTTGCGGTGCTCGCGGTTCAGGGCGGCTCGTTCCAGGCTGTCGGCCAAGACTCCTGCCGCCTCACCGCCAGCTTCCAGCGCGCCCCGCATAGCGGCCTGGTCAATGCCGCGGGCGCCTCCTGATACAATGGCGCGTTGCGCCCTGGCTGCAAGTCGGCCGATACCCTCAGTATAAGCGACCAACGCATCATCCACATGCCGCGATCCCACGACAGCCAACCCGCTGGAATCTAGAATCGCCGCTTCCCCACAGCCGTATATAATCGGGGGAGCATCTTCCTTGAGTCGTGTCTTCAATCGCCTCGGATACTCGGCGTCGGCGCGGCTCACTACCCAAATAGCCCGAGTCTGCCAGCGCTCAATCGCCTGGCTCAGTAGGAAACCGCGAGCCAGTAAACGATTGAGACGATCGCTGTCGCTTCCGATAAGCTGATGACACTCGCTGATCAATTCCTGAGCGCCTGGGGCAAGCAGATCCGCAGGTTGCCGTTGCTCTTCGCGGAGGAATCGCGCCAGCCGCCTGTACTCCGCCTGCGTCAACAAATCGGCTGAAGGCTCGCCGCGCCCCGCAATCAAGGGCGCCGTCAATAGAAGGATGGCCTGCGTATTGGATGAAAGTGATATGCTCATTTCTCGTATCCTGTTAGCGCGAGCGCCAGAGGCAATACCTCTCCACTGCCATGTGACCGCAACAACCAAGCCGCGACGGTCAAAGTCCAACGCGAATCCACCATGTCATCCACAAGTAACACCGGCGCAGGACGAATCGCTTCCGCACTGACCCTCAGAGAACCATCGATGTTGCGCGCCTGCTGGGCGCTATTTGCCATAGTCTTTTGCTCCGGCCGATTGTCAGTTTTCTCCAGTACCGCGTCGAAGGGCAGGTTCAAGGCGACGGCCAGCCTCCGGGCGAAATCTGGCACAAGATCGGGGTGGCGAAGCGACGGAATGCTGGTCACCCAGGCAGGCGCAGGTTGAGGACTCCACTCCTGCACCAAGCGCACACAGGCTTCCACCAGTTCATCCGAAAAGCGCTGGTCCCTGTACTTGCCCTGACGTACCAAGCCCCCCCACCCGGCATCTCCCCAAACGCAGAGCGCTTTTCCAGGCTGCGACTGAAGCGCGGGAGCGATCATTCCTTTCAGTCTGTACCTGGGCATTCCACCATCCGGCCATTTCTTTCGCGGCTCAATCGGTAGACTGGTTCGGCAAAGAAACTCTACGGCTCCTCGCACTAGCGCTGGGGCCGTGGTTGTCGGCAGCGGAGGCAACGCGGGCAAGCGAATTGTGGTCGGATCGCCATCCAAGGCGCGAACGAGAAACTCCATATGGCCTGACTCCAGTCTCACGTATTCCCGCATCTGGCGTTGTTCGTCGCGGCGCAAACTTGTCAGCCGTTCCGCGCGCTGCCAAAACGCCTCACTCAGATTGGCCGCTGTCAACTGCCACTTCGGTCCCTGCTTGGCGATGGGAGCGGGCGACTCCAACGAAAGTAGCGCAATGGTCTTATCGATCCGGCCCTTACTTATATTGACCCCTGTCATCAGTACCGCTCAGAATTTGATGATCTCAGTTCAACATTATTCTGATTCTGAGTCGAAAGGTCGTTAGGCGCCACCTGTACGCTCAATGTCCGCTCGTAAATCCGCGTGAAGGAGTTGATGGAAAAGGCGCTCTCCCGGTTCGCGCCGCACAGAGAGCCGCCCCGCCGTGTACGAGCGCGACTTGAGGCCGCGTTGAACCGATTCGCAGATCGCCACGTCTTCATCCTGAATCCGCTCCGCGACGGCGACGCTCGCGAGGTTGCGCTCGCGGGCCTGCTGACCTCGGTCCGATCAATTCCGAGAGGGATGACGAGGTTCGTGTCCATCACACCTTCGTACATGTTGATCATGAAGTTGGGATAGAGCCAGTAGTAATGAGCGCGGTCGCCCTTGCGAACGGCGCCCGTTTGCGCCTCGGCCCCTTTTGCGGCGACGGGGCTTGATTGCAGGCAAAATCGTTCGCCGGTTTCGATCGTGTAATTGCCGTAGTCGAGAACGCTGTCGAGGCCCTTATGAAGATAAGGCACGTGATAGCCGCCGTCGAGGTAATTATCGACAAAGACCTTCCAGTTGCAATCGAGCGCATAGCGCCTCCGCTCCGTCCAGTTGAAGTCACTCAGATCCAGCCCGCGCATTCGGCTGATGAGATCGGCGCCGAGAAAGTTTTCGAGCGAAGGGCCGCCCCGATCGAGTTTGACGAACACCCAGTTCTCCCAGACCACGGTTTCGACAGGCGCGAGACCGTTCGCCGCGCGATCGAAGTCGCAGACTCCGGTGAAATCCGGCGTCCCGCGAAGTTCCCCTTCGAGCGAGTAAGTCCAGCCGTGATACGGGCAGCGCAGGTTGCGCGTCACGCCTTCGGCGGCGGTCACGACGGCGGCGGCATGGTGGCGACAAACGTTGAAGAAGCCGCGCAAAACCTGATCGTCGCCTCTGACTACCAGGAGCGGCTCCCCAGCCAACTCCCACGTGACGTACTGACCCGGCCTGCGGACCTGCTCGGCGCGCCCAACAAGCTGCCAGGAACGCGAGAAGACCGTCCGCCGCTCCAGTTCCATAATCCTCGGATCCACGTACCAGGCCGCAGGGATCGTCCACGCCTCGGCCAAAGGCGCATTCGGATTGTAACTCTCGATGACCTGCTTGATTGAATCTTCCACGGCTCGTGGCTCCTTCCGTAGCGAAAAATGTACAGTTTGCGTCGCTCTATCACTCGCTCATTGTTCGAAGTTGAGCAAACCTCATGGTTCGCATGTTTCCTTTAAAAACTCAGTAATGGAAGCAGCGCAAAGCGGTCCAGCTAAAGTTTCTACACATGTCTTTTGCCCTGGAGGCGCAGCGGATATTAGCCGGTGGTGGAGCCCGAGCGTAACCACCGGGATCAGTGGGGAATCTATTCCCAGCCCCGGAGGGGATGTGAGTTCCTGAGGTTTGTGTCCGACACTGACCAGGTAGCGGCCCGCAGGCAACCCGAAAAGGCGGTAGTAGCCGCGATCATCCGTGACGGAGAAATACGTGTTCATCGGAATATTAAAATGCTGCGGCCTGCCCTGTTCGTCCAGCTTCATCAATACGACATTCTCTTCGGCTATGGCGCGGCGCCGCGAATCGGTCACGCGCCCCGCGATTGCGCCGCCGCGTTTGAGTTCGATGCTGACGCCGTCCATATTCTCGCCTTCCGAAACAGCAATCAGGGCCCCCTGAGGTCCGTACGACTGGTCACTGGGCGAGATGAAGCCGGGAGCGAGCGCGCCCAGCACATACCGGCCGGCCGTCACGCCCGTGAAGCGAAACTGCCCGGCGCCGTCAGTCCTGACGCGAATCCCCGGTGAGGGGGAAGGGCCGGGTGGATTTTGCAGCGCAACGACGACGTTCGCCACTGGCTCGCCATTCAACGTGACACGGCCCGTGATCGTCGCGTTTCCGCCGCCCGCCGCCTTCTGTTGAGATTGACCTGCAACCTTAAACGGAAGGCTGAGGAGTAAAACGAAGATAAGTGAAGCCATTTTCGGCCTGAGCGTATTCTCTCTCATTGGCATATCCCCTCCTCATTGATCCCTCTTGTTCAAATCAACAGCGATTATTTCTCGAAGACATAACTCCAGTCTTGGGTTGAGCAAAAGAACCGCGGGGATCACGGGATCCCCGTGGTTGGGCTTCATCCTGAATCCAACTCAAGACTGGGATTGACATAACACCTCCGATCTATTTTTCTGTCTCACATCTTTCTGTCTGTTTGGTCCGGAGTGGCCGAAACGACGGTCAACGCCATTTCAGCGCATAATCTTTCACGCGCCCGCACGGCTGAAGTTCGATTTCGTTCTTCGCGGCCATCGCTTCGCGGCGAAGCTTCGCCCGTTCGGCCGCGTCCCAGGCCGCAGGGCGAGCCTGATCATCGCTCGCCTCTTTCTCGGCGACCTGCCGCGCGTGGAGCAGGTATTTGTCCGGCGCTACATGTTTGAACTCGAACGAGCCGTCGCCTCGAACGTCCGCCTCGGCGTAGCGGATCACATCGTCCTCGCCCTTCGCTTCCGCCGGGACCAAATGCGCGCGCAGCTGTGGCGACGATTCGACTTCCCCGGTCACCACGCCGCTGACGGCGCGGCCACGGTCGCCGCGATGGCGGATGTCAACGCCGGAGACCTCCTCGCCGGCGCGCAGATTGATCTCGGTCGCCGTGTCGCGCGTGGCCGAAGGGTAATAGGTCGGAGCGTCGTTCCTGACCTGCTCGTCATAGACCTGGCCGCCGATGCTGACAATGTAGACGCCGGGACGCAATCCGAAGACGCGATAAATCCCTCGATCATCAGTATTCCCGACTCCGAGGTCGAGCGATTCAACGCTTGAGATGGCCGGGCTCCCTTCCGGATCGCGTAATCGATGGGGCCTCACGGTCACGCCGACCAGCGGTTCGCCCGTTTCGTCCGTCACTCTACCGGTGATCACGCCGCCTTTGACCATACGGATCGTCACGTTTTCGCCTATGCGATGAACGCTGTCTTCGATCGGCAGATCAGCGAAGACATATCCCGGCGCCCGAGCATGAAAGACATAAGCTGTTGGCGAGAGACCGACCATTTTGAAATTTCCGTCGTCGTCGACCGTCGCCGAATGGCCACTTCCGAGCCTTTTGCCGATCTGGTAGGCGAAGACTCTCGCGTCCGCCATCGGCTGACCGTCGGGGCCGATGACGCGGCCTGTGATTACGCCTTCGCGCTTCAATCGCCGTCCGGTTTGATCCGCAGACGCCGTCCTGGCCGGCGGCTGTTGTGCGAACGCCATTCGCGCCAACGCCGCGCAAAGAAGGATCAACATCGGGGTCATCACGTGTTTCATTGCCAGTATAGGTGTAGGGCAAACTTCCTGGGAGCGCAGGCATCCCTGCCTGCTTGCTTCGGTCAGCCGGTCACTGCCAGAAACCCCGCAGGCAAGGATGCCTGCGCTCCCAGGGAGTTTGCCCTACCTGCGCGCCGGATCGAGAGTGAATATAACAGTCGTCTCGGCGCCATTGCTGACGGTGACGCGCCGCTTGACCGCGCTAGCTCCCGGCGCGTCATTCCATTCGTTTTGGCTCACTCTCACCATCGGGATGAGCGTCAATTCGTATTCTCCCGGCGCCAATCTCTCGATTACGAATCGTCCCTTCCCGTCAGCCGTCGCGCCTCTACCGCCCGAATCAAAGGCCGGCTGAGATTCATTTTCCGACGTCGTTCTGATTGGATTGGCCAAGATACGAAATTCCCAGCCTTCGGGCGGCTTGCCGCCGGCGACCTCAACATGGCCGCGAATCGTTCCATCGGCGTGGGCAACGACGATGCGAACGCTGGTGATCTGTTCGCCGCGCCTGATTTCAAAGGCGCTTCTGATCTCGGCGCCGCCGCGCTCGATGCGTTTGATCGAGAACGCCTCGGCCTGAGCGCCGCTGAGATGGAAACTCACCATTCCGGGCGGCGCTCCGGTCAAACGGAAGCCGCCGTCGCCGCCGATCTTCGAATTGATGACTCCGTAATTATGGCCATCCAATCCGCGGTTGGGGGCGATGTAGGCCTCGACCTCCATCTGACGCAGCTTCGATTGAACCGCCGGATCATTGGCGCCTTCGAGAACGATCAAGCCGCTGATTGTCGAGCCACGAATCGCCTTGACCTCCAAACCGCTTACGTCGGAGTCGCTAATTTCAAACACGGTCTTTTCGCTGTAATAATCGTTGTTCGCCATTGATCCCGAAGACGGGTCGACCATTCTCCTCCTGTTCCACATATACAGCTCGTATCGTCCCGACGGCAATTCGCCGACTCTGAACGCGCCTTCAGAATCAGTTACTCCCTCTTTTCCACTTCGCCTTCCGCCATTCTCTTTGTCCGGCGCTTCCCAACATATCACTGCGGCTTGCGGCAGTGGCTTTCCGGTCTCGGCGTCAACGACTCTCCCCGTGACTACGTATGTGTCCCTCCCGGCGCCGAGCCGGATGTCGATGTCGACGACCTCCGCGCCCTCTTTGACTTCGATGATCTTCGCCTGGTTCCGATCCGTCGCGTTGGGGTGGAAGGTTTCGGGGTATTTTCGCTTCGAGTGGCTGTAAGCCCACTCGCCGTCAGCGCTGATAATGTAGCGCCCCGCTGGGAGGCCGTAGATGCGATATACGCCACGATCATCCGTTCGCATCATCGGATCGTCGTTGAAATCGAATCTCCCGTTCGGATTTCCATTTTCATCCACGGGCAGCAACCGCAGGTAAGTCGCGATGAGGGGCCGACCTTCGTCGTCAACCACGCGCCCCGTTATCACTCCGCCGCGAACAAGCGCGATGTCAACGGCGTCGCGCGATTCGCCCTCGTCGAGCGTAACCGATCTGAAGACCTCCGACGTGGGTGACTTCCTGGAAGACACATAGGCTTTTGAAAGCGCGTAGACCATGTAATCGCCTTCGGCGAGTCCCCCAACGCGATAACGCCCATCGCCGTCAGTCCTAACTTTGATGAATGCGCGCTGCCGCGACTCGCCCCCGGGCAACGCGCCCCCCGACGGCGGATCCACCTCCATCACCATCACCAAAGCGTTTGCCGCCGGGGCGCCGCCGACAGTCACACGACCGCCGATCGAAGCCGTACGCGGGCGATTGTCGCGCTGAGGCGTCTGCGCGCCCGATCGGCTGACCGCGACCAGAAGTAATATTGACAGGGTTGAAATGAAATTGAGCGGGCCAGGTTTCATGGGGCGCCTCCTATTAGTCGCGGAGCGACGGTTGAGATTAGCCCGGCTTTTCAAAGCCGGGAGCGGTCTCATAGTCAATTCAGTCGCGGAGCGACGGTTGAGTCTGCCTGATCGAACTCAACCGTCGCTCCGCGACTGAATTAGGTATGCGCGCCTTGTCCCGGCTTTGAAAAGCCGGGCTAGGCTCACGTGGTCGCTCCGCGACCAGGAAATTCTGTGTCAGCCTCGTCTACCACCGCAAAACATGATCTTTCACGCGCTCGCAAGCTTTCAGTTCGACTTCGTTCTTGGCGGCTGCGGCCTCGCGGCGGAGTTTCGCGCGTTCAATCTCGTCCCACGCCAGCGGGCGAGACCGGTTACTGTTCACTTCTTTTTCCGAAGCCTGCCGCGCGTAGAGCAAATATTTGCCCGGCGCGAGGTGTTTGAATCCGAACTCGCCGTCGACGCCGACCGTCGTCTCGGCATAGCGAAGAACGTCATCCGCCGCCGAAACTTCAGCCGGTATCAAATGAACTCGCAACCGCGAGGCCAATTTGGAACCCTCTTTCGCAGGAACGACGTGACCGTTCAAACTTGCGGCGCCCTCGGCGATGACCACTTCGACGCCTGACAGCTTTTCGCCGGCTTTTACGGCGATGCCATTTCGAGAAGCGTCGACCGGCTTTTTCGCCGCGCCGGGAGCAGGTTGCGTAATCGTGCGGACATACCAGCCGTCATCGGGCAAATCGGCTTTGATCCGGAAGCGACCCGCGGCCAACCCGCTCAAGATGAATTCGCCCTTTTCATCCGGCGCGCCGCCCACCGCGCCGCCGAAGTAACGAAACTGAGGCACGATTGATTGTATTGACGGCCCCGACTCATCGTCAGCAGCCGCGCTCAACAGAACATCTTCAATCACGGCGTGATCCTTCGCCTGCGACCTGTCTTCGCAAGGACTTTTTCCCGCGCCGCCCACGGCGCCCACGGCGCCTACAGTCGAGGACTCGATCTTCACCCGCCCGGAGATCGAAGCGGGCGCCGTTATCTTCAGATCGATTCCCGACACGTCGGCGCCCCTCACGACCACGCGGCGAGGCGTCGAGCTTGCAAAATCGGCTTCTCTGAAATCCATCCGGCAAGCGACTATTTCGTACTCGCCGTCAGCCACGCCGAACATCGCAAAGCTTTTCGTTCCGTACGCCCCCGTCATCCCGACCAATTGCCTGTCGGCGCCGCTCATCAGCATGATGGTTATGCCTTCGCGCATCGAGCCGGACGCGGCGTCGTTGATGACTGTTCCGCTGATCGCGTGGCCGCGCTCTTCGCGATGTCGGATGTCGGCGCCTGTGATCTCCTCGCCGCTCCGCACAGTGATTTCCGCAGCCGTCGCGCGCGGAGAGGACGGATACCACGTCATAGCCTCGCGCCCGGCATAAGCGCCGCCGTACCAGCCCGATTGATCGTTTGAAACGCCGACTACGTAAATTCCCGGCTCCAGGCCGTAGAGGCGATAGACGCCGCGATCATCCGTCAACCTTCCATTTTCATCCCTGAGGCTGACCAAATATTTCTGCCCGCCTTCCAGTCCGCGGACTTTAAAAGCCTGCGCGCGAACGCCGACCATCGGCTCGCCATACGGGTCGGTGACGCGCCCGGTGACCACTCCACCTTTGACCAGATTGACCGTGACACTCTCTCCCGGGCGATGATAATCGCTCTCGGAATCGGTCCGGGGGACGACATATCCCGGAACGTTTGTGGAAATCATGTAAGAACCGGGACCAAGCCCGGTCGCCTTGAAATTGCCTTCGTCATCGGCGGTCGAGGGTTGCATGCCGCTCGTGATCTTGACGCCGGCTCTGATGACGAGGATCGGCGCGCCCGCGACTGGCCGCCCCGTGTCATTGACGACGCGCCCGGTAATCACGCCGTCGCGCCTCCCCTGAGACGCCGCTTCGGCGTTCTCCCTCGCTCCGGCTTGCGCGATGGCGACTCGAACCGGCGCCGCGCAGAGAAGAATCAGCAGCAACGCTTTCATCGCTCTCATCGCAGATCCTCCTGATTGTTGAGCTGATTGTTGGGCTGATTTTGAGGCTGATTTATGCGGCTCGGGTCGAAAGTGATCGTGACCGAAGTGTCAGCGTTCTCTCTGACGGTGACGCGCTGATTCGAACCCGGCAAACTGACCGCCTGCTGGCTTCCATCGGCGTTCCGCTTGATGAGATTAATTGACAAATCATATTCGCCGGCCGGCAATCCATCGATCACAAAGCGCCCCTTCTCATCAGCAAGGGCATACCCGCCTGTTCCTTCAACCGACACGGGCATCCTGGCGGACGACTTCGATTCGTCGGCAGGCGACGGCCGCGCGGCCTTGATCTGGAAGTAGCTCCCCTCAGGCAGCGCGCCTCCGGCGATCTGAACCTGGCCGCGAATCCGGCCCTGCGGCTGATAGGCCACTATACGAACGCCAGTGATCTTTTCGCCGGGCCTCACCTCGATCGCGTCTTTGACCTCGACGCCGTCGCGCTCGATTCGCTTGATCCGCAGCGCGCCGCCCCCCCATAGCCGGAAACTGACGCTGCCAGCCTGAAGCCCTTTGATGGTGAAGCTGCCGTCGGCGTGGACTTCCGCTGGCCTGAAGTATCGCCGGGCCGAGAGGCGTTCATTCGCATCGCCTCTCGCATCGCCTCTCGCATCGCTCAGCGGAGTGACGCTGGGATGGACCATCATTGGTTGGAGTTGGTTTTTGACCGCGGCGGCGACGCCCTCGATGACCACGAAGCCGCTGACGCTCGCGCCCATAAAGGCCTTCAACTCGACGCCGCTCACATTATCGTCCGTGATTTCAAATTCCGCCGTCTCGCTCGTATAACCCGTCTCGTCGAGAACGTCCACAATCGTTGCCTGGTAACGTCCAGGCGGCAGTCCGGGGAGCCTGAAATTACCCTGCCCGTCAGCGACGGCAGTCGTCCTATAACCTGGGGTAGACCCGTCCTTCTCAGGTTTTGAACCGCACGAAACATAGATTCTGGGAACAGGTTTGCCCGTTTCTTTATCAACCACGCGGCCCGCGGCTTCATAGGTCTTCCTGGCGCTTCCGAATCTGATGTCGACGTCAGCGACCTCGCTCCCTTCTTTGATTTCGATGACCCTGGCCTGTTTCTCGTCAGTCGTGTCGGGATGATAGGTGCGCGGGAACTTTCCGCCCCCGCCGCGAAACGGATCGCCCCATCCTTCGCAGCCCGCGCAGATGACGTATCGCCCCGGCGGCAACCCGTAGATGCGATAAACGCCTCGGTCGTCCGTTTCCGACATCTCGTACATAAAGTAACCCTGGTAGTCGCTCTTCTGCCCCTGCCCATCCACTGTGTAAAGCTGTATACGTTTCGCAATGAGCGGCGCGCCCTCGTCGTCAATAACTTTGCCGGTCATAACGCCGCCACGGATCAGAGCGAAATCTATCTTCTCGCGCGCCTCGCCTTCATCGAGGGACACCGTCCGGCTCAGTCCCGGATCGCCGGAACCACCGGCGGCGACGAAGGCCTTCAACATTGCGCTGACGACGTAGCGCCCCTCGGCCAGGCCGCCGGCCAGATAGCGGCCGTCGCCGTCAGTCCGTGCTTTGGCCTGGAGAGGAATGCGCAGGTCCGATTCGCCGGCGCCGGGCTTCAAATCGGTCTCCACGACGGTGATCACCGCGTTCGCCGCAGGTTTTCCGGCAATGGTCACGCGCCCGCTGACCGAAGCAGTACGTGGGCGATTGTCGCGCTGCGGCGTCTGCGCGCTTGCGCTTGCGCCGGATTGACCGACCGCAACCAGAAGCAATATTGGCAAGGGTGAAAAGAGAGTGAGCAGACCGGGTTTCATCTGACGCCTCCATTGTAATTGTGGCGCAAACTGTCCGGCCTAAATCCACGGTTAAGAAATGGATGGGATCGATCTTAACCGTGGCGCGGAATTTAGTCTGCGCCTGCATTCTATCCTCGGGTCGCGCAGACTAAAGTCCGCGCCACTATTCGCCGGGCCTGTGCAGTTGCCGTCAATGAGCGAGGGAATGAGCGTCGCAAACTGGACAGTTTGCGTTACGACTACCACCGCAAAACATGCTCTTTCACGCGCTCACAAGTCTTCAGTTCGATTTCATTCTTCGCGGCTGCGGCATCACGGCGTAGTTTCGCGCGTTCGACCGCGTCCCAGGCGAACGGGCGAGACTGGTCATCGTTCGCGTCTTTTTCCGAAGCCTGCCGCGAGTGGAGCAAATACTTGCCCGGCGCGATGTGTTTGAACTCGAACGAGCCGTCGCCCTTGACCGGCGATTCGGCGTAGCGGAGCAGGTCATCGGCGGCGGCCGTCTCAGCCGGGATCAGGTGGACGCGAAGCCGTTTCGGCAATTGCGCGCCTTCACGCGACGGGACGACACGGCCGCTCAGGCTTGCCGCGCCCTGGGCGATTATTATTTCAATTCCCGAAATCTTCTCGCCCTGCTTGGGCGCGACGCCGGCGCGAGCAAGGTCAACTGGCTTCGGCGTCGCGGCCTGCGTGATCGCGCGGACGTACCAGTTTTCATCAGGCAGGTCGGCGCCGATCCGATAACGGCCCGCCTCCAGGTTCTTCACAGTGAAGCCGCCGTCCTTCTCGGGCGTGGCGCCGCCTAAATACACCCCGGCCTCCATCGGAAAAAGTCCGGAGGCGAAAACGCCGGGCGTCCGATCGTCGCGCTTCAATTCGATCAGGGTCTCTTCGACCTTGAACTGATCGGAGGCGGCCTTGCACTCCGCCTTCGGCGCCTCTATAACGACGCGGCCGGAGACCGAGCCGAGTTTCAGCAGTTTCAATTCAATCCCGTTGAGGTCGACGCCTCTCACCGCGACTCGCCTCGGCGCCGAGAGAGCGAAATCCATGTTCTCGCTGAATCGCGTCGCCATCAATTCGTATTCGCCATCATCCACGGCGCGCAATGAAAAGTTTTGGCCGCCGATCAGAGTGGTCATCCCCGCGAGATGTTTGTCGGCGGCGCCGTAGAGCATTACGGCGACTCCATTGATTAACCCCTCGCCTTGCGTCTCTCCTGAAACCGTCCCGCTGATCGAGTGGCCCCGCCCGCCGCGCGCGCGAATGTCAACGCCGGACACCTCTTCGGAGCCGCGCAGATTGACCTCTACCGCCGCGCCTCTGGGCGAGGAAGGGTGATAGGTCGGAGGCTCACGACTTGTCCGCCCCATCCCGGCGAAGCTCGGAGAGGCGACGTTGACGCCAACCACATAAGAGCCTGCTTCGAGGCCGTAGATCCGATAAACGCCACGATCATCCGTCGTCCGCGGCGAATTCATTTCACTCATCGCCCGAGCGCTCGTATCGGGCTTGCCTTCGGAATCGGCCACCCTGTCGGCCGAAACCTGGACGCCGACAATCGGCTCACCGAACTCGTCGGTCACGCGGCCCGTGATCACGCCGCCCCTGGCCATCCGGATTATCACGCTCTCGCCGACGCGGTATTTACGCGACTGATCCTGGGTGGAAACGTAGCCCGGCGCCTGCGCAACGATCGAATAGACGCCGTGTGACAACCCTGTCACTTTGAAATTCCCCTCAGCGTCGCAGTTGGTCGTCCGCATCGCGCCCTCGACAAGCGATTTGCTGACGCCGAGGGCTATCACCTGCGCTCCCCCCGTCGGTTGGCCGTCGTCCGCGACCACCCGCCCTGAAATCACGCCTTCGCGCTTCGGTCGTGTTTCCTGCGCGGTAGCCGTCCAGGACGCCGATATGAAGAGGAGAGCGGCGAGCGTCAACGCCGATTTTTTCATTGTTTCTCCATTCGATTTGTCTTGCTCAGATCGAGCATCATAGTGACCTGCGCTTCCTGGCCTTTTGTGACAATCACTTTTTGGGTGACCGGCGCCAGGACATTGATAACGGGACTGGACGGCGAATTCGTATCGGGCCTCGACGAGGTCATCAAAGTCAATTGGTATTCGCCAGGCAATAATCCTTCGATCACAAAACGGCCTTTGCCATCAACCTCTGCGGAACCGCCGGAAGCGCCGAACAGCGCCGCGCCGACCTCTTTTTCACTCCTGGCCGTCACGGACATCCGCCAATCTTTTAGCTCTCCGCCTCCCGTCACATTTACTTGACCGCGAATAACGCACGACCCTTTTCCGAAAACGATTCGAACGCCGCTGATCTCTTCACGCCCTGTGACCATGATCTCGTCCCTCGTCTCAACTCCGCCGCGTTCGATTCGCGTGATGTTGAGCGCGGCCCCATTTATGCTGAAAGCCTGGATCATTACCCTGCCGGGTCGAATGCCCTTGAGGCTGAAGCCGCCGTCACTTCCGATCCGGGAACTTACAGGCGTCATTGCGGACCCGAACGCGTTTTCATTTACTTCGTTCGGCGAAGGCGGCATGGAAGACGGCATGGAAGTCGCCATGATCATCGTCTGCGAGAGGCTGGATTTGGCGGACTGGTCGGCGTCCTCGATGACGGCGACCCCGCTGATCGTCGCGCCGCGTTTCGCTCTGATTTCGACGCCGGCCACATCGGCGCTCTGAATCTCGAACTTCGCCCCGTCGCTGTAATAACCGCTGCCGCCGCCCGTAAGAAAAGACGTGAAGTCGGCAAGGCTCAACAGGTACTGCCCCGGCGTGAGGCCGCTGAAGTGGAAATTGCCCTGATCGTCCGTCTTTGGCGTGGCGCCCGACAGGCCGAAATCTACGCTCTCGCCAAAGCCTCCGGCTTTCGTATAGATCACAGAAGCGCCCGCGATCGGCTTGCCCGTCTCGTCATCAACGACGCGCCCCGACGCTTCATAAGTTTTCTTCGCGACGCCGAGCCTGATGTCAACGCCTGTGACTTCGCCGCCGCCGGCCACCTCGATGACTTTCGCCTGATTTTCATCGGTCGCGTCGGGATGCCAGACGCGCGCGTACTCGGCGCCGGCCTCGGTCACAAACGCCATGTTCGAATCGCCGCCGGCGCTGACCACATAGCGTCCCGCGCGCAGCCCGAAGATGCGATAAACGCCGCGATCGTCGGTTTGAAACATATTAAGCGTCATCATCCAGTTCTGAAGGTTCTGAGCGCGGGCATCCAGTTTCTGTCCCCCCTCGTCCACGACTTGCAGACTGACGGCCCTTGCGATCAAAGGGCGTCCGTCCGCGTCGGTCACGCGCCCGGTGATGACGCCGCCGCGCACAAGCGCGAAATCGACGTTCTCTCGTGATGCGCCTTCGTTGAGCGAGAATGACTCGACGAGCGACTCGTTCGTCGACGGTCTCTCTCTGACGCAGCCCCTCAGCGACACTTGCGCTTCGTATTTGCCTTCGGGCAAATTGGTCACGCGGTAACGCCCCTCGGCGTCGGTCAGGACGACGTAATCCTCGCCGGCCCCCGATCCAGGCAGCTCTATTGAGAAGCCCTGGTTCCCAGCAGGAGCGGGTCTATCGTTGACTTCAGTTATAACGACTTTGGCGTTTACCGCCGGTTTGCCGGCGATGGTCACGCGCCCGCTGACCGAAGCCGTGCGCGGGCGGTTGTCTCGCTGCGGCGTTTGCGCCCTGGCGACGGTAAAGACGGCGAGAAGAACTATCGAAAGGAAAATCAGGAATCGGGTGAATCGAAACATAGTGGCCTCCTCGAGGGGCGCCGAGAAGCGGCCGCGAATCGCCCCCCAACTGTC
>WNGA01007328.1_pt1 | contig 15379 bp, 10 predicted proteins | sample 5400061 | NCBI WGS metagenome assembly WNGA01 (sample SAMN13153366, study PRJNA577476) | soil metagenome | isolation source: 100 cm soil or saprolite under grassland replicate 2 | place: USA:California | collected 2016-06-15
GACCTCGAGCGTATTGTGCGCGGCGAACGCCTCGCGGTACTCCTCGCACGCCTCCGTCGAGAGCGCTCTCGCGTTACCGCCCTTCAGCGGCCCGCGCGCCTCGATGCACTCGATGGCCCGCTCGACGGTCACGCCTCCGCCCGCGACGGCAAGCTCGGCGAGTGCGGCGCTCGCCGCCGCCTCGAGCCGCTCGCGCTCGCCCGCCGCCTGAGGTGGCAGCGACTCCTCCAGCGCCGGCCGGCGCTCGCCGCGGCTGCGCAGGTGCGAGTAGGCGGTGCGGACCATGTCGCGCAGGCGGTCGGGCGTGTAGGCGGCCACCATCTCGACGCGGTCGGGATCGGGCGCCGCGCCCACCCCCATGAACTCCTCGAGCGCGCCGTCGAACGCCTCGGCGGCGATCCGGTCGGCCTCGAGCTCGTCGAGCACGCGGAAGGCGGGGTCGATGCCGGCGCTGAGCGCGTGCGCGCGCAGGATCCGCGCGCACAGGCCGTGGATCGTCGAGATCCACGCGCTCTCCGCGGCCCGCGCGTCGTCGCGGCGGCCGAGCTCGAGGAAGCGGCTCCGCACTCGGCTCCGCATCTCCGCCGCCGCCTTCTCCGTGAAGGTGATCGCGAGCACCTGCTCGACCTCGACGCCGTCCTCGGTCACGGCCCGCACGAAGCGCTCCACGAGCACTGTCGTCTTGCCGGTGCCGGCGCCGGCGCGGACCAGCAGGGAGCCGTCGCGGCGCTGGACCGCCCGTCGCTGTTCGTGGGTCAGCTCCCTCACCGTTCGCTCCTGCACACCGACGGGTACTTGCAACCGCCATTCCAGTCGCAGCGGTCGGGCCGCGCGCAGAGCTCGCCGGCGCGCATGAGCGCGTCCGTCTCGCGGACGCGCCCGAGCGCCCAGTCGAGCTTCTCGCGGAACTCCTCCGGGTCGAGCCGGTCGCCCGGGAACCAGCGCTCGCCGAGCTCGTCGACGTCCTTCGCCACCATCCCGCGCGGGCGCGGATCCTCGTTCCCGAGCGCCACGTACACCCCGCCGGCGGCGCGCAGGCCGAGCAGCTTCTCCACCACGAGCATGTAGAGCGCCGCCTGGAAGCGGTTCTCGGCCTCCCAGCTCGCGACCTTGTAGCGGTCCACCCGCTTGCCCGTCTTGTAGTCGATCACGAGCGCCATGCCGTCGCACTCATCCACGCGATCGATGCGCCCGCGCACGCGCACGCCGCCGTCGAGCTCGACCGGCTCACCCTCATCGAAGCCGAACTCGCGCTCCAGCTCGACCGGCTCGAACCGCGAGTCGGAGTCGGCCTCCGAGCGCAGGAAGCGCAGCAGGTCGAACTCGAGCCGCCGCGCCGCTGCGCGCACGCGCGTCTGCTTCGGGGAGAGCTGGAAGGAGGAGCTCTGCTCGCGCAGCTCCTCGAGCAGGATCCGCTCGGCGTCGGCGAGGTTGCCGTGCGTCACGCGGCGCTCGCCGGTTTCCTCGTGGAGACGGCGGTAGGTGTGTCGGAGCACCTCGTGCGCGTACGAGCCACGCACCATCTGCTCGGGGTCGGGCACGAGCTCGGCCGGCTTCAGCAGGTCCTCCACCAGCCACTTCACCGGGCAGTCGGCGAAGTTCTCGAGCGCGCGGGCGGCCACGGCGTCGCGGGCGCCCAGCTCGGCGAGCAGCGGCTCGACGCTGAGCGGCGCCGGCTTCGGAACCGGCCGGCGCGGGCCGGTCGCGGCGTGGGCGCGGTCCCATTCCGCCGCCGTGGGCGCCTCCTCGGGGCGCCAGGTGACCTCCGAGAGCGAGCGCGTGCGAAGCTCGGCGCCGTCCTCGAGCAGATCGCGCACGTCGTCGACGAAGTAGGACTCGGTCTGCGGATTGCCCTCCTCGTCCGAGGACCGCGAGCTGAGCACGAGCAGGCGCTCCGCGCGCGACGCGCACACGTAGAACAGGTAGCGCTCGCGGTCGAGGCGGTCCTCGCGGACGGGCAGCACGAGGCCGCTCGCTGTGGCGATCGCGCGACGGTCCTCGTCGGACAGGAACGGCTCCGGCGATGCTCCGCGCGGGAACTCGCCCTCCTGGAGCCCGCAGCAGAACACGGCCTCGAAGCGGCGCGCCCTGATCGCCTCCGGCGTGGCCACCTGCACGCGGTCCGGCTGGGGCGTCTCGCCCACGCGCACCTCGAGCTGCTCGAGCACGCGCAGGACGTGTGACGCGTCGACCGGCCTCCCGCCGAGCACGGAACGCAGCTCGGCGAGCGCCCGCTGGGCCGCGCTGAGAGCGCGCGCCTCCTCGAGCTGGGGACCGCTCAGCACCGTCGCGGTGCGCTCGTAGGGCGCGGCGAACAGGCGGGCGAGGCGCGCCTCGAGCTCGGTGACGAACGCGTCCGTGCCGCGCGCGTGCGCGAGCCGGTCGAGCTCCTCCAGCGGCCAGCGGTCGCGCTCCCAGCGCTCGCGGGCGTCGGCCGCGCGATGCGCGCCGTCGCGGCGCACCTCGGCCTCGAGGCTGTCCGCGAACCCGGGCACGCGCAGGAGGCCGGGGGTGCGCAGGTACGCGAGCAGGTCCTCCGCCGTGCCGCCGGGCCCGGCCGCGCGGATCAGCGCGAGCAGGCCGCGGCCCAGCCCGGTGTGGCCGAAGCGGAGCCGGCGGTCGATCGAATACGGGATCCCGTAGGCGCCGAACACCTGCTCGAGCAGCGACGAGTAGCGCATGGGGTCGCGGAACACGACCGCCACGTCGCCCGGCTCGACACCGTCGCGAAGGAGCTGGAGCACCCGCGCCGCGGCGAGCTCGACCTCCGCGCGCTCGCCGCCGGCGGAGTGGAACGAGATCGCGCTCCCCGGGTCGGCGCGCCCGCCCGGCTGGTCCTCGAACACCAGCCGCTCGAGGTGGTGGAGCGCGGCACGCGACTCGGCAGCGTAGTGGTCGTCGAGCGGGGCGAGCTCGAGCTCGTCGGCGCCCATCGCGAGCAGCTCCTGATGCATCCCCGAGACGGCCTTGAAGGCCAACCGTCCGCGCTCGTACGGCAGCGACACGGTTACTTCCGCGTCACACCAATTGGCGATCGTGTCGAGAGCCCGTAACTCGAGCGGTGTGAAGTCATCGAATCCGTACACGAAGAGGGGAGCTGCGCCCCACGCCCGTCGTTCGCGCAGAGCATCCACGGCTCGCCAGGCGAACAGCTCGGGATCCATGAGGCCGGCGGCTTCCAACCCGTTGTGGTACGCGCGATAGACCGCCGCAACCTCCTCCGCGTAGGCCCTCCGCGGTCCATCCCCGGTCCACTTCCGAAGTGCCTGAGTCAAGCGCGCGGGCGTCACCATCGATCGGTTGAGCTCGGCAACGAACTGCGCCGCGGCGCGCACGAAGCCCGGCTGCGCGGCCGACTCGGCCAGGAGGTCCAGCTTCGCCGCTCGGACCGCATCCTCCACGATCAGCTCGCGCTGGAAGTCGGACGCCTCGCGGCCGCCGAAGCCGGCGCGCGCGGCGATCTCCCTGAACAGCCAGCCGAAGCGCATCACGCGCGCGCCGAACACCGCGCCGCGCTCGGCGAGCTCGCGCTGGGCGTGCTCCACGTCGGCGAAGGTGGGCACGACGAGGATCGGGTCGTCGTCGAGGCGGGTACGCAAGCCGCCCAGGACCTCGCCCGCCTTCGCGGCGTTGGCCGGGCCGGTTACGAGCTTGAGCGGCACACGTAGATAGTCGCTAGTCCACCGGATCGCCTGGCGCGAGGACGCCGCGCTCGGCGGCGGAGCCGAGCGCGCGGGCGAAGCGGTCCGCCGGGAGCAGGACGGGCGCCTCCTGCAGCTCCCAGCCCCGGTTCGGGCGCATGATCCAGCGCGCGATGCGGAGCCGCTCGTCGTCCACCCGCTCCACGCGCAGCTCGTCGCGGAGCTCGCCCGTCCGGCCGGGACTCGCGCCGTGGGCCCCGAGCGCGGGGTCGCCCTCCAGCGGGAGCTCCGGCTGATCCATCAGGCCCTGCTCGGCGGCCGAGCGCAGCAGCGCCGGCAGGTCCTCCAGCGCCAGCACCGGCGCGTGCTTCACCAGCTGGCCGGCGTGCCAGCTTGCGAGCCGCAGGCCGCCCGGCACCTTCTCCAGGCGCACCTCGCGACCGTCTTCGTAGGGGCCGGCCGCGGCGAACGCGCCGCGCGAGACGCGCACACCACTCGCGGCCGCAACCCGGCGCTTCGCTCCGGGGCGGCGAGCGGCCCCGGACGCCGGCCGCGGCCTTCGCTCGGGCTTCCGGTTGGGGTCCAGCACCGTCCCCTTCGAGCAGATCGGACACTCGGCGACGAAGCGGTTGTGGCGGCAGAAGAGCGACACGCGGGTTCGAATGTAGACGCTGGCTGCGCACGCGGCACGGCCGCGTGCGCAGCGCGGCCCCTCCGAGCCCACCTGACACCATGCGGCGGATGCGGACGGCCGTCGTCTCCGACCTCCACCTCGGCATCCTGGCCGGTCACGACGTCGCGCGCGAGGGGGCGCCGCTGGCGCGGCTGGTCGACGCCGTGTCGGGCGCGGACCGCCTCGTGCTGCTCGGGGACGTCGTGGAGATGCGCGAGCGGCCCCTGGCCGAGGCGCTCGAAGTGGCGCGTCCCGTCTTCGAGCAGCTCGGCCGCGCGCTGGCGGGGCGCCCGGTGGTCCTGGTACCGGGCAACCACGACCACGCGCTCGCCGAGCCGTGGCTCACGCGCCTGCGGCTGGACGGCGAGGAACTCCCCCCGGAGGCGGAGTGGCCGGTGAGTGCCGGGGACGGCGCCGCCGGGCACATCGCGGCGTTCATGCCGGACGTCGAGCTGACGCTCGCGTATCCCGGCCTGAGGCTGCGCCCGGACGTCTACGCGACCCACGGGCACTACCTCGACCTCCACCTGACGGTGCCGAGGCTCGAGTCGATCGCCGCGTCCGGGATGGGACGACTGACCGGATTCCGCCAGGCCGCCGGCTCGGCGGCCGACTACGAGACGATCCTCGGGCCGCTGTACACGTTCTACTTCGGGCTGGCGCAGGGGGACTCGGCGAGCGCGCTGGCGCGCGGCGGAAGCCTGTCGCGAAGCGTATGGCGGGCCGCGAACCGCGACGACCGATCGCGCTCCAGCGCGACGGCGCAGCCCGCTGCGGGTGCCCGAGCGTCCGCAGCGGTCACGCGCTTCCTGCTCGGCCGCGTGACCATCCCGGGTGCGGTCGCGGCGCTGAACATCATCGGCCTCGGCCCCTTCCGCGCGACGCTCACCGGCGAGGAGCTCCGCCGCTCCGGCCTGCTCGCGATGGGGCGCGTGGCGGAGGCGCTCGCGCCCGGCGTCGAGCATGTGATCTTCGGCCACACGCACCGGCCGGGGCCGCTGGCACGCGACGACGTCGCCGAGTGGACCTCGCTCTCGGGCACGCGCCTGTGGAACAGCGGCAGCTGGCTCCACGAGGGGGCCTTCGTCCGCACCGGGCGCGACAGCCCCTACTGGCCGGGCACCGTCCTCACGCTGGTCGACGAGGACCCGCCCCGTATCGAGAACGTGCTCGCGGGCTAGGCGGGCGCCGCCGCGGCGCGCTCGCGCTCGCCGGCGGGGGTGCTTGCCCGCGTGCCCACCGCGTAGGCCGCCGCGTCGAACTCGCGCAAGCGCCGCCGGAACGGCCACGTGTAGGTCGGCCACAGCGCGGAGTTGTGGCCGTTGCGGTCGATGTAGTAGCTCGTGCAGCCGCCGCTCACCCAGACGGTCCCCTCGGTCATCCGGTCGAGCTCGGCGTTGTAGGCCGCCTGCACGTCCTCGCGCACCTCGACCGTCCGCGCGCCCGAGCGGCGCATCGTCCGGAGCGCGTCCAGCACGTAGGCGATCTGCGACTCGATCATGAACACGATCGAGGTGTGGCCGAGGCCGGTGTTCGGCCCCACCAGGAAGAACAGGTTCGGGTAGCCCGCGATCGTCGTGCCCTTGTACGCCTCCATGCTGCCCTTCCAGACCTCGGCGAGCGTGCGGCCGTCGCGGCCGCTGATCCGGTCGGCGATCGGCACGTCGGTCACGTGGAAGCCGGTGCCGAAGATGATCGTGTCGACCTCCCGCTCGGTGCCGTCCTCGGCGACGACGGAATGCGGCCTGATCTCGGTCACGCCGCCGGTCACGATCTCGACGTTCGGCTTCGCCAGCGCCGGATACCACTCGTCCGTCGGCAGGATGCGCTTGCAGCCCATGCGGTAGTCCGGCGTCAGCTTGTCCCGCAGCTCCGGGTCCTCGATCTGGTCGTGCAGGTGCCTGAGCGAGATGCGCTCGAGCAGCTTGCCGACGGCGCGCCGGCGGAACTGGAGCACGAACGACTCACGCGCCCAGTAGATGCCGGCCCGCATCGCGAGCTGCGCCGGCGGGAAGAGCCGGTAGAGCGCCCGCTCCCAGCGCTTCATCGGCCGGTTGCGGTGCGGGATGACCCACGGCGCAGTGCGCTGGAAGACGTGCAGGCCGGCGACATCCGGCTGAATCTCCGGCACGAACTGGATCGCGGACGCTCCGGTGCCGATCACCGCCACGCGCTCGCCGGTGAGGTCGTGGTCGTGGTCCCACTGCGCGGAGTGGAAGGCGGCGCCCTCGAAGCTGTCGATGCCCGGGACTTCCGGCAGTGAGGGGTCGGAGAGCGGGCCCTGCGCGGCCACGAGGACGTTCGCGGTGAGCGGACCGCTCGATGTCTCGATGCGCCAGAGCTCCTCCTCGGTATCCCAGCGGGCCTCCTCGAGCTCGGTCTCGAAGCGGACGTGCGGCATCACGCCGTAGCGCTCGGCGCAGTCCCTCAGGTAGTCGAGGATCTCCGGCTGCGGCGAGAACGTGCTGGACCAGTTCGGGTTCGGGGCGAACGAGAACGAGTACAGGTGCGACGGCACGTCGCAGCGGCAGCCCGGATAGGTGTTGTCGCGCCAGGTGCCGCCGATGTCGCCGGCGCGCTCCAGCAGGACGAAGTCCTCCTCGCCCTCCTGCTTCAGCCTGATCGCCATCCCCAGGCCCGAGAAGCCGGTGCCGACGACGGAAATGCTGAAATGCTGCGTCACGTGAACCTCCGTAGTCCTGGCAGGAGCAGCTCGACGGTCCAGTCCGCCAGCCGCTCGACTTCGATCTCGGGGTGCTCCCACATCCAGTGCGCAACGCCCTCGTAGGCCGAGTTGACGGCGTGCGCCGCGACCTCGAGCTCGCGCGGGTCCACGTCGTCCGGCGCGATCTCCCTCATCAGCTCGAGGATCAGGGCGGCCTGGCGCTTGCGGACCGTCACCGCGGCGTCGGAGAAGCGGCCCTCGTAGAGCAGCTCGTAGGCGACCCGGTTCTCCTGGGCGAAGCGGAGGAACGCGAGCCCGCCGGCCCGAAGCCGCGCTTCGGGATCCCGCTCCGCGCGCGCGGCATCGGCGATGCAGTCCGCGAGCCGCAGCGCGAGCCCCTCGAGACACGCTCTGAAGAGGCCCTCCTTGGAGCCGAACAGCTCATAGATGACCGGCTTCGTAACGCCCGCGCGACGCGCCAGCTCATCCATCGACGCCTTCGCGAAGCCCCGCTCGGCAAACAGCTCCTCACCGAGCTCGACGAGCTGGCGCTCACGCACCGCTCGCGGCACGCGACCGTGACGAAAGTCCTCTATGCGAGCAGCAGCCTCCACTTACTCACGGTAGGTTACCAAGAGTAGGTGAACACCACACACTCCCCCGGGCTCCGGCGAACGGCGGGCATTGAGGGCAACCGTCCTGCCTAGGTGACCTATACGGTCACTTACCCAGGACGGTCGGCGTGGCTAAGACCCGCCCCTCAATAACGCCGTTTACGCGGCCGGCGCTGCCTCGGGCTCGGCGGGCTCGGCCGACTCGCCGGAGCCGTCGCCGGAAGCGGCGGCGGCTCCGTCGCCTGCCTCCGCCTCCGCGCGCTCCTCCTCGGACTCGCCGGCGGGCGGTTCCTTTGCCCAGTCCTCGTCGAACTCGACGCGCCACTTGCCCTCGTCGGTCTGCTCGAGGCGCAGCTTCGCGCGGAAGGTGCGCCCGACGCGCGACCGGAAGCCGGTCACGGCCTTCTCGGTGCGGCCCACGCCGGGGTCCTCACCGCTCTCGCGCGCGACCCGCAGCGACTCGATCAGCTCCTTCGCCACCGACACCGGCAGGCTCTTCCCGGCCTTCTTCTTCCAGATCACGAAGCCGCAGCCGGGGTCGTCGCGCGACCAGCACGAGTAGCCCTTCCTGTTCTCCGTGATCTCGCGGCCGCACACCGGGCACGGGCCCAGCTTGGCGCGCTCGATCTGGACGCCCTTCAGCTTGTCGAGCTCCTGGACCGTCTCGGTAGTGAAGTTCTTGATGTCCTCCATGAACGCAGGGCGCGTGTCCTCGCCCTGCTCGATCAGGCCGAGCCTGCGCTCCCAGCTGCCGGTGAGCTCCGGCGAGGTGAGCTTGTGCTCGCCGAGCAGGCGGATCACCTGGATGCCCTTCTCGGTCGCCACCAGCGAGCGCCCGTCGCGCTCGATGTAGCCCACGTCCACCAGCCGCTCGATGATCGACGCTCGCGTCGCGGGGGTGCCGATGCCCGAGTCCTTCATGGCCTCGCGCAGCTCGGCGTCCTCGACCTCCTTGCCGGCGGTCTCCATCGCCCCGAGCAGCGAAGCGTCGCTGAAGCGCCGGGGCGGCTGCGTCTCCTTGCGCATCCACTCGACCTGGAGCGTCCGAACACCCTCGCCCTGCTCCAACCGGGGAAGCAACTGGTCCCCACCGGAGTCGTCCTCAGCGCGGTCGTTCTCCGAGAGCTCCCCGTACACCGCGCGCCAGCCCGCCTCGATCAGGCTACGTCCGCTCGTACGGAACACGTTCGACCGCACGGTCGTCTCCACTCGCGTGCGCTCGAACACCGCCTCCGGGTGGAAGATCGCCAGGAAGCGCTTCGAGACGAGGTCGTAGACCTTCAGCTCGTCCTGGCCCATCTTCGAGAGGTCGTGCTCGGAGTTCGTCGGGATGATCGCGTGGTGGTCCTGGACCTTGGCGTCGTTGACGACCCGGCCCAGGGGCAGCGATGAGAGCCCAAGCACATACTTCGCCGCCGCTGCGTACTGAGCCCCCCGCCCCACGTGCTCGACGGTCGGCTTGATCTCGGCGACCATGTCGCCGGTCAGGAAGCGCGAGTTCGTTCGCGGATAGGTGAGCGCCTTGTGGTCCTCGTACAGCCGCTGCGCGGCAGCTAGCGTCCGACGCGCCGAGAAGCCGTACAGGCTGTTCGCGTGGCGCTGGAGACTCGTCAGGTCGTAGAGCAGCTGCGGCAGCTCGCGCTGCTCCGACTTCTCGAGCTTCGTGATCTCGCCGGCCTGACCCCTGACGGCGTCGACGATCGCCTGCGCCTCGCCCTCGCTGGGCAGCCGCTTCCCGCCGAGGTAGCGGCCGCTGTAGCGCCGCTCCTGGGACGCCTCGAAGCGCGCCTCGACCAGCCAGTACGGCTCCGGCACGAAGGCGCGGATCTCCTCCTCGCGGCGGGCGACCAGCGCGAGCGTCGGCGTCTGCACGCGCCCGAGCGAGACGGCGCCGTCGAACGCCGCCCGCAGCCGGATCGAGGCCGCGCGCGTGGCGTTCATGCCGACCAGCCAGTCGGCCTCGGAGCGCGAGCGGGCCGCCTCCTCGAGCGACGCCAGCTCGTCCGCCGGCCGCAGGTGCTCGAACGCCTCCCTGATCGCCGTCTTCGTCATGGACGACAGCCACAGCCGCTCGACCGGCTTCCGCACCGGCGCGAGGTCGTACACGTAGGCGAAGATGAGCTCGCCCTCGCGGCCCGCGTCGCAGGCGTTGACGATGCGGTCGACCTGGTCGTCGGCCATCAGCCTGTGGATTGCGCGCAGCTGCTTGCCTGCCCGCTCGTCGTTCGGGATCAGCTTGAAGTGGTGCGGAAGGATGGGGAGGTCCGCGAAGCGCCACTTCTTGAGCTTGGGGTCGTATTCATCGGGAGGGGCCAGCCCGACGAGATGGCCCACCGCCCATGTAACGGTGTATTCGTCGCCCTCGAGGTGCGTCTTGTCCTTCGACTGCTTGAAGGATCCGGGCAAGGTCGAGGCCAGGTCGCGCGCGACCGAGGGCTTCTCAGCGACTACTAGGGTCTTCGACATCAGGGATCAGGGTACGCATATCGGTGACCACACTCCGACCGGCTGGTGGCTGGAGGAGGCCGGTGGCGCCGCCCCACGCGCCCCGCTCTACGGAGCCCACGACGCCGACGTGGTAGTCATCGGAGGCGGCTACACGGGGATGTGGACGGCCTGGCACCTGCTCGATTCGGAGCCTGGCATCCGGGTCCTCCTGCTCGAGGGCGGCGTCTGCGGGCACGGCCCCAGCGGCCGAAACGGCGGCTTCTGCGAATCGCTCTGGTTCAGCGCGCCGGCGCTGCGCGAGCGCTTCGGGGACGAGCCCGCGCGCGCCCTGCTCGACGCGTCGAGCGAGACCGTCACCGCCATCGGCGCCTGGTGCCGGGACAACCACGTGGACGCCTGGTTCGACCAGTCGGGCTACCTGTCCGTGTCGACCGGCGCCGCGTTCGACGACATGGGGCTCGAGGCCGTCGAGGCCGCCGCGGCGCTCGGCGCGCCCGACGCCGTCCAGGAGCTCTCCGAGGCCGAGATTCGCGAGCGAGTCGACTCCCCGGTCTTCGGCCGCGGCGTGCTCGTGCCGGACTTCGCGACCGTTCAGCCCGCGCGCCTGGCGCTCGGGCTCCGCGAGCGCCTGATCGAGCGCGGCGCGGAGATGTTCGAGCGTTCGCGCGTGCGCCGCCTGCGGGTCGAGCCGGGCGGACGCTCGGTCGTAGCCGAGACCGCCGGCGGGCAGGTGCGCGCCGGCGCGGCCGTGCTGGCGGTGGGCCCGGCGGCCCGCTCGGTCAGGCCGCTTCGCTCGCGGCTGTCCGTGACCTCCTCGCACATCGTGCTGACCGAGCCCGTGCCCGGCGTCCTCGACGAGATCGGCTGGACCGGCGGCGAGTGCATCACCGACGGCCGGACGCTCCTCCACTACTTCCGCACGACCCGCGACGGCCGGATCGCGTTCGGCTGGGGCGGCGGGCGGCTGGCATACGGCGGCCGCCTGAACGGTCGAATCGAGGTCGACCGAGACGTGGCCGCCGAGGTGCGCGAGCACCTCGTTCGGATCTTCCCCGGACTCGAGGGCCGAGCCGTCACGCACGCATGGGGTGGCCCGATCGACGTCTCGCCGAGCCACATCGCACAGGTCGGCACGCTGCCCGGTGGCCCCGTGCACTTCGCGCTCGGGTTCACGGGCAACGGAGTCGGGCCCACGCACCTGGCCGGACGCGCGCTCGCCTCCCTTGCGCTCGACCGGCGCGACCGCTACACCGCGCTTCCGATCGTCGGCTCGGACCCCGGCGCGTGGGTCCCGCCCGAGCCGCTCGCATTCCTCGGCGGCAACCTCGTGCGGCGCGCCTTCATCCGCCGCGAGGAGGCGTTCGAGCGCGGCGAGCGGCCCGACCTGGCTACGCGAGCGCTCTGCGCGGTGCCGAGGGCGCTCGGGATTCACGTGGCGCGCTAGCCGCGCGTCCGTCTCGGCCACTCAGTACGGGCTCGAGCCGTAGCGGCGCCCGCGATCGGGCCCGCGGCAGCCCGCGCGCCGCGCGCCCGGGCGGAACGGGAGCCTGACGATCACCTGCGACTCGTTGTCGTCCTCGTTCGATTCGTAGAGGCGGTTGTTCGGGTCCGCGATGTGGACGTAGGCGAAGCAGCCGCGGAGGCCGGTCACGTCGATCCACTGCTCGGGGTAGCTCGGCGGGTAGACGTCCGCCCAGCCGACCGAGGTGCCGAGCGTCACGTGCTGCGCGCGCGCGTTGTTGCTGCAGGCCGGGTAGTGGGCGAAGCGCGGCGAGCGGCGCAGCTGGGGCCGCGTGTGCACGAGGTCGCGCAGGCAGTAGGCGACCTTCGGCCCCGTTCGCACCAGGCGCGTGCGCCGGCCATCCGCGTCCACGCGCCAGAGCTCGAAGCGGGCGGCGTTGTAGAACTTCCACCAGAAGCGGCTCTCGTGCGCGAACTTGAACTGGAGGCGCCCGTTCGTGGCCACGCCGATCTTCCCGCCGTCGCGCGTGTAAATGCGCTGGCGCGCGCGCATGAAGCGCGGGCCGATCCGGGTGCCGAACAGCTCCGCGGGGCCGGCGCCGATGCTGTCGATCACGTTGCCGGCGCGCAGCAGCGTGCGGCCGCGCTTCGAGTAGCGGTCGGTGTACATGCCCCAGGGCTGCCTCATGACGAGATCGGGGCAGCGCAGCCGGCCGGCATCCGGGCCGATGCAGGGGTTCTCGGCCTGCGGCGCGTCGACCTGCGAGGGCGCCGCCAGGGCGGTTCCGGCAAGGGTGGCGGCGCAACACAGCGCAATCGGGAGAGCGGCCCGCACCGCCACAGTTGTAGCGACTACGGTGCACGGAATGCGCGTACTGGCCATCGACGGCGGCGGAATCCGCGGCCTGATCCCGGCGCTCGTGCTCGCCGAGCTCGAGCGCCGCGCCGGGCGACGGGTCTTCGAGCTGTTCGACCTGATCGCCGGCACGTCGACCGGCGGGATCCTGGCCTGCGCGCTCTGCGCGCCGGATCCGCTGCCCGCAACAGAGCTCGTCAAGCTCTACGAGGAGGAGGGGCCGAACATCTTCCACCGGTCGATCTTCCAACGCATCCGGAGCGCCGAGGGCGTGATCGACGAGAAGTACGACGACGCCGCGCTCGACCGCGCGCTGGAGCGCTTCCTGGGACACAAGCGCCTGTCGGAGACGAAGCCGGACCTGATCGTGCCCTCCTACGACATGGCCCTCCCCGGCCCCTACTTCTTCAAGACGAGCGACGCGCGCGCCACGCCCGACACGGCCGACTTTCCGCTCTCCGTCGTCGCCCGCGGGACCTCCGCCGCGCCCACCTACTTCGAGCCGCTCGAGGCCGGCGAGCACGCGCTCGTCGACGGCGGCGTGTTCGCCGTGAACCCCGCGATGTGCGCCCTCGCCGAGGTCTTGAACCGGGAGGACCTGTCGCCGCGTGACGTCGTGCTGCTCTCGCTCGGCACGGGCGAGCGGACGCACAAGCGCAGCTTCGACGAGATCAAGGACTGGGGCCTCGCCAGGTGGGCGCGCCCGATCCTGGACGTGGTCTTCGACGGCGCGTCGGACGCCGTGAACTACCAGCTCAAGCGCGTGCTGACGGGCGACCGCTACTGGCGCCTCCAGGTGGAGCTGAGGGTCGCGAGCGAAGACCTCGACGACGCCTCCGAGGACAACCTCGCGAAGCTGCGCGGCCAGGCCGAGGAGCTCGTCCGCGAGCGCTCGGCCGACCTCGACGCGGTGCTCGCGAAGCTGTAGTCGGGCAAGCCGCGGGCGGTGCCCGCGGCGCAGCTATGCCCTAGTAGGCGCAGGGACCGGTGTCCACGCGGCCCCGCACACGGTCGAGCGCGCTTCGCACCACGGAGTCCGGGACGGCGTAGCCGGTGCGCCGGCGCCCCGTGGCCGCGGCGAAGATCGTGGCCACGACGCGCCCGGCTCCGTCGACGGCCGGGCCGCCGGAGTTGCCGTGGCGCACCAGACCGCGCAGCGCGGTGATCCGCCGCTGCACGGGTCCGCGCCCGTATGCGTCCTGTGTCACGACCGTGGCGGTCGGCCCGGGGCGCGCGGGCCGTACGTCGAACGCGCCGTTCTCGGGGAAGCCGAGCACGGCGGCGGCCGTGCCGGGCCGAGCGTTCACGTTCATCGACAGCGCCCGCACGCCACCCAGCCCGGGGGCGCGCAGGATCGCGAGGTCGTTGCGCGGGTCGTACCAGACGGCGTCGGCGTCCACGGACGGACCGTCGCCGCCGGGCTGCACGGTCGTGTCGTCCTGGCCGGCGACCACGTGGGCGTTCGTCACCACCAGCCCGCCGCCGGCCACCCAGCCGCTTCCCTGCACCCCGAGGCCGCACGCCGTCCCGAGCACCCGGACGACGCTGCCCCCCGCGGCGCGAACGTCGCGGTCGCGCGCGATCGCGGCGTTCGGCGGCGGGACGTTCGCGGAGGGTCCGCGGATGGACGGGAACGGGTCGAAGCGGGCGAGCGCCTGGAGTACCGGCCCCGATGGCGGCAGCACCGCGTTCAGCTGTCTCAGGATCGCCGAGCGCTGGATGGGCTCGCGCAGCTCGCGCGCGCCCGGCGTCTGCAGCGCCACGGCGCCCGCGATCCAGACCAGGAACAGACCCAGGCAGGCGACGAGCACGCTCCCGCCCACCTCGTCCACCAGCCCCACCTCCTCCGGGAGGCGGCGGCGCAGGTGGAAGCCGAGCACCTCCAGCCCCGACGCCAGCACCGCGCCCAGCCCGAGCGCGCCGATCAGGGCGAAGAGGGGAGCGTACGGCGAGTGCGAGCCGTCCTGGAGGAACAGCGGCCCGAGCCGCGATCCGACGAACGCGCCCGCGGCGAATCCGGCGAGCGCGAGGCCCCCGGCGATCAGGCCCTGGCCGAAGCCCCAGACCGCCATGAGCGCGGTGAAGGCGAGGATGATCCAGTCGAGCCCCGTCAAGGCCCGTGGCAGGCTATCCGCCGCGGACTACCATCGAGCGCGGTTCCCGTCCGTGAAGCGCATTCCCCCCGAGCGCCGACGGCGCATCACACACCGCGCTCTGCCCACTCTGGGCGGGCTCGCCGCCGTGTCGCTCGTGGCCGGCGCGTTGGTCGGCGCGAGCGCCGACAGCGCGGCCGAGCGCGCGGCCACGGATTTCGCCGCCGCCTGGGAGCGGGGCGACGTGCGCGCGATGTACCGGCTGCTGACCCAGGGGTCGCAGGCGCGCTATCCGCTTGCGCGCTTCCGGCGCGCCTACGACAGGGCGGCCGCGACGGCCACGCTCACGTCGATCGACCCGGGCGAGCCCGAGGGGGTGCACGACGGCCAGGTGACGGTGCCCGTGGTGCTCGCCACGCGCGTGTTCGGGAGCCTGCGCGGCGACCTCGACATCCCGATCGCCGATGGTCGCGTGGAGTGGCAGCCGCGGCTCGTGTTCCCGACGCTCCGCTCCGGCGAGCGGCTCACGCGCTCGAGCCTCCCGCCGAGGCGCGCCACGATCCACTCGCGCGACGGGAAGGTGCTGGCCCGGGGCCCGGCGCCCTCACGGATGTCGCCGCTGGTCGGGATCGCCGACTCGATCGCCGGCCGCATGGAGCCGGAGGAGACGTCCGCCGAGCGCAGGGCGCTCTACGCGCGCGGCTTCCCGGCCGACTGGCCGGTCGGGCAGACAGGGCTCGAGGAGGTCTTCGAGCATCGCCTCCGCGGGCGTCCCGGCGGCGAGCTCCTGGCCGGCGGGCGCGTGCTGGCCCGCGCGAGGCCGCGCGCGGGGCGCGCCGTGAGGACGACCATCGACACCCGGCTTCAGGAGGCCGCGGTGATCGGCCTCGCCGGACGCCTCGGCGGCGTCGCGGCGCTCGACCCGCGC
>WNGA01013629.1_pt1 | contig 15378 bp, 15 predicted proteins | sample 5400061 | NCBI WGS metagenome assembly WNGA01 (sample SAMN13153366, study PRJNA577476) | soil metagenome | isolation source: 100 cm soil or saprolite under grassland replicate 2 | place: USA:California | collected 2016-06-15
GGCCAAGCTCAACTTGTTCCTGCACGTCACGGGCAGGCGCGATGACGGCTATCACACGCTCGAGTCACTGCTGGTGCCCATCGATCGCGGTGATCAGGTCACGTTGAGCGAACGCAGCGACTCCACCGTCGTACGCGGGCGCGGCGTCGGCGAGGTTGCCGCCAGCGATGACATCGCCGTGCGCGCTGCGCGGCTCGTGCAACGACACTGCGGCATAGATCGCGGCGTCGGCATCGACATCGACAAGCGAATTCCGGTGGGAGGAGGACTCGGAGGCGGCAGCTCGGATGCAGCGACCGTGCTCCTCGGGCTCAACCGCATGTGGCAGCTCGGGCTTTCGCGGCGCGCGCTCATGACGATGGGTCTGGAACTTGGCGCCGACGTACCATTCTTCATCTTCGGCGAACCCGCGTTCGCGCGCGGCATCGGTGAGGCGCTGGAAGCGGTGAGTTTGCCGCCGACCTGGTTTCTCGTGCTCACGCCGCCGGTGAAGGTCGAGACGGCGGCGATTTTCGCGGCGCCCGAATTGACACGCAACGGCGCCTCCGCGAAAATGGCAGTCTTTTCCGAAGGGTACGGCCGCAACGATCTGCAGGCCGTTGCAGCTTCGCGGTTTCCGGAAATCGCGGCCTGTCTCGACGCGCTCTCACGCGGCACGGCCGGCGCAGCGCCGATCGGCATGTCGGGCTCCGGAAGTTGCGTTTTCGCCGCGTTTTTCGCGGAAGCTGCCGCACTGCAGGCGCTGTCTTTGATGGTGCGTGCGGGTAGCGCGGGATTCCTGGCGCGCGCGCTGAACCGCCATCCGCTGCGGTGCTTCGCGGCACCCTGAAGATTTCGAAGCGCGACGGGTTCCCTTGGGGAGTCGCCAAGTGGTAAGGCACCGGATTTTGATTCCGGCATTCGTAGGTTCGATCCCTACCTCCCCAGCCAATCACTGCCACGGGCGGCCCGCCCATAAGTTTCGCGCGGGCGGCCTGCTAGGACCCGGCCATGACCTTTGAACGGATGCGCATCTTCACCGGCAACGGGAACCCGAAGCTTGCCGAAGCCGTTGTCCGCCACATGAACATAAGCCTCGGCCGTTGCATCGTCGGGCGATTTTCCGATGGCGAAGTGATGGTCGAGCTGCTCGAAAATGTCCGTGGCCGCGACGTTTTTGTGCTGCAATCGACGTGCGCGCCGACCAACGACAATCTGATGGAAATTCTGGTGATGGTCGACGCGTTAAAACGTTCGTCGGCCGGGCGGATTACCGCGGCGATCCCCTACTTCGGCTACGCGCGCCAGGATCGCCGACCGCGCTCCGCCCGCGTTCCGATCACCGCGAAAGTCGTGGCCGACATGCTGTCTTCGGTCGGCGTCAATCGCGTCATGACGATGGACCTGCACGCCGACCAGATCCAGGGGTTTTTCAATATACCGGTCGACAATATCTACGCGACACCGGTACTGCTGGGCGATCTGTGGAAACAGAATTACGACAATCTGCTCGTCGTATCGCCGGACGTGGGCGGCGTCGTACGCGCCCGAGCGATCGCCAAGAGGCTCGACTCGGACCTTGCGATCATCGACAAACGGCGTCCCAAGGCGAACGTCGCCGAGGTCGTGAACATCATCGGCGACGTCGAGGGACGCACCTGCGTGATCATGGACGATATCGTCGATACCGCAAACACGCTGGTCAAGGCTGCGGCTGCGCTCAAGGAGAACGGCGCTCAAAAGGTGCTCGCCTATTGCACCCACCCGGTGCTCTCCGGCGGCGCGGTGGCGCGCATCGCCGAGTCCGAGCTCGACGAAATCGTCGTGACAGACACGATCCCGTTGTCCGAGGAAGCGCGCGCTTGCAAGCGCATCCGCGCTCTTTCCTGCGCGCAATTGCTCGCCGAGACGATGACACGTATCTCCAACGAGGAGTCGGTCAGCTCGCTGTTCACGGAGTAGTGACGCGAGCCCGCGGCGAGGAGCGAGAGGGAACCCGCATCCGCGATAAACGAGGTTGCGGTAGGGCGCAGTTTCCACATATAATTCAACGCTTTTACCCACACGCGGCGCGTGCCTGGGTTGGTCGCCACCGCGGACGACCGGCGGGCTCCTCAGGGCCTGATCGGAAGGCCGCAGACAGAGGAGTTGCACGATGAACAACGAATTCACCGCCTTTGCTAGAGGCGTCGAGGGACGCGGCGCGAGTCGCAGGCTGCGCCGTTCGGGCCGCGCGCCGGGCGTTGTCTACGGCGGGGCCGCGCAGCCCCAGCCGATCGAGCTCGATCAGAATGCGCTCATGCACGCTCTCAAGAACGAAGCGTTCCATTCGTCGATCCTGACGATGAAGCTCGGCTCCGAATCGCAGCAGGTGCTGCTGCGAGACGTGCAGATGCATCCGTTCCGCAAGCAGGTGCTCCACGTCGATTTCCAGCGTGTCGATGCAAACCGCAGGATCCACATGAAAGTGCCGCTGCACTTCGCCAATGGCGAGAACTCGCCGGCGGTGAAGCTCTCGGGCGCGATCATCAGCCACGTGATGACCGAGCTCGACGTGTCCTGCCTGCCGAAGGACCTGCCCGGCTTCATCGAAATCGATCTGTCGGAGCTCGCGCTCAACCAGTCGATCCACCTCACGGATCTCAAGCTTCCCGCGGGCGTGACCGCGGTGGCGCGCGGCGGAATGAATCCGGTTGTCGCGACGGCGATCATTCCGAAGATCATCGCCGAGGTCGAAGAAGTGGCGCCGGAAGCAGAAGCGGAAGCCGGGGCGGCCGAGGCGGAAGCGGCTGCCGCAGGGGCAGAGAAAGTCGAAGAAAAGGGTGCAGAGAAAGGCGCGGAAAAAGGCACGGAAAAAGGCGCGGAGAGAAGTGCGGAGAGAGGTGGCGACAAGGGGGGCGGGAAGGGCTCCGAGAAAGCCACCGGCAGGAAAGACGAGAAGAAGTAGGCCAGCGCCTGCGCGAGAAGGCCCGCCGGGCGCATTCCGGCGGGTTTTTTTGTTGCTCCTATCGCCATGGCACTTCCTTTGCGCCTGATCGTCGGCCTCGGCAACCCCGGCCGCCAGTACGCGCTCACGCGGCACAATGCAGGGGCGTGGTTCGTCGAGCGGCTTGCGGCCACGCTGGGCCTCCCCTTTCAATCCGAAACGCGCTTCCACAGCCTGATCGCGCGCGGCCGTGCCAGTGACGGCGGCGACGTTCGCCTCGTGCTGCCGCAGAGCTACATGAACGAGAGCGGCTTCCCGGTCGCCGCGCTCGCCCGTTTCTACCGCGTCTCACCGCTCGAGATCCTGGTCGCGCACGACGAGCTCGACATGAAGCCGGGGAGCGTGAAGATCAAGCTCGGCGGCGGCAGCGCCGGGCATAACGGCCTCAGGGACGTCGTAGCGCAACTCGGCAGCGGCGAATTCTGGCGGCTGCGGCTCGGTATCGGACATCCGCGCGACGTCGAGCTCGCGCAGCAGGAGGTCGTCGATTACGTGCTGCATCCTCCGCGCACGGAGGAGAGAGCGCTCATCGACGATGCCATCGCGCGGGCGCTCGCAATCTGGCCGCGGCTCGCCGCCGGGGAGATTGAAAGGGCGATGCACGAGTTGCACACGCGACCGGCAAGCGCACACCTGCATGGGGCGGGCGGAACTGCCGACGACAACGGAAAGCCGAGCCCGTGAGCCTCAGATGCGGCATCGTCGGCCTGCCGAACGTCGGCAAGTCGACGCTTTTCAATGCGCTTACCAAGGCCGGTGCCGCGGCGGAGAACTATCCCTTCTGCACCATCGAGCCCAACGTAGGCATCGTCGAGGTTCCCGATCCGCGACTCGCCGTGCTCACCGCGATCGCGCGGCCGGAGCGCACCGTTCCGGCAACGGTGGAGTTCGTCGATATCGCGGGCCTCGTCGCCGGCGCGTCGAAAGGCGAGGGGCTCGGCAATCAATTCCTGGCGAATATCCGCGAAACCGATGCGATCGCGCATGTCGTCCGCTGCTTTGCCGACGACAACGTCGTGCATGTCGCGGGTGCGCTCGACCCGGTGTCGGATATCGAGACCATCAACACCGAGCTTGCGCTCGCCGATCTCGCCAGCGTGGACAAGCAGCTCGCGAAGCAGGCCAAGGCCGCGCGCGCGGGCGGCGACAAGGAAGCGCAACGCCTCGTCGCCACGCTCGAAAAGGTCGGCGCGGCGTTGAACGAGGCGAAGCCCGCGCGCTCGGTCGATTTGTATCCGGAAGAGCGGGCGCTATTGAGGCCGCTGTTCCTGCTCACCATGAAGCCGACGATGTATGTCGTCAACGTCGCCGAGCACGGCTTCGCGGATAACGCCATGCTCGCAGCAGTCGAGACTCTGGCGAAGCGCGAGGGCGCGCCCGTCGTCGCGATCTCCGCCGCGCTCGAGGAACAGATCGCCGACCTCGAACCTGAGGACAAGCAGGTCTTCCTCTCCGACATGGGCTTGACCGAAGCAGGGCTCGAGCGGGTGATCCACGCCGGCTACAGGCTGCTCGGGCTCGACACGTTTTTCACCGCGGGTCCGAAGGAAGTGCACGCGTGGACCGTGCGCCACGGGAGCACCGCGGCGCAGGCGGCGGGAGCGATCCACACCGACTTCGAGAAGGGATTCATCCGCGCCGAGGTGATTAACTACGCCGACTACATCGCCTGCAAGGGCGAGCAGGGAGCGAAGGAGGCGGGTAAGATGCGCCTCGAAGGCCGCGAGTACGTGGTGAGGGATGGCGATGTCATGCACTTTCGCTTTAACGTCTGAGATCGCCGCCATGGCCCGGTCATGCAAGCGCAGCGGCGGCGTCGCAATGAGCCGCTGGCTGAAGAGCTTCGCCATTCCGGCGCTGCTTGTCCCCTTCCTCGGGCCTGCATGCACGTCGATCCCGACGAAGCCCGATCCGCCGGTGGCGACGCTCGAGGCGGTGCGCATCCTGAGTGTCGCCGACGCTCGCGCCAACCTGGCGCTCGTTCTGCGGCTCAGCAACCCCAACCGCTTCGATCTCGTCGTCGATGCGATCGAGTACGAAGTCACGCTCGATGGCCGGCCGGCTGGCACCGGCCGCAGCGCCCGCGTAGACCCGCTGCCGGCGGGCGGTGACGCCAAGGTCGAGCTCGCCGGACGGGTCGACGTCACCGCCGTGGCGACCGCGTTGATGACCCTGGGATCGCAAGTGCCCGTCGCGTACACGTTCAAGGGCAGCGTGACGCTGCGCGACGGCCGCGTTCTCGCCTTCTCCCGCAAGGGAGAGATACCCGTTGCACGGTTCGATCGCGTATTGGGCTCGCGCCCGCAATGACCCGGCGCCTGCGCTTCACCAAGATGCAGGGCCTGGGCAACGATTTCGTCGTGTTCGACGGAGTGCGCGAGAAGATCGAGCTCGAGCCCAGGGAGATTCGCCGGCTGGCAGACCGCCATTTCGGCGTCGGCTGCGACCAGATACTGCTGGTCGAGAAGCCGACGCGCGCCGACGTCGACTTTCGTTATCGAATCTTCAACGCCGATGGCGAAGAGGTCGAACAATGCGGCAACGGCGCGCGCTGCTTCGTGCATTTCGTGCGCGCCCGCGGATTGACCGACAAGCGCGCGATTCGCGTCGAGACGGCGGGCGGGGTCATCGAGCCCGTGCTGGCGCCGGATGGCGAGGTTTCCGTGGATATGGGCGCACCGTTTTTTCGCGCGGCCGATATTCCGTTCGTCGGCGGAACTGGGGAAGCTGTCGAGCCGCTGGACGTCGACGGCGCGACCGTCATGATATCGGCGCTCTCGCTCGGCAACCCGCATGCCGTCCAGGTGGTCGGCGATGCGAGCACGGCCCCGGTCGCGACGCAGGGCCCGCGCATCGAAACGCATCCGCGCTTTCCACGGCGGGTCAACGCCGGTTACATGCAGGTCGTCGATCGCGCTAACATTCGCCTGCGGGTATGGGAGCGCGGCGCGGGAGAGACGCTCTCGTGCGGAACGGGCGCCTGCGCGGCCGTCGTCGCGGGCATTCGCCGCGGGTTGATCGACTCGCCCGTGCGCGTGGCGACTCGCGGTGGCGTGCTGACGATCGCGTGGGGAGGCGACGCTCTCCCCGTGCTGATGACCGGCCCGGCGGAAGCCGTATTCGAGGGGGAATGGAGCGTCCCGGAGCGATGACGACGATGGACAGGGATGAAGGGATGGACGCGAGCGCGGTCGCCGATTATTTGAAACAGAACCCGGCATTCTTCGAGCAGTATGCCGATCTGCTCGCGGAGATCTTCGTGCCGCATCCGCATGGCGGACGCGCTATCCCCATCGCCGAGCGCCAGATCGTCACGCTGCGCGAGAAGAATGCGCAACTCGAGACCAAGCTTGAGGAGCTGATTCAGTTCGGAAGCGAAAACGACGCGATCAGCGACAAGCTGCACCGTTCCACGCTCGCGCTGTTCGCCGCTCCGGACCTCGAAACGACGCTCGGCGTGCTCTATCACAGCCTGCTCGACGATTTCCGCGTGCCGCAGGTCGCGCTGCGGCTGTGGGGCAAGGTCCCCGAGCAGTCGTATCTGCCCGAGCTCGCGGCGACGAGCCAGGAGTTGCGCGAGTACGCCGCCGCGCTCGACGAGCCCTACTCCGGAACGCAGGCTCCGTTCGAATCGCACGACTGGTTCGACGCGAAGGCAACACTGAAGTCGTTCGCGTTTCTGCCGCTGCGGACGCATCGCACTTTCGGCCTGCTCGGTCTGGGCAGCGAGATCCCCGGGCGCTTCTACGCCGGCATGGGCACGATCTATCTCACGCGACTCGCCGAGCTCGCCAGCATGGCGACGGCGAGGTTCCTGCCTCAATCCTGAATCAGCGATGAATGCCGCGCTTTAGCGAGGTCGCAATGACAGCCTCGGGCGCGAACGAGGCGCTGCTCGCCGCCTACGCACGGCACCTCGCGACGCAGCCGGCGCGCACGCGCGAGGCCTACCTGCGCGATGTCGGCGTGCTCAAGGCGCTTGCCGGCGAAGCCGCGCTCACAGCGCTGCCGCCTGCGATGCTGCGCCGATTCCTCGCCGCACTGCACGCGCGCGGCCTGTCCGGCAGGAGTCTCGCGCGCATGCTTTCCGGATGGCGCGCGTTCTACCGCTTTGCGCTCGAGCGCGACGCTGCGCTGAAGGACGACCCGTGCGCGGGCCTCAAGGCGCCGAAGTCGGCGCGCCGACTGCCCGCGGCGCTCTCGCCCGACGAAGCGGTGCAGCTGGTGACGATCGAGGGCGACGACCCGCTCGCGATCCGCGATCGTGCGCTATTCGAGCTCGCGTACTCTTCGGGGTTGCGTCTATCGGAGCTCTCGGGGCTCGACGTCGCCTCGGTCGATCTCGCAACGGGCGAGGTGCGCGTCTGGGGCAAGGGCTCCAAGGAACGAATCGTCCCGGTCGGCGCGGCCGCCCGTGAGGCGATTCGGGTATGGCTTAAGGTGCGCGGCGGACTGACCGTCAGGGATGCCGACGCGATGTTCCTGTCGCGCTCCGGGCGCCGGATCGCGCCGCGCGCGATCGAGCGGCGTCTCGCGGACTGGGCAATCAAGCGTGGTCTCAGCCGGCACGTGCACCCGCACATGTTGCGCCATTCGTTCGCTTCGCACCTGCTTCAGTCGTCGGGCGATCTGCGCGCAGTTCAGGAAATGCTTGGCCACGCGAGCATCGCCAGCACTCAGGTCTATACGCACCTGGACTTCCAGTATCTGGCGAAGATCTACGATCAGGCGCATCCCCGTGCGCGAAAGAGGACCTGAGGGCGAAACGCACGGCCGCGAGCCGGCACTCAGTCGACGATCTGCACGACTCCGGGAACCCATGGCAGGTCGGTGACGCCGGGATCGATGCCGGCCTGCTTGAGCAACGTAGTGAGCTGACCGCGATGGTGCGTGCCGTGGTTGTACATGTGCACGACGGCGATCGCCTTTGGCAAGCGGCGCGTCTTGCCGTCCACCACGCTCGCGTATTCCAGGAGCGACGCGAGCCATTCGGCCGAGACGCTGTCCGCCCATTTCAGCATGGCCTGGTCGGTTGCCTCGCGCTCCCGCTTAAGCTCGTCGAAATTCGCGAACATGTCGGCGCCGAACGCGGGATATGTGCATGGCGGTCCGACAAGGCGGCCCAGCCACATGCGGTCGGCCCAGAGCAGGTGATTGAGCGTGCCGTGAATCGACGCGAAGAACGCGCCGCGGTCGCACTTGCGCTCACCGTCGGGCATTGCGGCACAAAGCGCATACAGCCGCTCGTTCATCCAGCGGTTGTACCGCGCCATCAGCCCGCAGTATTCGCGCGTGATCATTGGATGAGAACAAAGGAGTTGCCGCGGATTATCGACGCGGATTGTAGCGGAATACCCTCTGCCGCATCCGCTTGGAAAAAACGGGGCGCTTTGGGCGCCCCGTAAGCCACTGAGGAGAAACAAGCTCGAACGAAAGCCTGCCGACCTACTCCACCCGTTCGCCGTGGAGACTTACATCGAGACCTTCGCGCTCCTCTTCTTCCGAGACGCGCAGGCCGATGACCATGTCGATGACCTTGAGGATGATGAAGCTGCCGACTCCGCTGACCAGGAGCGTCGTTGCGACGGCGGCAAACTGGACCCAGATGACCGCGTCCACGCCGCTGATTTCCTTGACGTTGAAGAATCCGGTGAGGATCGCGCCGACGATACCGCCGATGCAGTGCACGCCGAATGCATCCAGCGAATCGTCATAGCCGAAGGCCTTCTTGACCGTGGTCGCCGCGAAGAAGCAGGCCACTCCCGCCGCGATACCGATAACGAATGCGCCGGTGACACCGACGAAGCCCGATGCCGGCGTGATCGCCACCAGACCCGCGACTGCCCCCGAGGCGATCCCCAGCACCGAAGGTTTGCCCTTGACCATCCATTCGGTGAACATCCACGCGAGCGCGGCGACCGCAGTAGCGAGTTGTGTGACGACCATCGCCATGCCGGCACGGCCATCGGCAGCGACCGCCGACCCGGCGTTGAAGCCGAACCAGCCCACCCACAACAGCGATGCGCCGATGAGCGTCAGGGTCAGGTTGTGCGGCGCCATCGTTTCCTTGCCGTAGCCGAGTCGCTTGCCGAGCACCAGAGCGCACACCAGGCCCGCGATACCCGCGTTGATGTGAACGACCGTGCCGCCGGCGAAGTCGAGAACGCCCTGAGTGGCCCAGAGGCCGCTCGTCGACTCCCACATCATGTGCGCGATCGGCGAGTAGATGAAGATCGACCACAGACCCATGAACCAGAGCATCGCCGAGAATTTCATGCGGTCGGCGAACGCGCCGGCAATCAGCGCCGGGGTGATGATGGCAAATGTCATCTGGAACGTCATGTACACCGACTCGGGAATCGTCGTCCCGAGGTGGCTCACTGTCACCTTTCCGGCCTCTTTCTGGAACAGCATGCCGTTCAGGAACAACCGGTCGAGGCTCCCGAAGAACGAGGTGCCCGGGATGAACGCGATGCTGTAGCCGGCGATGACCCAGAGCACGGTCACGAGGCAGGTAATCGCGAAGCTTTGCATCACCGTCGCCAGCACGTTCTTCTTGCGCACCATGCCGCCATAGAACAGCGCCAGCCCGGGGATCGTCATCAGCAGCACCAGCGCGGTCGAAGTGAGCATCCACGCCGTGTCGCCGCTGTTGATCTTGTCGACGGCGATGAGCTCGGGCTTGGTCGGTGCGGCGGGCGCGGCCGCCGGAGCAGCGGCTCCCTCCGCCTTGGGCGCTTCGCCCGCCTTGGTCTCGGGAGCCGGAGCGGCGGGAGCAGTCGCTGCCGGCGCGGGCGCCGCGGGTGTGGCGGCTTTCTGATCTGCAGCCTTGTCCTGTGCCTGGACGCTGCCGAATACGCTGAAGACGCCGACCAGGGCGATCAACGCGAGCATTCGCTTCATGGCGTTCCCCTTAGAGTGCGTCCGCGCCGGTTTCGCCGGTACGGATGCGCACGACCTGTTCGAGATCGAAAACGAAGATCTTGCCGTCGCCGATCTTCCCGGTATTGGCGGCTTTCTCGACCGCCTCGATGACGCGGTCGAGCAATTCGTTCTTGATCGCTGCCTCGATCTTGACCTTGGGCAGGAAATCGACGACGTATTCGGCGCCCCGATACAGCTCGGTGTGCCCCTTCTGCCGTCCGAAGCCCTTGACTTCGGTAACGGTGATCCCCTGCACGCCAATGGCCGACAGGGCCTCGCGGACCTCGTCGAGCTTGAACGGCTTGATGATTGCGGTTACCAGTTTCATGCTGACTCCTTATTTATGGGACGCGCCCACTTAAAACTTGTACAAGACCTCGACTCCCGCGGAGTGCTGATTACTCGTCGGCGTAACACCATCGGACTTGAGAAACGCAGATTGATCGGACTTGTCGACACGCACTTCGCCACGAATTTCCCAGATCGGACTTGTCGACACGCACTTCGCCACGAATTTCCCATGCTTTGGCTGGCAGATACGCGAGCGTCAAGGTTGCTTCCTTCCATTTCTGAGCGACACCGGTTCGATAGCCATCCTTGTCGTCGAAATATTCGCCGCGCAACGAGAGTCGCCACTGGTCATTGATTTGATAGTTGGCATAACCCGCAATGCCTTGCCACTTGGCCTTGCCGCCATTGGCGGCTGCCTGCTCCTGATCGCCGTAGTCGTAGTTGAGGATGAACGTGAGCTGATCGGTTACAGTAAAGGTTCCGACGATGTCGAACAGGTTGCGCCTTCCCTTGGCGTCGCTCTTCGGATAGTTCGTTACACGTTCCTTGCCGCCGTAGTAGGAGGCCACGAACGATACGGTTTTTGTCGGTGCGAACGTTCCGCCAAGCTCCACCGTAGCTTCGTTACTCGGGCTTTCAAAGGCATCCCATCCTTCATTCACGCCGCCGAGCAACGTCAAGGTATCGCTTGCCTTGTACGTCGCGCGGAAACCGGTGTGCGTGAACGGAATGGCGTAGCCGAACAAGATGGATCGCGAGTAATTGACATCGCCATCGCTCTTGATGACTTCGGCCCCGGCGTTGGTCACGTACTTGCCGGCAATGATCGATAGCGGACCCGTCGCGTAATAGGCGTAGAACTGCGTCGGGTCGACATAATGATGCGCGCCGTTCGCAGGACCCTTGCTCTTGCTGATCGTGCCGTAAGCCGCGATCGTGTCGGCATCCTTGCCGATGGTGACGTCAACCAGACCACCCCAACCTTCGTCAGGCAACTTGGCAAACTGCAGATCCAGGGCGTGGAAATACGCGGAGTCGTGCTTGTAGTCGAATACGCGGTCGTTCACACCGCTCACGAACTTTCCCGAGCCCGAAAGATACGAATAACCAACATCGACATGGCCCGTCAGGTCGAAGCCCCAGATGGAGAAGATCGGTGGCGGTGGGGCAGGAGCCGCGGGCTCCGCCGGTTTGGCCTCGGGAGGGGGCGGCGGAGTGGTCTGGGCCTGTGCGCTGGCCATGGCAATGCAGGTAGCAGCGATAGCGGGAAGAAGACAGTTCTTGGTCGACACGACGATTTTCCCTGTTGAACGACTGGACGAGATATCCATCCCTGTGTCAGCACAAGACATGCCAAGCTTGAATATTCATATATATCAAAGTGTTGTATGTATTTTTGGAACGGCGCCCGTCGATTGAGCTTGCCTATTGCACTCCCTTGGCGCAGCGGACAAATCGTCCTGCACCAAATTAGCGCCATCCTGTCCCGGACAGGTAATAGGCCATTGGGTCGAGATATCTCTATCCCCCGCTTTGCTAGACTTGGTTCGGGTCATTCGAATCGCGGTTGACCTTCCGCGAATACAAGGAACGGGCATGTTGAACACTGCGACGCTGGACGAATGGGCGCGAAGGATCGGCCGGGCGATCGAGGCTTCGCCGGCCAAGGACATCGAGAAGAACATCAAGGCGATGTTGCAAAGCGGGCTGCAGCGCCTCGAGCTCGTGCCGCGTGAGGAATTCGAGCTTCAGGCGCAGGTCCTGTTGCGCACGCGGGAAAAGCTCGAGGCGTTGGAAGCGCGGGTTGCCGAGCTGGAGACACGCAAAGCGCGGCCGCGCGCCAAGTAGCGCGGACGGCGGAACCGGCGCCGTCGTCCTCGGGGATCGAGCTCGCGCCGGTTGGTCATGCCTGTTGCCGTCCTGCACAGCCGCGCGCTTTCCGGATTTGATGCGCCGCCGGTCGCGGTCGAAGTGCACCTCGCGGGAGGGCTGCCCGCATTCAATCTGGTCGGACTGCCCGATACCGAGGTCAGGGAAAGCCGTGACCGGGTGCGCGCGGCGCTGCAAAACGCCCAGTTCGAATTTCCGGCGCGCAAGGTCACCGTCAATCTCGCGCCGGCAGACCTGCCGAAGGAGTCCGGCCGGTTCGACCTGCCGATCGCCTTAGGCATTCTCGCTGCGACCGGACAGCTGCCCGCGGCAGCACTGGCCGGATACGAGTTCGCAGGGGAGCTCGCATTGACCGGCGATCTGCGTCCGATCCGTGGCGCTCTGGCGATGACGCTCAAGGCGCATCGCGACGGGCGCGCATTCGTGCTACCCGAAGCCAGCGCCGCGGAGGCCGCGCTGGTGAAAGACGCGATCGTGCATCCGGCGAAAAGCTTGCTCGCCGTGTGCGCGCACGTGACCGGACGCGAGCCGTTGTCTCGTTTCATTTCGGCGCGGCTACCCGCCGGCGACGCGATGGCCCCCGACCTCGCCGATGTCCGCGGGCAGGCCGGCCCGAAGCGCGCACTCGAAGTCGCCGCCGCCGGCGGCCACAGCCTGGTCATGCTCGGCCCGCCGGGGACAGGCAAGTCAATGCTCGCGCAGCGGCTGCCCGGGCTACTGCCGCCGATGTCCGAGGACGAAGCGCTGGAGTCCGCCGCGATCCACTCGCTCACCGGGCGCTTCCGACTCGAGGATTGGGGTCGGCGACCGTTGCGTGCGCCACATCACACCGCGTCGGCCGTGGCGCTGGTCGGCGGCGGCAGTGATCCGCGGCCGGGCGAGATCTCGCTCGCGCATCACGGCGTATTGTTCCTGGACGAGCTGCCGGAGTGGGATCGGCGCGTGCTCGAAGTGCTGCGCGAGCCGCTCGAGTCGGGGCAGATCCACATCTCGCGCGCAGCCCGCCAGGCCGTTTTCCCAGCCCGGTTCCAGTTCGTCGCCGCGATGAACCCCTGAGGATTCATCGCTTTTGTACCAGGAGTTTAAGGATGGAGGGAGTTGCTTGCACTCGGGGAGGTACTCGGCCGGCAAACGGGCGGCGGCACGTAATAGAGGTCGATAGCGACTTCGTCGGTGCCCACTGTAATGCGTTCAGTAATCGCTTCAATGATATGCCGACGCTCATGTGTGGGTAGTGTCGGCCAGCGAGAGTAGAGATCACGGGCTTCACTTACAATCTCGTCTTGGGAGAGGTGAGCGATTTTCATGACGTCGACTTCGGCCTGCGTCTTCGGGATCTCGTCGTCGAGCTGGTGCCCGCGCTCCGCCAATGGCTGGTATTTGGCACCGAAGCCAAACTTATCGATGGCGCCAGATTGGTAGAGATCGTAAAGCTTATCGATCTCGACCGCGAGCTTGGCGCGCTCCTTGATCAGGACAGTGAGGAGCTTTTCCTTCTCTTGGAGCACCGCGTCAGCCTGCCGCAGGTGAGCAGCCAGCTCCTCGGACGAGAAGAAGAAGTTCTTGAGCTGCTCGTGGAAGACCGCCTCAAGATCAATGATCGGGATTTTGTTGCGGCAGGCTTTGCAGATGTACTTCGGGGTATTTGAAGGGACGTACATCTTTCCGCCACAGGCGCAGCGGGTGATGCCGACAAAGAGATGCACCGCTCGTTTAGCGCGGCGCTTTCCGGTGCCTTTGCGCTCGTCCAAGATCGCGTTGCATTCGGCCCATAAGTCTTCCGGAACTATCGCCTCGACGGATGAGAGCACCCATTCGCTTTCGGGCTTTTCCTTCCAGGCCTTCTTGTTATTCGTAGTCTGGGTGTAGTTGGCGCGGCGGGTACCTTTGGCCGTCGGATCACGCACGAGACGAGCCACCGTCGTATCGGAGAAGCGTGAGCCATTCCGGGTCCGATAACCCCTCTCGTTCAGGAGTCGTGCAACTGTCTTCTTGCGGCGATGCTCTCGGAAAAGTTCATGGAGCAGTTTCCGGACGGGAGCTTCCTTTGGGTCGGGAAGAAGCTTCCCTTCTATCCACTGGTATCCAAAGGGCGCCGCACCACCGAGGGGTTTTCCCATTTTGGCGCGGACCGGGACGGAGGCGGCGACCCGCTCGGCAATTTCTTCCCGTTCCCACTGCGCCATGGCGGCGATCATGGTGTAGAAAAGACGGCCGGCGGGGCTTGAGGTATCGATCGACTCGGCGAGAGAGATTAGGTCGGCGTCGTGCTCCCGGAAGAGTTCCGAGAACTCCAAGAGTTCGCGGGTGTTTCGGGCGAGCCGAGCCAGCTTGGAGAAAATAAGTCCCGCAATATGGCCGTCGCGAATATCCTGGAGCATCCGCTTGGCTTCCGGATGGTCCTTGACAGTCTTGCCCGAGACCGCATCGAGGCGATAGACCTCGACGACGTTCCAGCCCTTGGCCTCGGCGTATAGACGCGCGCGGCGCTCGTGGGTTTCCGGGCTTTCGCCTCGCACCTGGTCTTCGGTCGAGACTCGAAGCCAAATGCCGACGCGCTTGGATTCGTCCTTTGTGCTCACTCGCTTTCCCGATTCGTTGCTCAATCATGAGTGTGCGACGATCCGACCTGGGACACAACGGTCAAACGGGTTACTTTTGCGTCAAAACTTTGTCGAATCAATACTTTACGGTATAAATAGAACCAAGAGCTTATCCTACTCTTGCAATTTTTGTTTCTCAGTATTCTCCTTAACGACAACCCATCTTCCTCTCATGTTTGAACAAGCCTTCAGAAATATCGACGACGTGCTCCGCAACGAGGCGGGGTGCACTACCGAACTCGACTACACCGAGCAGACCTCCTGGCTCCTTTTCCTCAAGTACCTTGACGACCTTGAGCATGAAAAATCTATGGAAGCCGAGCTTGCCGGGAAGCCGTACACCTACATCCTCGACGAGGCGTATCACTGGGAGATTTGGGCTGCACCGAAGCTCAAGGACGGTTCGGTCGATCACAACAAAGCGCCGACGGGCGACGATCTACGCGACTTCGTTAACGCAAAACTCTTCCCGTACTTCCACGCCTTCAGGCAAAAGGCGAGCGGCCCGAACACGATCGAGTACAAGATCGGAGAGATCTTCGGGGAGATCAAGAACAAGATTCAAAGTGGCTACAACCTGCGCGAGATCATCGACCACATTGACGAACTGCGCTTCCGCTCCCAGGCGGAGAAGCACGAACTCTCGCACCTCTATGAAGCCAAGATCAAGAACATGGGGAATGCGGGGCGCAATGGCGGCGAGTA
>WNGA01010523.1_pt1 | contig 15375 bp, 10 predicted proteins | sample 5400061 | NCBI WGS metagenome assembly WNGA01 (sample SAMN13153366, study PRJNA577476) | soil metagenome | isolation source: 100 cm soil or saprolite under grassland replicate 2 | place: USA:California | collected 2016-06-15
TCTTGACTCGGGCGCTCGACAAGCGCCACCAGATCGGCTTCGATTCTTACGACCGGCTGTTTCCGAACCAGGACACAATGCCACGGGGCGGTTTCGGCAACCTGATCGCACTCCCGTTGCAACGCGTCGCACGCCACAACGGGAACACCGAGTTCCTCGATCGCGATTTCCAGCCGTTCCCTGATCAATGGAAGTTCCTGGCTTCGATCCCGCGGCTCACTGCAACGGATTGCGAGCGAATCGTACGCGACGCCGCCAGGACAGGAATGATCCTCGGAATCGAAGCTTCCTGGTTCGAGACGGAGGAGCAAGCGCGAGAGCCTTGGACGCTGAGCCCTTCGCGTCACCGCAGGGACGCACCGATAGCAGGACCAATGCCGGCTGCGGTGGAGGTCGTGATGGCAAACCGCGTCTTTATTCGGAAGCCTGAGCTTCCGCCAGCCATGCTGAGCCGTTTACGCCGTCTGGCGGTCTTTCAAAATCCCGAGTTCTACCGAGCTCAGGCCATGCGTCTTTCGACCTGGGACAAGCCGCGCGTGATCGATTGCTCGGAGGACTTCCCCGACCACCTGGCACTACCCCGAGGAACAATTGCGGAGGTCCTCAAAGTCTTCGAGAAAGAGGGAATCTGGGTCAACCTCAAGGACGAACGCCAAGGCGGCACCTCCGTCGCGCTCAGCTTCCAAGGGGAGTTGAGTGACGAGCAACGAGTTGCAGCCGAAGCGCTCGTGGCTCACGACATCGGGGTGCTCGTGGCACCGACTGCCTTTGGCAAGACCGTGATAGGCGCTTGGCTGATCGCCAAGCGCGGCGTCAACACTTTGGTGCTTGTTCACCGACAGCAGCTTGCCGACCAATGGCGAGAACGCCTGGCGGCCTTCCTCGACATCCCGACGCGGTCCATCGGCCAGTTCGGTGCGGGGCGGAACAGAGGTAAGGGCACGATTGACATCGGCATGCTTCAAAGCCTCAGCGCAAAGGGCGAAGTCCGCGACGTTGTCGCCGATTACGGCCAAGTGCTGATCGACGAATGCCATCACGTTCCAGCGGTGACCTTCGAACGCATCCTGAGCGAAGTCCGGGCACGCTACGTAACGGGACTCACCGCGACTCCAATACGCAAGGACGGGCACGACCCTATCGTCGTACTGCAGTGCGGGCCGATCAGGCACCGTGTCGATGCCCGGGCCCAAGCTGAAGCGCGGCCGTTCGAGCACGTCGTCGTCCCCAGGCTTACGTCCTTCGCATTGTCGGTGGATGCGGCCGACGCAGGCATCCAGGAGATCTACTCGCGGCTGGTGGACGACCAAGCCCGGACGGACATGATCGTGACCGACGTGCTTGAGGCAGTCGGTGCCGGCCGAGCACCGTTGGTTCTTACGGAGCGCACGGAACACCTGGGGCGAATGCAGGAACTCCTTGGCTCGCGCGTGGAGAACCTCATTGTGCTTCGGGGAGGCATGGGGGCAGGTGAACGAAGAGCGGTTGCGGCATCGCTGAAATCGATCCCCGACCACTCACCGCGCGTCTTGCTCGCCACGGGCCGCTATATCGGCGAGGGATTCGACGATGCGCGGCTCGATTCCCTTTTTCTTGCGCTGCCGGTCTCGTGGAAAGGCACCATTCAGCAATACGCGGGAAGGCTGCACCGACTCCACGAGCGAAAACGGGCGGTAACGATCTTCGACTACGTCGACGTCAATGTTCCAATGCTGGCCAGAATGCATCAGAAGCGCTTACGAGGGTACGCAGCTATCGGCTACTTGGTGGCAGCTGGCAACGCCACTCCGACACTCAGTCTCCAAGAAACCCAGGGCAGTTCAAGAAGTAACCGCGAAATGTAGTTCGAATCCGCACTGGGTCGCTCGGCAGGCATCGCTGGGACCGCCATATGTGGTGACCATCGCTGCCCAGACCCTAATATCTGGGGGCGCCGAGCTATCGCGAATTGGCTCCCCTTAGTGGAGGAGAGTAGGCGACTGGTCCGGCGAGTTACCGCCTCGCCAGCCGCCCCTCATCGAACCGGACTTGAGGTTCTCCCTCATCCGGCTCTCCGACGATGTTCACGTCACAGCTGTCGCAGTAGGTTGCCATCGAATCGAATCCGGCTCTCCGACGATGTTCACGTCACAGCTGTCGCAGTAGGTTGCCATCGAATCGACCCAGCGAGCGAATGCACTCCAAGCCCTTTGAACCAGGCGTAGTTGTGCTCGTTCGCCCAGCGCGGCCCTCTCTTGCCTCGTTTCTTGCTGTCGAACAGCGCGAGGCGTTGGTGGACGTAGCTGTCGATCTGGGTGAACACTCGCGTTGAGTTTCCCCAACGGAAGTAATTGCCCCAGCCTCGCAGAACCGGGTTTAACTCTTCCACGACTTGATGCATGGGCCGCTTTAGTCGGTCGCGTGGAGCCGTAATCGCCTTGACCTTGGCCCGCACGCTCGCCATCGCGCGACGCGACGGCCACGGCTGGCAGAAGCGCCTGCCGTACTTCCGCGACATCACCATCCGGTGGTGAAACCCCAGAAAGTCAACACCTTGCGCCCCCTCTCCGAGGTCGACGATCCGGCGCTTGTCCGGGTGAACCTTGAGATGCAGGGCTTGGGCTGTCCTCTGGAGCCATGCGTAGGCTTGCCGCGCGTCGGACTCGGTCCGACACAGGATCACCAGGTCGTCCGCGTAGCGAACGATCTTGCCGAGGTGGCTTGCCTCCTTGGCCCAGAGAGCATCGAGGGCGTGGCCATAGATGTTGCTCAGGAGCGGCGATATCGTTCCGCCCTGGGGAACCCCGGTCGTGCTTCCGACGGACACTCCGTCTTCCATCACGCCGGCGCTTAACCACATCCGAATCAGCCGCAGCACCCTCCGGTCACTCACCCGCCGGGCCACCAGCCTCCGAAGGAGGTCGGGGTCCAGGCTTCCGAAGAAGTCAGCGAAATCAGCGTCCACCACCCACCGCGCCCCGGCATTCACTTCCTTACGGATGACCTCCAACGCTTGGTGGGCCCTCCGCTTGGGTCGGAATCCAAACGAGCACGGCAGGAAACTGGCTTCGAAGATCGGCTCGAGCACCAGCCTGGCCGCGGTCTGCACCACCCGGTCGCGCACGCGCGGTATCCCCAACGGGCGACGCTCCTTCGGCCTTCCCGGCTTCGGTATGTAGACCCTGCGCATCGCCTGGGGCCGGTACTTTCCGACCTCAAGAAGTGAGCGCAGCTCCGTCAGCATCTTCTCCACCCCATAGGCCTCGACTGCCTGCAGGGTTTCACCGTCGATGCCGGCGGCGCCCTTGTTGCGACGCACCTGTTCCCAGGCACGCCTCAACACGTCGGGCCGAGCTATCCGGTCATAGAGAGCATGGAACCTCCTCTGGCGTTGCTGCTTCGCCGCTACGTAAAGCGCGCGCTGAACGACTCCCTCCGCACCGCCCCGGATTTCGCTTTGGGCTTATACCGGGACATGCTTCCGCCGCTATCGACTTCGCGGACGGGTGCGGGAGGGCATCCCCAGTTGACCGACCGACCTTCGCTGCATGCCACCTCCCTTACGCCGGAGCGGTTCCGGGCTGCTCCAGAATCCATGGCCCGGACTACTGCCTTCGCCCAAAAGCGCAGGGCTCGGCCCGCTCGGTCCCTCACGGGTTGTTCTTTCGACGCGGCAGAGTTCACCTATGTTGCGGCCTACAGCTTCGCTTCTCCTCGCTTCAACGCTCGGCTCTCGCCTGACGTTGGAGGTTGACTTCCGGGCTCCTCTGGTGGCTTGCCCGGGCGGGACTCACACCCGCCGATCGTTCGGCCCTTTGCTGGGCGCTCCGCTATTCGAACCACCTTTCCGAACTCAATGGCTCGCCCCGGATGAAATCCGGATTCCATTCATAGCGGCCTGACCGCTACGTCCTTGAGGTATGGGTTGGCCAGGGCCGTCCTTTCGCCGATCCTGGCCCTCCCGTCAGAGATGAACCGAGCCGACAACGGCTTCCGATGCTTGTTGGCCAGCCCTTGCACCAACCTCAGCACCTCGGCGATCCGCTCTGGGTCCTCATCGACACCCAGGGGATAGGCGTCCAGGCCCAGGCCCGACTGCATGCTGAGAAAAAGACACCTTTCGACAGAGAAGTTTCCTGCCTCGTATTCGTCCGCCAGCTCGAAATCCTCGAGGCACGGGAACATCAAACCGCACAGCCCAACGCGCCTTTCACTGTCTTCTTTGATGAAGCTCGCGAGCTTCAAGAACAAGTCACTCGTGACGGTCCTGCCGAAGTCAAGACCGAGTCGCCTGATGAAGTTGACAAAACTGCTCGGCCCATCGAAGAGTGGCGCTATTGAGGTGTCGATGCCGAGGTAGTCCTCTTCTGGCGCCATCAATCGATCAATTTCGTGCCACGTCTCCCGCATGCGGCGGAGCCATTCGTCAACTGTGGTCGCCTCGGCCGATAGGTTGGTTGGTTGGAGCCCGATTGCGAAGCCGCTGCGTTGATAGGTGGCCGATGGAAAGAACGGGCTCGACGGTGAGTTGTTGAACGTATAGGTGAAGCTGAAGGTCTTGGCAGGATTCTTTGCGATGATCGCCTCGATGAGCTTCACGTGCATGGCGTCAATGGCTTCGTTGCTTAGATCTACGTTGAAGGCCACGTTCCGCGAATGCGCCAACCGATCGAGGATGCTGAACGATTGGTCCCACTTGACTTGGCCGAGGCTGAGGTACGTCTTGCCATCGCCGAGCCGATCCATATCGAAGATGCTGTCCACATCAGGCGAGCAGAGCCTCTGCGTTTGAACCGTAAACCCCGCGCCGCCAAGACGCCCTGACAACGAATTCAGACGCGCTATAGAGTGCTTCGAAGGCCTCTCGGTAAAGAGGCAGACCGAGCGAACGACTTTCAACTCCGCCATGTGATGAGTCCTCCAGCCGAAGCGCCGACCGCAAGGGACGGCGCCACCGTCCGCGCTGGCGCCGGGCGGTTCGTAACGTGGAGTTTTGGTGGACCCGAGGGGATTCGAACCCCTGACCTTCTGAATGCCATTCAGACGCGCTCCCAACTGCGCCACGGGCCCACGCGCTTGAGCTGAGTTCGGTTTAAAAGGATACCGCCCGCCCCAGCTACCATCTCCCGTGGCTCCCCTCACAAGATGCAGACGCGCGAACTCACCACGAGCGAACTCACGGGCGGCGGCTACCTGGTGCTGCCCGACGGAAAGGGACCCCATCCCGGCCTCGTCGTCATCCACGAGGCGCAGGGCCTCAGCGAGCACATCCGCGACGTCACGCGCCGCTTCGCGGGTGCCGGCTACGCGACCCTCGCCGTCGACCTCTTCGCCGGTCGCAACCGCGCCATCTGCATGGCCCGCTACATGGCCGGCATGCTCAGAGGCTCGGTGAACCGCTACGGCGTCGACGACCTGAAGAGCGCGCTCACCTTCCTCGCCAAGCACCCCGACATCGATGCGCAGCGCATGGGTGCGGTCGGCTTCTGCATGGGCGGAGGCTTTGCGATTGCCTGGGCGTGCACCGATTCGCGCCTGAAAGCCATCGCGCCCTTCTACGCGGTGAACCCGCGCCCCCTCGACGTTGTCAGCCGCCTCTGCCCCGTGGTCGGCTCCTACCCGGAGCGCGACTTCACGGCCCGGGCGGGCCGGAACCTGGACGCGGCGCTGACGAAACACGGTGTCGCTCACGACATCAAGACCTACCCAGACGCCCGACATTCCTTCTTCAACGACACCGGGGCCGCCTACGACCAGAACGCCGCCGAAGATGCATGGCGACGCGTGCTGGGCTTCTTCGCGGAAAGGCTCTCCAGGCAGATGCCATGACGCGGCTGGTCGATCGTCTCGGCCGCACCGGCTTTGCGGCCCTGAGCAGCCTCATCTGGGCGCTGCCGATGGCCGCCTGGGCAGGCTCCGCCGACCTCTCGCCCATCGACAAAACGGCCTATCCGTGGATCGCGCTCGGCATCGGCCTGGTAATGCTCGCCGTCTGGCTCGTGCTCCTGACCCGCCTGGGCAAGGTGCCCATCACCAAGCGCCAGCGCCGCTTCGACCTGCAGCAGATGTCAGGCGCCGAAAAACGCTGGACCCTCGCCGCGGCGACCTTCGCGACCGGCCTGATCGCATGGCTCAACGGCGCCGCCACAGTCGATTGGGGACCGCTCATCGCCGCGGTCGGCGCGGGCAAGGTGGGCCCGACGCTGCTCGCAGTCGCGCTCGCCGTGTTCGCCGTCGCCATGGTCGCCGGCATGTGGCTCAGCTGGCGCAAGGAGTCGGCCGCCTACGCGGCTCGCGTCCTGTCTATATATGCGGAGCGCGACGCCTAGCGTCCTAGGCCGATTCCGCCTTGCGCGCCAGGTTCGACAGCAGCGTGCCGAACTCTCTGGACACCTGAGGCCCAAGCATGCCACCCATGATCGGACCGAGCGTCCCACCAACCTCGACCGTCTGACTCACCTTCGTCTTCGTGCCCGACGGCTCGACGCTGCAGTTGAACCGAAATCGAGTCCCCGGCACGACGCTGGTGATCAGGGCGAAGCTCCGTCCTGGCGAAACATCCACCAGCTGCATCTTGTGATGCTGCCCGGCCTTCGTGTTCATGACGCCGGTCGTTCCCGACGCAAACTCGCCCTGCCAGTCCATGGTCACCACGTTCGGATTCCATTCGCCCCACGTCGACATGTCCGACCACACGCTCCACACCTTCTCTGGCGAGGCTGACGTCTCCACCGATGTTCCGTACTCGCGCGCCATCGATTCCTCTCCTTTCAGGCAGACTGCGCGGCCGGCCGCTCGCGAGGCACTTCGACCACGTCCCGAGTCTTCAGGAAGTTGAGCGTCACCACACTGGCCACCAGCAAGACCGCACCGAGCAGCTCGACCGGCTGCAGCGGCACTCCCTGTCCCACCGGCGGGGGCAACGAGAAGATCAGAAAGAGCGCGAGCGGGTAGCCGAGCTCGGCGATGGTGGCAAGCGACGCCGGCGTCCTGGAAAGGGCCAGGTAGTAGAGCAGCATCGCCAGCAGGCCGGGTATCAGCACGATGCCGAGGAAGCTCGGCAGCTGGCTCACCGAATAGCCGCTGAACGCGGCCCCGCCTTTATCGATGAGCACGATCACGAGCAGCACGGGCAGGGCCAGCACGAACCGGAGGCTGGTCGTCACCGGGAAGCTGACATCCTCCAGCGTGTAGCGGCCCAGCACCGTCCCCCCCGCCCACATGATCACCGCCCCCAGCACGAGGACGCCGGCGAGGAGCTCGGGCCGTCGGATCTGCCACGGCGCCGTCGGGTCTGTGGAGAAGACGATCAGGTACACACCCACGAGCGCGATTGCCGCCAGCGGCCAGAACGTGCGCTTGCGCCGCTCGCCGAGGAAGATGCGCGCGAAGACGAGGCCGAAAACGGGCTGCAGGAGGTAGAGGAGGTAGACCTCATGCAGGACGTCGAAGTTCGGCGCCGCGGGGTTGGCGAACGAGAAGCCGATGGCCTTGGTGAACAGCACGGTGGCCACCGCCTGGGGTCCAAAAGCGATCGCGGCGAGGGCGAGCCAGCGACGGCCGCTCAGGTGCTTCAGGGCAGAGAAGTTGGCCACCAGAACGGGTACCAGGCACAGGCTGATCAGGAGGTCCTCGACGAGCACGATCTGTCCTGGGCTCAGCTCCTTGGTCAGTCCGGGGCGAAAGTAGGCGTCGAACGCCCAGAGGGCGGCGGCGACGCCGACCAGCACCACCGAGCCGGCTTCCACGTAGCGCGAGCGGCTGATTGGCGAGTTCACGCTATGAGGGTATCGGGTTCGAGGCGCCGGCTATTCCACATCCCCGTCCAGCCATACTGAGCCTGGCTACAGGTTCGAACCAGCTCGCAGCAAGCATCTCGAGGAGGCGCGATGAGTGATGTGACGTCCGGCGGCCATGCCATCGAGACCCTTCAGGTCGAGGAGCGCCGGTACCAACCGGACCCGGCCTTCAGCAAGCAGGCCAACGCCAAGCCGGATATCTACGGCCGGGGCTTTGACGAGTTCTGGGCGGCGGAGTCGAAGCGGATCTCGTTCTTCGAGCCCTGGAGCCGGCTCTACGAGTGGAAGCCGCCCTATGCCAGGTGGTACGTCGGCGGCACGCTCAACGTCTGCTTCAACTGCGTCGACCGGCACGTCGAGGCCGGGCTGAAGGACAAGGTCGCTTATTTCTGGGAAGGCGAGCCGGTGGACGACCGCCGCGAGATCACCTTCGGCGAGCTGCAGGGAGATGTCGTCCGCTTCGCCAACGCGCTGAAGAAGCTCGGCGTCAAGAAAGGCACCCACGTCGGGATCTACATGGGCATGATCCCCGAGCTGCCCGTGGCCATGCTCGCATGCGCGCGCATCGGCGCACCGTTCACCGTCGTGTTCGGCGGGTTCAGCGCCGAGTCCCTCTCCGGGCGGATGAACGACATGCAGTGCGAGCTGCTCATCACGCAGGACGAGGGCTGGCGTCGCGGCAACAGGGTGCCGCTGAAGGCCAACGCCGACGCGGCGATGGAATCGTCCCCGTCCGTCAAGCGCTGCGTCGTCGTGAAGCGAACCGGCGGCGACGTGCCGATGCTTCAGGGTCGCGATGTCTGGGCGCACGACGTGCAGGAGGACGTCAGCGACGACCCGAGGACGTGCGCCTGCGAGCCGATGGACTCCGAAGACCTTCTCTACCTGCTCTACACCAGCGGCACCACGGCCAGGCCCAAAGGCATCATCCACACGACCGCCGGCTACCTGGTCGGCGTGGCGACGACCCACCACTACATCTTCGACGTCAAGCCCAACTCGATCTTCTGGTGCGCCGCCGACATCGGCTGGGTCACCGGCCACAGCTACATCGTCTTCGGCCCGCTCGCCAACGCGACCACGGGCATCGTCTACGAGGGCACTCCTGACTTCCCCGACAAGGATCGCTGGTGGCAGATCGTCGAGCGCTACAAGCCCGACATCCTCTACACGGCGCCGACCACGATCCGGACCCACATGAAGTGGGGGCCCGAGCATGCGCAGAAGTACGACCTCAGCTCGCTGAGGGTGCTTGGCACCGTGGGCGAGCCGATCAACCCCGAGGCGTGGGTCTGGTATCGCGAGCACATCGGCGGCAACCGCACGCCGGTGGTCGACACGTGGTGGCAGACCGAGACCGGCATGATCCTCATCACCCCGCTTCCCGGCATCACGACCCTCAAGCCGGGCTCGGCGACCAAGCCGTTCCCGACCGTCGACGCCGCGGTCTACAACAACGCAGGCGACGAGGTGCCGCCTGGCGGAGGCGGCTACCTGGTGATCAGGAAGCCGTGGCCGGCGATGCTGCGCGGCATCTACGGCGACCCCGAGCGCTACCAGGAGACGTACTGGAGCCGCTGGAAGGACACCTACTTCGTCGGCGACGGGGCCCGGATCGACGAGGACGGCGACTTCTGGCTCCTCGGCCGCGTCGACGACGTCATGAACGTCTCGGGGCACCGGATCTCGACGATCGAGGTGGAGAGCGCCCTGGTCAGCCACCCCGCGGTGGCAGAGGCCGCCGTCGCGGGCCGCAACGACGCACAGACCGGCCAGGCGATCGTCGCCTTCGTCACGCTCAAGGGCGGTCACGAAGGCTCGCCGAAGATGCTGAAGGAGCTGCGCGACCACGTCGGCAAGGTGATCGGCAAGTTCGCCGCGCCGGCCAACGTCGTCTTCACGCCTGAGCTGCCTAAGACGCGTTCGGGCAAGATCATGCGACGCCTGCTCCGGGACGTCTCGGAGAACCGCCCGCTCGGCGACACCACGACGCTGGCCGACCCGGCCGTGGTGGCCGAGCTCGCCCGCCGGGGCAAAGAGGAAGCCTCCAAGGAAGAGGGGTAACGTCAAACTTCCGACCGTGACCGCCGAGACCGCCGTCGCCGAGCGCCCGGCGACCACCGCCTCGGTTGCACCCAGGCGCCGCCGCGCCCGGCTGCCCGTGCTCAGCTTCGCAGGCGCGGTGGTCGTGTCCGCCCTGGTCCTGTACGTCTCGTTCTTCCCCACCGCCGGCCTGCCGGCGCTCGGCCCGGCTTTCAACCCCGCCACCGGCGCCTGGACCATGGCCGCCGACGCCCAGGTCACCGACCGGATGCTCCGCCTGGCGGGCCTGCAGCGCCCGGTTCGTGTGGTGCTGGAGAAGGACGGCACCGCGCACGTCAACGCCCAGACCGACCACGACCTGTTCCTGGCCACGGGTTACGTCCACGCGCGGTTTCGGCTGTTCCAGATGGACCTCATGCGGCGCCAGGGCGCAGGCCGGCTGTCTGAGGTCGTCGGCAAGGCTGCTGTCGACGTCGACAGGTTCGAGCTGCAGCTCGGCCTCCTCCGCACGGCCGAGCTCGAGTGGAGCCAGCTGTCGGAGAGCGACCCGTCCCGCCAGTCGCTTCTCGCCTACGCGCAAGGTGTGAACGACCGCATCCAGGAGGCGAAGGACACACACGAGCTCGACGCGATGTTCAAGCTGCTCGGCTACGAGCCCAGGCCCTGGACCCCTGTCGACTCGCTCCTCGTCAAGGGCGACATGACGCAGACGCTCAACTTCACCGACACGCCACTCGTGATGGCGCTCCTGAAGAAGTCCCTTGGCGCCGACCTGGCTTCCGAATGGTTCCCGATCCTTCCCCCCAACCAGCAGTCTCCATACGACACCGGCCCCTATCCAGGAGCCTCGGCGCCGCAGAAGATCGCCCCGATGCCGGCGCCGGCCGACCTCCTCACCGGCATTCAACCCCTCTACGAACGCCTCGCCGCACTGCCGCCGGGGCTCATCTCGAGAGGCGGCGCCAGCAACAACTGGGCGGTCGCGGGGGCGAGGAGCGCGAGTGGGGGTGCGCTGCTCGCCGGCGATCCCCACCTCCACCTGACGCTGCCGGCGATCTGGTTCCAGCTGACGATGGACTCACCGGGCATCCACGCCGCCGGCGTGAGCATCCCGGGCACGCCGGTGGTGCTGATCGGCCACAACGAGCACATCGCATGGAGCCTCACCGACGCCCAGAACCAGCAGACCTTGTATTACGTCGAGCGAGAGGACGCCGCCCATCCCGACATGTATTTCTGGAACGGCAGCTGGAAGCGGTACACGACGGTCACTTATGACATCCCGGTGCTGGGCGGGCCGACCCAGCACGTAAAGGTCAAATGGAGCGTGCACGGCCCGGTCATCTCCGAGCGCGGCCAGACGACCTCGGTGTGGTGGGCGGGCAACCTTCCGTCGCAGGACCTCGGCGTGCTCTTGGGGATCGACCGCGCAGGCAGCTGGCAGGAGTTCCGCGAAGCGCTGCGCGGCTGGTACTCGCCGACGCACAACTTCGTGTACGCCGACGACCAGGGCAACATCGGCCTCATCTCCGCGGGCTACTACCCGCTGGTCGCCAAAGGCCAGCCCTGGCTCCCCATGCCCGGCACCGGCGAGTACGACGTCACAGGCACCATCCCCTACGACGAGATCCCGCAGGCCTACAACCCGCCCGACAACGTGATCTGGTCGGCCAACCAGCGCCAGGTCACCGCCGGCTACCCCTACTACATCGGCACCGCGTCGAACTTCTTCGACCCCGGCTATCGCGCCAACGAGATCCACCGCGTCCTGAGTCAGAAGAACAAGCTCAGCGCGGCCGACATGCAGGCGCTGCAGACCGACACCAGAGATTTCCTGGCCGCGCAGATCGTGCCGGGGCTGCTGCAAACGCTGGGCAAGGCGCAGCTCAGCCCACAGGAATCAAGTGCACTTGCCTTGCTCAGCGGCTGGGATTACCACATGGACAGCAACTCGGCCGCGGCGACGATCTGGTATTACTTCTGGGACCGCTACCTCGACGAGACCTTCCGCCCGTGGTGGAAGTCACGCTCGGTCAAGGTCGACATCGGGGAGCTGCGGGACGCCCTGAGCCAGGACCTCGAGGCATGGACGCTGCACGATCCCACCAACCGGGCGTTCAGCGCGCCCGGTGTCGGGTCCCGGATCGCCGCTGACGCCGAGAAGGCCGCCTTCAAGACGGCCGTCAAGGACATGGCGCGTGACCTTGGCGTCAAACCGAGCACCTGGACCTGGGGCAGGGTTCACGTACGCGTGCTCGAGAACCTAGCCGATATCAGCGGTCTCAACTACGGTCCGCGCGCCGAGCGCGGCGACAACAACACGCCGCTTGCGGCGGGCGGTTTTCCCTCCACCCACGGACCGAGCTGGCGCATGGTGATCGACTGGGGCGCCCACTCGTTCCAGGGCATCTACCCGGGCGGGCAGAGCGAGAACCCGGCGTCCAACTGGTACACCGACCGCGTCGACACCTGGTGGGCCGGCGACCTGCGGCCGATGCTGACCGCGAGCGAAGCCGGCTCAATAGACGGAACCCGCACGTGGGAGATGCGCCCGTGAGGCTCTACATCTCGGTCCTGTTGGCCGCGCTCGTCGCCCTGGCGGGTGTGCTGCTCGGGTACTGGTGGGCGCCGTTCGCCGCCACATTTGCCCTGGGCGCCATCGACCATCGGGCCCGGGTCGTCGTGCCGGCGGCGGCGGCGATCGGGTTGCTTGCGTGGACGGTTCCCCTGGCGGTCGCCCAGGGCCGCTACGACCTGGGTCCGACCGCCCGCAGCCTGGCCGCGATCATGGGCTTCGACCACCAGGCCGTCGTGCCGGTCCTCCTCACGCTGATCGTCGGCACGTTGCTCGGACTGAGCGGGGCCTGGCTGGCGAGCGCCGCACGGGGCCTCGTTGCGCCACGCGGGCGCATTGACGTCACCGGCAGCCGACCACGTCCACCATCGCCCCGGTAGAGGCACCAGCGTAAACGCCGCTTGAGGAATCAGGCCCGTGCGGTCGTCATCGGCGGAGGTGTCGGCGGCGCGGCCATCCTCTACTGGCTCGCGCGACTCGGCTGGACCGACATCGTCCTGGTCGAGCGCGCGCGCCTCACCAGTGGCTCGACCTTTCACTCCGCGGGGCTCGTGGGCCAGCTCCGCGGCTCGCTCAGCCTGACCCGCATGATGATGAACTCGGTCGAGTTGTACCGCAGCCTCAAGGAGGAGGTCGGGCTCGAGACGGGATGGCACGAGGTCGGCTCGCTCCGCCTCGCCTCCAGCCAGGAGCGCATGGAGGAGCTCACGCGCCAGGCCGCCTGGGCCAAGACGTTCGGCCTCCCCCTCGAGCTGATCTCGGCCGAGGAGGCCCAACGGATGTTCCCGCCGATGTCGACCGATGGTGTGCTCGGCGCCGCGTTTCTTCCGACCGACGGCTACATCGACCCAAGTCAGCTCACGTTTGCGCTCATCGAGGGGGCGCGCCGGCGCGGGGCCGAGATCGACGAGGAAACACGGGTCACCGGCATCGAGGTCAAGAACGGTCGGGTCGCGGGCGTCACCACCGATCACGGCGACATCTCGACCGAGCTCGTCATCAATGCGGGCGGAATGTTCGCCCCGGAGATCGGGCGGATGGCCGGCGTCAACGTGCCCCTGATCCCCTTTGCTCACGAGTACCTGATCACGCGGCCGTCGGGCCTGCCTCTGGACATGCCCACGATGCGGGACCCCTCGCTGCTCGTCTACTACCGGCCCGAGTCGGGCGGGCTGGTGATGGGGGGCTACGAGCGCAACCCGAAGCCATGGGGCCTCGACGGTATCCCTGGCGACTTCAACGGCCGCCTGCTGGAGCCCGACTGGGACCGCTTCGAGCCGCTGATGACGAACGCCATCGTGCGCACGCCCTCATTGAAGGACGCGGAGGTCGTCCGCCTGGTCAACGGTCCGGAGGCGTTCACCCCTGACAACGAGTTCATCCTCGGCCCGAGCGAGGTCGGTGGCTTCTGGGTCGCCGCCGGCTTTTGCGCCCATGGCCTGGCGGGCGCGGGCGGCATGGGCCGGCTGGTTGCGGAGTGGATCGTCGGCGGCCGCCCAGGCCTCGACGCGTGGGAGATGGACTCGCGCAGGTTCGGCCGCGCCTACGCAAGCCGTGACTACACCCTCGCCCGCACCTACGAGGTGTACTCGACGTACTACGACGTCAGGTACCCGGGCCACGAGCGCAGCGCCGGCCGGCCGCTGCGAGTCTCGCCTCTCTACGCGCGGCTCAAGGACCTCGGTGCCGCGTTCGGCGAGAAGTCCGGGTGGGAGCGCGTCAACTGGTTCGAGCCCAACGGAACGGCGGGAGACCAGTCGCTGCGCCCGCACGGCTGGGCCGGCCGGTTGTGGTCGCCGGCAATCGGCGTCGAGCACAAGGCGTGCCGCGAGGCCGCGGCGATCTTCGATTTCACCTCTTTCGCCAAGATCGAGGTCGGCGGCCGGGGCGCGCCGGACTTTCTGGAACGCCTTTCGGACAATCGGGTCGCCCGCGCGGTCGGCGCCGTGACGTACACGCAGATGCTCAACGAAGGGGGCGGCATCGAATGCGACTTCACGGTCACGCGCCTCGGCGAGCACAGGTTCCGGGTCATCACGGGCACGGCGTTCGGCATGCACGACCTGTCGTGGATCCGCGACCATGCGCCGCTCGACGGTTCGGTCTATGTCGAGGACGTGACTTCGGCCTACGCCTGCGTCGGGCTCTGGGGGCCGGACGCACGGAAGATCCTCCTGAAAGTCACGCCGGCGGACATCGGCAACCCCGCGTTTCCTTTCATGACCGCGCGGGAGATCGCGATCGGCTCGGTGCCCTGCCTCGCGCTTCGGGTGACCTACGTCGGGGAACTGGGCTGGGAGCTCTACTGCCCTTCGGAGTTCGGGCTGCGCCTGTGGGACACGATCCGCGAGGCCGGCCACGAGCACGGCCTGACCCCGGGTGGCTACAAGGCGGTCGACTCGCTGCGCCTGGAGAAGGGATACCGCGTGTGGGGCGCCGACATCGGCCCCGAGGTCGACCCATACGCGGCCGGCCTGGGGTTCTGCGTCAAGCTCGACAAGGGCGACTTCATCGGTCGAGAGGCCTTGCTCGAAAAGCGCGCGGCGCCGGCCGGCTCCAGGCTGGCGTGCGTGGTCCTGGATGACGCACGGCGCGTGGTTCTCGGCTCAGAGCCGGTGCGGATCGGCGGCGAGATCGCCGGCCGCGTGACGAGTGGGGGCTACGGCTACACCGTCGGGAAGTCGATCGCCTACGCACACGTCCCTGCGAAGGTTGCCGTCGATACCCCAGTCGAGGTCGACATCTTCGGCACGTGGGTCGGGGGACGCGTGGCCCGGGAGCCTTTGTACGACCCCGAGGGCACGCGCGTCCACAGCTAGCCAACCGATCCAGCCATTTGCGCCCGTGGGGCTATCCCCTTCGTTACAGTGACCACAACATCCTGTGGTCAACCCGAGGCCGGTAGGTGGGGTCGATTACCCGAGAACATGGGCGGAATTTGCTGCCTGGTTCCCTGATGACGCCGCCTGTGTGGCCTAC
>WNGA01015686.1_pt1 | contig 15373 bp, 13 predicted proteins | sample 5400061 | NCBI WGS metagenome assembly WNGA01 (sample SAMN13153366, study PRJNA577476) | soil metagenome | isolation source: 100 cm soil or saprolite under grassland replicate 2 | place: USA:California | collected 2016-06-15
TCAAGGAGGAGCTCGGCGAGCTCGGCGAGGAGGAGGAGGAGCTCGACGAGCTGGCGGAGCGGCTCAAGAAGGCCGGGCTGCCGCCGGAGGTGGACAAGGTCGCGCAGAAGGAGCTCAACCGGCTGAAGTCGATCCCGACCGCCTCGTCCGAGTACACGGTCGCGCGGACGTACCTCGACTGGATCGCCGACCTGCCGTGGTCGAAGCGCAGCGACGACAACCTCGACATCGAGAACGCGCGCGGGATCCTCGACTCGGACCACTACGGGCTCCAGCAGATCAAGAAGCGGATCCTCGAGTACCTCGCGGTCCGCAAGCTGAAGAACGAAATGCGCGGCCCGATCCTCTGCTTCGTCGGCCCGCCCGGCGTCGGCAAGACTTCCCTCGGCCAGTCCATCGCCCGGGCCATCGGGCGCAAGTTCGTGCGGCTCAGCCTCGGCGGCGTGCGCGACGAGGCCGAGATCCGCGGGCACCGGCGCACGTACGTCGGCGCCCTCCCCGGCCGGATCATCCAGTCGATGAAGAAGGCCGCGACGGTGAACCCCGTCATGATGCTCGACGAGATCGACAAGCTCGGGGCGGACTTCCGCGGCGATCCCTCGGCGGCGCTCCTCGAGGTGCTCGATCCCGAGCAGAACTTCAGCTTCTCCGACCACTACCTCGACCTGCCGTACGACCTCTCGAAGGTCATGTTCATCGGGACGGCGAACCTGCTCGATCCGATCCCGGGCCCGCTCAAGGACCGCATGGAGATCCTCGAGCTGCCCGGCTACACGTTCGAGGAGAAGGTCCACATCGCGCAGAACCACCTCATCCCGAAGCAGCTCAGGGAGCACGGGCTCTCGCCGGAGGCCATCACCCTCACCGAGAAGGCGCTCATCAAGATGGTGATGGCGTACACGCGCGAGGCCGGCGTCCGGAACCTCGAGCGGCGGATCGCCGACGTGTGCCGCGCGGTCGCGGTCGAGGTGGCGAGCGGAAAGGTCACCGTCGGCTCGAAGCGGGCCGTGGACGAGGTCGACCTGCCCGACATGCTCGGGCCGGAGAAGTTCTACAACGAGACGGCCGAACGCACGGAGATCCCGGGCGTCGCGACCGGGCTCGCCTGGACCGCGGCGGGCGGCGACATCCTCTTCATCGAGGCGACCAAGATGGCGGGGAAGGGGTCCCTCACCCTCACCGGCCAGCTCGGCGACGTCATGAAGGAGTCGGCCCAGGCCGCGCTCTCGTACCTGCGCTCGAAGTCCGACAACCTCGGCATCGCGTCGAACTTCCTCGAGAAGACGGACATCCACCTGCACTTCCCGGCGGGCTCGATCCCGAAGGACGGTCCGAGCGCGGGCGTGACGATCCTGACAGCGCTCGTGTCGCTCCTCACCGGCATCCGCGTCCGCTCGGACGTGGCGATGACGGGCGAGGTCACGCTCCGCGGCCTCGTCCTGCCGGTCGGTGGCATCAAGGAGAAGGTGCTCGCCGCCCACCGCGCCGGGATCAAGCGGGTCATCATCCCCGCCCGGAACGAGAAGGACCTCGTGGACGTTCCCGCGCAGGCGCGCAAGGAGCTCGAGTTCGTCTTCGCGGGCCACATGGACGACGTGCTCAAGGCCGCGCTCGAGGAAAGCCCGATCGGCCGCAAGCCGCCGCCGGAGCCGGAGGGCGAGAAGAAGCCCGCGCCGAAGAAGTCCGAGGAGGTCCGGGTCTAGACGCGGGGCGTCCGCGGTGGCGCAGCGCGTCCTCCTCACCGGCACGCCCGGCGCCGTCCTCGAGGCGGTCGCCGGGGCGCTCGCTTCCGCGGGGCTCTCGTCGCGCCACGTCCCGATGGGACCGGACGGCGGCCTGCGGCTCGAGATCGCGCCGGGCGGCGCGCTCGCCGTCGTCCACCTGGGCCTGCGCACGCCGCGCGAGACGGACGAGGCGGTCCGCGCCGAGGCCGAGGCCGCGGCGGCCGCCGGCGCGGCGGAGCTCGCGCGCGCGGCCGGGGCGCGCCGCCTCGTCCACGTCTCGACGGTCGGCGTCTACGGCAAGCCGAGGAACCTGCCCTGCCGCGAGGGGGAGCTGAAGGCGCCAAGGACCGCGCACGAGCGGATCCGCTGGCGCGCGGAGCAGGCGAGCTGGGCCGCGTTCCGCCGCGGCGCGCCGCTCACGGTCCTGCGCCCGACGATCCTCTACGGCCCGACGCTCCGCGGCGGGCCCGTCCGTGCGCTCTCGCTCGTCGCGCTCCTCGCGCAGCGCCGCCGCCACGTGCCGATCCTCCGGCGCGGGCCCGTCGCGCACCTCGTCCACCTCGACGACCTCGCGCGCGCGGTGGCCCACGTCGTCACGCACCCGGACGACCGCGCCGTCGTCGGGCGCGCGTTCAACGTCGGCGACGACGCGCCGCTCCCGCTCGCGGAGCACCTCGACACCGCGCTCACCGCGCTCGGCTACCGCCCCGGGCGAATCCTGCCCGCGCTCCCGCGCGTCGCGGGTGCGCTGCTGTGGCTGTTCCGACACGTCCCGGATCGCGCGCTGCTCGAGCCGCTCAACCGGCGGCTCGCGGAGCGCTGGGCGGGGCTCGCCGTGCGCGCCCGCGCGGCGGCCGCGATCCCGCCGCGCGTCGACCGCGAGGCGCTCCATTGGATGAGCGCGGACCACTACTACGACACGAGCCGGCTCGCCTCGATCGGCTGGCGCCCGCTCCACCCCGTCTCGACGCCGGCGGTGATCGAAACGATCGGCGCGCTGCTCGCGCAGGGCTACCTCCCGCAGACCGGCGCGCGCGCCCTGCCCGCCGGGTAGCTCGGCGCGGGATCGCCTCCTCCTCCCCCCACCGAGCCGTGGAGTGGCCGCGGGCCGGGCGGGCGTGTCATAGTGTCGGCCTCGATCCCGGCACCGATGTCGTGATTCGCGACGGCATGTGCGGGCGTTCGTGTGGGGAAACGTAGGCGGCGATGAATGAGGTAGAGCCGAATTCCGAGGGAGGACGCGAGGAGCCGCCGGTCATCCGGATGCTCGGCCGGTACGCGCTCCTCGAGCAGGTCGGCAGCGGGGGGATGGCGGTCGTGTACCGCGGCCGCGACACCGCGCTCGATCGCGAGGTCGCGGTGAAGCTGCTGCACCCGCACCTCGCGTCGGCGGCCGACTCGCGGGCCCGCTTCTCGCGTGAGGCGCGCGCGGTCGCGCGCCTCGCCCACCCGGGCATCGTCGAGATCTACGACTACTCCGGCGACGCCGCGGTCGAGAGCTACCTCGTCACCGAGTTCGTGCGAGGCCACACCTTGCGCGTGTTCGAGCAGGAGGTCGGCTTCGGCTTCCCCGAGGTGGCGATGCTCGTCGGCCGCGCGCTCGCGGACGCGCTCGTCCACGCCCACTCCGCGGGCGTGATCCACCGGGACCTGAAGCCCGAGAACGTGCTCGTGAAGCGGGACGAGCCTCCCGCGGTGAAGCTCGCCGACTTCGGCATCGCGCGCATCCTCGCGTCAGACGAGCGGATGACGCTGACGGGCGCGCTCGTCGGCTCGCCGCATCACATGGCGCCCGAGATCGTGGAGGGCAAGGACGCCGACGCGCGCAGCGACGTCTTCTCGCTCGGCACGATCCTGTACTGGCTCGCGACCGGGAAGCTTCCGTTCGCAGCCGCGAACCCGACCGCCATCCTGCGCCGCGTGCTCGAGGGGGACGTCGAGGACCCCCGTCTCGCCGACGCGCGGGTCCCCGATCCGCTCGCGGAGCTCGTCCTGCGCTGCCTCGCGCTCGACCCCGCGCTCCGCCCCCAGCACGCGGCAGAGGTCCGCGACGCGCTCGATCGCGTGCTCGCACAGGTCGGGCTCGAGCGGCCCGAGGAGGCGCTCCTCGCGTTCCTGCGCGACCCGACCGCGTTCAGGGCGTCGTTCCCCGCCCGCGCGGTCGCGACGCTCACCGCGCTCGGCGACGGCGCCCTCGCCGAGGGCTCCTCGGCGCGCGCGCTCGACTTCTTCAACCGCGTCCTCGCGCTCGACCCGGCGAACGAGGTCGTGCTGAGAAAGCTCACCCGGCTCACACGGCGCCGCCGCACCCGGCGCGTCGCGACCTGGACGGGCGGAGCGCTCGTCGCGTGCGGGGCGCTCGCGCTCGCGGCGCCCGCGTTCCTGCGCCGCGCGCCTGCCTCCGGCCCGCCGGCGCTCGCAACTCCTGCGCCCCCGGCGGCGTCCGTGCAGGCGCCGCCGGCCGCTCCGGCCGCTCCGGCAGCGCCGGAGCCGCTCCCGGCGGCGGCGCCCGCGCGCGCCCCGGGATCCGCCCGCCCCGCCCCGACGCGCGCGGGCGAGCGCGTGGGGCGGGCGGCGTCCCTCGCGATCCACGTCCGTCCCTACGCGCAGCGCGCGCTCCTCGACGGCATCGAGGTCTCGCGGGACGAGCAGCTGGTCCGGGTCGCGATCCCGCCCGGCCGGCACGAGCTGCGGATCGAGCACGCCTGCTGCGCCACTTTCGTCCGCGAGATCACCGCGGCGGAGGCGGCCGCCGCGGGCGAGATGCGCGTCCCGCTCGAGCCGCGCCCGGCCCGGCTGCGGGTGGACGGCGACCCCACGACGCGCGTGTTCGTCGACGGGCAGCCGGCCGGGACCGCGGGCGACTCGCAGCGCGCGCCGATCGCGGTCCGCGTCCCGCCCGGCGGCGCGAGCCCGTACGAGGGGGCGTCGCGCATCCGGCTCGAGCTCGCCGGGATCGCCCCGACTGAGGTCCAGGTGAACATCCGCGCCGGCGAGTCGTTCACCGTGGCCGGGCCGCAGGCCGGCTCCGCGGGAGACGAGCCGTGAACGCGATCCCCCTCCTGCTCGCGCTCGCGCTCGCCGCGCCTCCGGACCTGAAGCGCGCGAAGGACCGGTTCGACTTCGGCGCCTACGCCGACGCCGCCGGGTCGCTGCGCCAGATGCTCGCCCGTGCGCCCGACCTCACCGACGCGGAGGCGGTGGACGCGTACCGGATGCTCGGCATCGCCGAGTACCAGCTCGGCGACCGGCTCGCCGCGCGCGCCGCCTTCGTGAACCTCCTGTCGTTCGAGCCGGACTACGGCCTCGACGCCTTCCTCGTGCCGCCGCCCATCGTCGAGTTCTTCGACGCGGTGAAGAAGGAGCACGAGCCCGCGCTCGCTCCGCTCCGGGAGCGGCGGCGCGAGCTCGCGCAGCAGCGCCGGCTCGCGGACGACGCGAAGCGGCGGCTCCTCACGGAGGAGCAGGCGCGCACGGGCGCGCCCGGGAAGGTCGTCCGGATCGAGCAGCGCGTGTACCTCTTCAACTGGATGCCGCTCGGCGCGGGGCAGTTCCAGAACGGCGAGCGGGCGAAGGGCACCGCGATCGCGGCGGGGCAGCTCGTGCTCGGGCTCGTGAACATCTCGGCGATCGTCGTGCACAACCAGATCGCGGACGACCGAACGCGCACCTGCATCTCCGGGCAGCCCGGCTGCACGCGGCCGCCCTACAGCGACTCCGACCGGACCCTCATCAGCCAGGTCGACACGCTGAAGTACGTCTCCGCCGGCCTGTTCTGGGCGCTCTACGCCTACGGGGTCTGGGACGCTCACCGGAACTTCGTCCCCCGCATCGAGACCGAGATCACGCCCGGCCAGCCCGGCGGCGCGCTGAAGCTCGAGTGGTCGTTCTAGGAAGGCGCCCGTGGCGACCCTGATCGTGAAGAGCGCGGACGGCACCGAGCGCGAGATCGCGCTCGTGAAGCGGATCACGAGCGTCGGCCGGGACGCCGAGAACGACGTCGCCGTCGCGGACCCCGGCGTCGGCCGGACCGCCCTGCACATCCACTTCGACGGGAAGGACTACAACGCGGCCGCGCACGACGCGGCCGACATGACCGTGAACGGGAAGCGGCGCGCGACCTGGCGGCTCGGCCCGGGCGACCGGATCCGGGTGGGCGCGACCGAGCTCTTCTTCGACCCCGCCCCGCGCGCGGCCGCCGCGCGGCCGCAGTCGGGCCAGCGGCTCCTCGCGCTCGACTCGCTCGTCCGCTTCTCCGAAAGGCTCCTCGGGGCTACGGACCTCGCGCGCCTCCTCGACGAGCTGCTCGACGCGCTGCTCGAGGTGACCCACGCCGACAAGGGGTTCCTCATCCTCCTCGACGATGGGGAGATGACGGTCCGCGCAGCCCGCAACGTCGCGCGGGAGACCATCGAGAACGCGATGGCGCGCGTCTCGGACTCGATCATCCAGCGGGTGGTCGAGACCGGGCGGCCGATCGTCGTCGCCGACGCGCTCCACGACGCCGAGTGGTCCGGGTCCTCGTCCGTCGTAAACCTGAAGCTCTGCTCGGTGATGTGCGCGCCGCTCATGCAGAAGGGCGACGTGTTCGGCGTCATCTACCTCGGCAACGACAACGTCGTCTCGCTCTTCGACGACCGCGCGCTCGAGCCGCTCACCGTCTTCACGGCGCAGGCCTCGCTCCTCGTCCAGAACGCGATGCTGCTCGACTCGCTCCGGCGCGAGAACGTCGCGCTCAAGGAGGCCGTCCAGTCGAAGCAGTACGGCGACCTCATCGGGGCGGGCGCCTCGATGCGCGAGGTCTACCGGCGGATCGAGAAGGTCGCCGCGACCGACATCTCCGTGCTCGTCTCGGGCGAGACCGGCACCGGGAAGGAGGTGGTCGCGCGGGAGATCCACCGCCGCTCGCCGCGCGCGCAGGGGCCGTTCGTCGCCGTCAACTCCGGCGCCATCCCCGAGTCGCTCCTCGAGTCGGAGCTGTTCGGGCACGTGCGCGGCGCCTTCACCGGCGCGATCGCGACGCGCGTCGGCCGCTTCCAGGCGGCGCACGGCGGCACGCTCTTCCTCGACGAGATCGGGGACATGCCCGCCGCGCTTCAGGTGAAGATCCTCCGCGCGCTGCAGGACCGCACCGTCGTGCGCGTCGGCGACACGCGGCCGGAGCCCGTGGACATCCGCGTGATCGCGGCGACGAACAAGGTGCTCGAGGACGAGATCAAGAAGGGCAACTTCCGCGAGGACCTCTACTACCGGCTCAACGTCGTGAAGATCGAGCTGCCGCCGCTGCGCGAGCGCGGCGAGGACCTCGTCGTCATCGCCAAGTGGTTCCTGCAGAAGTACGGGAAGGAGTTCGGCGCGCGCGTCCGCGGCTTCACCCCGGGCGCGCTCGTCGCGATGCGGAAGTACGCGTGGCCGGGGAACATCCGCGAGCTCGAGAACCGCGTGAAGAAGGCGGTCGTCCTCGCGGACAAGCCGCTCGTCTCCGCGGAGGACCTCGACCTCCGCCCCGAGATCCTCGAGCCCATCCTCGCCCTCGCCCACGCGAAGGACGAGTTCCAGAAGCGCTACATCAACGAGGTGCTCGCGCGGAATGGCGGGAACCGCACGAAGACCGCGAAGGACCTCGACGTGGACCCGCGCACCATCTTCCGGCACCTCGAGCGGCTCGACGCAGAGCGGCGCGGCGAGCCCGCGCCCCCGGACGAGGAGCTCGACCCGTGAAGCGCGCCACCCTCGCCCTCGCGCTCGTCCTCGCGGGCTGCCCCATCCCGCAGCCGCTCCCGGATTATCCGCCGGGGACGATCACGCCGCCGCGGATCCTCGTGGACGAGATCGCCGGGGACGGGAACCCGATCATCTTCGTGCCGAGCGACTGCCTGTCGACGGAGCCCTTGTATCCGCTGGCGGCGCGAATCTTCGACTCGAACCCCATCGAGACGGTCGATACGCGCTGGTTCGTGAACTACGATCCGCGGTTCGCTGCGTACTCGCGCACCTGGCGCGAGAACCCCGTTCCACCGAATGCAGAGACGACGAACCTCCTCCGGGAGGTTCCTCCGCGCATCGGCAACGCGCAGCAGTTCTTCGACTTCGAGCCATACCAGCACCCGCCGGCGCACGACGCGCCCTGGCCAGAGCACGGCTCGCCGTGGCGGGAACCCGGGATCCTGCGCGTCGTCGAGCTCGTCGTCTCGAACGGCTTCGACCCCGAGGCGAGTAGCACTCCGCTCCCGAATCGAAAGGTGAAGCCCGAGTTCGAGACGCAGGTCCACCGCTGGGTGTTCCTGACCGTGCCGGAGTCATCCGAGCATCCCTGCCCGCAGTAGCGCGAACCCGCAGCCGCCCGTCAGCGCCGCTCGGTTGACCGCGCCACGGCGGCCTGCGCCGCCTGCAGCGCGTCGGCCGCGGCGCGGGCGAGGCTCGCTTCGTCCTGCGCGAACCGGTTCACCTGCACGGCGTAGGCGCGGTGGAGGCGCAGCACGGCGTCGCGGGCGGTGGCGAGCTCGCGGCGCCCACCGGAGCCCTGCGGCTCCGGCTCGTCCGCGTCGACCCGGCAGCGGTCGCCGAGGTCGTCGAGGCGCCGCTCCCACTCGCGCGACCAGACCTGCCAGCGCCTCACGGCGTCGCTTCCCGCGCCGAGCTCCACGCCCAGCCGCCAGGCCCGCTCGTTCTGCTCGAGGTGGAGCGCCTCGAGCTCGGTGACGCAGACGCGGAGCGTCGCGCGGGTCGGCAGCGCGGCGGACGGCCGGGGGGGCCCCCGGAGGTTCTCCACGACGCTCCGGATGGTGAGCCCGACCGCCACGGCGACCACCGTGAGGTAGATCACCCACAGGGCGATCCGGAACGGGCGCAGCCGAGGGTCGCGTGCCATCGAGGCCCGGACTGTGCCAAAGGGCCGGCCCTCCGTCCACCGCGGCGTTCCGGAGGAGGTGGGTCGGACCGCGCGCGCCAGCACGAGGTCCTGGCGGCGGATCCCCGCGTCGGGGTGGCCCGGAAGGGAAACCGACGTCAGGGAGCGTGAATGCTCAACGCTCGCGGGCGAGGACGTCGAGGAAGGTGCAGTGGCGGCCGCTCGCGATCGCGCGGATGCAGCGGACGTAGAACGCGGGTCCCCACAGCCGGAGGATCGTCACCGAGTGGATGAGCACGTCGCGGCTGGTGATCGTTCCCTGCACGCCCGCGGTCCACTGCATACGCGGTGCCGAGTCGCAGCAGGGGAAAATCGCCCGTTCGGCGCGGGGGCGAGGAGCGTCGGCCGATCTCACCGGGGCGGTCGGTCGTCTTTTCCGTGTCGTGTGCGCACGAAATTACAGTGCGCCGCTCTCGGGGCAGGCGGGGCTACCGGCGCCCGACGCGCCGCTCGAGCTCCGCGAGGGGCAACTCGAACACCACCGGGCGCCCGTGCGGGCAGCGCGCCTTGAAGTCGATCGCATCGAGGCCGTCGAGCAGCGCGCGCGCCTCGTCCGGGGAGACGTCCTGGTTCGCGCGGACCGCCGCGTGGCACGCCATCGTGGCGAGGAGATCGTGGAACGCGTCGTCCATGGCGCTGCCCCGCTCCACCTCGGCGAGCTGTCCGGCGAGGTCGAGGAGGAGCGCGGGCAGGTCCACCCCTCCGAGCGCCGCGGGCGCCCCCTTGACGGCGAACGCGTCGCCGCCGAACGGCTCGACCTCGAGCCCGAGCCGCCGCAGCTCCGNNCGGCGCGACCGTCACGACGTGCGGCAGGAGGAACGGCTGCACCGGGATCGCGCGCGTCCGGAACGCCTCGCGCAGCCGCTGGAACAGGAGCCGCTCGTGGGTCGCGTGCTGGTCCACGACGACGAGCGCGCCCCCCGGCCCCTCGCAGAGCAGGTACGTCCGGGCGTGCTGCCCCACGAAGCGCAGCGACGAAAAGTAGCCGGCGGGCCTCGACCCCGCCCCGTCCGTGACCGGAAACGCGAGCGGCGCCGTCGCTCCGTCCCCGAACGCGACGAGCGGAAGCGATGCGCCGCTCCCCTCCGGCGGGCGCGCGCCGCGCGCCCACGCGAGGACGTCGGCGGCCGCCTCCGCGGCGACGAGCGCGGCCCCGGGCTCCGCGCCGCCGTGGGCACCGCCCCCGGCGATCGCCCCTCCCGGGGACCGCCCGAGCCACGGCGCCGTCCGGAGCGCGCCCGCGACCGCGTGGAAGATCGCGTCCTGCACCTCGCGCGGCTCCGCGAACCGAACCTCGTGCTTCTGCGGGTGCACGTTCACGTCCACGCGGCCGAGCGGGACGCCGAGGAACAGGATCGCGGCGGGGTGGCGGCCGGAGGGCAGCGATCCGGCGAACGCCCGCAGGACCGCGTGCGCCGCGCTCCGGTCGCGCACCCATCGCCCGTTCACGAACAGGTAGACGGCGCGCCCGGTCGCCTCCGAGTGATCGGGAGAACAGACGACGCCGCGCACCCGCACGCCGCCGCGCTCCCCGTCCACCGCGACGAGGTGTCGGTGCGCCTCGCGGCCGAGCGCCTGGATCGCGCGCTCCGCGAGCGGCTCACCCGCCCGTGCCGTGAGCGCGAGCCGCCCGCCGCACCGGAGCGAGAACGAGACGTCCGGACGCGCGAGCGCGAGCCGGACGACCGCTTCGGTGACGTGCCCCGTCTCGGTCGCCGCCGCGCGCATGAACTTGCGGCGCGCCGGGGTGTTGTAGAAGAGGTCGCGCACCTCGACGGTGGTCCCGCGCGGCCGGCCGACCGCACCGATCTCGCGGAGCACCCCGCCCTCGACGTCCACGCGGGTCCCGTCGCCATCCTCGCCCGGCGAGGTCTCGAGCCTGAAGCGCGACACCGACGCGATCGCGGGGAGCGCCTCACCGCGGAAGCCCATCGTCGCGATCGCGGCGAGCCCCGCGGCGTCGCGGAGCTTGGACGTCGCGTGGCGCTCGAGCGCCAGGGCCGCGTCGTCGCGGTCCAGGCCGCAGCCGTCGTCCGCGACCCGGACGAGCGCGAGGCCACCCTCCTCCACGTCGATCGAGACCGAGCGCGCGCCCGCGTCGAGCGCGTTCTCGACGAGCTCCTTCACCACCGAGGCGGGGCGCTCGACCACCTCCCCGGCGGCGATCTGGTTCACGAGCCCGGGAGGCAGGACCTGGATGCGCGCCATCGCGCCTTCGTAGCACGATGATCCGACTCGGCGTTCGACGCCGCGCCCCCGTTTCGACGTTTGACGCCCCGGCGAGGCACGTCTATGACGGTCGCCATGGCGGGAGGGTCGGGACGCCGAAAGGCGAAGCGGGAGAAACCGGGGGCAGCGCGTCCACGTCGCCCCGCGCTCGGGAACGATCCGTTCGAGCGCGGCGCGGCGGAGCGCGAGCCTGCGCAGACGACCGCGGGCGCGAAGGCCTTTCCCCCGAGGGCGGAGCCCGGGGCGTCCTCGGCCGCGAACGCCTTTTCCCCCTCGCCCCCGCGAAGCGGGGGAGAGGGTCGGGGTGAGGGGGCGGACCCCAAGGCGTCCGCCGTCACGCGCGCCGCCCAGGCCGCCTCGTCCACGCTCTCCGTCGTCGAGCGCCGGCTCGACGTCGCGCTCGACGGGATCGAGGGGCGGCTCGAGGAGCTCGCCGCCCGCGCAGGACTTGGCTCGGTGCAGGGCGAGCTGCGCGAGGCGCTCGCACGGCTCCTCCCGGCGCTGCGGAGCCGGCTCGGCGGCGTCGCGAACCTCATCCGGCTGCTCGAGCCGCCGGAGCGGCTCGATCGCTTCGGCATGGACCCCCGGTTCGCCGAGCGGCTCGAGCCTGTCGTCGAGTTCTTCTACTCGACCTGGTGGCGCACCCACGTCCGCGGGATCGAGGCGGTCCCGGCAAAGGGGCCCGCGGTCGTCGTCGCGAACCACGCCGGGATCGTGCCGTGGGACGCGTTCGTGCTCCGGCGCGCGCTCCGGCGCGACCACCCCGCGCACCGCGAGCTGCGCCCGCTCCTCGACGACCGCGAGTGCGACATCCCGGTGATCGGCGCCGCCGCGGTGCGGGCGGGCGCGGTCCGGTCGAGCCCGGACGCGGCGGATCGCATCCTCTCCGCGGGCGACCTCCTCGGGGTCTTCCCCGAGGGGAGCGCGGGCGCGCGCAAGGCGTGGCGCGACCGCTACACGCTCGTGAGGTTCGGGCGGGGCGGCTTCGTCAAGGTGGCGCTCCGCGCGCGCGCGCCGATCGTGCCGTGCGCGATCGTCGGCAGCGAGGAGGCGTCGCCCGGCATCTCGCGCACGGGCTGGCTCGCCGAGCGGCTCGGGGTCCCGCTCCTCTCCGGGAATCCGGCCCTCCGGCTCGCGCCCGCCGCGCTCCTGCCCCTGCCCTCGCGGTGGTCCCTCCGCTTCGGGGACGCGATCCCGGTGGCGGAGCACGGCCCGGAGGCCGCCGACGATCCCGCGGTCGTGAACGCGCTCGCCGAGCGGGTCCGCGCCGCGGTCCAGGCGATGCTCGACGAAGACGTCGCGGCGCGCAGCTCGGTGTTCCTCTAGAGGCTGTCGAAGACGCACCCGCCGGCGGCGCAGACGCCTTCGGTTCATCTTCCCCCCTCTCCGGCAACGCCGGGGGGAGAGGGCCGGGGTGAGGGGGGCGCGCTAGCCCAGCACGAGCGCCGGATCCGGCGGAGGCGCCCCGGCGAGCTCGTCGCGGTACTTCTCGTAACCTGGCCGGCCGAGGAGCCCCTGCGCGAGCTTCTTCCCGGCCTCGACGCCGGGCTGGTCGAACGCGTTCACCCCGTACAGCCCGCCCGCGTAAGCCGTCGCGAGCTCGAGCAGCATGAGCAGCTCCCCGACCGCGCGCGCGTCGAGCCGCGGCAGCTCGATCGAGATCGTCGGCCGCCCGGCCTTGCGGAGCGCCGCCCCGGTCGCGCGCCGCTCCGCCTCGATGAGCTCGCCCATCGTGTGCCCGTGGAGGTAGGCGATCTCCGCGTGCGCCGCGTACACGGGGGGGACGTTCATCGACACGTCGGCGCGCGGGTGCGTCACGCGGACGAGCGTCACGACCTTGTCGTGCGGCCCCTCCATCATGAGCTGGAGCGACGAGTGCTGGTCGGTCGCGCCCACCGCGCGGAACGGCGTCGGGCCGACGTCGGGCCGCTTCCCGAGCGACTCCGCCCACAGCTGCACGAACCAGTCGCCCGCGTCGCGCAGGGCGTCGGCATACGGCATGAGGACGTGGATCCGTCGTCCCTTCTTCCGGTCGAGGAGGTGGAGCGCGGCGGCGTACAGGAGCGCGGGGTTCTCTCCGGCCGTGCCCGAGCGGCAGCGCGCCTCCATCGCGGCGGCGCCGGCGAGCAGCTCTGCGACGTCCACCCCGGCGGCGGCCGCCGGCAGGAGCCCGACCGCGGAAAGCGCGCTGAAGCGGCCGCCGACGTTCGCGGGCACCGAGAGCGCGCGCAGCCGCTCGGCGCCGGCGATGGCGCGGAGCGCGCCGTTCGCCGGATCGGTCACGAGGACGCAGCGCTCGCGGTAGCCCTCCTCGCCGAACCGGGCGAGGCACCGCTCGCGGAGCGCGAGGTGCTGCGCCATCGTCTCCGCCGTCCCGCCCGACTTCGTCACGGTCGCGAAGCACGTCTCGGCGAGGTCGAGCGTCCCGAGGAGCGCCTCGAACGTCGCCGGGTCGGAGTTGTCCGGGAAGAAGATCCGCAGCGCGCCGCGCCGCTCGCGCGGGAGGAGGTTGTGGAACGGGTGCGCGAGCGCGGAGACGATCGCGCGCCCGCCGAGCGAGCTGCCGCCGATCCCGAGCACGAGCAGGTTCTCGAACCGGCCGGCGAGCTCGCGCGCGAGCCGGACCGCGGCGTCCGCGCCCGCGGCGTCGGCGGGCAGCTCGGCAAACCCGAGCTCGCCGCTCTTCCGGCGCGCCTCGAAGGCGTCGAACGCGGCGCGCGCTGCGGGCGCGAGCGCGGCGAGGTCGGCGCGGTCGAGGCCGCCCGCCGCCGCGTCGAAGCAGCCGTTCACGTCGAGCTTCAGCCGGTCCATGGTGGTCCCCCTCCGTCGCGGTCCGGAGGGACTCTAGCCGCGGCCCGGGGTGCTGGCGAGGCTTCGCTCGAGCCCGGCTCGGGGAGCCCCGGTCGCCCCTTCCCCGGTGAGGTGGGCGTCGCGCACGCTCGCCGGCGGCATGCGGAGCTCGCGCACCATCCGGAGCGCCGCGAGCCCGCGGAGCACGAGGAAGGACACGTCGAGCTCCCACCAGTAGAAGCCCTGTCTCGCGGCGGACGGGTAGAAATGGTGGTTGTTGTGCCAGCCCTCGCCGAACGTGACGAGCGCGAGGCCGAGGCTGTTCCGGGAGCCCTCGCCGGTCTCGTACCGCCGCCGACCGAGGACGTGCGCGAGCGAGTTGATCGCGAAGGTGGCGTGCCAGAGCGCCGCGGTCGAGACGAAGAAGCCCCAGAGGAGCGCCGGCCAACTTCCGGCGAGGAAGAGCCCGGCCGCGAGCGCCACCGGGAACAGCGCCTGGAACCGGTCGACGAAGCGCAGCTCCGGAAAGCGCGCGAGGTCCTTCACGCGCTCGTTCTTCGTCGCGTGGTGACGCCGCGAGAGGATCCATCCGACGTGGCTCCACCAGAACCCGCGGCGCAGGGGCGAGTGGACGTCGTCCGGCCCGTCGGAGAACCGGTGGTGATCGCGGTGGTGCGCCGCCCACCAGAGCGGGCCCTTCTGCGCCGCAGTGGCGCCGAGGACCGCGAGCGCGAGCTGGAAGGCACGCGAGGTCCGGTACGCGCGGTGCGAGAAGTAGCGGTGGTAGCCCGCGGTGATGGCGAACATCCGGACCGCGTAGACGACGGCGGCGAGCGCGAGCCAGCGCCAGGCGAACGGGACGAGGAACGGCGTCGCGACGGCGACCGCGTGGGCGGCGACGAACGGGATCGAGGCCACCCAGTCCGGGCGGTCGAGGTCGACGGGAGCGTGCATGGGGCAGTGATCTGGGAAGCGCGCGTCACCGGCGCGTCATCGCGGCAGCGGGCCGCCTGCCCCCGGGGGGATGCCGCCCGCGAACCCAGGGCCCACCCTTCTCGGAGGGATGGTCCGAGGGACGGCGGCGCCGCCGCCGAGCGGAGGGCCGCGATGGTCGTCGGGACGGAAGATGGACGGGATGTCCAGAAGCAATCGTTCATCCTCCTCATGGCCGAGACGCTGCCGCTCGCCGGCTACGGCGGAGTCCGGGCGGATCTCCCCGGCTGGGACCAGCCGGAGGTGATCCACGGCGCCATGCGCGATCACCGGCCGAGCCTCTTCTGCGACGCCCCGAAGCCGACCTTCATGGACGTCATCTCCCCGGGGCCCGTGACGCTCGAGGACGTGGCGAGCCGCTGGCAGCTCTTCGCCTCGGCGGCCGAGCTGACGGGCGGCGAGTTCCACGTCGTGATCCCGCGATGGGTCGCGGGCCGCGACGGGCGTCACATGGCGAAGCAGATCGCGGAGCTCGTCGGCGTCCGCATCGGCTACATCTGGACCGTCTGAACGGGGAGGCCACTCGCTCCGCGGAGCCTTCGGCCCCCGCGGAGCTCGCGCCCCCCCGAACCCCCGCTCGCTCCGGGGCAGCCTCATCCGGCTGCCCCTCCGCTCGCAGGCTCCGCGCCCCGAGTCAAGGAAGTGCGGGGATGGCCGCACCGCGGTCCGCTGTGAGCGCCGCCTCCGGTGCACCGGTCGACCCCGCGACCGCGCGCAAGAAGATCCA
>WNGA01007341.1_pt1 | contig 15370 bp, 11 predicted proteins | sample 5400061 | NCBI WGS metagenome assembly WNGA01 (sample SAMN13153366, study PRJNA577476) | soil metagenome | isolation source: 100 cm soil or saprolite under grassland replicate 2 | place: USA:California | collected 2016-06-15
TCGCGAACAGCACGACGCCGATCACGATGAGTCCTTGGGCCGTCAGGAACGTGAGCAGGAGGAGTGGGTTTCTCGTCGCCATGCTGGCGACGCCTAGCAGCGCGGCGACGCCCACGGCGACCTGGGAAACCGTCAGCAGCTTCGATTGCCAGTCGCCCCGCGCCACGCGCGGCATCCCCGTCCCCGCGACGCCGAGCATCAGCGCGCCTCGGCCTGTCGCATCGTCGGCTTGACCTGCGGCAGCTCATGCGCGGGCCCATGGCATTGCGTGCAGTCGGTTCCCTGACTCACGAGATCGGTGGACACCTTGCCGTCGTCGTCGAGGTGGATCGCCTGTGCCATGAAGGGCTTGGCGCCGTTGTGACACTTCAGACACTCCTCGTTCCGGAACGGCGTGTACATCTTGATGGGCTCCGGGTACGTCTTCGTCACGTAGTGGTAGGTATCCTTGAGACCGGACAGCTTCGCGGCGAAGGTGCCGTGGATGCCGTAGTCGGCGTGACAGGTGTAGCATTCGGTCCCGGGCGCGATCCGTTGCTGGAAGTGCGCCGCCGCCAGCGAATCACTCTTGGGGTTGTGCAGGTCGTCGACGTAGGGCTGCATCACGACGTGGCATCCGCTGCAGAACTGCACCTGCGTGGCGTACTCGAAGACGGCGAAATTGGCGATCGGGATCAGGAAGAGCGGCAAGATCCCCAGCGTCAGGAGATGGACCCAGAGCGCATTGCCCTCCGTCTGCCGTCCCCGGAAGAGCAGACGGGACACGATGATGCCCACGACGATCACGGCCGAGATGGCGAGCGTCAGCGCGATGGCCCAGTCGAGCGCCGTGCCCCAGCGGACGGGCTCCCCCATCTTGGGCAGCCCGTGGGTCACCGCGGCGACAATCATCCCGCTGGTCACGGGCCCCTACTTGGCGAGCGTTCGGATGTACGCGACCAGGTTGGCGATGTCAGCGTCCGAGAACTTCTCCCCGAACGACGGCATTACCCGTGACCGCCCGGCGGACTTGCCGCCGACCTTGATGATCTTGGCCAGATCGGCGTCCGTCCACTTCGCCATGGCCGTCTTGCTCGTCCAGTCGACCGGCTTCACGTCGGCCTTGAGTCGCTTGAGCAGCTCGCCGTCGCCCTTGCCGGTCTTGCCGTGGCACTTCTCGCAGTGCTCGACGCTCAGCTTATGGGCCTTGTCCAGGTCGGCCGCCTGGGCCGGCATGGACGGCAGCACGAGACCGACAAGCGCGAGCCCGACGACGATGCGCGCAATCATCATCCGATCCTCCCCGTGACGCGTGTCAGAACTTGTAGATCAGCTCGAGACGGGCGCCATAGTCGGTGCGGCCGTGGCCTGTCCCGTCGTCGCGATTGCCGACTCCCGCCAGCGTCAGCACACCCAGAAGACCGTACAGCAAACCGCGGCGCCGCGTGTCTTCCAATGTCGCGCCCGGAATCAGCAGGCTCGCCAGATCCGCCGAGACCTGCAGCGCGCCGCCGACCTGGTCGTTGTGCCGGCTGCTAGTGTCTCTGACTCCGCCGAACTCCGGGGTGACCGTGACCGTGCCCTTGGCGTTGAGGATCACGCCCACGACCCCGCCCAGACTGTCGTTCGCGAAGCCGCGGAGCCCCGGGAACGGGAGCAGCCGGTCCTGGGTGAACAAGATGCCGAGCCGGTTCGTGCGCGAGGCCTGCACGGAGACGGGGAGCCAGTCGGAGGTCCCCACGAAGCCGTTGGCGTACACGCGCCAGCCCTCGAACCCCTTCGCCGTCTCCACGACGAAGAGCGCGCCGGCATCGTGCGAGCGGTTGCCGGTGCTGCCGAGCAGCCGCAGCGACACACCCGCGTCGCCGAACGTCCGGGTCACGGAGACGCCCCAGAAGTGACGGTCGAGATCCTCTGGAAATCGTGCTGACGTCCCGTTGTCGTAGGCGAGGCCCCAGCTCGCCTCGATGTGATAGGCGTACCAGTCCGCGTAGGTGACGAGGCCCATCACGTTCTTTCGTTCCTGGCGGATCTCCTCCGGCGTCGTCCCACCCTGGGTCTGGCCGCGCGAGAGGAAGTAGACGACGCCGAGGTTCGAGAGATTACCCACCTGGAGGTTCAGCTTGGCCAGCGCGAACCCGTCCATGATGTTGTCGAACCAGAGGCCGTTGTGGAAGAAGAGTGGCATCCGCCCGCCGGCGACCGAGACGTCGAGCGGGAAGTCATCCCTCGGGGTCAGCCAGTTGAACGGCTGCCCCTCGTACCAGATCGCCGCCGGCTCGCCTTCGGCGCGGACCGTCCAGCCGGAGTTGTCCGGCCACTGGTAGAACGTGGGCTTGCCGTTGCCCTGATCGAGCGGCCGGAAGAGCGCGTGGATCCGCTGCTGAGCGGTGAGCTTGAGGTTGACGTCGAGGCTGAGCTCCGGCGCCATCAAGCCCTGGGTGACGCCGTTCATCCGCGAGCCGATCCACTGATACCTGAGGAAGCCGTCGACATCGAGCCCCGGCGTCACCTGCTCGCCGAACAGCGTGAAGGGCAGGCTCTCGACCTGACCGGAGGACACGAACGGCGCCTTGCCGAAGAGCGTGAAGGCGTCGGCGGTGCCCGGGCCACACAGGAAGACCGTGGCCAGCACCACGCGGAGGCCGCGCCGCGCACGCATCGCTTACTTGGCCACGGGTATCTTCGTTTCGTAGGACTGCATGTCGACGATCCGGAGCTTCGCGCGGTAATCGGGAATCCCGATCTCCTTCAGGAGGTGCGGCGGGAAGTTGCGGTAGCGCAGCCGCACCGAGAGCGTCAGCGGCCCCGACGTGCCCTCGGGGATCGGCACCCGGTACGTCGCCCCCTTGGTGCCGTGCGGGGGGATGCCGTTCTTGAAGACCCGCGCCCCCGGCGCGACGCCGAGGATGGAGTACGGCATCGGCGCCGGGACGACGTAGGGGACGTTGTCGAGCAGCCGGTTGGTGGGGCTGATGGCCTCCACCTCGGTGCCGCGGAAATCCTTGATGACGAATCGCGCCTGGACGTTGAAGAGATCACGGTCCTTGGCCAGGATCCCCTTCTGGACCTCCTCGCTGTTCTCGTCCCGCAGGTCGCCGAAGCGGTCGACGTCCCCGGAGATGTAGAGCATCTTGCCGGCGGCGTCGCGGACGACGACCTCCAGCCACACCTGCCGCTCGGACGCGAAGCCGGTCGGCAGGTTGTGGCCGGCGCCCGAGTTTGTCACGTCCACGCGCACGCGCAGGCGCTCACCCGGCGGGACCTGCTCGGGATGGTCGACCCGCATGGTGGCGGCGTTGCGGAGCAGCGTCTTGCGATCCTCTTCGAGCTGAGCCTCCAGCGCCTTGAAGTCGTCGTCCTCGAGCTCGAGATCGGCCTGCCCGAACTTGGGGATCAGCGAGTAATCGGGGCCCGTGAACTTGTGGCTGGAGCGCCGGCGCTTCGGTGCCTCCGGGAACACGTCGTCGTCGACGATGGCTTCGAGCGGCCACTGATCCCGCGGCACATACTTTCCCGGGATCGGGCTCATGTGACAGTCCTGGCAGTGGATCCCCTTGCGCGCGTACGGGCTGTTCTTCCACTCGATGAACGCCTCCTCGAGGCGGGTGCCATCGGGCAGGAAGACGTCGTGGCAGCGGCCGCAGAACCGGCTCTCGGTGATGTGCGTGGTCCGTTTCGCCTTGTGCGGCACGCGGGCGATGACCTTCTCGGCCCCCGCCGGGGCGGGCTCGTCGGGGCCATAGAAGGGACCGTGCAGGGTCGGATCGGGATCGCCGGCGATGGGCACGTGGAAGACCGCCGAGGCTTGCCCGTCCCAGGTATAGGCCGCGTGACAGACCGTGCAGCTCACGCTGTCGAGGGCTTCCTTCGATCGCGTCGGGTTGGCGTTCAGGACGCTCTCGCCCTCGGAGATGCCGATCGGCGTGTGACAACGCATGCAGAAGGCGCCCTGGGTCCCTCCGCTCTGCTTGAGGATGAAGTCGATGAAGTGCAGCACGGCCGGGCTGTGCTGCGCGTAGGAATGCATCGACGTCCGCCACTCCTGATACTGCTTGGGATGGCAGTCCTTGCATTCCGAAGCGTGGAGGAACTGCGTGTTCTGGGGCGGCCTCGGCGTCTGCGGCAGGTCCGAGAGGCGGGTCCCTCCCGGCGTGGCGCCACAGCCGAGGACGGCGAACGTGAACGCGGCCAGGGGGAGTAGAACGGTACATGCTGGGAGCCGGTGAGCCCGAGGCCGTGCTCGATACGAGGTCACGTCGCCCGATTATCTAGCACGTCATGGCGGCTGCGGCAACGGATGATTGGCTACTGGACGCGAATGGCACGGACCGGGAACCCAAATGGCGGCACGGACCCAAACTGGCCCGCGTATTCGCCAGCGAACGAGGGCTATCTGGAGATAGGATCGGCCTGACGATCCCGCCGTCGCTGCTGGTCCGGGCGGACGAGATCATCCAGTGATTCGATCGCCAGCCGGCCTGAGAAGGGGGCCACTCCATGACTGATCTCGAGCGATTGGGGCTCGCCCTGGTCGGGTTCGCGCTCGCCGTCGTCGTCGGTGGTGTGCTGCTCGGTCTGATCGGCGCGTGGATCAAGAAGGCCAAGTAGTGGACCGCCGCCCATGCTCGCCGACGCCACCGGCCCCGCTATGGCGACGTCAGCAGGGGCCCGCGCGCGACCGTCGTGCTGCTCGACGCGAGCCGCAGCTTCCAGTTCTCGATGGACGTTCCGGCGAGGGCTAGATTGGACGTCAGGTAGTAGAACCGTCGCGTCGCGTCGCCGTCCGGAGCGGACGTGAAGCGGGCGTTGAGGTAGGAGGGGGGGATCGCCTGATAGTAGAGCGTGGCCTCGACGGTGCACTTCGTCGCATCCACGCCGGCCGGCAGGGAGATCTGGTACGTGACGTGATCCGTCCCGGCGCGGCCGTCGTGGTAGTCGGGATCGTCGACCGCCGAGCCTTCGGGATGCGTGGACTCGAGGAACCGGCCGTTGAGCGAGGGATCGGGCCCTGCGTCCGTCCAGCCGATCGGCAGCAGCCGGTTGTCCTTCACGATCGCATCACGGCGGACGAAGCTGGTGGTGAACTTGCCGTCGGCGCTCTGGACGAGCTCCTCGTAGATCTGCACCTGATCCTGCGCCGTGATGACCTCATGGTGCGGCTGGTAATGCTGCTGGACGTGTCCCTGCGCGTCCACGTACTCCGTGAAGAACTCCGACGGCAGGATCCGACCGTCGCCGTCGAGGATGATCCCCAGTCGATCCGTCCGCCCGGAGCTCCAGACGATCCGCCCCTGGTCGTCCTTGACCAGCAGCTCGATGAACGCCCGGCGGAATCCGACGCCGCTCGGCAGCCGGTGCCCGACGAGGTTGGTGACGGCGACGTCGGCCTGGATCCGTCCCGGGCCGGAGGCCCGGGCGGCGGCCGTGATGTGCGCCGTCCGTTCCTGGGCCTGCTGCGTCACGTTGTCGATCGCGTCCGGCAAGTCGGTCGTCGAGCCGCTCATGTAGTCGGCCGTGCGCACACCGAGCACGTCGTAGAACTGGTTGAACATCTGCAGCAGGAAGGCGTTCGCGCCGAGGAGCTCGTGGCGGCTGAAGCCCTCCTCCCGCACTCGCACCGTGCGGTCCTCGATGGGCACCGCGTGCTCGGCCTCCGGATACCCTTCGTCCTCGATGATCGCGATCTTCTCCTCGAGCTGCGGGACGTCGATGCCCTTCTTGGCGCTGTGATAGCTGCGTGGCATGTGGCAGCTCTGACAGGACCGGGCGTTGGGGCCGGGCAGGCCGAACTCGGTCTGGTACTGACTGTTGAGCCACTCCAGATACGTCGCCTGCTCGATGCTCATCTGGCCCGGCCGGCCGTCCACGACCGGCAGGTCGATCGTGTGGCAGCTTCCGCACAGGCGCGGGGACTGGATGTAGGGGCTGAACAGCGGCGTGATCCCCGTCGCGGTTTCCATCGCGTAGGGGACGATCTCCCGATCGGCGAAGGGCCCGAAGAGCTGGTCGGGCGTCCCCACCTGAAAGCGTCCCGTGATCGACGTCGCCAGGAAATATTCGAGCGACGACGTCCCCGGCGGGGTGCGGTCCGGGACGGTGCGATGGCAGACCTCGCAGCTGATGCCGTCACGGGCGAGCGCGCCGTACTTGAAGAGCGGGTCGTTCCGGTTGGTGAGCTGGATGAAATCGAGCTTGAAGTCGCCGCTTCCTCCGCTGTCGGTGTCCAGCTGGCGCTTGCCCATCGCGCCGTGACAGGTCAGGCAGAGGTTCCTGACCCCGGTGGTCAGCTGCTCGTTCCTGGGGGGCGGCAGGGTCTTGAAGTAGGCGAACTCGCCTTCGAGCTGTGAGTAAAAGATCGGGTCGCGCCCGGCCAGGCCCATCGGCGACCATCGCCACTCGCCGTAGGGCGAGACGTTGGCGCCATTCACGCCCATGCCGGGGCCCGGCGTCGGCAGGAACATCACCGGTCCGAACGGCCCGTTGAGCGCGGAGTGACACGGCAGGCACTGGCTCGAGCTGATGAACTGCCCCGGACCGCTCGCGGGAGCGACGATGTGGTCGTACGTCTCCGACGGCAGCGTCTGCACGCTCGCCCGCGGCACCGGAGGAATCGAGTTGAAGATCCGCAGGAATTCCGGATCGGGGCTCGTGGCGGCGCGCGGAAGGAACGCGAGCTGCCGGCCGTGCATCGGCACGGTCGTCTCGGACATCTGCCGCCACGAGCCGTCGTCGGCGAAGACGATCGGCTCTCCCGGGTACCCCTTGATGTTGTCGAGCGATGCGAAGGTGTGCTCCCTCTCGGCGACGGCGTGGCAGCGCAGGCAGTAGAGCCCGAACCCCGCCCCGGGGTACTGGAAGGGGAACTGGTCGTCGTCGAACGGCATACCGGCGAAGAACTCGCCCCAGAACCAACCGTCCTTCGCGCCCTGCGCGTCCTTGATCATGATCGACCAGTCGGTCCCGACGGTCCCGACGCGCTCGGTGAACAGCGCCGTCACCTGCGCCTCCGTGAGACCGGCGTAGCGAGCAGCCGGCACCTGGAAGAATTGCTCCTTGACGATCATGGCGCCGTCGGGGATCGTCCCCTGACGTCCGCCGAGCAACCACTGCATGATCTGCGGCGAATAGTAGATCCTCACCACCGGATGCGTCCCGTAGTAGACGCCCTGGATGAACGGCCCCGTGTCGCGCACGCCCTTGTCGACACACCAGCTCAGCCGACGGTACTCGCCCTGCTGCAGGAAGTCGAAGACCCGCTTCTCGAAATCCACGAACTGGGCCGCCGGAACAGTACTCGGCAGCGGCAGCGAGTGATCGATCCCGCCCAAGCAATTTTCGCCCCGGCGGACGATAGGATGTGCGGGCCGGCGGGCGGCGGCCTGCAGGAGAGCGTTGGGTTCGCTGGCCGAGCCGGGCACGGCGAAGCAGCCCGCCATGACGAGCAGGCCGGCCACGACCAGAACCGCGCGTCGACCCCATCGGTGTCCTGCGCCCATGAACTCTCCTCTCTCTGCCAGTCCCACCTGCTCGTACGGCGTGGCCGAGAAGCATCCTACGGCGCAACGGTGCGGCCACGCTATACCTTCGTTTCCTGTCTCGTGGGCGGCCGGGGTACACTGACGGGACGGCCCGGGGGGATTCGTTGACAGCATCTGGCGCGGAGGGGTGGCCGAGCCCGGTTGAAGGCGTCCGACTCGAAATCGGATAGGGGCCCAGAAGGTCCCTCGGGGGTTCAAATCCTCTCCCCTCCGCCAATATCTTTAATGTCGGGGGGGAGCGACCGCCGCTCCTCCCCGACGCCCCCCACCGGGGTGCTCGCGTCCGTTGTTCTAACTCATGGAGGGGTGACCGAGCGGCCGAAGGTGCGGCACTGGAAATGCCGTGCATGGGTAATCCCTGTGCCGCGGGTTCAAATCCCGCCCCCTCCGCCAAGTTTGAAGTCGGGGGGAGCGACCGCCGCTCCCCCCGACAACCCCACCGATTCGAATCGCGGTGAGTTCGTCGCGTGTGACACCAGCCGGCGGGGTACACTCTCGATGTGGTCGTGCTAGACGGGGAGGTAGCGGTGCCCTGTAACCCGCAATCCGCTCCAGCGGGGTTGAACTCCCTCCCGAGGGCGAGTCGTGTTGAATGAGCCTCATGCGGTGGTGTTGAAGGTTGGGCCCCACGCAACGAGAATCGTCGAACCCCGCCAGGCCCGGAAGGGAGCAACGGTAAGGCGACCCTCTCGTGTGCCGTGGGAGTACCTGACTGGAGCCGGCTTCATGAGGAGATCGCAGGACGGCCCGTTCGGAGGAAGGTGCACGACCACTTGAGTTACCAGGTTCTCGCGCGGAAGTGGCGGCCGCAGACGTTCGAGGCGGTCGTTGGTCAGGACGCGATCACCCGCACCGTGAAGAACGCGCTGGTGTCGGGTCGCATCGCGCACGCGTATCTGTTCGCGGGGCCGCGCGGCGTCGGCAAGACGACCACGGCGCGGCTGCTGGCGCGCGCGCTGCTGTGTTCGGAGCGTGGGGCTGCAGCGGAGCCATGCGGGCGCTGTGTGACCTGCGTCGAGACGCAATCCGGAAAGGACGTCGACTATCTAATTGAGATAGATGCCGCGTCGAACCGGCGGATCGACGACGTGCGCGCGCTGCGCGACAACGTGAAGTACGCGCCGTCGCACGGGGGCTACAAGGTCTACATTGTCGATGAGGTTCATCAGCTGACCCACGACGCCTTCGACGCACTTCTGAAGACGCTCGAAGAGCCGCCGCCCCACGTAGTCTTCGTGCTGGCTACAACTAATCCGCGCGATCTGCCGGCCACGATTCTGTCCCGCGTGCAGCGCTTCGATTTCCGGCCGATCGCTTCCGACGCACTCGTCGCGAGCCTGGAGCGCATCCTCACCGAGGAGCACGTGGCCTTCGATGCGGCGTCGCTGCCCATCGTGGCCCGGGCCGCGGAGGGCTCGCTGCGGGACGCGCTCTCGCTCCTGGACACGGCGATCGCCTACGGCGGCGGCCGCCTGGAGGCGGACACCGTGGCCGCGCTGCTCGGCGTCACGGCGCCCGCCGAGGTCCGCGCCTTCGCGCAGGCGCTCCTCGGCTTCGACACGGCGGCCGCGCTCGAGGCGATCGACCGCACCGCCCGGGATGGCGAGGACTTGCAGGGCTTCGTGCGTGACGTCGTGGAGGTCTGCCGTCGCGTGCTCGTGTTCAAGGCCGCACCGACGGCGAAGCTTCCCGAGCTCACGCATGCCGAGGGCAACGAGATGCGAAAGCTCGGCGAGGGCGTGAGCCTCGACGAGATCCTCTACGTCACGCGGGCGCTGCTCGAGGCCGACACGCGCATGCGGGAATCGCCGCATCCGCGCGTCGAGCTCGAGATCGCCGCCGTGCGCGCGACGCGACGCCCGGTCCCCGAGGCGCTCGACGACGTGCTGCGCAGAGTCGACGAGGCGCGGGCGTTGCTCGGCCCGGCGGCGCCGACCGCCGTCGCGCCGTTGCAAGAGAGCCTGCTCACGCCGCCAGAGTCGGCACCGCGCCCGGCCCCGGAGCGGCCCCGACCTCCGGCCGCCGCTCCCGCCCCGACGCCCTCACCCGCGGCGCGCCCGGCTCCGGCGCCGCCGCGCTCCGGCGCGCCTCCGAACGACGAGGCTTCCACGTGGACACGCGTCGTCGAGGACGTGAAGGCGCGAAAGATCATGCTGGGCTCCTTGCTCGAGCAGGCCCACCTGGGAGGGATCGTCGACGGTGAGCTCACCATCCTGCTCACCGGGAGCCGCTTCCAGCGCGACACGCTCAACGAGCGGACGAACCGCGAGCTGATCCTGCACGCCGCCAAGAAATATCTCGGTGGTGTCGAGCGCATCAGCGTCGCCGAAAGCGACGGCGGACCCGGCGACATCCGATCCCATCCCGCCGTCAAGGCCGCGATCGAGGCATTCGACGGCGAAATCGTCACCGTGCGACCCCGGCAGGCGGAAGGAGACGGCCAGTGAAGGGCTTTGGCAACATGATGAAGGAAGCGCAGAAACTGCAGGCGCAGATGGCGGCGCTGCAGGAAGAGATCGGCAAGAGGAAGGTGGACGCCACGGCCGGCGGCGGCATGGTCACCGTGGAGGCCAACGGCAAGCAGGAGCTGCTCTCGATCAAGATCGATCCCGAAGTGATCAACAAGGACGACGCCCAGATGCTCGAGGACCTCGTCCTCGCCGCGTGCAACGAAGCGCTCCGGAAGTCGCGCGAGCTCGTCCAGCAGGAGCTGGGCAAGCTGACGGGCGGGCTCAAGCTCCCCGGCCTCGGACTCTGACGGAGGTCGGTTGGCGCACTACCCCGAGCCCTTCGCGCGGCTGATCGAGGCGCTGCAGCGCCTGCCCGGAATCGGGCCCAAGTCGGCCCAGCGCCTCACGTTCTTCCTCCTCAAGCGGCCCGTGGGGGAGGTGCGCGAGCTGTCCGAGGCGCTCCTCGCCGTCAAGGAGCGCATCGTCTACTGCGGTAGCTGCTTCAACGTCACCGACGAGGATCCGTGTCGGATCTGCGCCGACCCCGCCCGTGACGCGCGCGTGCTCTGCGTGGTGGAGGAGCCGAACGATCTGCTCGCCATGGAACGGACCGGCGAGTACCGCGGGCGCTATCACGTGCTGCTCGGCGCGCTCTCGCCCCTCGACGGCATCGGCCCCGAAGATCTCAAGGTCCGCGAGCTGCTCACCCGTCTCGACGCCGGCGGCACCACGGAAGTCATCCTCGCCACCAACCCGAACGTCGAAGGCGAAGCGACCGCGATCTATCTCGCCAAGCTCCTCCGCCCCCTCGGCGTCCGCGTGACCCGCATCGCCCGCGGCCTGCCCGTCGGCGGTGATCTCGAATACGCCGACCAGGTCACCCTCTCGAAGGCGCTGGAGGGCCGCCGCGAGATCGTTTAGATCACCGCCCGGGCGGGAAGGCGATGATGGCCAGGTCCAGGGGGAGCTCGTTCCGGCGAGGCTCCGGCCTGGGCAGGCGATCGACCTCGACGGCGTCGCCCGTCTGACCAACGTCCACGAGGTTGTCGAGCGAGCGGACGCGGCCCTGCAAGGCGAAGGCGTCGATCACGTAGGGCACGCCTTCCGCGGCGAGCGCTGATGCCGTGTCCATCACGTGGAAATGCAGATGGGCGCCGCTCGTGTTGCCCGAGTTCCCCGTGAGCGCCAGCGGCTGTCCCCGCCGCACGCGATCACCTTCGCGCACGCGGACGCTGCCCGGCTCGAGGTGGGCGTAGAAGGCGAAGACGCCGCCGCCGAGCTCGAGGATCACGTGATTGCCCGTGACGTTCTGCAGCGTCGTGTCGGTCGGCAGCTTGCCGGGGACGCGATCGGGCAGACCGTCGAGCACCGAGACCACGCGCGCGTCCTTCACCGCGATGACGTTCTGGCCGTACGCGAGATCGCTCTCGTTCTTCCCCGGCTCGCCGGCGATCGCGCGGTTCCGATCATCGATGCGCACCCAGTCGATGGCCGTCCGCTGTGAGACGTAGAACCTGCCGTTGAGCGGCAGACCCGCCCGCCGATGTCCGGTCCCGTCGCAGCAGCCATTGCCCGCGATCCATCCGCCCCCTTCGAGCGGCGGGCCGATCACGACCGCCTCGCGTCTGCTGACCGCCGCCCGCCCGGCGACGATGGTCGAGACCCGCGGCTCTCCGCCTCCTGGCCCGGCGACCGCCGAGACGGCCAGCCGATGCACAAGCGTTCGCGGCGCGTCCGCCCGACGGGCGAACGCCAGGTGAAGCCATACGATGGCGGTCTGCGCCGGCTCGAGCACGCCGGTCGCGCCCGGGTTGCCGACGAGCGTCATCCGCGGCGCCACCTCGGCGCCGGCGAGCACACCGACCCGGCGCGCCTCTCGCGCGCCGTCGCGGATGTCGACCGAGAGGACTGTCACGGGCGCGCGCGAGGCGTTGGTCAGGTGCAGCTCGTAGACGAGATGCCACTGGCCATCAGTCCCCTTGAACGGAATCAGGGGCCCGGCGACGGCCACGGTCAGCGGCGTGTACTCCTCGGTCGGGACACCCGCATGGGCGGGCGATATTATGAGCGCCACGAGGAACGCAAGCATGGGCGCGAGCGCGCGACACGTCATGAAGCGCATCTTCGGCCGCTCCACCGAAGCCGTCAACACCGGCCTGCTCGCCGTCCCCCTGCTCCTGCTAGCCTTCGCGTCACCCACGCGCGCCCAGGAAAACTTCGAGATCCAGGTCTATGGCTCCGAGACCATGGCGCCCGGCACGACGATGATCGAGCTGCACACCAACAGCGCGCTCCGCGGCTCGACGCGGAAGGAGGACGGAGTCCTGCCGACCCAGCGAGCCGTTCACGAGACGGTCGAGATCACGCACGGCTGGATCCCCTGGTTCGAAACCGGCTTCTATCTCTTCACCAGCATCCAGCCCGATGGGACGTGGCAATGGGTCGGCAATCATATCCGCCCGCGCATCCGGGCGCCCGAGGAATGGAAGCTCCCGGTGGGACTCAGCTTGTCGCTGGAAGTCGGCTATCAGCAGCGGCGCTTCTCGACCGACACGTGGACGCTCGAGCTGCGCCCGATCGTCGACAAGCAGCTCGGCCCCTGGTACGTCTCGTTCAATCCGGTCTTGGGGCGGAGCCTCGCGGGCGAGGGCGTGAAGCAAGGGCGCGGGTTCGAGTTCACCCCGAACGCGAAGGTCGCCTACGACGTCACCGACAAGGTGACGCTCGGGCTCGAGTACTACGGCGCCCTCGGCCCCGTTACCGGCTTCGATCCGCTGCGGCAGCAGCAGCACCTGGTCTTCCCGGTGATCGACCTGAACCTCGGGCCGAAATGGGAATTCAACGCCGGCGTCGGCTTCGGCCTCACCCCCGCCACCGACGGCGTGATCCTCAAGCTGATCCTCGGCTATCGCTTCGACATCGCCGGCGGGGCCCGGTGACCGCCGGCGCGCTCCGTCGGCGCCCGCATGAACGCTCGCGCTGGACCGACCCCGCCAATCTCCGGTAAGATCAGACCATTCCCCGGTAGCTCAGTCGGTAGAGCGGGTGACTGTTAATCACTAGGTCGCAGGTTCGAGTCCTGCCCGGGGAGCCATTCGTAGAGTCACAGGGACCATCTGTCACTGGGGCATGAGCATCCAGTCAGGCCCTCATCGACATCACCGCCTGCGTCACCCGCGAAGTGCGCCGTGACGCGGTCGGGCTCGGTCGCCCGACTCGCGGGTCCATCGGCGCTGGATCGGGTGTCCGATTGTTTGCGTGGTGACGCCGGGCTGACGCGGCCGACGCCGCGGCGCGCGCTAAGTAGCTGATCGCACGTCATCCGACCTGGCAAGCCATCTGCAGCGAGCGGGCGCCGGTGAGCGGGGACCCGCCGGCCTCCGCCTCGTTCCGTGTTCCTCACCTGTTCCGGTCGCGGGAGAAGTCCTCCCGGGAGCGATCATGCCCACATCGCGAAGATGGCGCCGTTCGGGGATGAAGCGACAGTCATGGTGGCTCGCCGGGATGCTGGCGGGTCTGATCTTCGGCCTGCCATTGGCGCAGGCGCAGACCTCGGCCGACTACACCCACGGGGTGGACGTGTCCGGCAGCAGCGCGACGATCTGGTTCAAGCCGACCCAGACCAGCACCACCTGGGTCGATGTCCACTATCAGCTCAACGGCGGCGTGCAGCAAAACCTGCGCATGACCTACAACGCGGCCGTCGGCCGGCACGAGCAGCTACTGCGCCCGGTAGCCGCCGGAAACGCGCTGGCCTACCACTTCACCTACAACAAGGGTGGGCCGGCCTACGACACGCCAACCTTCAGCTTCGTCGTCGGCGGCTCCGGAGGCGTCACGTTCACCAACGGCGTCGACCAGTCGAGCAGCAGCGCGATCACGCTGTGGCTCAAGCCCTCGCAGCAGATCGCCTTCGCCGACGTGCACTACACGATCAACGGCGTGGGACAGCAGAACTTCCGCATGGCGCTGAACAGCGCCACCGGCCGCTTCGAGAAGACGGTGACGGCCTTGAGCGCCGGCCAGGTGATTAACTACTGGTTCACCTACAGCCTCACCGGCGCGACCACCGCCGACACCGGGCGCTTCAGCTTCACGGTGAGCGGCGGCGCGGTGGCCACGCCGACCTTCACGCCGGCGCCCGGCACCTACAACGCCGCGCAGACGGTGTCGATCAGTACGGCCACGGCCGGCGCCACGATCAAGTTCACGGTGGACGGCTCGACCCCCACGGCGGCCTCGCCCACCTACACCGGTCCGATCTCGGTACCGACGACACGCACGCTGAGGGCTCTCGCCACCAAGACGGGGATGGCCAATTCGGCGATGGCGACCGGCGCGTACACGATCACCATCGTGACCGGCACCGTGGCCGCGCCGACCTTTACGCCGGCGCCCGGCACCTACAACGCCGGGCAGACGGTGTCGATCAGCACGGCCACGGCCGGCGCCACGATCAAGTTCACGGTGGACGGCTCGACCCCGACGGGGGCTTCGCCCACCTACACCGGGCCGATCCCGGTACCGACGACACGCACCGTGAAGGCGGTCGCCATGAAGGCCGGGATGAAGGATTCCGGCGTCGTCTCCGGCACGTACACCATCAACGCCGGCTGGAACGGGCTCACGACGTTCAACATCGTCAACCAGACCAACGGCAAATGGGCCGACAGCCAGGTCTACTGGGCCATCATCGGCCGGGACTGGCTCACCGGCGATTTCGCGCACGTCGATCTCTCCGGCAACCTGATCCCGATGCGGCTCAGCGACAACGGCCAGCTGGTGAAGAACGGCCAGGGCTACGCCAACTACTTCTTCTCGCTGGCGCAGAGCAGCTCGGTCACCATCCCGCCGATCAACTCCGCACGCATCCTGTTCAGCGTCGGCAGCCCGATGTACATCCGCGTCGTTGCCGACGGTACCGGCAGGGTCGCCTACGCCGGCGCCAACATCGAGAACCCGTCGGATCCCAACATCGACGTGATCTTCGATTTCGGCGAGATGGCGATCCTGCCCAAGGGCCACCCGTCACAGGGCATCTTCGTGAACACGACGCGGGTGGACCAGTTCGGCTTCCCGCTCAAGCTGCGGGTGCAGGGCCTGAACGGCTACGATCAGACGGTCGGCGAGCCGCTGACCGAAGGGCGCGACACGCTGGTGCAAAAGTTCATCGCCGAAGTGCCGGCCGAGTTCACGAGCCTGGCCCAGGCACCTTACGCGCCGTACCGGATCATGGCGCCCGCGCATGCCACGTTCACGGCCGGCAAGGCCAACGCGAACTACCTGCAGGCCTACATCGATTCGCTCTGGGCGAAGTACCGTACGCAGGACCTGGTGTTCACGCTCGGCGGCCTGGGCACCTTCACCGGCCGAGTGGTGGGAGACCAGTTCCGCTTCACC